>Ga0194125_10000333_pt1 | contig 78330 bp, 52 predicted proteins | sample TA2KigC250mmetaG_FD_148626 | JGI IMG/M metagenome (GOLD analysis project Ga0194125, IMG submission 148626) | Freshwater microbial communities from Lake Tanganyika, Tanzania - TA2015034 Kigoma Deep Cast 250m | ecosystem: Environmental > Aquatic > Freshwater > Lake | place: Tanzania: Lake...
CTTCGCCAAGGAACTGCCCGGCGTCCGCGCCTCCTTCGAGCCGGCCGACATTGTCAGCCGCGTGATGAGCTTCGGCGCGTCCACCCCGATCGAGGTCGCCGTCAGCGGCCCCGGCCTCGCGGACAACCGTGCGCACGCTGAGAAGATCCGTGACGCGATGGCGAAGATCCCCGAACTCCGCGACCTGCAGTTCGCGCAGACCCTCGACTACCCCGTCCTGGAAGTGAACATCGACCGCGAGAAGGCCGGGCGCCTCGGCCTCCGTCACGCCGAGGCCGCGCGTTCCGTCGTCGCCGGCACCTTCTCCACCCGCTTCATCCTGTCCAACTACTGGGCCGACCCCAAGAACGGCGTCGCCTACCAGGTGCAGGTGCAGGTGCCCGCCGCCGCCGTGAAGAGCGCCGAGGACATCGCCAACCTGCCCGTCGGACCCGCCGGCGCCGACCGCGGCCCCGTCCTACTGCGTTCCGTCGCCACCCTGAAGCCCTCCACCGCCGTCGCGCAATACGACCGGTACAACATGCAGCGCCTCGTCACCCTGACCGCCAACTTCCACGGGTCCGACCTCGGCACCCTGGCGGAGAAAGTCGACGCCGCCGTGGCCGCCGCGGGCGCCCCGCCCGCCAAGGTGAAGGTCGACGTGCGCGGACAGGTCGCGCCCATGCGCGAGCTGCTGGACGGCCTGCGCACCGGACTGATCGCCGCCCTCGCCGTCATCGCCCTCCTGCTCACCGCCTCCTTCCAGAACGTGCGCGCCGCCTTCGCCGTGCTCGTGCCGATCCCCGCCGTCCTAGCCGGAGGCGCCCTCCTGCTGCTCCTGACCGGATCGACCCTGAACATCGAGAGCTACATCGGACTCATCATGGCCGTCGGCGTCTCCGTGGCCAACTGCATCCTACTCGTCACCGCCGCCGAGGAACGCCGTCGGGCCGGACTCGCCGCCGACGCCGCCGCCGAAGAGGCCGGCCGCTCCCGCCTGCGCGCCGTGCTGATGACCGCCGGAGCCATGCTCGCGGGCATGCTGCCCATGGCTCTCGGCCTGACCGAGGCCGGCGAGCAGACCGCGCCCCTCGGGCGCGCCGTCATCGGCGGCCTGCTCCTCGGCACCCCCGCCACGCTGCTCCTCGTGCCCGCCGCCTACGCCGCGCTCCATCGCGGCCGCGCGGCCCTCTCGCCCTCCCTCGATCCCGACGACCCTTCCAGCACCCACCATGCGCCCCATCAAGCGTGACCTGACGCTCCTCCTCGCCGTCCTGGCGTGCGCCGCCGACGCGGCCGAATTCAAGACGACCGCCCTCGCCAAGGCCGACGTCACGCGCAGCGTCGAGCTCCTCGGCGAAGTGCGCCCGTACCGTCAGGTCACCCTGACCGCCAAGGTCGCCGGCCACGTGAAGACCATGCGCGTCGAGATCGGCGACAAGGTGAAGGCCGGACAGGTCCTGGCCGAGCTCGAGTCCCCCGAGCTCTCCGCCGACCTCCTCCGCGCCCGGGCCGAATCCTCGCTCGCCGAGCGGGACGCCGCCCGCGCCCGTGACGCCGCGAAGAAGGCGCCCGACCTCGTCGTCAAGCAGGCCCTCGACGCCGCCGAGTCCCGTGCGGCCGCCGCCAAGGCCGAGACCGCGCGTCTCGAGGCCCTCCTCGCCCACGCCCGCATCACCGCGCCCTTCGACGCCACCGTCACGAAGCGCTTCGTCGACGAAGGCGCCTTCGTGCCCGCGGCCACCGGCGCCGCGGCCGGCCAGGCGTCCATCGTCACCCTGACCGACTCCGCCAAAGTCCGCGTGCAGGCCTCCGTGCCGGAATATGAGGCGTCGCTTGTGTCCGTCGGCCAGCCCTTCCTCATCGCCGTCGACACCGCGCGCACCAAGCCCGTCGCGGCCCGTCTGACCCGCCATTCCGAGGCACTCGACCCCGCCAGCAAGACCCTGCTGGCCGAGGCGGAGGTCGCCAACGCCGACGGCGCGCTCAAGGCCGGCATGTTCGCCAAGGTGAAGCTCGGCGTCGAGACCCACGCCGGCGCCTCCGTCCTGCCCCTCTCCGCCATCACCTTCGAGAAGACCACCGCCGTCGCCTTCGTCCTCGAGGGCGGCAAGGCCCGGCGACGCGTGCTCAAGCACGGCTTCAACGACGGTGCGAACCTCGAGGTCATCGAGGGCGTGACCGCCGCGGAGACCGTGATCGTGACCGCCGGCGCCTCGCTCGTCGACGGACAGCCCGTGACCATCGCCAAGTGATGCGCGCCCTCCTTCTCATCGCCTGCTTCGCCGCCTCGCTCCGCGCGGAGAAGATCGACCTGCCCGCCGTCCTGCGTCTGGCCGGAGCCGACTCCATCGAAGTGCGCATCGCGCAGGAGCGCCTGACCGAGGCCCGGGCCCGCGAGGACGGCACCCTGTGGCAGATGTTCCCCGTCATCGCGCCGGGCATCACCTACCGCAACCATTCCGGACAGCTGCAGGACATCGTCGGCGACGTCACCGACATCACCAAGAACTCCTTCGGCGCCGGAGCGACCCTCCAGCTCTCGCTTGAGATCGGCGAGTCCACCTACCGTCGCCTCGCGGCCAAGCAGGTGACCCTCGCGGCCGAGCATCGCCTCGAATCCGAGCGCCGACGCATCCTCCTGGCCGCGTCCGAGGCTTACTTCGAACTCAGCGCCGCGCAGGCCGAGGCGGATCTCCTGAATACTGCCGTCTCCCTGGCCGGCGACCTCCATCATCAGGTCAAGGCCGCCGTCGCGGCCGGCCTCGCCTCGAAGGGCGACGAACACCGTGCCTTCGCGCAGGTCACGCGTGCCGAAGTCCGCCGCCAGAAGGCCTATGAGGCACGCCGTGCCGCGGCCGCACGCCTCGCCGAAGTCTTGCGCCTGCCCTTGCAGGAGGACCTCATCCCGGCCGACCGACGGCCCGTCGCGATCAACGTTCCCGGCACCGGGCTGGCCGTCAAGCTCGACGCCCTCGTGCAGACCGCCCTGGCGAAACGTCCGGAGATCGCCGAGGCCGAGCGTCTGGACAATGCCGCCCAGGAGAACCTTGCCGGCGCCAAGTATGCGCCCCTCTGGCCGACCTTGGGCGCGCAGGTGTTCGGCGGCGGACTGGGCGGAAGCCCGAGCTCGGCCCGGCAGGACTGGGGACGCAGCACCGACACGCAGGTCACCCTCTTCTGGCGCATCGGCGCCGGCGGCCTGCTGGACTCCTCCCGTGTGCGGGCGGCGGAAGCCGCGGCCGCGCAGGGCAAGCTGGGCATCGAACGCGTCCGTGACGCCGTCACCCGCGAAGTCGTTGAGGCCCATGCCTCCGTGCATGCCACTTCGGCGGCCGTACGGGCGGCCGAGGTCGGACTCAAGTCCGCGGAGGAAGGTCTCAAGCTGGCCACACAGCGTCGCGATTTCGCCGTAGGCGCCGTACTGGAGACCCTGCAGTCCCAGCAGGACGCCGTGCAGGCCCGACAGGAGGCCGCGCGCACCGTCGCCGACCTTAACAAAGCCCGCCACCGACTGAAAGCGGCCGTCGGGGAGTGATCCGGCTGCGGTAGCGGCAACCAATCCGGCCCCTCGGGGTTTCAAATGACGCACCCCCGATGATCCGCCGCATTCTGCCCCTACTCGGACTGTCCGTCGCCCTTTGCGCCGCCGACCGTCCGTTGAACGTCCTGTTCTTCGCGGTCGATGACCTTCGACCCGAGATCAACGCCTCGGGCAACAAGGTCATCAAGACCCCGAACCTGGACCGCATCGCCGCCCGCGGCACCACCTTCGACCGCGCCTACTGCCAGCAGGCCGTGTGCAGCCCCTCGCGTTCGTCGCTGATGACGGGCCGACGTCCGGACGCCACGCGCGTCTGGGACCTCGAAACGCATTTCCGCACCGCGCTGCCGGACGCCGTGACCGTCGCCCAGTATTTCAAGAACCATGGCTACCATAGCCAAGGCATGGGCAAGATCTTCCACGGCGGCTTCGATGACGCACCGAGCTGGTCGGTGCCGTGGGAAACGCCGAAAGCCCCGCAGTACGCCACCGCCGAGGCGCAGAAGCTCCAGGCGTCGAACGTGGACAAGAGAGGCCGCGGCCGCGGCCCCGCCTACGAATCCGCCGACGTGTCGGACGACACCTACACGGACGGCAAGACCGCGCGTCTCGCGGCCAAGACCCTGGGCGAGCTCAAGCAGAGCGGAAAACCTTTTTTCCTCGCCGTCGGCATGGCCAAGCCGCACCTCCCCTTCGTCGCGCCCAAGAAGTACTGGGACCTTTACGATCCGGCTAAGATCTACGTACCTCCCTTCCAGAAGCTCCCCGCCGGAGCCCCGGGTTTCGTCGGCCACTCTAACGGTGAGCTCCGCAGTTACGCCGGCATGCCGAAGGACGGGGTGGTCGACGACGCCACCGCGCGGACCTTACGTCATGGCTACTACGCCGCCACCAGCTACATGGACGCCCAGGTCGGCCTCGTGCTGGACGCCCTCGAGAAGGAAGGCTTGGCGGACAACACTGTCATCGTCCTCTGGGGCGATCATGGCTGGCAGCTCGGCGAGCACGGACTCTGGCACAAGCACACCAACTTCGAACTCGCCGCCCGGGCGCCGCTGATCATCAGCGCCCCGGGACAGAAGGCCGTCGGCCGCAAGAGCCTCTCGCTCGCCGAGTTCATCGACATCTACCCCACCCTCGCCGACGTCTGCGGCCTGCCTAAGCCCAAGGACGTCGAAGGCGTCAGCCTGAGGCCCGTGCTGGACGACGCCACCGCCAAGGTGCGTCCGGTCGCCATCAGCCAGTACCCGCGTAGCGACGCCGGCAAGTCGCTCATGGGTTACAGCATCCGAGATGACCGCTGGCGCCTGACCCTCTGGCGTGACCGGAAGGACAACGTCATCCACGCCACCGAACTCTACGACGAGGTCGGCGACCCGCATGAGACCGTCAACGTCGCGGCCAAGCCCGAGCACGCCGAAGTCATCGCCCGCCTCACCAAGTTCCTGCCTCCGCCCATCGCACCTGCCACGGACAAGAACACCGCCGCCCCGGCCGGCAAGAAGGGCAAGAAAGGCAAGGCCAAGACCGAAGAACCGGCAGCCCCGAAGGCCGACGCCGCCAAGGACCGCGGCGCCATGTTCGATGGCCGCGACCTCAACAAGGACGGCAGGCTGAACAAGGAAGAATTCATGCTCCGCCAGAAGGACCCCGAGCAAGCCGCCAAGAACTTCATCAACTTCGACAAGGACAAGAGCGGCGACGTGGACCGGGAGGAATACGTCAAGTCCGGGAAGTAAGCAGGCCGGAGCGAACGTTAGTTGACCCGTTGATCAGTTGGCCAGTTGGCTGGAATACAAAACGAGAGGCACGGAGGCTCAGAGGCTCAGTTGAACAGACCGAGCCAGAGCATCGAGTATAGGGAGATGACATCATTTCAGGTGGCAGACGGCGGCCACCCGCCGCCTGAGAATGAAATCAGGCAACTATGTCGTGACGCGGTCCCGACCCTACCTCGATGCATTCCTGGCCAACCGACCAACTGATCAACAGGTCAACTGGCCTGGTTCATCCATTCAGCCCTCCATTCAGCCCTCCGTTCAGTCCTCCGGCTTGTATTGGCTAACCGCCAACCGCTAACCGCCAGCCGCTAAAACCGATTTTACCTCCATTTCCCCGCATTTGAACAACCGCCGTTGACGGGTGTCAGATAGCCTACGAAATAAGACCTCCCGATGAGACACCCCCTCTCTGCCCTGCTGGCGTTCCTGCTGGCGGCCTTCTCCCCCCTTTCCGCCCAGGAAGGCTTCAAATCCTTGTTCGACGGCAGGACCCTCACCGGCTGGGACGGCAATCCCGAGCTCTGGACCGTCGAGGACGGCGCGATCACCGGCAAGACCAAGGGACCCGACCATCCCGCCTTCAACCAGTTCCTCATCTGGCGCGGTGGCGTCGTGAAGAATTTCGAGCTGCGCGCCAGGATCAAGTGCTCCGCCAGCAACTCCGGCATCCAATACCGCAGCAAGGAGCTCCCCGAAGCCGGCAAGTGGGTCGTCGGCGGCTACCAGTGCGATGTCCATGCGAACGCTCCCTACAACGGCATGGTCTACGAAGAACGCGGCCGCGGCATCCTCGTGCAGAACGGGCAGAACGTCGTCATCGACGACAAGGGCGACAAGTGGCTCGCCGCCGAGCGCGACACCTTGAAGGTCGACTTCACCGAGTGGCACGAGTACGTCATCATCGCGCAGGGCAACCACCTCGTCCACAAGGTCGACGGCAAGGTCACCATCGACCTCGTCGACCACCAGGCCGCGAACCGCGCCCTCGAAGGACTGCTCGCCTTCCAAGTGCACAAAGGCCCGGCCATGATCGTCCAGATCAAGGACGTCATGCTCAAGGAGCTCCCTGAAGCACCGCTCATCACCCTGGACAAGAGCCCCATCCCCAGCGACGCCCAGCGCATCGTCGCCCCGGCCCCGGGCAAGAAGGCGCCGGCCAAGAACGCGCCGAAGGCCGCTCCGGGCAAGGCGAAGGCCAAAGCCCCGGCCAAGAACGCGCCGGCCGCCGAGACCGGCAAGGAGATCGGCGAGAACAAGGCCACGCCCGTCAGCCGCATCAAGGCTCCGGCCGGCTTCCGGGTCGAGCTCCTCTACTCCGTGCCCGGCGCCGAGAAAGGCTCCTGGGTCGCCCTCTGCGTGGATGACAAAGGACGCATCTACGCCAGCGACCAGTATGGCGACCTCTACCGTTTCCCTGCGCCGGCCGCCGGCCAGGTCCTCAAGGCCGCCGACATCCGGAAGATGCCGGTGAACATCCGCGCCATCAACGGCATGACCTGGGCCTTCGGCGCCCTTTACGCCGGCGTGAATGATTACGAGAAGAAGATCCCCAGCGGCTTCTACCGCCTGAGCGACAGCGACGGCGACGATCTGCTCGATAAAGTCGAACTCCTACGCGCGATCGAATCCGGCGGCGACCACGGCGTGCACAAGGTCCTCCTCACGCCCGACGGCCAAGGTTTCTTCCTCATCTGCGGCAACAACGCCGTGAAGACCGAGACCCCGGCCACCTCGCCCGTGGCGCCGCTCTGGGGCGACGACCACCTCCTCCCGCGCATGCCTGACGGCCGCGGCCACAACCGCCACGTCCTCGCCCCGGGCGGCATCGTCTACCGCATCAGCAAGGACGGGAAGACCTTCGAGACCTACGCCAGCGGCTTCCGCAACATCTACGGCGGCGCCCTCAACCGCGCCGGCGACCTGTTCACGTACGATGCCGACATGGAGTATGACTTCAACACCCCGTGGTATCGTCCGACGCGCGTGAACCACGTCGTCAGCGGCGGCGAATACGGCTGGCGCAACGGCGCCGGCAAGTATCCCGAGTTCTACCCCGACAACCTGCCCGCCAACGTGAACATCGGCCCCGGCTCGCCCACCGGCATCGCCTTCGGCTACGGCGCCAAGTTCCCGGCCAAGTATCAGGAAGCCCTCTACATCATGGATTGGAGCTGGGGCAAGATCTACGCCATCCAGCTCAAGCCGCAGGGCGCGAGCTATGTCGGCGTGAAGGAGGACTTCATCCAGGGCGCGCCCCTGCCCGTGACCGACCTCGCCATCCACCCGCAGGACGGCGCGATGTATTTCGCCATCGGCGGACGCAAGGTCCAGTCCGGCCTCTACCGCGTCACCTATGTCGGCAAGGAATCCACCGCGGCCGTGAGATACGACGCCCCGGCTCCGGCCGCCGAAGTCCTCGCTCGCAAGTCCCTGGAGCAATACCACGGCAAGCAGGACCCCAAGGCGGCGGACGTCGCCTGGCCGCACCTGTCCTCCTCCGACCGCTGGTTGCGCAACGCCGCTCGCGTCGTGCTCGAGCATCAGCCGCACACCGGCTGGGCCGACCGCGCCTTCGCCGAGAAGGACTTGACCGCCCGCCTCGAGGCGCTGCTCGCGCTCGCTCGCCAAGGCCTGCCCTGCCCCTATCACACCGAAAAGGCCGCCAAGCCCGTCCGGAGCACTGGCGTGCCCGTGAACAAGGCCGACCCCTCGCCCGCCCAGGCCGCCCTGCGCGACCGCCTGCTCAGCGCGCTCCTCGCGACCGACTTCGCGGCCCTCACCCGCGAGCAGAAACTCGTGCACGCCCGCGTCGCCCAGCTCGCCCTGCATCGCGGCGGCGATCCTGTCGCCGCCCTGGCGGCCAAGGTCTCCGCGCAGTACGACGCCGCCTTTCCCGACGCCTCCTTCGAGGTGAACTGGCTGCTCACCGAGACCCTTTCGCACCTCCAGTCCCCGAACCTCGCCGCCAAGGCCATGGCCGTGGTCGCCGACGCCGGCAGCCAGGAGCCCGAGATGGAGATCATGCGCAGCCTGCGCATGCTGAAGGCCGGCTGGACCCCGGAGCTGCGTGAGAAGCAGCTCAACTGGTTCGTCAAGGCCGCCAGCTACCGCGGCGGCTCGAGCTTCGGCAAGTTCATCGAGTTCATCCGCAACGACTCCCTCGCCACGTACTCGCCGGAAGAGCTGGCCCGTCACGAGAAGCTCGTCGCCCAGGCCAAGAACCCTCCCGTAAAATCCGCCTACGAGAACGTCGGCGCAATCTTCGCCGGCCGCACCCCCAAGAACTGGACCCTTGAGGAGCTCAGCGCCGCGGCCAGCACCGGCATGAAGGGACGCGACTTCGAGACCGGCCGCAGGATGTTTGGCGCCGCCGCCTGCTTCACGTGCCACCGTTACGGCAACGCCGGCGGGATGAACGGCCCGGACCTCACCGGCGCCGGCGGCCGCTACAGCCCGCACGACCTCCTCGACCAGATCATCAACCCCAGCAAGGAGATCAACGAGCAGTTCGCCCCGGTCGTCGTGACCAAGCAGGACGGCACCACCGTCACCGGCGTCATCGTGAACCTCAACGGCGACACCGTGCAGATCAACACCGACCTCTCCGACCCCGACCAGCGCGTCGGCTTCGACCGCAAGCAGGTCAAGAGCATCGAAGTCTCCAAGGTCTCGCCCATGCCGCCCATGCTCCTGAACATGCTCACCAAGGAAGAGGTCCTCGATCTCCTCGCCTTCACCCTGAGCGGCGGCGACAAGAACGGACCCGCCTTCCAGAAGTAACCACGCATGAAACCCGCGAAGCTACTGCCGCCGATCTTCGCCTACTCCACGGCCTCCCTCTACCTTGTGGGCGGCTTCGTGGAGTCGCTGAAGCCTGAGCGAACGGGTTTCTGGCGCAAGATCTTCGGTCCGCTGACCTTCGACCTCGGACCCGACGCGACCCAGACCGGCATGATCATGCTGGGGACCGACATCCTGCTGTTCGTCGCACTCGTCTTCTACATCAAGCGCCTCACTCGACTGGAAGCCGAAGAAGCCGCGCACGGCAAAGTCACGCAGGAGCAGGGACCGTTCGGGAATTAAGGGCTGAGCAGAGAGCCGTTTTAGGTGGCAGGTGGCAGCCCCTGGACTCAGGTGGCAGGACTCAGGCCCTGGCATCGATTCAGTCCTCTGTCATCGACTCAGCAGGTTGCTAAGTCGTGACGCGGTCCCGACCCTACCCAAGGCAGAGGCAACTGGTCTGACTTATCCATTCAGCCCTCAATTTGGTCCTCCCCTCCTTGCCTCGGGCCCTCCGGCCCTCTATTCATCGGGGAACCCCATGCGCCTCGCCCTCGCCTTCCTCTCCCTTTGCGTCGCGCTGACCGCGGGCGCCCAGGAAAAGACCGCCAAGAAAAAAGCCGGCGGCTATCCGCCGACGATCGAAGGCACGAAGTCCGAGACCTACCGCAAGGTCGGCGAGACCGAGCTCAAGGTCTGGATCTTCGACTCGCGGCAGATGCTTACGGAGCGCCCCCTGCCGGCGATCGTGTTCTTCTTCGGGGGTGGTTGGACGGGCGGTTCGCCGACGCAGTTCGAACCGCAGAGCCGGCACCTCGCCGCGCGCGGCATGGTCGCGATTGTCGCGGACTACCGGGTCAAGAGCCGTCAGGACGCCAAACCGGCCGACTGCGTCTCCGACGCCAAGGCCTGCGTCCGCTGGGTACGAGCGAACGCCGTTCGCCTCGGCATCGATCCGGACCGGATCGCGGTCGGCGGCGGGTCGGCCGGCGGCCATCTCGCCGCGTCGGTCGCGACCTTGCCCGGACTCGACACGGCGGCGGATGACAAGTCCGTCTCCTGCCTGCCTAATGCTCTCGTGCTCTTCAATCCCGGCACCGTCATGGCGCCCTTCCCCGGCCTGGACCTCAAGGGCTTCGGCGCCGGCCTGGACAAGTCGAAGTTCGGCTGCGAGCCCACGGAGATCTCGCCGATCCACTACGTGAAGAAAGGCCTGCCCCCGACCATCATCTTCCATGGCACGGCCGACACCACCGTACCCTACTCGACCGTCGAAAAGTTCACCGAAATCATGGAAGCCGCCGGCAACCGCTGCGAACTGGTCGGTTACGCAGGCGAAAGCCACAGCTTCTTCAACAAGTCGAAGTACGCCGAGACGCTGGCCGCCGCCGACGCCTTCCTCGTCTCGCTGGGCTACCTGCCCGCCAACAAGTAAGCCATGCGCCGCATTGTCCTACTTGGTGCCCTCCTCCTGACGGCCGCCCTCGTCTGGGCTAAGTCGCCGAACGTGGTCGTCCTGCTGGCGGATGACGCCGGCTGGGGGGACTACTCGTTCAACGGCAACCGCCAGGTCGCCACGCCGCACATCGACGGCATCGCCAAGGCCGGCGCGCACTTCGACCGGTTCTTCGTCCAGCCCGTCTGTTCCCCCACCCGCTCGGAGTTCCTCACCGGCCGCTATCACCGACGCCTCGGCGTCTACGGCGTCTCCACCGGGCAGGAGCGCCTGAATCCGGACGAGAAGACCGTCGCCGACTCCTTCAAGGCCGCCGGCTACGTCACCGGCCTCTTCGGCAAGTGGCACAACGGCAGCCAGTGGCCCTATCACCCACTCGCCCGCGGCTTCGACACCTTCTGGGGCTACACCTCCGGCCACTGGGGCGAATACTTCGACGCGCCGCTCGAGCACAACGGCGTCATGAAGACCTCCCAGGGCTATATCGTGGACGTCCTCACGGACAAAGCCTTGCAGTTCATCGAACGCAACCGGACCAAGCCCTTCCTGTGCTACGTGCCGTTCACCACCCCGCACTCGCCTTGGTCGGTGCCCGCCGCGGATTGGGCGCGTCTCAAAGACAAACCGGTCAGCCAGACCGCGACGAACGCCCAAGCCGAGAAGCTTGACGAAACCCGCTGCGCCTTGGCCATGGTCGAGAACCAGGACCGCAACGTCGGCCAGATCCTCGCCAAGCTCAAGGAACTCGGCCTGGAACAGGACACCATCGTGGTCTACTTCTCCGACAACGGACCCAACGGCCATCGTTGGACCGGAGGCATGAAAGGGACCAAGGCGAGCACTGACGAAGGCGGCGTGCGCTCTCCGCTCTTCATCCGCTGGCCCGGCAAGATCGCGGCCGGCACGCAGGTGAAGCCCATCGCCGGCGCAATCGACCTCGCGTCGACGCTTGAAGCCTTGGCCGGCGTGAAGCGCGTCGGCGACCGCCCGCGCGACGGACGAGATCTTTCACCGTTGCTCAGGACCGGGCTGGACGCCGACTGGGCGCCTCGGCAGATCTTCAACACCTGGGGCAACAGCGTCAGCGTGCGCACCCAGACCCATCGTCTCGATGGCGCCGGCAACCTCTTCGACATGGTCGCCGACCCCGGCCAGACGACCCCCATCCAAGCCAAGCAGCCGGACCTCGCCCAGGAGCTCAGCGCAGCGGTCGCGGCTTGGCGCAAGGAGATGGGCATCGCCGCGCCGATCGGCGGCAAGGGCAAAGGCAAGGGCGGCAACGGCCCCGGCAATGCCGTCGATCCCCGTCCGATCCACGTCGGCTACCGCGAGTTCCCGACGACCATGCTGCCGGCGCGCGACGGTGAGCCACGCGGCGGCATGCGACGGAGCGCCGCGGCGCCGAACTCGTCTTATTTCGTGAACTGGACCAAGCCGGAGGACGCCGCCGTCTGGAACGTCGAAGTCGTCACCGCGGGGACCTATGTCGTCACCCTCGACTACGCCTGCGCCGCAGACGCCGTCGGCACCCCGCTGGAACTTTCCTTCGAAGGTACGTTGCTCAAAGGCGGGATCACCGAGGCCTTCGACAGCCCCCTGAAGCCCGAGCAGGACACCCTGCCCCGTCCGCGAGGCGAATCCGTCATGCGCGACTTCCGCTCCATGATCCTCGGCGAGGTCCGCCTCGAGCCCGGCAAGGGCGAACTCAGGCTCCGTGCGCCGGAGATCCGGGGCAAGGGCGTCATGGACCTTCGCCGCATCACCCTGACGCTCAGATAAAATGAGGGCGACCCCGCTGCTTCTCCTGCTCTCCGCAGGTCTCCTCGCCGCGGAGGCGCCGCCGACCGGCAATGCGCAGGTCGCCGAGATGGCCAAGACGTTCAAAGGACGCGGCGTGCAGGCGGACGATACCCCGCCTTCGACCCCGGCCGATGCGCTGAAGAAGTTCACGGTCCGCAACGGTCTGAAGATCGAGCTCATCGCGGCGGAACCGGCCATCACCCAGCCCATCCATGCGAGCTGGGACTCCCAAGGCCGCCTCTGGGTGGTGCAGTTCCCGCAGTATCCTTTCCCGGCAGGACTGAAGGTCATCAGCTACGACCAGCACCTGCGCGCGCAGTTCGACAAGGTCCCCTTGCCTCCGCCCGCGGGAGACAAAGGCGCCGACGTCATCAGCGTCCTTGAGGATACCGACGGAGACGGCACCTACGACAAGCAGGCCGACGTCCTGCGAGGCCTCAATATCGTGACCGCAGCCGTCGCCGGCGACGGGCTCCTCTGGGTGCTTAATCCGCCCTACCTGCTGAGCTACGCGCTGAAGGACGGACTCCCCGTCGGCGACCCGTCCGTCGAGCTGGCGGGCTTCGGCCTGGAAGACACGCACAGCACCGCGACCAGCCTCCAGTTCAACATCGACGGCTGGCTCTACGGCGCGAACGGCAGCACGACCACCGGCAACGTCGGCGTGCCCGGCGGCAAGCGGACCGCCTGGACAGGCCAGTGCATCTGGCGCTTCCATCCGACCCGCAAGACCTTTGAGATCTACGCCGAGGGCGGCGGCAACACCTACAGCCTCGATATCGACGGCAAGGGCCGCGTCTTCTCGGGCTCCAATTACGGCGACACCCGCGGGATGCATTACGAGTTCGGTTCCTATGGCGTGAAGAACTGGGGCAAGCATGGTCCGCTCACGAATCCGCATGCCTATGGGTGGTTCGAACACATGGCGAACACCGGCGACAAGCGACGCTTCCCGCAAGCGTTCGTGCTCTACGAAGGCGGGCTGCTTGGTGCGGAATACGACGGCAAGCTCCTGGTGCCTAATTCGCTGGCGAACAAGGCGTACGTCAGCCGGCTCGTGCCGCAGGGCTCGACCTTCCGCACCATCGACGAAGAAGACCTCATCGCCAGCAGCGACCGCTGGTTCCGTCCCGTCTGGACCGGCGTCGGACCCGACGGAGCGGTCACTCTGGCCGATTGGTATGACACCCGCCTCAGCCATGTGAACCCCGTCGACGACTGGGACAAACAACGCGGCCGTCTCTACCGTATCCGGCCGGATGACGCCAAGGTCGGACTGAAACCTTTCGACCTCTCCCGGGCGCCGGCGGGCGAGCTCGTCGCCCTGCTCGCGCATCGCAACGAATGGTTCCGCAAGCAGGCCGTCCTCGAGATCGGCTGGCGCGGGCTCAAGGAAACGGTTCCGGCGCTCCGCGGGATGCTCACAGGTCAGCATGCATTGGAAGCCCTCTGGGCGCTCGACCTGCTCGGCGCCGTCGACGCGCCGCCCGTGACGCATGCCGACCCTTACGTACGCCGCTGGGCGTGGAAGATGCTCGGCGAACGCAGGGCCGTGCCCACCTCCGCTCAGATCAACGCGGCCAAGCAGGAAGCCCACCTTGAGGTCAGGGCGCAGATCCTGGCCTCGGCCAAGCGGATGCCGAACGAAGGCCTGCCGCTGGTGCGAGCGGGACTCGGGGCCCCCGACGAATCCGGACACCTCCCCTTGCTCGCCTGGTGGGCGTTGGAAGCGCACCTCGGCACGTCCGCCGAACGGGCGGCGGCGATTGATTTCCTGCGCGCCGATCCGTCGTTCGTCGCCTCAACCGTCTTCCGCGAAACCCTGGCCGAACGCATCGGCAAGCGCCTCGCCCATGGCGCGCGCCCGGAATCCCTGGCCGACGCGGCCGAAGTGCTGGCGCTCTGCCCGGCCCCCGCCGCGGAGAAGCTGTTGGACGGCATCCTTTCGCAGCTGGAGGCCGGCGACCTCCCTCCCATGCCGGCTTCGCTGCGCACCGCCCTGGAAGCCCGGCAGACGAAGGACGGACGGCAGCCGATCCCGCTGGCCCACCTTCGCGCCGGCCACAAATCCGCCCTCGCGGCCGCCCTTAAGGAACTCTCCGACAAGCGCACGCCGGACCGACGTCTCCACGAGCTCGCCGACGCGCTGTCGATCGCCCAGCGCCCGGAAGCCATCGACCCGCTGCTCAAGCTGCTCATCGCTCCGAACACCGTCGGCAAGAAACCCTTGCTGTCGGCCCTTTCGCGCTACGACGACGTCCGACTGCCCCGGGCCATCATCGACAACTACGAGCGCTCCATCGCGGCGGATGACGGCCTGCGGGATCTCGCGCTACGCACCTTGGCCGGTCGCCCCGCCTGGGCCACCCTCCTGCTCTCGGCCGTCGACACCGGCAAGATCCCGGCGCCGCACATCACCGCCGACGTCGCCCGCGCCTTGCTCCGCCACGGACTGCCGGAGGCGAACTCCGCCATCGAACGCCTCTGGAAGCCGTTGCTCGTGACCGGGCTCACGCCGGAGAAAGACCAGGAAGTCGCCCGTCTCCGGGCGGTCGCCCGCGCCGGAGAAGGCGACGACGCAAAGGGACGGGTTCATTTCCTGGCCCGTTGCGCCAGTTGCCATCAGCTGAAGGGCGAAGGCGGCAAGGTGGGCCCCGAACTGACCGGCTATGACCGTAGCAGCCTCGACTTCTGGGTGCTCAACATCATCTACCCCAGTCTCGAGATCCGCGAAGGCTTCGGGGCCTATGACGTCCGCCTCAAGGACGGCACGATCGCCAACGGTATCCTTGAACGTCGCGAAGGCGGCGAGATCGTCCTGCGCGACCTCGCCGGCAACCGCACCAAGGTCAAGGAAGCCGCCGTCGCTTCGCTGCTCGCCAGCCCGACTTCGGTCATGCCCGAGAACCTGCTCGCCGGGTTGTCTGATCACGATCTTCGGGATTTCTTCGCGTATGTGATGAAGTGAGTGAGGCGGAGCCTTCAAGGGGGCACGTGGGCAAGGGGACATGCGCTTACGCGTGGGGACATGCTGGCACGTGGGCATGTGGGCAAGGGTTGCAAAAAAACCGTGCAAAGGTGCAAATCGGAGCGAAGTTGCTATGCAAAAGTGCAAAGGTAACACAAGGGCTAGAGCTAGAGCGAGGGCTGGGGCTAGTAAGACAAAGCAAAGGCAATTCTCGGGTGGCGGAATCAATCGAGGACACGAGGACCGGAGGGCACGTGGGCCGGAGAAATCCGATGGCGGGATGATCCGTTCAGTCCTCCGTTCAGTCCTCAACGCAGCCCTCCACTCAGTCCTCTGTCCTGTCATCGATTCAGTCCTCCATGCTTCCAGCCATCCTTGACGGAGCGGCCTCACCCGCCCACCTTGCCGGCATGAAGACGATGATGCAGTTCCTGCTCGGCGTGCGCCTGCTCTTCCTGTCGGCCGCCGGCGCGATGTGCGTCTATGGTCTGCTGCACGCCGCCGACCCGCAGGTCCAGTGGTATTGGACCGTCGGTCATGTCGTAGTCCTGGCAGTCTCGGTATTCCTGATCGGCAAGGTCTGGGCCTCTCTCAAGGCGACCTGGAAGGAATAGGCGAGCGCCCTAAATGAGGGAAATCGGAGCCACCCGGACGCGAAGTCTGGCTGGATTAAAGCCGCCACGGCCTCACAATAGATGGCGATCTGCCATGAAGTCTCGCGCCCTGCTCCTCGCCCTCGCCTCGCTCGCCCTCGGCGTCCACGCCGCCGACAAGCCGGTAGCCGACCATAGCAAGATCAAGACGCGGGCCGACAAAGCCAACGCCGCCAACTGGCCCGACAACAGCAAGGGCTCCCCCACCCCGCACGCCCCGGCAGAGAACCCGCCCGAGGCGAAGATGCAGCGCTCCCAGCGCGGCCAGGCGCCCGGCAAGGGCGAGACGATCGCCTTCATCGGCAACGGCTTCGCCGAACGCGAGACCTACTACGGCCGCATCGAGACCGAGCTCCAGCTCCGCTTCCCCGACCGAGGCTTCATCGTGCGCAACCTCGGACGCTCGGGCGACACCCCCGCCTTCCGCCCCCATCCCGCGCGCGCCAGCCAGTGGGCCTTCCCGGGTGCCGAGAAGTTCCACCCCGAATACGCCCAGCACAACGGCAAGGGCTTCTTCTCCACGCCCGACCAGTGGCTCTTCCATGTGAAGGCCGGCACCATCGTCGCCTTCTTCGGATACAACGAGTCCTTCGACGGACTCGGCAGGGTCGAAAACTACGAGGCGGAGCTCGACGCCTTCGTCGCCCACTCCCTCACCCGCGCCTACGACGGCGAGCGCGCCCCGCGCCTGGCCCTCGCCTCGCCCTTCGCCTTCGAGGACCTCTCCAAGAAGCGCGACCTGCCCGACGGCAAGAAGGAGAACGAGCGCCTCGTCGCCTACTCCCAGGCCATGGGCCGCGTCGCCCAGAAACACGGCCTGACCTTCATCGACCTCTTCAGCGCCTCCCGCGACGCCTACGCCGCCAAGGCCGAAGGCGCCCCGGACTACACCATCAACGGCTTCGCGCCCACCGACCACGGCTACCGCTTCGCCGCCAAGATCGTGGCCGACGCGCTCTACGGCGTCGCCGCCCGCAAGTCGAAGGCCGACGAGGCCCTGGTCAACGCCGCCGTGAAGCAGAAGGATCACTGGTGGAATTCCGACTACGCCATCGTCAACGGCGTCCACACCCACGGCCAGCGCTACAATCCCTTCGGCCCGCAGAACTACCCCGACGAAGTCCGCAAGATCCGCGAGATGACCGCCCTGCGTGACACGCTCATCCAGGACGTCGCCGCTGGACGCCGCGCCGACCTGACCGTCGACGACTCGAAGACGCACCCCCTGCCGCCCGTCCCGACCAACTACAAGCCCAGCGACAAGAACGGCGACCCCGCCAAGTTCCTCTCCGGCGAGGAGGCCATCGCCAAGATGAAGCTCCTGCCCGGCTTCAAGGTGAACCTCTTCGCGGACGAGTCGATGTTCCCCGACCTCAAGAAGCCCGTGCAGATGTCCTTCGACGCCAAGGGCCGCCTCTGGGTCGCCACCACGCCGACCTACCCGCACCATCGCCCCGGCGACCCCGCGCCCGACGACAAGCTCCTCATCCTCGAGGACACCGACGGCGACGGACGCGCCGACAAGCGCAGCGTCTTCGCCGACGGCCTGCACCTGCCCATCGGCTTCGAAATCGCGCCCGAAGGCGTGTACCTCTCCCAGGAACCCAACCTCGCCCTGCTCATCGACGACGACAAGGACGGCAAGGCCGACCGCAAGGAGCTGATCCTGCACGGCTTCGACTCCCACGACACACACCACGCCATCTCGGCCTACTGCGCCGACGCCTCCGGCGCGTTCCACCTGCTCGAAGGACGGTTCCTGCACAGCCAGGTGGAGACCCCCTACGGTCCGCGGCGCTGCAACGACGGCGGCGCCTGGCGCTTCGACCCCAAGTCCTTCCGCCTCGAGCGCTATCAGACCGACGTCTCCAACCCCTGGGGCTTCTCGTTCAACCGCTGGGAGCAGCCGCACCTCTCCGACGCCTCGCCCGGTGAGAACTGGTGGGCCCTGCCGCTCTCGGCCAAGATGCCGTACGGCATCGAGATCCCCAAGATCGAGCAGTTCGTCCCCAAGCGGTCCCGTCCGAGCTCCGGCGCTGAATTCGTCTCCTCCCGCCACTTCCCCGAGGAATACCAGGGCGACTTCATGACGTGCAACACCATCGGCTTCCTCGGCATCAGCCTAGGCACGCCGAGCGACGACGGCGCCGGCTACGTCGGCAAGGCGCACGGCGACCTCATCGTGTCCGAGGACGGCAACTTCCGCCCCGTCGATCTCGAGTTCGCGCCCGACGGCTCGCTCTACTTCCTGGACTGGCAGAACCCGCTCATCGGGCACATGCAGCACAACGCGCGCGACCCCAACCGCGACCGCGAGAAGGGCCGCATCTACCGCATCACCTGCCCGGGCCGCCCGCTCCTCAAGCCCGCCAAGGTCGACGGCGCCTCGGTCGCCGAGCTGCTGGAGAACCTGAAGGAGCCCGAATACCGCACCCGTTACCGCACCCGCCGCGAACTCCGCGGCCGTCCCGCCTCCGAAGTGCTGCCCGCCGTCAAGGCTTGGGTCGACCGTCTCGACCCCGCGGACCCTGAGTTCGAGCACCGCCTTTGCGAGGCGATGTGGGCCACCTGGGCGCAGAACGCTCCCGACGAGGCCCTGATCCGCCGCCTCCTTTCCGCCAAGCGACCCGAGGCGCGCGCCGCGGCGGCCGACGTCGTCCGCCACGCCTTCTGGAAGCTGCCCGCACATGTCGAACTGCTCATGCAGGCCGCGCGCGACGAGCATCCGCGCGTGCGCCTGACCGCGCTCGTGGCGGCCTCCTGGCTGGACAACGCCGACGGCGCCCGCATCGCCCTGGAGACCTTCCGCAAGCCCATCGACCGCTGGGCCGGACCGGTCACCCACTACGTCATGACGTACACGCTGTCGGACGACGTGAAGTCGCTGCTCGCGGGCGGACTCAAGCCGGACGACAACCCCGCGGCCGCGGACTACCTCGCCGGCAGGAGCGCGATCAGCAAGCCCGTGGCCGAAGAAGGCGGCACCGTGCGCCCCTCGCGCAAGCTCACCGCCGACGAGCAGAAGATCTTCGACCTCGGCAAGTCCGTCTACTTCCGCGACGCCCACTGCGCCACCTGCCACCAGGCGGACGGCAAGGGCCTGCCCAACGTCTACCCGCCCCTGTCCCGCAGCGACTGGCTGGAGAGCGACGAGCGCGTCATCAAGATCGTGCTCAAGGGCCTCTGGGGTCCGATCAAGGTCTCAGGCAAGGACTTCGACCCCACCAAGGGCGTGCCGCCCATGATGGGCTTCGCCGGCCTGCTCAATGACCAGGAAGTGGCGGCGGTCATCACCTTCAGCCGCCTCGCCTTCGGCAACAACGGCAAGCCCGTGAGCGCCGACCAAGTGGCCAAGGTGCGCGAGGCCACCAAGGACCGCGTGAACTTCTACATGGCCGACGAGATCCTCAAGGAGCATCCCCTGAAGCCCGCGGGACAGGGCAAGGGCGGCAAGAAGAAGTGAACTGAAGCGGTCCTGCAGCCCGTTTTCGCAGGGGCCGACGTCATCGACGCCGGCCCCTGCTCCTTCTTGAATTGTAAGCGGCCCGCCCGCACCGATAGTCACCGTCATGCGCAACCTGTCCGCCGCACTCCTCTGTTTCGCCGCCCTGTCCGCGGCCGCCTTCGACTTCAAGGGCGTGCCGCCCGAAGCCTCGCTGGTCTTCGCCACCGAGTCCACGGCCGGACTGGCCATCTCGAACTCCCCGGGCATGCAGGCCCTGAAGGCCCGCATGCAGAAATCGCAGGCCGCCGAGATCGGCGGCTTCGACGTCGAGAAGGCATTCAAGGAGGCGACTGGCCTCGACCTGTCCTCTCCTGACATCTCCTTCGCCGGCGGACTTCTCGGGGGCTTTTCCGACGAGCCGGACTTCGTGCTCATCGTGCGCGGCGTCTACGATCAGGCTCGCCTGGCCTCCCACTGCGCCAGCAAGGGCGTCAAGAGCGTCCAAGCCGGCACGGTCAAAGGATGGGACCTTCCCGGACTCGTGAATTCCTTCGGCCCGGGCTCCCCCGAGCCGGTGAAGCCCGGTTCGCCCGCCCTCTTCACCTACGACGCCAGGACGCTCGTGATGACGAAGCCCGCCAATGTGGCAAAGGTCTTCGCGGCCCTCAGGGGCGCAGGACGCTCCTTCACGCCGGGCCCCGAAAGCGCCGGCGCCTCCTCGCAGGTCGGCAAAGGCTACTTCTTCATGGCCGCCAACAGCTCGCTCATGCCCCCGACTCCCGATGACGACAGCGGTTTCAAGGGCATGCACGCCGCGATGGGAGAAAAAGGCGACGCGCAGGTCATGAAGTTCGAGGTGCTCTTCACCAGCCCGGAGAAGGCCGCGCCCTTCGCCATGCAGGCGCAGGGCATGGTGGCCATGATGCCCCTGATGATGGCGGGCGACCCCACCGCGCCGCAGTCCCCGGCCGACAAGGCCAAGGCGAAGCTGGCCGGCGACTTCATCGCGGGCATCGCGCCTGTCGAACACCGGGGCGACCGAGTGATCTTCACTGCCAGCTGGAGCACGGAGCGACTGCTCACGATGCTCAACCAGCTCATCGACCAGGCGGAGCTCGAGGCGAAGAACGGGGCGAATCTCTTCGGCGCCCCCGCCGCGGCGCCGAAGAAGAAGTAAGTCGGACATCGGCCAGAAGAAAGGGCGGAGCCTCGCGGCCCCGCCCTTTTCATGGCGGCGATTCCAAGTCGCTCAGCCGCAGCAGCCGGTCTTCTTTTCACCGGAGCCGCAGGAGCCGTCCTTGGGGCACAGGCCGCATGACGCGAGACACTCTCCTGAACCGCAGCAGGCCAAGCATCGAAAACCCTGACGACCCGCAAATGCCAGGTACAATCCAGCGAGAACCATGGCGATAACGATGGGGTTCCAGATATTCATGATCAGCACGTTCACGAAGAAGATGTTGAACAGGATGGCGCCCGAGAGGACGATGCCCCAGCCCCGGGTGCACTTCAAGATCAGCAGCACGCCGGCGAGAATCTCCAATCCCTTGATCACGCTGAGGTAACCAGAGCCCGCCAAGCCGGCGAAGAAGGCTTGGGTCAGCTTGCCGGCTTCTTCGCCGTTCGGGGGCGTCGGGGCGGGCAAGATCGCTTTTACGGCGGGCACGAAATGCGCGACGCCGAAGAGGATGAAGGCGACTCCGAGCAGGAGGGCGACGATGCAGGGCAGTTTTTTCATAGCACCCGCAGATTAGCCCGCCCGACCCCGAGCAGGAAGCCCATAGTTGATCAAGCGAGATCGAAGAGGAGGGCTTCCATGGGGCCGGAGGATTTGAAGGAGCAGGCGCCGGGATCTTCAGTCAAGACGGCGTCTCCGACGGAAAGCTTGACGCCGCGGACATCCACTTCGCCGGCGATGAGCTGGAACCAGAGGCCCCTGCCCGCCCGAAGCTCATGCGTGACGACGCCTCCGGCCAAAGTCTTCACGCGATGGACGTCCGCGTCCTGACTGATGGTGGCGGAACCTTCCCGGCCGTCCTTTGAAATGATGAGCACCTTATCGGCGGCGAGCTGTTCGGGCGTGGGCGTCCACTCCGCGTAGCGCGGACGCAGGCCCGGACGTTCGGGCTCGATCCACACTTGGATGAGGTGCAGGCGATCGGTCTTGGACGGATTGTATTCGCTGTGCCTCACCCCGCTGCCGGCGCTCATCACCTGGATCTGCCCGGGCCGCAACTGGGCGTGGTTGCCGAGGCTGTCCCGATGCTCGATGACCCCCTCCAGCACGTAGGTGAAGATCTCCATGTCCCGGTGCCCATGGGGAGGAAACCCGGCCACGGGGGCCACGATGTCCTGATTGATGACCCGCAAGGACCGGAAGCCCATGTGGGCGGGGTCATGGTAGTCCGCGAAACTGAAGCTGTGCCTGGCCACGAGCCACCCGTGGTCGGCGAAGCCCCTCTCACCCGAGCGCCTGATCTTGAAGCCCATGCCTTTGTCATGTGGGAAACCGATGCGCAGGCAAACGGGGCCGGCTGGGTTTTGGGTTGAACTCCGCCTCGGCGCCTGCTCAATCGACGCTCCTTTGTCGGGCTGTGGCTCAATCTGGTAGAGCGCTGCTTTCGGGTAGCAGAGGCTGAGAGTTCAAATCTCTCCAGCCCGACCACTTAAAAAGACCCCGGGGACGTCCACCGTCCCCGGGGTCTCCTCTTGTGGGTTGTGCCCCATGCCCGGGAGAAGTCTACTCCGACCATGCGTCCGACCGCCCTGCTCCTGCTTGCGCTGGCGGCCCTCCTGACTTCCTGCGACGCAGGCCGCGAGCCCTCCCGCCCGCTGGTGCTGGCGCACGTGATGCCGTGGTTCGAGACCAAGGAGAAGTCAGGCGGCTGGGGCTGGCACTGGACGATGGACCGCAAGGATCCGTCGAAGGGCGAGATCGCCGCCCACCAGCGACCGCTCATCGGCCCCTACGACTCCTCGGATCCCGCCGTCGTCGCCTATCAGGTCGCGCTGATGAAGGCGGCCGGCGTCGATGGCGTCGTCATCGACTGGTACGGTCTCGGCGGATTCAAGGATTACGAATCCATCCACCGGGCCTCGCTGTTGCTCATCACAGAAATCAAGAAGGCCGGCCTCCGTTTCGCGGTCTGCATGGAGGACAACATCGGCGCACGCTTCATGAAGGAAGCCGGCATGAAACGCGAGGAGGCGACGGCCAAGGTCGCCGAAGCCTTCGCCTGGCTGGAGGCCAACTGGCTGCGCGACGAGGGCTATGTGCGACTGGAAGGCAAGCCGGTGATGCTCATCTTCGGCCCGCAGTACCTGCAGGAGAAGGAATGGCTTGTCATCCGCAGGCGCATGACCTCCGAACCCCTGACCTACGTCCTGCCGCACCTCAGCGCCACGCCGGGGGTCGACGGGCGCTTCGTCTGGATACCGGTGTACGACGGACGCACGGTCGCCCCGGAGGCCTGGAAGGCCGAACTGGCCGCATGGCAGCAAGGTCCGAAGGAAGACCGGCGCATCGCCGCGGCCTTCCCGGGCTACCATGATTTCTACGCGCAGGCCGGCGCGCGGCCCAGCTATGGACGCATCGAAGACCGCGGCGGCGCCACCTTCGCGGAATCACTCAAGCTCGCGATGACCAGCGGGGCGTCCATCGTGCAGATCGCCACTTGGAACGACTACGGCGAAGGGACTGCGGTCGAGCCGACGGTCCAGCAGGGACACCGCGATCTTGAGACCCTCATGCGGCGCCTGCGGCCCGGGGCCGACCCGACCGAACTGACCCGGATCACGGAGCGATTCCTGAAATCCCAAGGCCGCTGAAAAGGGAGGGCATCACCCTATAAAAAGAAAGCGTCCCGGGGTTGCAGTCGTCCGTGCCGGGGGTTTGATTTTTCCCATGAGGGCGCCCCTCCTACTGCTGCTTTCCTTCGTCTCCCTCGAAGCCGCGGACCGCAAGGTCTCCTTCAGCCGGGAGATCCGTCCCATCCTCTCGGAGAACTGCATCGCCTGCCACGGACCCGACGACAAGGGGCGCAAGGGCGAGCTGCGGCTCGATGACGAGCAGGACGCCAAGCGCGACCGTGACGGCGAACGGGTCATCGTGCCGGGCGACCCGGAAAAAAGCCTGCTCATCGCGCGCATCCTCTCGAAGGACCCCGACGAGGTGATGCCGCCGCCCAAGCAGCACAAGACCATCCCCGCCGCGCAGGTCGAGCTGCTCAGGACCTGGATCCGTCAAGGCGCCCCTTGGGGACGTCACTGGGCCTACGAACCCGTCGTCCGGCCGTCCGTGCCGAAGAACGGCGAAGCCAATCCCGTCGACGCCCTCCTCGCCGAGCGTCAGAAACAGGAAGGCCTGAAATGGTCGGATGAGGCACCCAAGAACGTGCTGATTCGCCGCGTCGCGCTCGACGTCACCGGCCTGCCGCCCACGCCGGAGGAAGTCACGCGGCTGGCCAAGGCCAGCCACGCCGAAGTCGTCGCGCACTTCCTCGCCAAGCCCGCCTACGGCGAACACTGGGCCCGCCAGTGGCTCGACCTCGCGCGCTATGCCGACAGCGCGGGCTACCCGAGCGACCCTGGCCGCATCATCTGGGCCTACCGCGACTGGGTGATCAAGGCGCTCAACCAGAACAAACCCTTCGATCAGTTCGCGGTCGAGCAGCTGGCCGGCGACCTGCTGCCGAACCCCACCGAGGACCAGATCATCGCCACGGCGTTCCACCGGAACACGATGACCCAGAACGAAGGCGGCACCAGCGACGAGGAGTTCCGCAACGCCGCCGTCATCGACCGGGTCAACACGACCTACGCGGTGTTCATGGGCACCACCATGGCCTGCGCGCAGTGCCACACCCACAAGTACGATCCGATCACCATCACGGAATACTTCCAGTCCTACGCCTTCCTCAACCAGAGCGCCGACAGCGACAAGAAAGACGAAGCCCCGCTCCACGAGATCTATCCGCCCGGCGCGAAGGCGCAGCGGGAACTCTGGATGAAGGAGAGCGCCGCGGCCGAAGCGGCCCTCAAGAAGACCGACCCGGCCTGGCTGGCCGGCTTCGACGAGTGGCTAGCCAAGAAGCCGAACCTTGCGGACAAACCCCTCAAGGCCGCCCTCGAGGCGCCCAAGGAGAAGCGGACGAAGGCCCAGAACACCCTGCTCCGCCAGCATTACGTCCGCAACGTCTCGCCGGCGACGAAGGCCCAGCGCGCCCTTGCCGATGGCCTCAAGCAGAAGATCGCCCAAAGCGCCCCGGTGACCGTGCCGGTCATGCAGGACCTTCCCAAGGACAAACGTCGCAAGACCTTCGTGCAGCTCCGGGGCAACTGGCAGGCCCTCGGCGAAGAAGTCGGCGAAGGCGTGCCGGTCAGCTTCGGGCGATGGGACGCGAATTACCCCACGAACCGCCTCGGGCTCGCCCGCTGGATCGTCAGCCGCGACAATCCTCTCACCGCGCGGGTGACCATGAACCGCCTCTGGGAGTCGGTCTTCGGCGTGGGCATCGTCCGCTCGAGCGAAGAGTTCGGCAGCCAGGGCGATCTCCCGTTGCACCCCGAGCTGCTGGACTGGCTCGCCGCCGAGTTCGTCGAGAGCGGTTGGGACACGAAGAGGATGCTGACGCTTCTGCTGAACACCCGCGCTTATCGTCAGGCCTCCGCCAGTGTCGCTCAGCTCAACGAGAAGGACCCGGATAATCGTTTCGTGGCGCGAGGCCCGCGCTTCCGCCCTTCCGGCGAGATGCTCCGCGACCAGACGCTCGCCGTGAGCGGCCTGCTCAGCGCCAAGATGTTCGGCCCCCCCGTGCGCCCCATGCGCCCGAACATGGGCCTGAGCATCGCCTTCGGCGGCTCGGGCGACTGGCAGACCAGCGTCGGCGAAGATCGCCACCGCCGCAGCGTCTACACCGACACCCGTCGCAGCACGCCCTACCCCAGCTTCGCGACCTTCGACGCGCCCAACCGTGAGACGTGCGTGATCCGGCGCGACCGCTCGAACACGCCCCTCCAGGCGTTCGTCACCTTGAATGACCCCGTCTTCATCGAAGCAAGCCAGGCGCTCGCCCGTCGCCTCATGAAGGAAGCCCCGACGGATGAGGCCCGCCTGCGCCTCGCCTATGCGCTCTGCCTCGCCCGTGAACCCGACGTCGCTGAGCTCACCACGTTGCAGACCCTGCTCGCCCGTTCGCTCCAGGAATACCGCGCCGACGCCAAGCTCGCCGAGCAGATGGCCACCCAGCCGCTCGGCCCGGCCGACAAAGGCACGGACCTCCCCGCCCTCGCCGCCTGGACCGCGGTCAGCAGCGTCATCATGAACCTCGACGAATTCCTCATGCGCCGCTGAGGCACGACAACCTACCCCCACCCCTACCCCTACCCCTTTCGAGATGCACCCCCTTCGCGAAGCCCAGCTCAGCCTCCAGACCCGCCGCACGTTCCTGAGCAGCGTCGGCCAGTTCAGCCTCGGCGCCATCGCCCTGCACGCCATGCAGGCCGACCTGCTCGGCGCATCCGCCGCGCCGGCCAACCCGCTCGCTCCCCGTAAGCCGCACTACAAGGCCAAGGCCAAGCACGTGATCTACCTGCACATGTCGGGCGGCCCGCCCAACCTGGATATCTTCGACCACAAGCCCGAGCTGGTGAAGCGCAACGCCGAGGACTGCCCGGATTCCTTCCTCAAGGGCCGCACCTTCGCCTTCACGACCGGCGTGCCCAAGCTCATGGGCTCGCCGCGGATGTTCAAGCAATACGGCAAGGGAGGCCTCTGGATGAGCGATGCCGTCCCGAATTTCCATAAAATCGCCGACGATGTCACGCTCGTGAAGGCGATGCACACGGACCAGTTCAACCACGCCCCGGCGGAACTGCTCCTATTCACCGGCCACAACCGCCAGGGCCGTCCCTCGCTGGGTTCCTGGGCCACCTACGGACTCGGCACCGAGAACCAGGACCTCCCGGGCTTCGTCACGATGATCTCCAACGGCGTCCAGCCCAGCGGCGGCCAAGGCTGCTGGGGCTCGGGCTTCATCCCGTCCGTCTACCAAGGCGTGCAGTGCCGCAGCAAGGGCGACCCCGTCCTCTTCGCCAACGACCCGCCCGGCATGACCCGCGACCTGCGCCGCGCCACGCTCGACGCCCTCAACGCGCTCAACCAGCGCCAGCAGGACGAGCTCGGCCACGCCGAGACGGTCACCCGCATCGCCCAGTATGAACTCGCCTTCCGCATGCAGGCCAGCGTGCCCGAGGTCATGGATATCTCGAAGGAGAAGCCCGCGACGCTCGCCGCCTACGGCGCCCAGCCGGGCCAGGCCAGCTTCGCCAACAACTGCCTGCTCGCCCGCCGGCTCGTCGAGAAAGGCGTGCGCTTCGTCCACCTCTTCGACTGGGGCTGGGACTTCCACGGCACGAACCCCAAGGAAGACATCCGCGACGGCCTCACCGCCAAGATGGCCGCGACCGACAAGCCCGTGATGGCGCTCATCAACGACCTCAAGGATCGCGGTCTGCTCGACGACACGCTCGTCGTCTGGGGCGGCGAATTCGGCCGGACGCCTTTCCGCGAGGGCCGTACGTCCAAGGGCGAGGTGCTCGGCCGCGACCACTACCCCGACTGCTTCACGATCATGATGGCCGGCGGCGGCGTGAAGGGCGGCTTCCAGTTCGGCGAAACCGACGAGATGGGCTTCGCGGGCGTGAAGGACAAGGTCCACGTCCACGACCTGCAGGCCACCATCATGCACCTCCTCGGCTTCGACCACGAACGCCTCACCTACCGCTTCCAAGGCCGGGACTATCGCCTCACCGACGTGCATGGCCACGTCGTGAAGCAGATTCTTAGTTAGGGACAGGGGCAGGGACAGGGGCAGGGATAGTTATGGAGAGGGAAGAAGGCGGAGTCAGTTCCCTGACTTTTCAAACCCCTTGCCTCTGGTGTCTCCCTGTCCCTGTCCCTGTCCCTGCCCCTGCCCCTGTCCCTGTCCCTTCATCCTTTATCCCCCATCCCTCATCCTCCATCCTCCCTTCTCACCCCCTCCCCATGCGACGCCTGCTCATCCTCTGCGCCTCCGCCCTGCTCGGCGCCGACGCCCCCAAGAAGAAGGCCCCTGCGCCCAAGGCTCCCGAACCGCCCGTCTACCTGACCGTCGAGACCGCCGGCCCCGATTTCCCCCTGCAGGGAGAATACGCCGACGCCAAGGCCCACCCGGGAATCGGCGCGAACGTGATCGCCCTCGGCGACGGCAACTTCCGGCTCGTCCTCTTCCGTGACGGGCTCCCCGGCCTCGGCGACGGGCTCGGCAAGTCGCGCCTCGAATCTGAGGCCCGTCGCGAAGGCGACCGCATCGTCTTCAAGCAGGCGACCCTTGCGGAAGGGAAGCTCGTCGGGTCGCTCGACGGCAAGGACTTCACCCTGCCCCGCCTCGTGCGCGTCTCCCCCACCATGGGGCTCGCCTCACCGCAGGGAGCCACGGTCCTCTTCGACGGCCGAAGCGCCGACGCCTGGGTGGACGGCAAGATCGACCCCCGTGGCCACCTCGAGGCCAACACGAAGACCAAGCAGGCCTTCACCGATTTCAAGCTGCACCTCGAATTCTTCCTGCCGTTCAAGCCGCTCGGCCGCGGCCAGGGTCGCGCCAACAGCGGCGTCTACCTGCAGCACCGCTACGAGGTGCAGGTGCTGGACAGCTTCGGACTGGCGGGCTTGGACAACGAATGCGGCGGCATCTACAAGAACGCCGCGCCGCGCCTCAACCTCTGCCTGCCTCCCCTGCAGTGGCAGACCTACGACGTCGACTTCACCGCCGCCAAGTTCGACGCGGACGGCAAGAAGACGGCCGACGCCGTCGTCACCGTCCGGCACAACGGCGTGGTCGTGCACGACCGCCTGGCCCTCAAGGGCGCGACCCCCGGAGGCGCCTTCAAGACCGAGGTGCCCGCACCCGGCCCCATCTACTTCCAGGGCCACGGCAATCCCGTCGTCTACCGTAACGTCTGGCTGGTGGGGAAGTAAGCCCCCGAGAGAGCTAGGGCCAGGGCTAGGGCTGGAGGGCCGGAGGACAAGATCCATGGGTTAGCTCCCTAGGGACTTACCCCTGTCCGTCCTGAAACTGTTTGCTACTTATGAAAATACTTTCATTTGTAGCATATGGCTTTACCCCGCCCATCCCGCTCCGCGCGCAAAGCCGTCGCCGACTCCGGCTTCAGCACGCCCGGACTAGACCGTGCTTTGGCGATCCTAAGCTGCCTTGGCGCCCATCCGACCGGCCTGAGCCTTTCGGAGATAGCCGCCGAGCTGGGACTATCCACCAACTTCGTCTACCGCACCACGCAGTCCCTCGTCGCGCACGGCTACCTGCTCCGCGACGCCGCCAAGCGTTACTCGCTGGGCCCTGGCCTCCTGCGCCTGAGCCAGCCGTTCGTGGACGACGTCCCCCTGGCCGAAGCCGCGCTGCCGGCGATGCGCTGGCTCAGCGAACAGACCGGCGAAGCCGCCCACCTCGGGATGATCTCCGGCGACGAAGGAGTCGTGCTGGAGCGCGTCATCGGCACCGCCCCGATCAAGTTCTACGTCGAGCGGGGCGTCCGGTTTCCGCTTCACACCAGCGGACCGGGCAAGGTGATGCTGGCCTTCCGGGGCGAAACCGAACGCGCTGAGATCGCGGGTCGCCTGAGCTTCGAACGCTTCCAAGCGCACACGATCTCTAATGCCAAGGCCCTCCTTGCCTGCTTGCAGGACGTCCGCCGCCAAGGCTGGGCCACCGACATGGGCGAGCACGTCGAAGGCCATAACTGCGTGGCTGCGCCGATCTTCGACGCCACGGGCGAAGCCATCGCCAGCCTCTGGATCACCGGCACCAGCCAGCGACTGGACGCCCGCCGCATAAAGGAACTCACCCCGGTCGTGAAGAAGGCAGCCCAGATCGCGTCCGAAGCGTTGCAGCCCAAGGCCGTCCTGCGCTGAGATGCGCCCCGTGCCCGTGAACGCCCTTGGGATCGCCGGCCTGATGTGCCTGGCGAGCCTTGGCCACGCTGGCACGCTCCCCGGCATCGAGCAGACCTGTTTCGAGTGTCACGACCAAGAGACCGCCAAAGGGGACGTCGTCCTCACGACCCTGTCCTTCGACCCGCAGGACCGCCTGAACCGCGAACGCTGGGCGCACCTTTACGACGTCATCGCGAAAGGCGAAATGCCGCCGAAGAAGAAAGCTCTCTCCGCCGACGACCGCGCGGCGCTGGCCCGCGCCATCGCCGGCCCCTTACTGGCCGCCGATGAAGCAGAGATCAAGGCCGCCGGCCGGGGCCCTCGCCGTCGCCTCAATCGCGACGAATACGAACAGAACCTCCGCGACCTGCTGCGCCTGCCGGATCTCGACATCCGGGATATGCTCCCAGCGGATCGCGAAGGCCATCACTTTAACAAGACTTCGGCCACCCTGGACATGTCACACGTCCAGTTGACGGCCTACCTGGATGCCGCCGAGGCAGCGCTTCGTCAGGCGATGGCCTCGGGCGCGCCGCCCGCGAAACCCAAGACCATACGTATCGTCGGGACGACTCTGTTCCCCGCGAACGATACCTTCGGAAACAAGGAGGCGATGTTCTTCGCCCGTGACAACAAGGCGTTGAAGCCGGAAGAACTGAAAGCCAAGGACACCGCCTCAGACCCGACGATCGAAGTAGCCCTCTTCCGCTCCGCGCACTGGCCTTACTACGGCTACCCGAAAGGTTTCCTCGCGCGTCAGCCCGGCAACTATCGCGTCCGCTTCTCGGCCCGCGCGGTGCTCCAGCAGAAAGGCTACGTACTCACCCCGGCCGTCGACCCCGTCCCGATGACCTTCCGCGCCCGCAAGCCGTCGGGCCCCGACGTCTCGGGCGACGTCCGCGCGACCGGCGGCGTCATGGACATCGCGCCACAGACCGCGACCTACGAGACGACGGTGCGCCTCCTCGCGAACGAGACCTTCGAATACAGCCTCCTCGGCCTACCCGTCCCGCTCGCGCGCAATGTCCAAGGCGGACCGCCCACTTATCGCTACCCGCCGTTCCCGACCGGCGGACAGCCCGGCGTGGCTTTCCAGTGGCTGGAAATCGAAGGTCCGTTGACGCCGACGGAGCAGGCCGATGCGCCTTATCGCGTGCTCTTCCCGACGCATATTCCAGCCACCGACGCCAGGGCGCTCCTACGACACTTCATCCGCCATGCCGCGCGTGAGCCCGTCGACGAGGACACCCTCGGCCAATACGACCGACTGGTCCAGGCGCGCCTTGAGAAAAAGGAGCCGCTCTCAGACGCCCTGCTCGCCGCCTACAAGGCTTTCCTGTGCTCCGGCCACTTCCTCTACCTGCGTGAACCGGCGCACGCCGCCGATCATTTCGCGGTCGCCGGCCGTCTGTCACACTTTCTCGCGAACAGCCGGCCGGACGCACGGCTGCGCCAGCTGGCCGCCGACGGCAAACTGGGCGATGCCGCCGTATTGCGTGCCGAGACCGATCGGCTGCTCGGCGAGCCGGGCTTCGCTCGCTTCGTCCACGCCTTCACCGATTACTGGCTCAACCTTCGACATCTCCGCCGGGACGAACCCGACATCCGCCTCTACCCCGAGTATCGGTTCGACGATTATCTCACCGACAGCATGGGTGAGGAAACCCGCGCCTACTTCACCGGCCTAATCCGCGACAACCTTCCCGCCAAGCACCTCGTCCAAGCCGATTTCATCTACGCCAATGATCGGCTGTCACGGCACTACGGTCTGCCGCCGCTCCAGGGCTCGGCCATGCGCAAGGTCAAGCTCCCGGGAGGCAGCCCGCTAGGCGGATTGCTGACCCAAGCCGCGATCCTCAAGGTGACCAGCAACGGCACGACGACCTCGCCCGTCATCCGCGGCGCCTGGATCATGGACCGCATCATCGGCGAACCGCCGCCCCCGCCGCCCGCGAAAGTCCCCGCCGTCGAACCGGACATCCGCGGAGCGAAATCCATCCGCGATATCCTCGCCCGCCACACGCAGGACAACTCCTGTGCCAACTGTCACGCCCGCTTCGACCCCGCCGGCTTCGCCCTCGAGAACTTCGACATCCTCGGCGGATGGCGCCAACGCTATCGCGGACTGGAACTCGGCGAGAAAACCAAGGGCATCGATCGGGCCGGACATGACTACGCCTACACGGTCGCGGATGTCGTCGACGCGAGCGGCAAACTGCGCGACGGCCGTGCCTTCACCGACGTCCGCGAACTCAAGGCCCATTTCGCCGCCGACGACCGCCAGCTGGCCCGTAATCTCCTGCACCAGTTCGTCCTCTACGCGACCGGCACGCCGGTGCGTTTCGCCGACCGGCCGAAGATCGAAGCCATCCTTGATGCCAGTTCCCATGACGGGTATCGCATGCGCGACCTTCTCCACGGCCTGATCCAAAGCCCCCTCTTCCGCGGCCCCGCGCGCTGACCATGCAAGCCCCTCATATCGCCCGACAGCTCTCCCGCCGTCGCTTCCTCAGCGGAGCCGGGGCTTTCCTGGCCTTGCCCATCCTCGGTAGCTTCACGCCGGCCTTCGGTCGCGACAAGCCTTCCGCCCCGCCGCAGCGGATGCTCCTGATCTCGAATAACCTCGGCGTCCTGCCCGCCCAGTTCTTCCCGACGAGGACCGGCCGCGGTTATGAAGCCTCGCCTTACCTCGCGACACTGGCGCCATTCCGCGAAGACTTCACGGTCTTCAGCGGCCTCTCCCATCCGGACGTCAACGGAGGGCACAGCACCGAGAACTGCTTCCTGACCGCCGCCCGCGGTCCGACCAAGAGCGGCTTCCGCAACGAGATCTCCCTGGACCAGTTCGCCGCCGAGAGACTCGGCCAGGTCACGCGCCTTCCGACGCTCAACCTCGGGGTCAACATCGACAAAGCCAACCGTAGCCTTTCCTGGACGCGCGACGGCGTCCTGCTTCCCGCCGAAGACAGCGCCTCCGCCCTCTTCCGTCGGATGTTCCTGCAAGGCAATCCGGCCGAAGTCGCCCGCCAGCTCCACCGGCTCGAGGAACGCGGCAGCGTCCTGGACACTTTGCTCGACGACACCAAGCGCTACGCCCGCGACCTCGACGGCGAAGACCGCACCCGCCTGGACCAATACCTCACCTCCGTCCGCGAGGTGGAAGCCCGCCTCCGCATCGCCCGCGACTGGGAAATGCGCGCCAAGCCCTCCACCGATCGGGCGATGCCGACCGACATCACCGATCGCCAGCTCTTCTTCGCGAAGTTCGACCTGATGCTCTCCATGGCGCAGCTCGCGTTCGAGTCGGATTCGACCCGTGTCGTGACCCTGATGGTCGACGCCTTCGCCACGCCGGTCTTCAAGCTGCACCCCGACCAGAACACGACGGATGGCTATCACAACCTGAGCCACCACGGACAATCCGTCGAGAAAGTCGCCCAGCTCAAGGACGCCGACCAGCAGCAGATGACGCTGCTCGCCAAAGTCCTCGGACGCCTCACCGAACACCGCGAAGGAGGCCAACGCCTGCTCGACCGCACGATGGTGCTCTTCGGTAGCAACATGGGCGACGCCAACACCCACGATAACACCAACCTGCCCATCCTGCTCGCCGGCGGCGGCTTCAAGCATGGCCAGCACCTGGCCTTCCGCCGCGACCAGAACACCCCGCTCTGCAACCTCTACGTCTCCATGCTCCAGAAGATGGGCGTCGAAGCGGATGCATTCGGCTCCAGCACCGGCCCGCTCGCCGGCCTAAGCTAAGCCCTTATCTCCCCACTGTTTTTTACCACCCAGCCCCCACCCCATGCCTCATGCGACTCCTGCTCATCCTCTGCGCCTCCGCCCTGCTCGGCGCCGTCTCCCTGTTCGCGGCCGAACATAAGATCAAGCCGGGCGACGACCCGCAGGCCGTCATGGACGCCGCCGCGCCCGGCGACAAGCTGACCTTCCTGCCCGGCCTGCACCAGCATGGCCTGAAGAAGCACCGCTCGATCCTCTACGTCGACAAGTCCGTCGAGATCGAACTCATGGCCGGCGCGACGCTCAAGCTGGCCGATAATTTCTGCCATAAAGAAGGCGTCGGCGAGATCACGACCGACCAGGATTCGGGCAAGAAGATCGACGACCTTGAGATCGGGGGCGCCTACGACATGAAGAAGGGAAAGGTCGACGGCTCCGAGCTCTTCGGCAGCACGGTCTACACGGTCATCGTCACCGGCGGCAAGAACGGCGCCCCGGACACCATCGCCTGGGGCGACGGCAAGCTCTTCGACACCCCGCATAAGGGCATCCCGATCACGGGTGATTGGCAGGAACTCAGCCATGGCGTGAAGATCCGTTTCGCGAACAAGACCGGCCACGGCGCCCGCAGCCTCTGGTTCGTGTCCTACGACGCCCCGGAGGCCTACGGCATCCGCATCGGGCACGGACGCCAGGCCGAGCCGATCTCCGGCGTCCGCATCACCGGCAAGGGTACCATCGACCTCAACGCCAGCCACAACGATCAGCCGAGCGGCCTGGTGAAGAACATCAACGCCTGCGTGCTCATCCATGGTCGCGTCCGCAACGTGCTCGTCGAAGGCATCACGATGACCGACACCATGCGCGCGGTGATGATGTACGGCGAGCACACGGGCAAGTTCCTGCCGGGCGGCAAGGTCGGTCCGGGCGAGTCGTTCGACGCCGAGAACATCACGGTGCAGTTCACCCGTACGATCAATCCGAACGGCAGCGGCACCCTCCTCGGCCACCCGTCCTTCCGCGGCCGCCTGCGCAATGTCCGCTGCAACTACAATTACTTCGAGACCAAGCTCACCGCCATCGAACCGAACTTCAACCTGGACGGCTACGAAGTCATCGGAAACCACATCAAGAGCGACGGCGAAGCCATCCACTGCTGGCGACATTCGGAGAACGGCGTCATCGCCGACAACCTGCGCCTCGGGGACGTGACCTTCAAGAAGGTGATCAGCGTCAACGCCCCCGCCGGATGGGAACCCCCGATGCCGCCGGTGATGAAGAACAATCGCAACGCCCTCGGCGACCGAGCCCAAGGCCCGCAGACGAGCCTCGAGCCGAAGCCCTTCGGACGCCGCCTGCTCGTCAGCGATTACGTCGGCAACAAGGTCGCCATCGTCGCCGCCGACGGACGCGTCGAGTGGTCGACCCCGGCCGAGAAGCCCCAGGATTCCTGGCTGCTGCCCAACGGCAACGTGCTCTTCAGCCATGTCAAAGGCGCCAAGGAAGTGAAGCCCGACCATTCCGTGGCTTGGGAATTCGTCGCCGACGCGAAGACGGAGATCCAGGGCTGCCAGCCGCTGCCGGACGGACGCGTGCTGGTGGTCGAATGCGGCCCGGGACGCCTTCTGGAGATCGGTCGTGACGGCAAGATCGCCAAGGAGATCAAGGTCCCGCTGACGCCCACCATCCGCACCCATGAACAGATGCGCGGCTGCCGCAAGACGGCCGACGGACGTTACCTCGTGAGCGCCAAGGGCGACCGCGCGGTGCTCGAACTCTCCGCCGACGGCAAGCTCCTCCGGACCCAGCCGGTCAACGGGGACGTCCACGACGTCCGCGAGCTTGCGAATGGGAACTGGCTGGTCGCCTTGGGCGAGGGGGACGGAATCGTGGAATACGACAAGTCCGGCAAGGCCGTCTGGAACATCGGACGGAACGAGGTCACGGACAACCACCTCTACCTCGCAAGCTCGGTCGAACGCCTCGCCAACGGCAACACGATCGTCATGAACTGGCTGGGCCACGGCCACCTTGGCGCCACCGCCCAGATCTTCGAGCTCGACGCGCAGAAGAAGCCCGTCCGCCAGTTCACCGACCACCGCCAGTTCACCAGCATCAATCACATTCAGGTGCTGGAGTGACCGACGGACATGCGCGTCATCGCCCTCCTGGCCTCCTGCCTGACCCTTTCGGCCGCGCCGCACCCGCTGGCCGAAAAGGTGATGCCGGGCGCCGCTCTGACGCTTGAGTTCCCCGACCTGACTCCTGACCGACGCGGACGCACGGCCTCGTGCGAGGTGCGCATCCCCGCCGGATACGCTACCGACAGGAAGTTCCCGCTGGTCGCGTGGCTAGCGGGTGGAGAAGGCGGCACCGCTCCGTCCTCGGGATTTCTGCCGCTGGGCGACTTCATTCTGGTCGGCCTGCCCTACCCCAAGGGGGCCGCCAATCCCGCCTACCCGCCCATGGTCGGCGACTTCGCCAAGATCTGGGCCTACCATCGCACGATGCTCGAGGACGTGCACCGGCTGCTGCCCAACGTCGAACGCCGCAGCTCGATTCTGGCCGGCTTCAGCAACGGCGGACACGCAATCGACGGCATGCTGCGCGCACGCTTCGAAGGACCGAGGCCGTCCGACCATTTCGGCATCTTCATCGCCGCGGACGGGGGTGGAAACAGCTACACTTCCATCGGCACCATGCAGCCGATCGGCGGACGATACGCCTACGTCTGCTGGGGCGAGAAGAGCCCCAACCGTCCGAATGGCGCGGCCTTCTCGAAGGCTCTCGCGGCCAAGGGCGCAAAGGTCACCGCCAGCGAGATGAAGGGGGTCGGCCACGCCTTCCCGGAATCGGAACAGGCCAAGGCGAAGGACTGGCTGGCCCGGGTGGCCCTGCCAGGCTGCGCCGACGGAAAGTAAGCAGGAACCGCCAACCCTCCGGCTTGTCGTAGATGAGGGTTGCGGAAGCCCCTGACGGGCCAATCCTACGCCCCACCCCGATGCCGACGCGTTTGCGCACGCCCCTTCTGACGACGTTGCTGACGGCAGCCGTGCCGCTGGCCGCGCAGCCGTCCGCGGCCGACCTCGAGTTCTTCGAATCGCGCATCCGCCCCGCCCTGGTGGCCGAATGCTACGAGTGTCATGACGCCAAGAAGCAGAAGGGTGACCTGCGGCTCGACCACCGCGCGGCGATGCTCAAGGGCGGCGAGACGGGCCCGCTGCTGATCGCCGGCGACCCGGACAAGAGCCTCCTCATCCAGTCGATCACGCACGAGCACGAGGACCTCAAGATGCCCAAGAAGCGTCCGAAGCTCGACGCGCGCATCATCGCCGACTTCAAGGAATGGGTCAGACGCGGAGCGCCCGACCCCCGGGACAAGGAGCCGACGGACTCGATCACGCCGACCTGGTCCGACCTGCTCTCCGTCCGCAAGAACTGGTGGAGTTTCCAACCTGTCGCCGCGCCATCGGGAGCGACGATTGACGGACTGCTGGACGCACGCATGAAGACCGCCGGAATCGCGCCTGCCCCGGCCGCAGGCAAGGAGACGCTCCTGCGCCGCGTGACCTTCACGCTCACGGGCCTGCCGCCGACCAAGGAGGAGGTCGACGCCTTCTTGGCCGACGGCTCGGTTGACGCCTACGAAAAGGTCGTCGATCGGCTGCTCGCCTCCCCGCGCTACGGCGAGCACTTCGCCAGGCATTGGATGGACCTCGTGCGGTACGCGGATTCCCACGGCAGCGAAGGCGACCCCTCCATCCCGCAGTCCTGGCGTTACCGCGACTACCTCATCCGGGGCTTCAACGGCGACGTACCCTACGACCGCTTCGTGCAGGAGCAGATCGCCGGCGACCTGCTCCAGTCACCCCGCATCGACGCGGCCGAAGGGCTGAACGAATCCATGCTCGGCACCGGCCACTTCCGGATGATCGAGCACGGCCACCAGCCGGTCGACACGGTCGACGAGCAGGTGCGCAACGTCGACAACCAGATCGACGTGGTCTCCAAGACCTTCCTCGGCCTCACGGTCTCGTGCTCCCGCTGTCACGACCACAAGTTCGACGCCATCAGCCAGGCCGACTTCTACGCCTTCTACGGCATCCTCGCCTCCAGCCGGCCTGGTCAGGTCACGGTGGACGCACCGGACAGGCTCGACGCAAGACGTGACCGACTGACCAGGATCAAGACCGCCATCAGGGCCGAACTTTCGGGTCTCTGGAGGGACCAGGCCGCAGCCATCCCGGACTCAATCGAACGGATGCGCAATACCGCGAAGGAAACGGCCGCCCTTCGCGAGGAGCTGACCAAGATCGAGTCGCAGCTGTCCGCCGAATCCTTCCGCCGCCGTCTGAACGCCAAGGACGCGAGCGGCCCCACCCCCGACCATTGGTGGACTTTTGAGAAGGACGCCAAGGACCTCGTGGGCGGTCTGAACGCCGAACTCAGGGGCGGCGCCAAGCTGTCCGACGGACGCCTGACGCTCAAGGGGGACGGAGCCTTCGCCCGCGCGGGCGCCAGCAAGCGACCCTTCACCACCAAGACCCTGGAGGCCTGGGTGTCCCTCCCGACGCTCGACCAGCGTGCGGGCGGCGTGCTCACCGTCCAGTCCGTCGGCGGAGGCGTCTTCGACTCCATCGTCTTCGCCGAGAAGCAGCCCCGACGCTGGATGGCAGGCAGCAACAACGGCGTGCGCAGCGCCAATGTCGAAGGACCGGCCGAGGACGCCGCGCCCGGACGCCTGACGCACGTCGCCGCGACCTACGGGATCGACGGACGCATCACGCTCTACCGCGACGGCGAACCTTACGGACGCTCCTACGTGCCCGAGGGCAATCCGAACAGACTGCAGGGCTTCCCCGCAGGACGGACGGAAATCCTGTTCGGCTGCCGTCATACGGGCGGAGGCAACGCATTCTTAAAAGGTGAGATCGAAGAGGCGCGGCTCTACCACGTCGCGCTTTCCGCCGATGAGGTTCGCCGTTCGTTCAAGGCGGGCGTGCTCAAGGGCGAGATCGGCGGAGCTCCGGCCGATGACGATGCGGTCAAGGCCATGAGGACGCGGGCAGAAGCGCTCCGCGCCGCCATCGACCGACTTGAGGCCCCTTTCAGAGGCATGCTGGAGGGACTCGCGCGCGGCGAGACCGACCCCGACCACCCCCTGCACGCCTCGACGATGCTGAGGGTCGGCTTCCAACCCAAACCGGGCAAGACGGCGCCGCGCGAACCCGACTGGGACCTCTCCGGAGAGGACGCCGACACTTGGATGCGCCACGGCAACGGCATCGCCCATCGGGCCGCTCCGGGCGAGTTCCGCATCGAACCCGACGGCGCCGTCGCCGTCCGGCGCATCCTGCCCTCGGGATTCCATTCGCACACCCTGTCCACACGACACTCCGCCGTGCTCACCTCGCCGCGTTTCAAGGTGACTTCGGATTTCCTGAGCATCCAGGCCTCGGGCAAAGGGGCGACGGTGCGGCTCATCCCGGACAACTACCCCATCTCACCGGGGGGATCCCGCTTCCCCAAGGCCAGGCTGGATTCCGACAGCGCGACATGGGTGACCTTGGACACGGCGTATCGCAAGGGGTCCTACGCCTACCTTGAATTCACCCTGCCGGCCGACTCCACCAATCCGGAAGGCAAGGACGAGGACCTTGGCTGGTACGGCGTGCGCCATGTCGTCTTCCATCATCGACGCGAGGACGGACCGAAGGGGCAGGCGACCGTCGCGCCCACGCCCGTCTTCCCCACCGCGCAGGACGCCGCCATCGCGATCTCGGAGGCGGCCTACGCCTGGGGCAAGGGCGGCGCGGATGAAGCGCAGGCCGCGCTCCTCGACGCCGCGCTGCGTCACGGCCTCATCGACGGCTCCGCCGGCGCATCCCCAAAACTGGCGGAACTCGTGAAGGAGTATCGGCAGATCGAAGGCGGCATCGCCCCGCCACGCCGCGCCCCGGGCCTCCTTGAGGCGGCCGGATTCAACCAGCCGCTCTACGCCCGAGGCGACCACAACCGCCCCGAATCCGCGATACCCAGACGTTACCTCGAGGCCTTCGACGCGTCACCCTTCCGGTCGAGCGGCAGCGGCAGGCTCGAGCTCGCCGGCAAGATCGCGTCAGCCGACAATCCGCTGACCTCCCGCGTGATGGTGAACCGCCTCTGGCACCATGTCTTCGGACGGGGCCTGGTCGGGACGGTGGACAACTTCGGACGGCTGGGCGACCTGCCCACGCATCCCGAACTGCTCGATCATCTCGCGGCGAAGTTCATCGCCGACGGATGGTCGGTGAAACGGATCCTGCGGGAACTAGTGCTCACCGAGGCCTTCCGTCGCGACTCGGCTCCGACCGAGTCCGCACGGGCCAAGGATCCCGCCAACGACCTGCTCTCCCACATGCGCGTGCGCCGACTGAGCGGCGAATCCCTCCGCGACACGCTTATCCTGCTGGCAGGACGCCTTGAACACCGGATGTACGGTCCGGGCGACAACGCCCTCGCGAATCCGACCGAGCAGACCCGTCGAAGCGTCTACCTGCGCATCCGACGCAACACCCTCAACCCTCTCATCACCGCCTTCGACGGTCCCAAGCCCTTCACCACCGTGGGCAGAAGGGACGCGACCAACGTGCCCGCCCAGTCCCTCACGCTCCTGAACGACCCCTTCGTGCAGGAGTGCGCCAAGGGATGGGTCTCCTCTCCCCTGCCCGCCGGCACGGACCTCGTGCGCATCCGCACGCTTTTCCAGCAGGCCCTCGGACGCGCCCCCACGATGGGCGAAAGCGCCGCCGCCACGCGTTACTTGGCGGACCTCCGCGCCGGAGGGGCGACGGATCAGGCCGCATGGGTCGACCTGGCCCACTCAATGCTCAACCTCAAGGAATTCATCTACGTACGCTGACATGAGCCCCCTCACGCGAAGAGAAGTCCTGCGACGTTGCTCCCTCGGATTCGGCGGCGTCGCCCTCTCGGGCCTGCTCGCCACCCCGGCCTACGGCGCATCCGGCGCCCCGGCCCGCCCCGGCAAGGCCAGGAACGTCATCTTCTGCTACATGTCGGGCGGCGTCTCGCACGTCGACTCCTTCGACCCCAAGCCTGAGCTGAACCGCCTGCACGGGAAGCCGATGCCCGTCCCGATTCAGCGCACGGTGTTCAACAACAACGGGAACATCATGGCCAGCCCCTGGGAGGCCAGGCCGCGCGGCAAGTCGGGCATCGTGATGACCGATCTATTCCCGCAGATCGCCGCCCTCGCCGATGACCTGACCGTCGTACGCTCAATGACCAGCAAGGTCAGCGAGCACGCCCAGGGGAACTACTTCTTCCACACCGGCTTTCCCTTCATGGGGCATCCCAGCGCCGGAGCCTGGATGACCTACGGCCTCGGTTCGGAAAACCAGAACCTGCCCGGCTTCGTCGTCCTGCAGAGCGGCGGCGCGGTCGTCCCGCACGGCGGCGTGGGGCTCTTCAGCAACGGCTACCTCCCGGGCCAGCACCAGGCCTCGATCATCAAGGCCGACGCGCAGGCCCCGCTGGACAACATCCGCCCCTCGCAGGCGGACGCCGCGCAGCGCCGGCGGCTGGCCTTCATCGGCGAGGTGGACCGGGCCTTCGCGGAGGCTTCCCGCGAACCGCAGGTCGAAGCCGCCATCCGCAATTACGAGACCGCCTATCGCATGCAGTCGGCCGTGCCGGAGGCGTGTGACATCAGCGGCGAAAGCGAGCCCACCAAGGCCATGTACGGCCTCGACTCAGCCGACAAGCTCACCGCCGGCTACGCCCGGCAGGCCCTGCTGGCACGTCGGCTCGTCGAACGCGGCGTGCGCTTCGTCGAGCTCAGCTGCATCTCCTCCGGCATCGGCGCCGGCAACGGCCCCAATCCGTGGGACCAGCATGGCGCCATCAAGAAAGGGCACGGGGCCATGGCGCATCAGGTCGACCAGCCGATCGCCGCGCTCCTCAAGGATCTCAAGCAGCGCGGACTCCTCGAAAGCACCATCGTCATCTTCTCCGGCGAATTCGGCCGCACGCCCTTCTCGCAGGGCAGCGACGGACGCGACCACAATCCCTACGGCTTCAGCCTCTGGGTGGCCGGCGGCGGCTTCAAACCCGGCACCGTCTTCGGCGCCACGGACGACCTCGGCTACTATGCCGTGGAAAAGCCGCTCACCGTCTATGACTTCTGGGCGACCATCCTGCACCAGCTCGGCGTCGATCACGAGAGACTCACCTACCGCTTCGGCGGCCGCGACTTCCGCTTGACGGACGTGCATGGCAACGTCGTCCGCGAGATCATCGCGTGAACGCGAGGGGGCACGTGGGCACGGTGACACGGGGACAAGGGGAGATCCGTTATCGTCGTGCCCCCATGTCCCCTTGCCAGCGTGTCCCCACGAAGGCATAGCCTTCGCAGGTAGGGCGGTCATTACCATGACCGCCGTTCGCATCCCAGGGTGAGTCAAGCCGGGCAAGGTCACGGGCCATTTCATGATCCGTCCACCCACGGACGTGATGGCAATCACGTCCCTACCCATGCCCAAGCTCATCATCCGGTCTCCGGCTTCCCCTTGAGCGGCCATTCCTAATGCCCAGATACCACCAACCCTAGCTCTAGCCCCAGCCCTAAAAACCACCTTTGCACATTTGCACCTTTGCACCTATTCAATGCCACCCCCACCCCATGCGCACCACCCTGCTGTCCGCCGCCCTGCTCACCGCCACTCTGGCCTCGGCCGCCGAAGTCTTCACCGAAGGTCCCGCCCAGAAAGTCGGCGAAGGCTACAAGTTCACCGAAGGCCCGGCCTGGCACCCGCAGGAGAAGGCCTTCTACTTCTCCGACATCCCCAGCGCCAACATGCAGCGCTGGACGGCCGAGGGCGGCAGCAAGCTCTTCCTCGACCGCAAGTCGCGCTCTAACGGCATCGTCGTCGACCCTCAGGGCCGGCTGATCTTCTGTGAGATCGACAAGCGCGCCGTCGTCCGTCGCGACAAGGACGGCACCGAGACCGTCCTGGCCGACAGCTGCGACGGGCAGAAGCTCACCGCCCCCAACGACCTCTGGCTCGCTCCGAACGGCGACATCTACTTCACCCTCCCGAAGCTCCGTCCGGCCAAGGCCAAGAAGGACGCCATCCCCGAGAACGTCCTGAACGGCACGCTCTGCCGCATCTCCGCCGACGGCAAGTCGGTGACCAACGTGGGCAAGGCGGTCGGCGTCGAAGCCCCCAACGGGGTCGTCGGCACGTCCGACGGCAAGCGCATCTGGTGGACGGACGGCACGGTCTGCAAGACCGCCAAGATCAACGCGGACGGCACCCTCTCCGACCCCAAGGTGGCCGCCAAGGTCGGCAGCGACGGTCTGGCCATCGACGCCCTCGGCCGGCTCTACACCACGGCGAAGGAAGGCCTGGCCGTCCATGACGCCGACGCCAACCAGATCGGACTCATCCCCTTCCCCGAGAGCCCCTCGAACATGAAGTTCGGCGGCGTCGACGGCACCACCCTCTTCGTCACCGCCCGCACCGGGGCCTACATCGTCAAGTCCAAGACCCCCGGCGAAGGATTCGGAAAGTGAACGATGTAAGATGAATGATGGAGGATGGATGATGAAGATCCGAGACCGAGGTAATCCGCCTGATAACGATCTTCCCATCCCTCATCATCCATCTCCTGTCCTCCATCATCCATCCTCTATCATCTATCCTTCATCCCCCATCTGTCATCTTCATGAACCTCCTCCGCCTCCTCCCCCTCCTCGCCGCCGGCACGCTCACCGCGGCCACGGTCTCCACCTTCGCGGGCAACGGCCAGAAGGGCTACTCCGGTGACGGCGGACCCGCCACCTCGGCGATGATGAACGACCCTTTCGGGGTCGTGCGCGGTCCTGACGGGGCGATCTGGTATTGCGAATACGGCGGCCAGCGGATCCGCCGGGTGGACAAGGACGGCAGTATTTCGCTCATCGCGGGCAAGGGTCAGAAAGGCTACTCCGGTGACGGCGGTCCCGCCAAGGAGGCCTCCTTCAACCTGCCCCACGAGCTGCGGTTCGGCCCGCGCAACGGCAACCTCTTCGTGGTCGACATGCAGAACCACGCCGTGCGCCGCATCGACATGAAGACGGGCGTGATCTCGACCGTCGCCGGCACGGGTCAGCCCGGTTACTCGGGCGACGGCGGACCCGCCGACAAGGCCCAGCTGAAGCAGCCGCACAGCATACAGTTCTCGCCTGACGGAAAGCACCTCTACGTCTGCGACATCGGGAATCACGTCATCCGGCGCATCGACATGAGGACGAAGCGCATCGAGACCTTCGCCGGCACGGGCAAGGCGGGCGAGACGCCCGACGGCTCCGCGATCCGCGGCACGCCCCTGCGGGGTCCGCGTTCGCTCGACTTCGACCGCAAAGGCGACCTCTGGCTCTGCACGCGCGAAGGCAACCAGGTGTTCCGCTTTGACATGAAGGCCGGCGTCATCCGCCACGTGGTCGGCTCCGGCAAGAAGGGCTTCACGGCCGATTCCCAGCCCGCCAAGCAGGCGACGCTCAACGGCCCCAAGGGCGTGGCGGTCGACGCCCGAGGCGACGCCTGGATCGTGGACACGGAAAGCCATTCGATCCGGGTGTACCGGGCGGCCACGGACACCCTCGAACTGGCCGTGGGCACCGGGAAGAAGCACGACGGACCCGATGGCGACCCTCTCAAGTGCGGTCTGGCCCGCCCCCACGGCGTCTGGGCCGATGCGGATGGCTCCATCTTCATCGGTGACTCGGAGAACCACCGCGTGCGGGTGCTCCGCCCCTGAGCGATGCCTGACCGCCGCGCCTTCCTGACCGTCGCCGCGCCCCTCGCGGCCGGACTCGCCGCAGGATGCTCGGCGGGCGCCGCGTCGACGCGCCGACCGAAGGTGACGGGCATCTACGGAGGATTCCTCACGCAGATCCTGGAGCGCGGCGAAAAGCCGTCCGACTACGGCATCGATGCGGTCTGGGTCGGCTCAGGCGGCCTGAAGGCCGACCAGATCGCACGTCACAGGGACCTCGGACTGAAGGTCTACGCCGAGTTCAACTCGATGCACCTTGCGTCGTTCCTGCGCGAGCATCCCGAAGCCGCGCCGATCGGATCCGACGGACGCCCCTGCCCCGCCCCTTCCGGCTGGCAGGGCGTGAGCGCACACCATGAGGGCTACCGCCGGGACCGCATGCAGGAGTTCCGACGCGTGCTGGAGACCTTCGACATCGACGGCATCTGGCTGGACTACCATCATGCTCACGCCGCCTGGGAGCAGGCCGAGCCCGAACTGCCCGACACGGACTTCTGCCCCGCCGCGCTTCGCGGCTTCAGCGAATCAACGGGCGTCCGACTCCCCGATGAAACGGCTAAGGCGGCCGCGCTGCTCCTCGGTGAACATCGCGACCGCTGGACGGACTACCGCTGCGGGGTCTTCACCGACTGGGTGCGCGAATACCGGGACATCCTTGAGCGCACGCGGCCGCGCGCCCTCCTGGGGACCTTCCATTGCCCGTGGGGAGAGGATGAACGCGGAGGCGCCATCCGGCATAAGCTGGCCATCGACCTGCGCGCTCAGGCGAGCCATCTCGACGTGTTCAGCATCATGCCCTACCATGCGCGCTTCGGCCACGCAGGCGACCCGGCCTGGGTCTCGCGGCAGACGGGCAAGCTCGGAAGCCTGCTGGGCATCAGGGGTGAGCCGGGGGAGAAGAAATTCATCTGGCCCATCGTGCAGGTCTCCGACTGGGGCGAGCGCGTGCCGGTCGAGGAGGTCGGCGAGACCGTCCGCCAAGGTCTGGCCGCGCCTTCCACGGGGGTCATGACCTTCGCCTGGAGCGGCATCGCCAAAGAATGGCCCAAGGTCGAAGCCATCGGCAGAGCCTACCGCAGCGTGCGTCCATGATGCGACGACGCTCCTTCCTCAAGGCCGCGCTCGCGACCGGAGTCTGGCACGGCGCGGTCGGTCGATCTTTCGCCCAGGCTTCCTCGCCCGAAGTCCTCGGCCAGGGCGACTTCAAGTATCGCGTCGTTCCCGGCTGGGGCGTGCTCGACGAAAAGACACCCGTCAACGATTGCCACGGCCTCGCCCGCACGCTCGACGGACATATCATCCTGCTGACCAATCACGTCGCCAACAACGTCATCTTCTACGATGACCGCGGCCGGCTGGTCGACAAGTGGAGCACGCGCAAATTTCCCGGAGCGCACGGACTCTCCCTCGTCAGGACCCCGCAGGGCGAGTTCCTCTTCATCACCGACCTCAACCTGCACACGGTCACCAAGATGTCCCTGCAGGGCGAGGTCGTGGCGGAATGGCGCCTGCCCGCCGGGACCGGCAAGTATGGCAAGGAGACGGAATACCGTCCCTCTTGGACCCTTCATCGGGCCGACGGCGAGTTCTACGTCCTCGACGGCTACGGCAAGGACTACTTCCTGCACTACGCGGCCGACGGCTCGTTCAAACGACTGCTCGGCGGCCCCGAAGGCGGCATCGTGCACTGGGGCCCGCACGGCGGCATGATCGATTCGAACCCCCGCACGGGCGTCGACGGCGATGAGACGATGCTCATCGCCATGAGCGACCAGCAGCATCTCCTCCGCCTCGACCTCGAGGGACGCAAGCTGTCCCAGACCGATCTCCCCGGCGGCAACCCCCGCCAGATCCGTCGCTTCGGCAATCACTACCTCGTGGCGCACCTCGCTGACAACTGGCCCAAAGATCGCACCAGCCGCGGGTTCCTCTCCATCCTCGACCGCAATCTCGAGGTCGTCTCCAACGTGGGTGGCACCGCGCCGACCAAGGACGCGTCAGGCACGCTCCAACGCATGCGCAACGACACCGACGCATTCCTGCACCCACACGACGCCCTGGCGAACCCCGATGGGTCGCTGGTCGTCGCCCAGTTCGCGTCCGGAAGGACCTACCCGGTCAGACTTGAAAGAGTATGATGCTGACCCGCCTCCTCCCATTGCTGGCCGCGATCTGCGCGCTCTCGGCACGCCCGCCCAACGTGGTGCTCATCGTCGCGGACGACCTGGGCTACGGCGACCTCGGCTGCTTCGGAGCCGGGGACATCCGCACCCCGCATCTCGACGCCCTCGCCAAGCAAGGGACTCGCTTCACCGACTTCTACGTGGCCCAAGCCGTCTGTACGGCCAGCCGCGCGGGCCTGATGACGGGCTGCTACCCGAACCGGGTCGGTCTCCAGGGCGCGCTCAATCACACGAGCCGCAACGGACTCTCGCCCAAGGAGTGGTCGATGCCCCGCATGCTCAAGGAACTGGGCTACGCTACGGCCTGCTTCGGCAAGTGGCACCTGGGCACGGTGCCTTCCCTCGCCCCTCCCGCCCAGGGGTTCGATGCGTTCTTCGGCCTGCCCTACTCCAACGACAACTCAAAATATCATCCGACGCTGGCGGAGGTCATGCCGCCCCTGCCGCTGATGGAAGGCGACCGGGTCGCCGAGCTCGATCCGGATCAGTCCCAGTTCACCGCGCGCTTCACCCGGAAGTCCGTCGACTTCATCGCGCGCAACAAGGACCGGCCCTTCTTCCTCTACCTGCCGCACGTGATGCCGCACGTGCCGATCTTCGCCTCGGAACGGTTCAGGGGGACCTCGGGTCGCGGGCTCTACGGCGACGCGGTGCAGGAGCTGGACGACGGCATCGGGCGGACGCTCGACGCGCTCCGTGAGCACGGACTGGAGAAGGACACGGTCGTGATCTTCTTCTCCGACAACGGCGCGTGGACGAGCTACGGCGAGCACGCGGGCTCCAATGGCGCCCTGCGCGAGGGCAAACTGACCTGCTTCGAAGGCGGCGTACGTTCGCCGCTGATCATCCGCTGGCCGGGCCGCGTGCCCGCCGGCAAGGCGTGCGACACGCCCTGGATGTCCATCGACCTCCTGCCGACGCTCATCGAGGCGCTGGGCGGACGAACCCCGGAGCTGCCCATCGACGGACGTTCGGCGCTCGCGCTCATCGAGGGACGCGACCTGCGTCCGAAGCACGAGGCGCTCTTCTTCTACGCCGGCGAGGAGCTGCACGCGGTCCGCTCGGGCGACTGGAAGCTTCATTTCGCCCATCCCTATCTCACGAACATCGGCGCGCCCGGCCGCGGCGGGAAGCCCTCCGGCCACGGCACCTACGTGCCCAGGCCGATCACGGACTCCTCGATGGACGCCATCGCCAGCCGCCACGGACAGAAGGTCGCAAAGATCGGCCTCTCCCTGTTCAATCTGCGGGAAGACCCGGGGGAGACGAAAGACCTGGCCGCCAAGCACCCTGACATCGTGAGGCGGCTCTCCGCCTTGGCTGACCCGGTCCGCCAGGCGCTCGGAGACAAGCTGACCGGCGCCCCGGGCACGGAATGCCGTCCGGCCGGCTTCGTGCCGACCAAGTAAGCGCGTATTGGGGTGGAAAGCCCCCTCGGTGCGGGTTCACTCAAGGCATGCCCACCCCTGGCATGTCCTGCGCCATCCTGGCCATCCTGCTCGCCGGCATCGCCTCCGCGGCGGAGCCCCGGCGCGTCGAGACGTCGCGCGACCTCTGGATCTCCTCCTACCCTTCGGAGCAGGAGGGCAACAACGGCGGATCTCCCAAGCTCAAGCTCAAGGGCACGCAGGAGTTCTTCCTCATCGATTTCGACCCCGCCCCTTTCAAGGGCAGGAAGGTCGTCCGCGCCGCGCTTCACCTTCATCTGGAATCACCCCATCTGCTCGGCCGCACCACGGTGTCGACGGTGGCGCAGGAATGGGTCGAGGGCAAAGGCAACGGCTACGCGAAGGTGCCCGGCGCCACGAGCTTCCGATGGGCGCGCACCGGCGAACAGCGCTGGAACGGCGATGGCAAGGATATCACGGCGGTCACGCTCGGCCTCGGCGGCTCGATCTGGGGCTTCGGAGACCCCAGCCCGCCCGACGAGAACCGCTGGCAGGCCATCCCGATCGACCCGGCCGTCGTGCAGGCGCGACTCGATGGCCGCAGCTTCGGCTTCCTGGTGATGGATGACGTCGGTAGCGAATACCAGCGCGACGGGGACAAGTTCACGTACCTGCACTTTCCCAACCGGTTTTTCGCCAGCAAGGACGGCAACCGGAAGACGGCTCCGTACTTCACCCTCTGGCTCGAGGACGGCCCGGCCCCGACCGTCGCCTTCCCGTCGGACCCCACGCTGAGGCCGGCCAAGCCCGCGGAACTTCCGCCCGTGCCGAAGATCACGGCCGAAAGCGCACCGATCAAGGCGGTCGATGCGCTCGGCCTGCCGATCCCGGGCCTGAAGCTCTTCGCGGCCAAGGGCGAAGCCTTCACGATGCTGCTTGAGGAAGCCCCGCAGAGCGTCTCGTTCGACCTCCCGGTCCGCCGCTTCGACGTCCTCAAGGTCGGTGCGCACCAAGACCCACTAGTAGCCTCGCCGAACGGCCGCCTGCTCGAATTCCAGATTCCCAAGGACGCCAAGCCGGGCGAACACCGCGGCACCCTGCGCATCGGCGGCAAGGAAGTCCCCTTCAGCGTGACCGTATGGAACTTCACCCTGCCTGACCGGCTGTCCTTCATCGCGCAGATGAACGGCTACGGCATGATGGACAAGGAGCGGCCCTGGTTCCGCCTGGCCCATGAGCATCGCCTGACGCTCAACGTCCTCACCTACGGGTGGACCGGACGGGTCACCGCCGCGCCGAAACTCAAGGCCGACGGCACGTTCGACTGGGCCGCCTGGGATGCGCGTTTCGGCCCGCTGCTCGACGGCTCGGCCTTCGCCGACCTTCCTCGCGGCAAGGTGCCGACGGAGGCCCTCTATCTGCCGCTCAACGAAAACTGGCCGATGGACCACGAGAAGCACTTCAAGGGCGGCTACTGGATCGAAAACGCCTTCGGTCCGGAATACTGGCGCGAGTTCGGGAACGCCGCCGCGGGCTTCGCCCGCCACTTCTCCGAGAAGGGCTGGGACGAGACGATGTTCGAGTTCTACCTGAACAACAAAGTCTACTACAAGAACGGCAAGAACGGTAAACCCAGCAACTGGAAGACCACCTCGGCGACCTGGATCTACGACGAGCCCCAGCACACGCAGGACTTCTGGGCCATCCGTCGCTTCGGCGAAGAGTTCTGGAAGGCCGTCTCCCCGTTCTCCGACGTGCGCGGGGCCTTCCGCATCGACGTGTCGCGTCCGGAATGGCAGCGCGACCTCCTCGACGGCGTCACGAACGTCGACGTGATTTCCGGCACCCTGCGGGAATACCCCCTGCGGTCCATCGGCCGCAACCGGCGCGACGGCAAGCTGACCTACATGTACGGCAGCGTGAACAAGCTCGGCCAGCCACTGGTCGTCAACGCAGCCTGGTGCGCCGAGAGTTGGTCGCTCGGCGCCGACGGGATCGTGCCCTGGCAGACGATCGGGAACAAGGACTCGCTGACCAAGCCCGACGACCTGGCGATCTTCTATCCCGGACCCGACGGCCCGCAGCCAAGCCTGCGCCTAAAGGCCTTCCGCGCCGGCCAGCAACTGGCCGAATACCTCGCCATCTACACGGCGGTCACCGGCCAGGACCGAGACGCCGTCGGCGCCGCCGTGCTGCAGCTCCCAGGCATGCGCGCTGGCACCGTCCGTACCTACGCCGACGACGCCGGCAGCTCGGCCTTCGGCGACGGCGCCGCCCGCTCGGTGGCCGAACTCCGTCTGCGCCTCGGCGCCTGGCTCGACGCGCAGGCCCCCGCTCCGCGCGCCCGCTGGCACGACCCGCGCCCCCGCGCCCAGGATCCGAGCCGCATCAGGCCGATCACCGCGCTGCCGCCCCCGACCTTCAATTGAGTCTTCCACCGCCGGGCGGTGGCTGAGCCAAAGTCCCCAGAAGGGTTCGGATAGAGAAACTTGCCATCGGTAAAAGTGTCGACACTTTGAGAGCATGCCCCGACCCCGCGCCGCCAACCAAGCCACGGCCGCCCATCTGCGCCTGCGCCGTGAAATCGTCAGCGGCAGGCTGCAGCAGGGATCCGCCCTCGGCGAACCCGGACTGGCGCGCCGTTACGGCACGAGCCGAGCGCCCATCCGCGAGGCGCTGATCGCGCTGGAGCGCGAGGGCCTGGTGCGCTTCGAAAAGACCGGACGCACGCGGGTGCGCAGCTTCTCGGGATCTGAGATGAGGGAAATCATGGAGGCTCGCGCGGCCATCGAGGGCATGGCGGCCCGGCTGGCCAACCGTCTCTGGACCGAGGAAGACACCGTGGCGTTGGAAAAGAACATCGCCGCCCAGGAACGGGCGACGGACTTGGCCGCACTGTCACGTCTGGACATCGACCTCCACCATCACGTCGTCACCCGCGGCGATAACGCCAGCCTCATCCGCCTCTGGGAGCCTTTGCGTTGGCAGTGGGAGGCGCACCTGGTGGAGATCTACCGACGTCAGAGCGGGGACGACTTCGTGCCCGAGAAGGAGACCATCCGCGCCCACCGGCACCTGCTCAAGGCCCTCGCCGAAGGCACGCCCGCCGAAGCCTCGGAGGCCATGATGAACCACATCCTCTTCAACCTGCGCTGGGCGAGATAAGTCATGCGACTTCTCTACGCCCTCCTACTCTCGCCGCTGGCCGCGATACACGCGGCGGATAAGCCCCTTGGCGCATGGCAAGCGCTCGTCCGCACGGAATCCTGGACGGAGCAATGGCCGGACGCCTCCGGCAAGGCGGAGGCGCGAAAGGTGACGGCGGAGGTCTGGACGCAGGCCATGCAGGCCTCGCTCGACGCCCAGGGCACGCTGCACATCCCCGCGCGAGCGCAACCCTACTACCTCGACGGCCCGCTGGTCCTGAAATCCGGCCAGAAGCTCAGCGCCGACCCGACCGCGGAGATCCGCCTCAAGCCCGGCACCAACACCTGCATGGTGCGCAACGAGCGGGTCGTCACCCTGAACACCAAGCCCGTGCCGGCCGATCAGCCCCGCGATGCCGACATCTCCATCGAGGGTGGCGTATGGTCGACCTTGGCCAACGCCGCCAGTCTCAACGGCAACCAGCTCGGCCTCTCCTCGAAGACCGATCCCGCCTTCGGCACGCACGGCGTCATCCTGCTCCAGAACGTGCGCCGCGTCTCGGTGAGGAACCTCACCATACGCCAAAGCAGGCCCTTCGGCGTGCATCTGGCGAACGCAAGGGAGTTCAGAATAGAAAACATCACCTTGGAGGAAACCCGGCGTGACGGCGTGCATGTGAACGGACCAGCCAGCGACGGCCTCATCCGGGGCGTGCGCGGCGATCCGCACGACGACAACGTCGCGCTCAATGCCTGGGAGTGGAAGAACTACGCGCCCAGCTACGGACCGATCGAGCGCATCGTCATCGAAGACATCATGGGCGCGCCCGAAGGCGTGGCCTCCGCCAGGGCCATCCGCCTCCTGCCCGGCGTCAAACGCTTCCCGGACGGCACGACGCTGGCCTGCCCCATCGCTGACATCACGCTTCGCCGCATCACCGATATACGCGAATTCAAGCTCTACGATCAGCCCAACCTCGAACTCGGCCGGGACAATGATTTCAGCGCGGCCATCGGCACCTTGAAGGACATCCGGTTCGAAAAGCTCACCTTCAATCATCCCGGCAAGATCGAAGTCCACGCCGACACCGACGGGCTCAGCGTTGAAGACGTCCTTGTGCGTCACCCCATCGCACCCGACTGGCATCTCCTCAGCATCGGCCCGTTATCGGTGACCTACAAGCGAGGCGGACCGAACGCACCTGAGAAATGGGTCGAAATCTTCTCCCCAGACCTGGACTGCACCGTCCGCAACCTCAAGGTCAACGGCGTCCGCACCGAAGGCTCCCCGGCCGATCTGCCGTTCGATCAAGTGATCAAAGTCGTCGTGCTGAAGCCCAACCCCGATTACCCTAAGACCACGCCCAAGGGCGGCTCAGGCAAAGGAATCCTGATCCGCTGAGAATGAACCAAGGACGACGAACCATGCACACGCGTTTTCATCCAGCCTTCCTCACCGCCCTGCTGCTCGTCTCAGCGGCGCTCCCCGCCGCCGTCTCCTTCGAGTCGGAGGTGAAGCCGATCTTCGAAAAGCACTGCGTCGAGTGCCACGGGCCGAAGAAACAGAAGAGCGAGTTCCGGCTGGATGATCGCGAGGTCGCCCTGCACGGCGGCGACAGCCACGCGCCGAACATCATCCCGGGCATGCCCGGCGAGAGTCCGCTCATCAGGTTCGTGACGACGGAGGACAAGGAGACCCGCATGCCGCCCAAGGGCGCACGGCTCAGTGGCGCCGAGGTGGCTACGCTGAAGCGCTGGATCGCCGAAGGCGCGGTCTGGCCGGAATCCGCCTCCCTGAAAAAGACCGACCCTATGGACTGGTGGTCATTGAAGCCCCTGACCAAGCCCGCCTTGCCCTCCGGCGATGCGGCCCACCCCGTCGACCGGTTCATCCTGACGAAACTCCGGGAGAAGGGCCTGCGGCCTTCAGGCGTCGCCGACGCCCGCACGATCCTCCGTCGGCTCAACTTCGACCTGATCGGTCTGCCGCCCACGCCGGAAGAGCTTGATGCCTTCGAGAAAGAGGCCTCCCAGGACCTGCCCACGGCCATCGGCCGGGCCGCCGACCGCCTGCTGGCCTCCCCACGCTACGGTGAGCGCTGGGGCCGTCACTGGCTCGACGTGGTGCACTACGGCGACACCCACGGCTACGACAAGGACAAGCTCAGGCCCAACGCCTGGCCCTACCGCGACTACGTCATCCGCGCCTTCAACGCGGACAAGCCCTACGCCCGCTTCGTCGAGGAGCAGCTGGCCGGCGACACGCTGTACCCCGACACCCTCGATGGCCACGTCGCCCAAGGGTTCATCTCGGCCGGCCCCTGGGATTTCATCGGCCACGCCGAACTCCCCGAGACCAAGCTCGACGGGAAGATCGCCCGCGCCCTCGACCGCGACGACATGGTCTCCAACACGACCGGAGCCTTCCTGGCGACGACCGCGCAGTGCGCTCGCTGCCACCACCACAAGTTCGACCCGGTGAAGCAGGAAGATTACTACCGCCTGCAGGCCGTCTTCGCGGCCCTGGACCGGGCTGACAAGACCTTCGACGTCGACCCCGTCGTGGCGAAGCGACGTGCCCCGTTGGTCGCCGAGCGAACCCGTCTCGACGGCGAGATCAAGGCCGTCAACGAGCGGATCGCGACGGTCGACAGCCGCCGGGTGACGCTCATCGGCAAGCTCATCGACGAACTGAAGCAGGGCACCGCCGCCGTCGAGCGCCCGGAGTACGGCTACCACAGCGCGATCTCCAAGGAGCAGTCGGTCACGAAATGGGCGCAGGTCGATCTCGGCGTCGCCCGCGAACTCACCGAGGTCATCCTGACGGGCTGCCACGACACCTATAACAACATCGGCGCAGGCTTCGGCTTCCCGCTCCGATACAAGGTCGAGCTGTCCGACGACGCGAAATTCGTCCAAGGGGTGACCACCGTCGCCGACTTCACCGGTGCCGACGTCCCGAATCCCGGCGTGAAGCCGCAGCGATTCCCCCTGAAAGGACTGAGGGGACGCTACCTGCGCGTGACGGCCACCAAACTCGCCCTTCGTAGGAACGACTACATCTTCGCCTTGGCCGAACTCCAAGCCATCGACCCCAAGGGCCGCAACGTCGCCCTAGGCGCCAACGTGACCTCACTCGACAGCATCGAGGCCGGCCCGCGCTGGGGAAGGCTCAACCTGACCGACGGGTATTTCTACGGCCCCAAGACCGAACGCGACGACGCCCGCATCGCCCAGCTTGAGCGCGAGCGCACCGAGATCCGCAAGGGTTCGAACAAAGTCTCGCCGGCTGATAACTCCCGCCTCGCCGAGCTAACCGCCGCCCGCGCCAAGATCGCCAAAGAACTCGCCGCCCTCCCGGCTCCGCAGGTCGCGTATGTCGGCACGATTCACAAGGGCTCCGGCTCCTTCGCGGGCACCGGCGCCAATGGCGGCAAGCCGCGTCCGATCTTCGTGCTGAAGCGCGGCGACGTCCAGCAGCCCGACAAGGAAGTCGGCCCGGGCACCCTGCCCTTCGCCAAGGAGCTCGGCTCCCGGTTCGACCTGCCCGCCGACGCCCCGGAAGGCGCCCGACGGGTCGCCCTGGCGAAATCGATCACCGACGGCCGCAATCCGCTCACCTGGCGCGTCATCGTCAACCGCGTCTGGCATTACCACTTCGGCCGGGGCCTGAGCGATACGCCGAACGACTTCGGCCGCATGGGCAGCCAGCCCACGCACCCCGAGCTCCTCGACTGGCTGGCGGTCGAATTCCGAGACAGCGGCCAGTCACTCAAGCAGCTCCATCGGCTCATCGTAACCAGCGCGGCCTACCGCCAGTCCTCCCTCGGCAACCCGGCCAATGAGAAGATCGATACGAGCAACGCCTTCCTCTGGCGCATGAACCGCCGCAAGCTCGAGGCCGAGGCGGTCAGCGACTCGGTGCTCGCGGTGGCCGGCAAGCTCGACCTCACGATGGGCGGCCCGGGCTTCCAGGACTTCGTCATCGATAAGCCGCAGCATTCACCGCACTACGAATACGACCAGCATGACGTCGAGGACCCGAAGTCCCACCGACGCTCGGTCTATCGCTTCATCGTCCGCTCCCAGCCGCAGCCCTTCCTCACCGTGCTGGACTGCGCCGACCCCTCGATGTCGGTCGCCAGCCGCAACGAGACCGTCAACGCCCTGCAGGCGCTCGCCATGCGCAATAACCGCCTGACGGTCGCGATGGCCAGGCACTTCGCAGCCCGCGTGGCCAAGGAGGCCTCCGCTCCGCCCGCCCAGATCGACCTGGCCTTCCGCCTGGCGCTGGGGCGGCCGCCTTCCGCGAAGGAGGCCGAAGCGATGTCGGGGTATGTTCGCGAACACGGGCTCACGAACCTTTGTCGGCTCATCTACAACCTGAACGAATTCAACTTCGTCGACTGACCATGAACGACTCCCCCTATCATCGTCAGTCTGGCGTCACCGCGATGAACCGTCGCGACTTCCTCTTCTGCTCAGGCGGCGGACTCGGGGGCATCGCCCTCGCCAGCCTGCTCGGACAGGAATCGCTCCACGCCGCCACGCCCACCGGCGGCGTGCTCCATGCCCCGGCCAAGGCCAAGCGCGTCGTGCAGCTCTTCATGGCCGGCGCCGCCAGCCACGTGGACATGTGGGACCACAAGCCCCTGCTCGAGAAGAAGCACGGCGAGAAGTGGGATCCGGGCGAAGCCGTCGAACTCTTCCAGAGCAGCCCGGGCTCGACCTTCGCGTCGCCCTGGAAGTTCAAGCCCTGCGGCAAGTCGGGCAAGATGCTCAGTGACATCGTCGCGCCCATCGGTGACGTCGTGGATGACATCGCCTTCGTGCACGACATCGTCGGCCGTTCCGGCGTGCATAGCCAGGCCACCCTCCTGCAGTCGACCGGCTTCCTGATTCCCGGCTACCCGAGCGTCGGCGCCTGGGTCAGCTACGGCCTCGGCTCGCTCAACGACAACCTCCCGACCTTCGTCGTGCTGCCCGACATCCGCGGCCTGCCGTCCAACGGCCAGAAGAACTGGGACTCCGCCTTCCTTCCCGGCCAGAACCAGGCCACGCAGGTGCGCGTCAACGCCCCGCGGCCGATTGACAACCTCGCGCCGCCGCCCGCCGACTATATCACGCCCTCCGGTGAGGCCGCCGGACTAGAACTTCTCGGCAAACTCAACCGGGCCCATGCCGATTCGCATCCGGGCGACCCGCGCCTCGAGGCCCGCATCCGCAGCTACGAGCTCGCCGCCAAGATGCAGCTCGCCGCACCGGACGCCCTCGACCTCTCGCAGGAATCGGAAAAGACCTTGGCCCGATATGGCATCGACAACTCCACCAAGGTCTGGCCCAAGGAGATCAATATCGCCGAAGAACAGGACGCCTTCGGCCGCAAGTGCCTGACCGCCCGCCGCCTCCTGGAGCGAGGCGTGCGCTTCGTGCAGATCTGGTCGGGCAACGACAACGGCTTCCCCCGACGCAACTGGGACTCCCACGAAGACATCGCCCGTGACCATGCCCCGCTCTCGCTCGGCATGGCCAAGGGTACCGCGGCCCTCATCCAGGACCTCAAGGACCGCGGCATGTTCGAGGACACCCTGATCCTCTGGACCACCGAGTTCGGTCGCATGCCCTGCGCCCAGGGCGGCAAGGGCCGCGACCACAACCCCTTCGTGTTCACCAACTGGCTGGCCGGCGGCGGCATCAAAGGCGGCGTCTCCCACGGCCAGAGCGACGAATGGGGCTTCAAGCCCGCTGATCGCAAGCGCTTCACGATGGGCTATGACATCCACGCCACCGTCCTGCACCTCCTCGGCCTCGATCACGAGAAGCTCATCTTCCGGCACAACGGCGCCAACCGCCGCCTCACCGACGTCCACGGACACGTGATCAAGGAGATCCTGGCCTGAACATCCCGGCATGAATCATCCCTTGCGCCTGGACATTCTTGAGCTTCATTGAGGACATGCAGCGCCTGCTCCTTGCCGCCACCTTCCTGCTCTCCGCACCGCTTCATGGCCAATCCGCCCAAGAGCGCGTCGCGACGGTGACCAACACGCCCGGATTGGTGGCGTTCTGGGACTTCACCCAACGCGAGGCCCCGGGCAAGCGCTTCACGGCCCACGTTCCGGCCGGTGCGACGAACGACTACGCCCTGGATGCAGGCAACTACATCAAGGACCTCTGGAACGCCGGCCCGTCCGCCAGCTATGCCGATTTCCCGCTGCTGGGATCAGGCCCTTTCGGCCAGGCGATCCGCATCAAGCAGGAGACCAATCCCGACTTCCGCCCCCTGCTCTTCGTCCCGCGCACCCGCTTGCATGATTCGCCGCTCGACATCAAGGGGGTCGGCAAGGCCGTCACGGTCGTCGTCTGGGCCATCCGCGAAAGCGGCAACCACGCCCTCGCCGGCATCTGGCACGAAGGCACCGACTTGAAGGAAAAGACCACGGAGACCATCGCCAAGGTCGAGCGCGGCCAACGCCAATACGCCCTCTTCGCGGGCCTGAACAAGGAGGGCTCCGCCTGCGGCCACGTCTCCGAAAACGGCGCGAGCTCGTTCACCAACAAGTATGCGTTGCACAAGTGCAACTCCGCGGAGCTGTCGCCCAAGGTGCCCGCAGACGCCTCGCCCGAGGTGCTGGCGAAGTCCTGGCAGACGTTCGCGATGACCTTCGACAGCAAGACGCAGCTGATCACCGGCTGGCTCAACGGCCAGAGCGGCGACCGTTGGCTGGATAACCCCCAGAAAGACAAGCTGCTCTCCTTCGCCGCCAATGCTTGGCTGCAAGGCCGCCTGGCCAAGATCCCCGGGCTCCAGGAGGGCGAAGACCCTAAGTTTCCCGCTGACCAGTATTACAACCCGCCGGAGGACAAGCCGGTCAAGGTGACGGTCCTCGCGGCCGAAGAGACCACGCGTCAGGAACTCCGCGAATACGCCTTCACCAAGGTCAAGGTCACCGTCACCAACGGCCAGGAGACGGCCCGTGAACTGGTGGCCCTGCGGCTCAATCCTTGGTGGTATCCTCACGGCATCTACCAGCCCAAGAGCGACGGCACCGGCGGGCCTTTCACCATCGGCCGTGTGATCCATAGTTCCCGTGGCGTCGGCTTCACCGGCTGGATCGGCGGCGTCGCCGTCTTCGACCGCGCGTTAACTGCCGAAGAATTAGCCAAGTTCCATTCGCTAGCAAAATAGGTGGTGGCGGTTGGCGGTTAGCGGCTAGCGGTTGGAATAACCGGCCGCCGCAGGGCGGCCGAAGGTAGGGGCGTGGCTACGCCGCGCCCGGTCACGACGTAGTCGTGACCCTACCCTCGGCCACCATCCGGCGGCCGGAGACAACTAGGTCGGCACGCAGTGCCGACCCTACCTCATCACCACGTATACCGAATCGTATAGGTGATCACCTTCTCTTCATCGGGCTGGAGCGGCACGCGGAACTCGAAGGTGTGGGCGTCCTTCTTCTCATGCGGCTGGCTCTGGGCCGTCAGGGTCCAGGTGTTGCTGCGATGGGCATGCTCGCGCACGCGGATCACGACGGGCTCCTTCTTGCGGTTGCGGACCTTGATCTCGAAGGTCTGCGTGGCGACGTGGTTGGCGCCGTCCTCGCTCTCGTTCGCCATCCGGTGCTCGCCCACCAGATCGAAGCTGTTGCCGGTCAGCACGCGGATCAGCTCGTTCTTCGGCGTGTGGTCGATCTCGTTCTCACCGACGAACTCGAGCTGGCGGTCGCCATCCTGGGAATAGAAGCGCACCTTGCCCCTCGGCAGGGCGAGGCCGAGCTTGTTGGCCTCGGTGTTCTTGAACTCACGATAGACCTGCACCTTCCCGGCGCCCCCTTGGTAGGCGCCGTCGTAGACATAGACGCGTTCGGCCTTCACGCCCGTGGCGCGCACGAACTCGACCTGCTTGGTCTCCTTGTCCCGCAGGGTGACCGGATTGCCCAGCGTGTAGAGATGGAATTCGTCGAAGGACTTTTCCGTGACGACCTTGTCGGCTCCGCGGGCGGCCTCCGCCATCAGCATGGCGTCGCCAAAACCCCGGGTGCGGTTGACGACACGATGCACGTCGCCGGCCATGAGCTTCAGCTTGGCGTCGGCGAAGGTCATGCCGCTCTGGTTGTTCATCGTCACCCAGCCGACGACGTCCAGGAGGTCGCTCTGCTCGGCGGCGACGAGATTGTAACTGGCCTCCCAGGTGAAGCCTTTGCTGAGATAGGCCACCTCGGCGGAAATCCTGCCGACGGAGGCCGAGTTGAGCTTCCAGTTCAAGGTCGGCTTGAGGATGTTGTCGTTGCCGAGCGACGGGAACCGCGGCTGGCCGGGCAGGAGGAACTGCAGCTTGCCGTCGACCTCGATGATTGGCTCGACGAAGCGGCCGCCGGGCACGAAACCGCTGCGCACGACCTTACCGGGGACGACGAGGTCGGGCTTGTTCGTCTCATGCCGGACGAATTCCAGCGTCTGGCCCTCGAAAAGCGACAGGAGCATGGCCTGCGAGACCGGATCGTTGCGGTAGGACTGCTCGAGAATCTGGAACTCGGCCTTGCCCGCGACATCGCGCAGGATGACCGAGTCCGCTTCGACCTGCGCGGTGGCTCCGGCGAACGAGACTTGGTTGACGCCGGCCTTGAGGTCGATGGGCAGCGTCTCACGGACCACGGCATAGCCGCCGTTGTAGATCGTGAGAGCCGGATCGGCGGCCAAGGCGGCGGAAGCGCCGGCGAGCAGGAAGAGAACGGGGAGTTTCATGAGGATATGAGCTTGGACCTAGGGCGCAAAAGGGCTTACCAGGTGTAACGGATGGTGTAGGTCAGCGTCTTCTCCTCGTCGGGCTGCAGGGGGACGCGGAACTCGAAGGTCGTCGCGTCCTTCTTCTCATGCGGCTGGCTCTGCGCCGTGAGCGTCCAATTGCCGCCACGGCTGGCATGCTCGACCACGCGGATCTCGACGGGCTCCTTCTTGCGGTTGCGCACCTTGACCTCGACCACCTGGGTGGCCGTGCGTTCGGCGGAGCGCTCGCTCTGGCTGACGAGACGTCGCTCGCCCACCAGGTCGAAACTGTTGCCGGTGAAGACCCGGACCCGTTCGTTCTTCGGGGTATGGTCGATCTGGTTTTCGCCCACGAATTCGAGCTGGCGGTCGCCGTCCTGGGAATAGAACCGCAGCTTGCCCTTGGGCAGGGCGATCCCGAGCCGGTTGTCCGAAGTATTCTGGAACTCCCGGAACACCTGGACCTTCCCCGCCGCGCCCGAACCACGCCGCGAGTATCCGCCGCCGTCGTAGACATAGATCCGCTCGGCCTTGACGCCCGTGGCGCGCACGAACTCGACCTGCTTGGTCTCCTTGTCCCGCAGGGTGACCGGATTGCCGAGCGTGTAGAGGTGGAATTCGTCGAAGGACTTCTCCGTCACCACTTCGGCCGACTTGGCGACGGCCACCCCCATCCCACGTCCGATTCCGTTCTCACGATACGGCTGCACGCGGTTCACGTCGCCGGCCATGAGCTTGATCTTGGCGTCCGCGAAGAGCATGCCGCTCCGGTTGTTCATCGTCACCCAGCCGACGATGTCGACCGTATCCCCCTTCTCCGGCGCGACGAGATTGTAGCTGGCCTCCCAGGTGAAGCCGCGGCTGAGGTAGGCCACCTCGGCGTCGATCTTACCGGAGGAAGCCGCATTGAGCTTCCAGTTCAGGGTCGGCTTGAGGACGTTGTCCGTGCCGAGCGACGGGAAGACCGGCTCTCCCGGCAACGTGAACTGCAGCTTGCCGTCGACCTCGATGATAGGTTCGACGTAACCGCCGCCCGGGACGAAACCACTGCGGACGACCTTGCCGCTCACGAGGCGATCCGGCTTGTTGGCCTCCCGGCGGATGAATTCCAACGCCTGGCCTTCGAAGAGGGACAGCAGCATCGCCTGCGAGACCGGGTCGTTACGGTAGGACTGCTCGAGGATCTGGAATTCGGCCTTGCCCGCGACATCGCGCAGGATGACCGAGTCCGCTTCGACCTGCGCGGTGGCGCCGGCGAACGAGACCTGATTGACGCCGGCCTTGAGGTCGATGGGCAGCGTCTCACGGACGACGGCATAGCCGCCGTTGTAGATCGTCAGCGCCGGGTCGGCGGCATAAGAGACGGACGCGGCGGCCAGCAGGAGGAGCGCGGGGAGCTTCATGGGGTTGGGGAAAGTCTGGGCAAAGGACGCCGCCTTGCCCATATCTTAATCAGCGAAGCCGAGGTCGGATTTAGTCTAGGAAAAGCTGACCAACGGACCGATTGGCCAGTTGGCCGGAGAACCAGCCAATCAAAGAGGGCGCAATTCTGCCATCGGTTCAGCCCTTAACCCAGTCCCCTAAACTATCTCCCCTTCCTCCGCTGCTTCCTCCTATACTCCACCGGAGTGCAGCCCATCTCCCGCTTGAACAGGCGGTTGAAGAAGGTCACCTGGCGGAAGCCGCAGGCCAGCGCGATGTCCAGCACGCTCCGCTCACCATCCCGCAGTTCCCGGCGGGCGGCCTGGAGGCGGAGCTCGTTGACGAACGCGCTGAAGCTGTGGCCGGAGTGCTGCTTGAACTGCCGGGCGAAGGTCGGCCGACTCAGGCCGGAGATCTCCAGGAGATCGTCCAGGCGGACCTCGTCGCGGAAGTTGGCGACGAGGTGCTGGACGGACTTCGAGATGGCTTTCTGGTAATGCGACTCGGCCCTGAGCGTGAAACTCCTCGACGACAGCAGGGCCAGTTCAGACTCAGGGGCGGCGGCGACTTCGGCGAGCAGACGCAACAGCGCCGCCAGCTGGCCTGCGCCCTTGCTCCGGGCGACTTCCTGCATGAGCGCGGCGACGGCCGTCGCCGTCCGCCCGCGCAGATGCAGGCCGAGCTCGGCTCGCTTGAAGAGTTCACGCAGTTCTAGGTTCTCCGGAAAAGCCCAGACGGGGTGGCTCTCGGGGAAGTGCCATTGGATCGAGAGACCGCCGGAGGCGCCCGAGGTATGCCAGTGGTGCGGCAGGCGTTCGCCGAGCAGGACCAGGTCGCCCGCCGCGAACGCGCCGATGGCGTCGCCGACGAAACGCGTGCCCTCCCCCGCGGTGAAGAGCGTCAGCTCCATCTCCTTGTGGAAGTGCCAGTGATTACCCTCCCCTTGGACCGGCTGGGTCCGCCCTGGCCCGAGGATGCATTCGACTTCCCGGAGGGACTTCGACCAACGCAACACGCGGAAGGAGTGCCCTTCGGGCAGCTCGACCTTCTCACGGATGGCTTTCATAGGGTTATTCGTATCAGAAGGACCCCCTCCCGCAAGGGGTTAGTTGAGATGATAGTGCCATTTCGGGAGACGCCCAGCGTAGCGATTCCCCTGCCGGATGCTAAAATGAGGCCTTCCCCATGAGCACCCCCGTCACCTATCGATTCTCTTTCGGCCCTTGGAACATCAGCGAGGGCGGCGACCCCTTCGGCGGCGACGTCCGTAAGGCCTTCCCCCACGAGGAGAAGTTCGCCCTCTACCGCCCGCTTGGCTTCGAGGGCGTGCAGTTCCATGACGACGATGTCGTCCCGGGCATGGACGGCCTCAAGCCGGACCAGATCCAGAAGAGGGCCACCGAGGTGAAGGCGATGCTCTCCAACCAAGGCCTGACCCCGGAATTCGTCGCCCCGCGCCTGTGGTTCGCCGACCAGACCGTCGACGGCGCCTACACTTCCAACAGCGCCTCCGACCGCGCCTACGCCTGGGACCGCACCAAGAAGTCCATCGACATCGCCAACGCCATCGGCTCCAAGGCCATCGTGCTCTGGCTCGCCCGCGAAGGCACCTACATCCGCGAGGCCAAGGACGCCAAGCTGGCCTACCAGCGCCTGCTCGAGACGGTCAACGCCATGCTCGACTACGACAGGAACATCGAGATCTGGATCGAGCCCAAGCCGAACGAGCCGACCGACCAGGCCTACGTCCCCACCATCGGCCACGCCCTCACCCTCTCCTACGCCTCCAAGGACCACCGCCGCGTCAAGGGGCTGATCGAATCCGCCCACGCCATGCTCGCGGGCCTCGACGCCAGCGACGAGATGGCCTTCGCCCTCGCCCATGACAAGCTGGCGAGCGTCCACCTCAACGACCAGAACGGCCTGAAATACGACCAGGACAAGAACTTCGGCGGCGCCAACCTCCGCGCGGCCTTCAACCAGGTCCGCGTCCTCGAGGAATCCGGCTACGGCCGCCGCGGCGAGTTCATCGGCTTGGACGTCAAGGCCATCCGTACGCAGCGCGGCTGCCCGGTCACCGACCACCTCAGGAACAGCCGCGAGCTGTTCCTTGCGCTCGTCGAGAAGGCCCGCACGCTCGACCGCAAGCTCGTCCAGCAGTATCGCGACGCCCGCGACTACGAAGTCCTCGAGCTCCACGTCCTCAAGCACATCATGGGACTGAAGTAAGTCCCGCCCCGCCCTCCCCTCATGAAGCAGTACCGCCTCAACCGCCTCTTCAACGCCTCGTCCAAGCGCTGCTTCGACGTCGCCGTCGACCACGGCTTCTTCAACCAGCCCGGCTTCCTGCAGGGCATCGAGGACATGCGCCAGGTCGTCGCGACGCTCGTCGACGCCGGCCCCGACGCCATCCAGCTGACGGTCGGCCAGGCCCGGCACCTGCAGTCCGTCCCGGGCAAGCAGAAGCCGGCCCTCGTCCTGCGTACGGACACCGCCAACGTCTACGGCAAGGAGCTCCCGTCCACGGCCTTCAGCCTGATGATCGAGGAGACGATGCTTCAGGCCGTACGTCTCGACGCGGCCTGCGTCTGCGTGAACCTCTTCCAGATTCCCGGCGCGCCGGACGTCACCGCCCGCTGCGTCGAGAACATCCTCAAGCTCAAGCCGCAGGCCGACCACTACGGCATGCCGATGATGGTCGAGCCGCTGGTCTTCCAGCCCAACGCGGTCGCGGGCGGCTACATGGTCGACGGCGACCTCACCAAGATCCTCCACCTGGTCCGCCAGGCGGTGGAGCTGGGCGCCGACGTGATCAAGGCCGACCCGACCGACGACGTCTCGCAGTATCACAAGGTCATCGAGACGGCCTCGGGGATCCCGGTGCTCGTGCGCGGCGGCGGTCGCGTGAGCGACAAGGAGATCCTGGTCCGCACCGAGGGTCTCCTCAAGCAGGGCGCCTCCGGCATCGTCTACGGCCGCAACGTCATCCAGCACCCCAATCCCCGCGGCATCACGCAGGCCCTCATGGCCATGGTGCACCGCGGCGCTTCGGTCGACGAGGCGCTCAAGCTCATCTGAGCGACCCGTGGGCGCCGCCGACCCGACATTCGTCGACGCCCTGAGGGCGACGGTGGGCGCGCCCCACGTGCTCACGTCACCCGAGGACACCCTCCCCTACGGCTTCGACGGCACCGCCGCCCTCAAGGGACCGGTCGGCGCGGTCGTGCTGCCGGGGTCGACGGAGGAAGTCGCCGCGGTCATGCGTCTCGCCCACGGGCGAGGCGTCCCCGTGGTGACGCGAGGCTCGGGCACGGGCCTCAGCGGGGGCAGCGTGCCCTCGCCGGGCAGCCTCGTGCTCTGCCTCGTCCGCATGGACCAGGTGCTGGCCGTGGACGCCCCCAATCTCACGGTCCGCGTCCAGGCGGGCGCCATCACGGCCGCCGTCGATGCCGCGGCCAATGAGCACGGTCTCTTCTACCCGCCCGACCCAGGCTCGATGAAGATCAGCACCATCGGCGGCAACGTCGCCGAGAACTCCGGCGGCCTGCGCGGGCTGAAATACGGCGTGACCCGCGACTACGTCATGGGCCTCGAGGTCGTGCTGCCCGACGGACGGGTCGCGCGCTTCGGCAACGCCTGCGTGAAGGACGTGGCGGGCTACTCGATGAAGGACCTCTTCATCGGCTCGGAAGGCACGCTCGGCATCATCACCGAGGTCCTGCTGCGGCTGCTTCCCCGGCCGGCCGCGCGCAGGACGATGCTCGCCACCTACGCCACGATGGAGGAGGCCGCCCAGACGGTCTCCGACATCATCGCGGCGCGCATCATCCCCTGCACGCTGGAGTTCCTCGACCGCACGACCGTCGGCTGCGTGGAGGACTACGCGAAGATCGGCCTACCCCGCGACTGCGAGGCGCTCCTGCTCATGGAAACCGACGGGCATCCGGCCGCGGTCGCCGAGGAGGCCGGCCGCATGGCCGAGATCGCCCGCGCCCGCGGGGCCCGGGAAGTGCGCACGGCCGCCGACGAAGCGGAGGCGGCCCGTCTCGCCACGGCGCGCCGTTCGGCCTTTTCCGCCCTCGCCCGGGTGCGGCCGACCACGATCCTCGAGGACGTCACGGTGCCGCGCGACCGGCTGGCGGAGATGGTCGGATACATCGCCGAGGTCGCGAAGAAGCGCCGGCTCAGGGTCGGCACGTTCGGCCACATGGGCGACGGCAACCTGCACCCGACCTTCCTCACCGACGAACGGGACGCCGACGAGATGGCCCGGGTCCACGAGGCGCTCGAGGACATCGTGACGAAGACGCTCGCGGTCGGCGGTACGATCACGGGCGAGCATGGCGTGGGCCTGGCCAAGAAGGCCTGGCTGCGACGTCAGGTCGGCGAGGGCAGCCACGACCTGATGCGCGAGCTGAAGCGCGCGTGGGACCCCCGCGGGCTGCTCAATCCCGGCAAGATCTTCGACTGAGCAATGAAGGCGTCGCTGAAGTCGCTCGACTACTCGGTGCTCCAGCAGTGCATGCACTGCGGCATGTGCCTGCCGGCCTGCCCGACGTACGACGCGACGAAGAAGGAGCGGCATAGCCCCCGCGGGCGTATTTCGCTCATGCGGGCGGTGGCCGACGACGAACTGAAGCTGACGCCGGCCTTCGCCGACGAGATGAGCTACTGCCTCGGCTGCCTCGCCTGCCAGACGGCCTGCCCGGCGGGCGTGGACTACTCGAACCTCCTGGAGACGGCCCGCGCCGAGGTCGCCGCATCCGGACTCAACCGGACCGTCTCGAGCCGCTTCTGGCGCGCCGTCACGATCCGCGGGCTCTTCATGAACCCGCGGCTGCTGCGCGTCGCGGGACGGCTGCTGCGGCTCTACCAACGGCTCGGCCTGCAGACGGCCTTCCGTCGCATCGGGCTGACCAGGCTGCTGCCCGCCGACCTGCGTCGGCTGGAGCCGCAATGCCCGACGGTCTCGCCGAAGTTCTCGCACGAGCTCATCCGGCCGGTCGAACTCCCGGCCAAGAAGCAGCACCGCGTGGCGCTGCTCACGGGCTGCGTGCAGGACCTGACGTTCTCCGACGTCAACCGCGACACGGCTGACGTGCTGCTGGCCAACGGGTGCGAGGTCGTCACGCCTCCCGTCCAGCCGTGCTGCGGCTCGCTGCACGCCCACAACGGCGAACCCGGGCCGGCCCGGACCCTGGCCCGCCGCATGATCGACCTCTTTCCGCCGTCGCAGTTCGACACGATCATCACCAACGCCGGCGGCTGCGGCAACCATCTGCGCCATTACGGACAGCTCCTGGCCGACGACCCCGCTTACGCCGCCCGCGCCAAGGAGTGGGACGCCAAGGTGAAGGACGTGCACGAATGGCTGCTGGAGAAAGGCTGCGTCGCGCCCCGCGCCGGCCTGGGTGACCTGACCGTAACTTACCACGACTCCTGCCACCTGACCCACGGTCAGAAAGTCACCCGGCAGCCCCGCGACCTCCTGAGGCTCATCCCCGGACTCAGGCTCGTCGAGCTCCCTGAAGCCAACTGGTGCTGCGGCAGCGCGGGCATCTACAACATCACCCAGCCTGAGCAGTCCGAACAGCTCCTCGTCCGCAAGGTCGGGCATGTCATCTCCACCGGCGCGACCGTCCTAGCCACCGCCAACCCCGGGTGCCACCTGCAGATCGAGCGCGGACTCCGCCAGGCCGGCTCCCCCGTCACCCTCCTCCAGCCCGTGACATTGCTGGCCCGGGCGTATCGGAAGGAGAGGAGTGCTGAATCGATGACTGCATAGAGTGCTGAATCGATCACAGATAAACACTCTCCCTCTGTCATCCGCCATCTGTCATCCGTCCTCTGTCATCTGCCATCTGTCATCCGTCATCTGTCATCTTCCATCATGAAATCAGTCAACATCGGCATCATCGGCGGCGGCCTCATGGGCCGCGAAATGGCCAGCGCGTTCGCCCGCTGGTGCGCGCTCACCGACGTCACGGTGAAGCCTGTGCTCACGGCCGTGGCGGACCTCAATCCCGCCACGCTCGCGTGGTTCGACTGCATCCCCTCCTGCACTCAGAAGACCACCGACACCAAGGCCCTGCTGGCCAACCCCGAGGTCGACGTGGTCTACGTGGCCGTCCCGCACAACCTGCATGAGAAGCTCTATTGCGACGTCCTCGCCGCCGGGAAGGACCTCTTCGCCGAGAAGCCCTTCGGCATCGACCTCGCCTCCGCCCGACGCATCCAGGCGGCGGTGAAGTCCAGCGGCCGCTTCGTGCGCTGCAGCTCGGAGATGCCCTTCTTCCCCGGCGCCCAACGCGCGTACGAGCTCGCCAAGTCCGGGGCCGTCGGCCGGGTGCTCGAGGTCGTCTCAGGCTTCCACCACAGCAGCGACCTCGACCCCACCAAGGCCGCCAACTGGAAGCGCCTCAACGCCACCTGCGGCGAAGGCGGCGTGCTCAACGACCTCGGCATGCACGCCTGCCACATCCCACTCCGCCTCGGCTGGAAACCCTCCCGCGTCTTCGCCCAGCTCCAGAAGGGCTACCCGCAGCGCCCTGACGGCAAGGGCGGCGTGACGGCCTGCGACACCTGGGACAACGCCCTGCTCAGCACCTGGATCAAGGTGGGCGGACACGACGTGCCCATGCGCCTCGAGATGAAGCGCCTCATGCCCGGCGCGACCAACACCTGGTACGTCGAGATCCTGGGCACCGAGGGCGGCGTCCGCTACAGCACCTCCGACACCAAGGCGCTCTGGCTCTTCGAGCGGGGCAAGGAGCAGTTCTGGAAGCGGACCGACCTCGGATTCGGCACGCCGTTCAAGGCGGTCACGGGCGGCATCTTCGAACCGGGCTTCGCCGACGTCATCCAGCAGATGTGGGCCGCCTACCTGATGGAACGCGCCGGGGAGCTCAACGGGCGCTTCGGCTGCGCGACGCCCGAGGAGGCCGTCGCCACGCACGAGATCTTCGACGCCGCCCTGCGCTCGCAGGCCAAGGGGGAGGCCGTCGCGCTCTGACGCCATGGGCCGTACGGAACGCAGGGGCCTGCTCGCCGCGGGGAACTTCATCGTCGACTACGTCAAGGTCATCGACGCCTACCCGGCGCAGGACACGCTCGCGAGCATCCTGGGCGAGTCGCGTTCCAACGGGGGCGGGCCTTACAACGTCCTTAAGGACCTCGCAGCCATGAAGGCCGGCTTCCCGCTCGAGGCCTGCGGGCTCGTCGGCGATGACGCCAACGGCCAGTGGATCAAGCGCGACTGCGAGGAGCACGGCATCGACGTCGCCCAGCTGCATCTGAGCAAAGAACACCCGACGTCCTTTACCGACGCGATGACCGTGCAGTCCACCGGACGGCGCACGTTCTTCCATTGCCGCGGCGCCAACGCCCACTTCGACCTCAAGCACTGCGGGTTCGGCAAGACCGACGCGCGTATCCTGCACCTCGGCTACCTCATGCTCCTCGACCGCATGGACAGCTTCGAAGGCGGCCAGACGGTCGCGGCCAAGCTGCTCTTCAACGCCCGCTCGGCGGGCCTGGAGACGTCGGTCGACATGGTCAGCGCCACGCACCCCCGCTTCCGCGAGATCGCCCTCAGCGCGCTGCCGCTCACCGACCACCTCGTGCTCAACGAGATCGAGGCCGGGAACACCCTGGGGACGCCGGTCGCCGCCGGTGACGCCGAGGGATTGATCCGCGCCGCCGAACAGCTGCTCGCCGCCGGGGTGAAGCGCACGGTGACCATCCACACCGAGCACGGAGCTGTCTGCGCGACGGCCGAAGGGCTGCGACTCAGGCAGGCCTCGCTCAAGCTTCCCTCCGGTTACAGCAAGGGCGCCACCGGCGCGGGCGACGCCTTCGCCGCCGGCATGCTGTACGGCCTGCACGAAGGCCTGGAGATGCAGGCGCGCCTCAAACTGGCCGTCTGCGCCGCCGCCGCCTGCCTCTCCGACCCCACGCCGTCCAAAGGCCTGCGTCCCGTGGCCGAGTGCCTCGCCCTGGCGGATCAGTTCGGCTTCGGGGAATTCTGAGAGGCGGGGCCAGCGCCGCGCGCCGGCCTCTTGGGTGCAAAAGTGCAAACCGGCCTGCGGCCTGTGCAAAGGTGCAAACGTGGATGCAGGTTTCAGGCGGCGGGTAGGGTTGAGCACCCTCGCTTAGCCGCAGCTGACCGAGGCGGTCAGCCCTACCTCTGATCCTTCGGACCTCTGGTTGTCTTCAGCATGCCCCTGTCCCTGTCCCTGCCCCTGCCCCTCGCAGCATCCCCTTGTCACCGTGTCACCTTGCCCACGTATCCCCTCCGTTCAGCGGTTAAGACGGAAAAGAGACTAATAAGGCAGAAAAAGCGTCTCGTTTACGTTTCCTGCCCGAAGTAAGGTCACGCATCCTTTTCGAAGGGACGTCCCCCAGCGTCTCCCGACCGAGGTCGCGACTCCGCGCGCGCCCCGCACCCTTCCCCACTCCATGAGCACCAAGAAATACAACGTCGGCGTGATCGGCTACGGCTGGGCCGCCGCCGCCCACATCGACGCGATCAACGCCACCGGCCTCGCGCAGGTGACCGCCGTCTACTCCTCACGCCCCCTCGACTCCGCCGCCCTCAGCGCGAAGCACGGAGGGAACATCAAGGCCTACCGCTCCGTCGACGCCCTGCTGGCGGATCCCGACGTCCAGGTCGTCGACATCACCAGCTACCCGAGCCAGCACTGCGAGCAGGCCGTCGCCGCCGCCAAGGCCGGGAAGCACATCATCCTCGAGAAGCCCATGGCGAACTCGATGGAGGAGGTGCAGCGCATCGTCGACGCCGCGGAGAAGAACGGCGTCAAGGGCTGCGTATGCTTCGAGCTGCGCTTCTCCGGCCAGATGGAGTCCACCAAGGCCCTCATCGACCAGGGACTGCTCGGGGACATCCATTACGGCGAAGTCGACTACTACCACGGCATCGGCCCCTGGTACGGACAGTACCGCTGGAACATTGGCAAGAAGGACGGCGGCAGCGCCCTGCTCACCGCCGGATGCCACGCCCTCGACGGCCTGCTGATGTGCATGCCGGGCGAAGTGGACTCGGTCATGAGCCTGAGCACGAAGTCGAAGAGCGCCTACTTCACCCCCTACGAATACGACACCTCCGCGGTCACCATCGTGAAGTTCAAGAACGGGGCGGTCGGCAAGTGCGCCGCCATCGTGGACTGCCTCCAGCCCTACTACTTCCGGACGCACCTGATGGGCAGCCACGGCAGCCTGCTCGACAACAGGCTGCACTCCGACAGGCTGAAGTCGGACAAGTCGAAGTGGAGCACGCTCTCCATGAAGATGTGCGACTCCGGCGACGTCAGCGACCATCCCTACCAGTCGCAGTTCGAGGCCTTCTTCAAGGCGCTGGCCGAAGGGCGCGAGATGCCGCTGACCTCCTTCCGCGAGGCCCTGCGCACGTTCAAGGTCATCTTCGCCGCCGACCGCAGCGCGGCCGAAGGCGGACGCCCGGTCAAGGTCGACTGAAGGCCATGCCCTCCTGCCTGGCCGTCTTCGCGCATCCTGACGACGTCGAGTATTTCGCCGCCGGGACGATGCTCCAGCTCGCCCGCCGCGGCTGGGACCTGCACTACTTCGACCTCTGCGCGGGCGACTGCGGCTCGGTCCGGACGGACGGGCCTGCCACCGCCGCGCTGCGCCTCCGGGAGGCGCGCGAGGCCGCGCGCGTCCTGGGCGCGACGTTCCACGCGCCGATCGCGGGCGACATGACGCTGACCTTCGAAATCCCGCTCATGCGCAAGGTGGCCGCGGTGGTCCGTCGCTCCCGCGCCGACATCGTGCTCACGCACGCCCTCTCCGACTACATGGAGGACCACATGGCCTGCGCCCGGCTGGCCACGTCCGCCGCCTTCACGCACGGCATGCCCAATTTCGAGAGCGATCCGCCCGAGGCCACCTACGCGCATGACGTGACGGTCTACCACGCGCTGCCGCACGGCCTGCGCACGCCGCTCCGTCAGAAGGTCAGCGCCGGACTCTACGTCGACGTCTCCCCGGTGCACGCGCAGGTGCGACAGGCGCTCGCCGCCCACGCCTCGCAGAAGGAGTGGCTGGACGTCAGTCAGGGCGCCGACTCCTACCTGGCCACGCTGGACCGCATGAGCGAGGCGGTCGGGGCGCTCTCTGGCCGGTTCAAGATGGCCCAGGGCTGGAACCGCCACCTGCACCTCGGCTACAGCGCCAAGGAGATCGACCCGCTGCGCTCGGCGCTCGGCTCCGATTGCGCGGTGAACGAAGCCCACGAGGCCGCCCTCGAAAAGCCCCTGCCCTGACCGTGGACCGCCGCGATTTCATCCGCACCTCGTCGTCCGTCGCCCTGGCCGCGGGCGTCATCGGGGCCGGCTCACCGCCGGTCATCCGCGTGGTGGCGGAGAACGCCAAGGAGGGCTCGACGGACTGGCAGCTCACGCGCGTGCGTGTGGACGCCTCGAAACAGCGCTCGACGTGGATCGAGGGCTACTGCTCCCGGCAGAGCGCCCGCGCCGGAGAGACGGTCGAGGTGATGGTGTCCGCGAACCCCGCCCGCCGCTTCAGGGCCGAGTTCTTCCGCATGGGCTGGTATGGCGGACGCGGGGCGCGCAAGGTGCTCGAGCTGGGGCCGATGCAGGCCCGCACGCAGCCCACGCCGACGCCGGGAGCGAAGAACCTCCACGAATGCCGCTGGGAGGCGACTTTCTCGGTGCGCATCCCCGCCGACTGGCTCAGCGGGGTCTACCTGGGCCGGCTGACGACGATTCCGGAAACCGAGGACGAACCCTACTGGCAGAGCCACGTGACGTTCATCGTGAAGGATGACCGTCCCGCCGACATCCTCTTCCAGTGCAGCGACAACACCTGGCAGGCCTACAACAAGTGGCCCTCGAACTTCTCGGTCTACACGCATCCCAAGGGCGTGCAGGGACCCTGGGCGGACGTCTCCTTCGACCGCCCCTACGGACGCGAGGCGCAGTTCGACGGCGTGGTCGCCGATCCGCGTACGGTGGGCTCGGGCGAGTTCCTGCCGCTGGAATTCCCGCTGGCCTTCTGGCTCGAGGAGAACGGCTACGACGTCACCTACTGCTCCAACTCCGACCTGCACACGCCCGACCGCGGGCTGAAGTGCCGGGCGTTCCTCAGCGTCGGACATGACGAATACTGGGACATCCGCGCCTTCCGGAGCGTCGAGCGCATGCGGGACGAGGGCGTCTCCCTGCTCTTCCTCTCCGGCAACTCGGTCTGCTGGGTGACGCCCATGCGTCCCTCGGCCGACGGGCGTCCCGACCGCATCCTCTTCCGCGGCGGACCCTACGGCGGCGACCAGGAATACGCGCGCAACCGCGCCAAGAACCACGGCCCGTTCCCGGAGCACGGCCCCGACGAGGGACTGCTGATGGGCGCGCGGAATGTCGAACCGGTGAACGGCGGCGGCGACTGGACCTGCGTCCGGCCCGACCACTGGATCTTCGAGGGCACCGGCATGCGCAAGGGCGACTCGATCCCCGGTCTCATCGGCTGGGAATATCACGGACAGCCCGCCACCGAGATCCCCGGCCTCGAGGTCGTGGGGGCGGGCAAGGCGTGGGTCGGCGGCGTGCGTCCGCAGACCTGGACGGCCACGGTGCATCCCGGCCCCAAGGGCTCGGTCACTTTCAACGCGTCCTCGATCTTCTGGTGCCAGGGACTCTCCTCGCCTCCCGGTCACGTGCTGCCCTGGTCCCACTGGTCCCGCCCGCACGGACCCGATGAACGCGTCCGGCGCATCACCCGCAACGTCCTCGCCCGGGCCCTCGCCCCACGCTGAGCATGAAGCCCATCGTCGAGCAGCAGGCCCCGCACGCCGCCAATGAACTGGTGGCCTGCGAACTGGTGCGCGGCAGGGACTTCGGATGCGTCTGGCATCACCACCCCGAGTATGAGATCACCCTAGTGCGCAAGGGCGGCACGGAACGCTGGGTCGGCGACCGGCTCACGCCCCTCCGCCCGGGCGACCTCGTGCTGCTGGGCTCCGGTCTCCCGCACGACTTCCGCAATGAGCGCGCACGCGGTCCGGTCGACGCGGTGGTCCTGCAGTTCCGTCCGAACTTCCTCGGCGAGGACTGGCTGAAGCACGCCTCGGTCAGCGCCATCGCCCGCCTGCTGGACCGCTCACGGCGCGGACTGGAGGTGCGGGGCGCCACGCGTCGCGCGGCGGCCAAGATGGTCGAGCAGGCCCCGAAGCTCCGCGGCGTCGGACGTCTGGTGCTGCTGCTCCGGCTGCTCGAGCTGCTGGCCGGATCGGACGATCTCAGGGAGATCGCCTCGCCGGGCTTCAGGGCCGACACCGACGCGCATTCCTCCGACCGCATCGGCGCGGTGGCGCGACACATCGAGGAGACGCTCTCGAGCCAGATCTACGTCTCGACGCTCGCCCGCATGACGGGCCTGAGCGAAAGCGCCTTCAGCCGGCTCTTCCACAAGTGCACGGGGCGTACGGTCCCGCAGTACGTCAACGAGCTCCGCATCGCGCGGGCCTGCCGGCTGCTGGCCGAGACGGACCAGACGGTGAAGGAGGTGGCCCATGCCTGCGGCTACCCGACGCCGGCCTACTTCCACCGTCAGTTCCATCGGCAGCACGGGGTCTCACCCCTCGCGTACCGCGCCGCGATCCGCCGCCATGCCTGATCCCGTCCGACAAAGAACTTTCCCTTCCCTACCCCACCCCTTTAACCACCCCATGACCCCCACCCTATACCTCCGTCTGGCCACGATGGTCTTCCTCCACTACTTCGTGTGGAGCTGCTGGTACAACACGATGGCCGTCTACCTCGGGAAGCTGGAATTCACCGGCACCCAGATCGGCCTCGCCTATGGCACGACCGCCATCGGCGCGCTCGTCTCGCCCTTCCTCATCGGCGTCATCGCCGACCGCTACGTCTCCGCCCAACGTCTCCTCGGGGTCCTGCACCTCCTGGGCGCCGCGTTGCTCTGGTGGATCTCGCAGCAGACCACCTTCGGCGTCTTCTACCCGTCGTTGATCGTCTACACGCTCACCTACATGGCCGGCCATGGCCTCATCAACACCATCACCCTCACCCACGCGCCGAACCCAGCCAAATGGTTCCCGATCGTGATGGCCGCCGCCTCCGCCGGCTGGATCGCCGCGGCCAACGTGGTCAACTTCGCCAAGCTCGCGGACAACAACGGGATGTTCACCCTCGCCTGCGGGGTCGCCATGGCCATCGCCCTCTACTCGTTCACGCTCCCGAACACCCCGCCCAAGGGCGACGCCGGACCCGTCTCGGCCGGCAAGCTGCTCGGCCTCGACGCCCTCAAGCTCTTCAAGGACCGATCCTTTGCGGTCTTCATGGTCTGCTCGTTCCTGATCTGCGTCCCGCTGAGCTTCTACTTTACCTGGACGGGCGCCTTCCTGAGCGAAATGAACGTCGCCGACTACGCCTCCAAGATGACCCTCGGCCAAGTCTCCGAAGTCGGGTTCCTGCTCCTGCTTCCGATCCTGCTGCCGGTCCTCGGCACCAAACGCATCATGCTCCTCGGCATGGCCGCCTGGGCCGCCCGCTTCGCGCTCTTCGCCTACTTCCACGAGCAGCCCACGGCGACCTGGATGGTCCTCGGCGGCATCCTTCTGCACGGCATGTGCTATGACTTCATCTTCGTGATGGGCCGCATGTATGTCGACAAGGCGGCCGGCGACGGCCTCCGCGCCTCCGCGCAGGGCCTGCACGCCGTCTTCACCCTCGGCGCCGGCATGTTCGTCGGCTCCTGGCTGTCCGGCGTCGTGGCGCAGCACTACACGACGAATGTCGTCCATGACTGGAAATCCATCTGGCTCGTGCCGGCGATCATGAGCGCCTTGCTCATCCCCGTCTTCCTCGCCCTCTTCCGCGAGAAGCCCGCCGAAGACACTCACGCCTGACCTAGCCCTAGCCCTATAACAGCATCTTCCATCTGTCATCCGTCATCTGTCCTCTGTCCTCTGCCATCTCCACGCCCCATGCCCCGCAAACTCAGCCACATCGCCCCCGACTGGTGGGACTACACCACGCTCGACTCCGACCTGATCAATGACGCCGCGCGTCTGACCGAGAAGGACCTCCGTCAGCTCTCCCGCCCCGGCTTCAAGGTCGTCATGTACGACACCCTCGAGGATTTCTACCTCGCCGAGGCCCTCGAATACATCGCCGCCTGGCGACAGGCCACCGCGGACAATCCCGTCGGCATCTGCGGTCCGATCGGCCCGACCGAACAGCTCCCGCTCGTCGCCCGCCTGGTCAACGAGCTCGGCCTCAGTCTCAAGCACGCCCACTTCTGGGGCATGGACGAATGGTATGACGAGAAGACGAAGAAGGAGGTGCCGGTCACGCACCCGCTCTCCTTCGAGCGCGCCGACCGCGAGCTCTGCTTCGACCGCATCCAGAAGAAGCTGGCGATCCCCGAGGCCAACCTGCACTTCCCCAAGGCCAAGGTGGCCGACTACGTGAAGACGTGGGACGCCGGCGTCCGCTGCGCGGTGATGCAGGGCGGCCAGGGCGACATCAAGCACTGGGCCTTCAACGATCCGCTCAAGCGCACGGGCAAGTACAAGGACGCCCCGCCCTCCCCGGCCGAATACCGCAAGCTCGGGACCCGCATCGTGGAGCTGCACCCCGTCACCCTCAGCCAGAACGCCCGCACCTCCGGCGGCGGCAACATCACCATGGTCCCCAAGATGGCCATCACCGTCGGCCCCCTGGAAACGTGGCTCGCCGACAAGGTCTCGATCTGGCACGCCGGCGCCCACGACAACCCGCTGGGCCAGCGCCTGACCGCCCTGATGATCTCCAAGCGCCTCGCGGACACCGCCGTCCCGATGTCCCTCCTGGCCGACCACCCGAACGTGCAGTTCAATTATTTCCGCGGAGGTCTGGGTTCGTGCGCGGTCGAGATGCATTGAGACCATGCTCCGCCCCGCCCTCTGCTTGCTGGTCGCGCTGTTCTTCGCCGGCTGCGCGACCGACGCCCCTGTCGCCAAGAACTACGACATCGTCGTCTACGGGGATTCGGCGGCCGCGGTCGCGGCGGCCCTCCAAGCCAAGCGCCAAGGCTCGAGCGTGGTGCTGGTCAACACGACCAAGTTCCTCGGGGGCATGACCTGCAGCGGGCTCTCCGCCAGCGATATCTTCCACCGCGAAGCGGTCGGTGGCGTGGCCCGCGAGATCTACGGCCGCATCGGCCGACACTACGGCAAGACCTACGTGGATTACTTCGAACCGCACGTGGCCCAGGCCGCGGTCGACGGCTTGGTCAAGGAAAGCGGCCTGGATGTCTGGATGGACGAACAGTTGGACCGTGGTCCGGGCGGCGTGACCAAGCAAGGCGACCGGATCACCTCCTTCCGTACGCTGTCCGGCAAGGTCTTCGCGGCGAAGGTCTTCATCGACGCTTCCTACGTCGGCGACCTGATGGCCGCGGCAGGCGTGAGCTACTCCGTGGGCCGCGAACCTAACCGCCTCCACGGCGAGACGCTCAACGGCGTCCAGCGCGGCGACGACAAGCCCCGCCGACACTACACCCAGCGGGACAAGGACCACTTCATCACGGACGTCGATCCGTATGTCCGCCCGGGCGATAAGACCAGCGGCCTCCTGCCCTTCGTGTTCGCCGAAGATCCGCGCATCGGCGAAGGCGATCATCGTATCCAGGCCTTCAACTATCGTCTCTGCGTGACGACCGACCCGGCGAACCGGATCCCGTTCGCCAAGCCGGCCGGCTACCGCGAACTCGACCACGAGATGCTGCTGCGCAACTTCGAGGCCGGCGACCTCCGCTTCCCCTCTCTTCTGCATAAGCTCCCCAACGGCAAGACCGATTGGAATTCGATGCATGCGATCGGCACGGATTACGTCGGCGCCAACTGGGACTACCCGGAGGCGAGCTACGCGCGTCGCCGGGAGATCGAAGCAGCCCACGAACTCTATATCCGCGGCCACCTCTGGACGTTGGCCAACCACCCGCGCGTCCCTGAGGCGATCCGTAAGCAAGCTTCCGCCTACGGCCTCTGCCAGGACGAGTTCCGCGAGCATGGTGGCTTCTCGCCAATGATCTACATCCGCGAAGCCCGTCGGCTGGCGGGTGAATACGTGATGACGGAGCTGGATTGCAAGGGACGCCGCACGCCGCCGGAACCGGTCGCGCTCGCAAGCTTCGGCTTGGACTCTCACGCGGTGCGCTACTTCGTGACCGCCCGTGGCACGGTTGAACGCGACGGCGTGATCTGGAACGTGCCGCCGCGCCCCTACGGCGTTTCCTACCGCAGCCTGATTCCCAAGGCCGCCGAGTGCGCGAACCTGCTCGTGCCCGTCTGCCTCTCCGCCACGCATGCCGCCCACGGGTCCATCCGCATGGAGCCGGTCTTCATGCAACTCGGCCAGGCCGCCGCCATGGCCGCCGGCATCGCCGCCCGCGATGGCCTCTCCGTGCAGTCCGTTCCTTATGCCCAGGTCCACGAGCAGCTCAAAGCCGCAAATCTGCCGGTGGAGTGGACGGCGAGTAAGGCTTCTAAGTAATTGGAATACAGAGGGATAAGTTTATTCTTATCCCGATTTTGATAAAGTCCAAATCTGGACCTTGTTAAAGCCCAGTTGCGCGACCCGGAATCCACCCTTCGCCAGCACCACCTGCCCGTCACGGCGCAGCGTCTGGCGGTGCTGCGGGCCGTCTCGCATCATCCTCACGCCACCGCCGACGAAATCACCGTCGGTGCGCGCGCCTTGCTGGGCACGATTTCCCGCCAGTCGGTCTACAACGTCCTGAACGTCCTCACGGACAAAGGCATCATCCGGCGCATCCAGCCAGCCGACTCCCCGGCGCGTTACGAAGACCGCGTCGGCGACAACCATCATCACCTCGTCTGCCGCGCCTGCGGTCAGGCCGAGGACGTCTGCTGCGCCGTCGGCGGCGCCCCGTGCCTCGAAGCGCATGACGACCATGGCTTCAAGATCGACGAAGCCGAAGTGATCTACTGGGGCCTCTGCCCTTCCTGCCAGCGCGCCGGCGTCTCCGCCGCCCCCGCCCGCCCCCTTCCCCCTCATCACCATCATGACTAACCGATACCAGACCCTGAAGCTGCTCGCGCTCGCCGCGCTGACGCTTACGTTCACCCCAGGCCAGCTCATGGCCCAGGCCGCCCCTTCCTCTCAACCCAACAAAACCGACATGTCCGACATCTCCAAATGCCCCGTGATGGGCAACCCCGCCCCCGCCAATCGGCACACCGCCGCCGGCGCGATGACCAACCGCGATTGGTGGCCGAACCAGCTCAACCTGAGCATCCTCCACCAGAACAACGTGCGCGGCAACCCGATGGGACCGTCGTTCAACTACGCCGAGGAGTTCAAGAAGCTCGACCTCGAAGCCCTGCGCAAGGACCTCAAGGCCCTCATGACCGACTCCCAGGAATGGTGGCCGGCCGACTACGGTCACTACGGTCCCTTC
>Ga0194125_10000336_pt1 | contig 77980 bp, 71 predicted proteins | sample TA2KigC250mmetaG_FD_148626 | JGI IMG/M metagenome (GOLD analysis project Ga0194125, IMG submission 148626) | Freshwater microbial communities from Lake Tanganyika, Tanzania - TA2015034 Kigoma Deep Cast 250m | ecosystem: Environmental > Aquatic > Freshwater > Lake | place: Tanzania: Lake...
CTCGGCCGGGGTCAGATCGGCCAGGAACGCGCCCAGTTTGTCGCCGGCGGGAAGGGCGGGCGGGGTGGGGGAGTTGTTGCCAGTCAGGACGGCAGGCAGTTTGTCGCCCAAGACTGCCCGCAGGTGCTCCGCGCCCGGCTTGAAGTAGTGCCGCAGCACGATCTCGACGGTCTTGTGGCCGGTCACCAACCGGGCGACCTCCACAGGCACGCCGGCCGACAATGCCAATGTCACCCACGTCACCCGCAGCGCGTGCCAGTCTATGATCGAGGCGGCTCGCACCCGGCCAGACGCACTTGTGCGCGTCAGTCGCGCGATGCGCGCCTTATGTCCTCCGCCTGTCGCCCTCCCCTTCACCCCGACGGTCGGCAGAAAGCGCAGCCCGATGGCATCCTCGGCGGCGTGAAGGTCCGCGGAAACCCCCGACCTTACCCGGCCGGTCTGCTTTTCGATATCCCGGATCGAAGCGCCCCCGGCGTAGCGCCTCGCGGTGTCCGCGATCCGCACCGCGATCTCGGGCCGGAACCGCCCCGCCACGGCCGCTTCGATCTCCGGCAGGCGTTCGGTCAGCCCCTCCCGCCCGACGCAGACGGCGGCGTCCCCGGCGGGTTCGCCGTCCTCCGTGTCGGGCATGATCGAAGTGACCAGTTTCTTGAACCGCCATGTCAACCCGCCCCGGTTGCTCTTGTACATCCGCGCCGCCTCTGGGAAAACATACGTCTCACCCGCCGCGCGTTCGGCGAGCGCCGCCTCGAAGACCTCCCGCAGGGGGCGGAAGATCGGGATCTGGACGCCCGCCCCGGTCTTTGCCGTCTTCACGTTCACAGTGCCCGCACGCAAGTCAACCGCTTTCCACGGCAGGCTGCAGACGTCGCCCCGGCGCAGCCCGGTGCAGGCGGCGGTCACGACCAGCGGGAACAGGAAGGGATCGGGCCTCGCGGCATCGAAAAGCCGCGCCAGTTCTTCGGCGGTGAAGGGGCGGCGGTGCACCGTGTCACCGTCCTCGTCTTCGCCCTTGCGGCTGACAATACCTTCAAAGGGGTTGGCGCACCCGGCCGGCAGCAGCCGGCCGAAGGCTGAGCGCAGCAGCAAAATCGCGCCCCGCGCCGTACGCCGTGTGTAATGTTCACGCAACCCTGCGATATAGGCGGCGGCCTGTTCCGGGCTCACCTCGTGCAGGAAGGTGCAGCGGACCGCAGCCGCAAAGCGCTTGAAGACCGTATCGCATTGCGCCGCCCAGGACGCGCACGGCTTCGACTCCCTCGGCAGGTTACGCCAGCGGTCGGCCAGGTCAGCCAGGCGGACATATTCCACGGCCCGGCCAGTCTTGCTTTCGATCAGGCGGCGGGTCAAGTGCTCGGCGTTCCCTTTCTCCCGCGCCTCGTTCCGCACCACTTCCAGCGCCGCCTCCGCCTTCATCCTGCTCGCTTCAAAATACCGCGTGCCGGTCTCTCTCAGGGTCGGCGGCGGGGTGCCCTTGATCAGCACGCCGAGATTGACCACCGTCGTCTTGCCGTCAACGTCATAACGGCCGTACCAGTACCGCCGCAGTTTCCCGTCCCGCCCCCGTCTGATCTCAAGTCCCATGGCGCCCCGCCTTTCCGCCGCCTGTTTGTTGCGACGTGTGACAGAATGACGGAAATTCCCAGAGAATGCAAGCAAAAAAACCACACATCTACACACACATCTTTAATATGTTGTGTTATTTGTTATTTTTATTAATGTTTTTGCGGTTTCCGCGTCAGCCTTGGGCGCTGAAAGTCGCGGGTTCAAATCCCGCCGCCCCGACCATCTTTATTCGGAGAACAGACAAGAAAACAAGCAAAAGGCGCTATCTCGACGCGCTCACTCACGTTTTGTCAGTCAGGCTTGTTGTTCCTGGGCAACCCGCTTGTGTCGATGTCCTTGTCGCTGCAGCGCGTCACGCTCTTCCTGCTCAGATATTTTCTGTGCCATGGTGAATCTCCCCGTTTCAGGAAACACCACTCATTCATGAACACCCAAAACCTGAAACCTGAATTTGAAATTTGCAAGGGGCGCACAAGCTTCAGCTTTCTCTTCTTTCTGATTTTCTGATAAACTGGCGGCTCACTTTCGGGTTTGCTGCGGAAAAGGAGCGTGTCGGGGTATGGGCAGGACAATCGTGGAGAAGATTCTCGGGGCGCATCTGGTGGTAGGGGAGTTGAAGCCGGGGGCGGAGATCGCCATCCGCATCGATCAGACGCTGACGCAGGACGCGACCGGCACCATGGCCTATCTGCAGTTCGAGAGCATGGGCCTCGAACGCGCGAAGGCCGAGCTGGCGGTGAGCTATGTCGATCACAACACGATTCAGGTCGGTTTTGAGAACGCCGATGACCACGCCTATCTCAAGAGCGTCGCGCAGCGCTATGGCGTGATCTACTCGCGGCCGGGCAACGGCATCTGTCACCAGTTGCACACCGAGCGGTTTGGCAAGCCGGGCAAGACCCTGCTCGGCAGCGATTCGCACACGCCCACGGGCGGCGGGCTCGGCATGATCGCCATTGGCGCGGGCGGCATCGACGTGGCGGTCGCCATGGGCGGCGGGCCGTTTCATCTGACTAGCCCCCGGGTGATCCTCGTCCGCCTCAGCGGCACGCTTCGCCCCGGGGTCTCCGCCAAGGACGTGGCGCTGCACGTGCTCCGGACCTTCGGCACCAAGGGGAACGTGGGCGCGATGATCGAGTATGGGGGTTCGGGTGTGGCGACGCTCGACGTGCCCTCGCGGGCGACCATCACCAACATGGGCGCGGAGCTGGGCGTCACCACCTCGGTCTTCCCGAGTGACGCCGTCACCCGCGCCTTCCTCGCCGCGCAAGACCGTGTGGGTGACTGGGTCGAGCTCCAGGCCGACCCCGACGCCGTCTACGACCGGGTCGTCATGATCGACCTGGACGCAGTTGAGCCTCTGGCGGCCTGTCCCCACTCGCCGGGCAATGTCGCCACGATCGCGTCATTGGCGGGGCGCACGGTCAATCAAGTGCTGATCGGCTCCTGCACCAATTCATCGTACCGCGACTTGAAGACGGTCGCGCTCATGCTGCGGGGCCGGAAGATCCATCCCGACGTGGAGGTCGGCGTGGCGCCCGGCTCGCGGCAGGTGGTGTTGATGCTGGCTCAGGAGGGATTGCTGGGGGATCTCGTCGGCGCGGGTGTCCGGATCTTGGAGAACGCCTGCGGTTTCTGCATCGGCAACCACATGTCGCCGGGAACCGACGCGGTGAGCCTGCGCACGAGCAACCGCAATTTCGAGGGACGCAGCGGCACACAGTCGGCGGGCGTCTATCTGGTCAGTCCCGAGAGCGCGGCCGCCGCCGCGCTGACCGGAAAGATCAGCGATCCGCGCGCAGTGTCCGGCCTGCCCGATGTTGCCGCGCCCGCGCGATTCCTGATCGATGACAGCCTCTTTCTGTTCCGTGAGACCGCGGGCACGGGCGTTGCGGGGACGCCGATCGTGCGCGGTCCGAACATCGGCAAGGTCCCGGCGGGCGTGCCGCTCCCTGCGCGGCTCGAGGGCGTGGCGGTGATCAAGGTGGGCGACAAGATCACGACCGATCACATCATGCCTGCGGGCGCGCGGCTGAAGTATCGCTCCAACATCCCGCAATACGCCCGGTATGTCTTCGAGAACGTGGATCGCGACTTTTATGCCAAGGCCTCGGCCAACCGTGACGCGGGCCGGCACAACGTGATCGTGGCGGGCGACAGTTATGGGCAGGGATCCAGCCGCGAACACGCGGCGATGTGTCCGATGTACCTCGGCGTCCAGGCGCTGATCGCCAAGAGTATCGAACGCATTCACCTCGCCAACCTCATCAACTTCGGCATCGTGCCGTTTGTGTTTGAGGATCCGGCCGCCTATGACGGCATCGCCGCGGGAGATGCCCTGGAGATCACCGACCTCCGTGGCGCCATTGCCGGCGACGGCCGCGCCACCGTGCGCAACGTGACCCGCGCGACGACATTCGCCGTGACCGCAACCCTGAGTGACCGCCAGAAAACGCTGCTGCTCAACGGCGGCCTGCTCGCAGCGGTCGCGCGCGGGCTGGCCTGAGCGGACCGGTTCGACGCGGAGAAACCCGGGTTCAGGAGAGAGAACTGCGGGATGTTTTGCCCCGCTCCTCCGCCGCCTGGGGCTACAGCGGGTTGGCGAGAATCAGGGTGCCGACATCGGCGCTGTTGAGGATCGCGGTCAGGACATTCGCCTGGCGGCCATTGGCGATCACGACGGAGCACCCCGACTGGCTGGCGGCCTGGGCGGCGGCGAGTTTGGAGTCCATGCCTCCCTTGGAGAGGGGGTTGGCGCCGGGGTTGACGAGCTTGAAGACCTCGGGTCCGAGCTTCTCCACACACGGGACGCGGCGCATGGCTCCTGCGCGGCCGGTCGGCGCGAGCAGGCCGTCGACGGTGGTCAGGATGATCAGCAGGTCGGCACGGACCAGTTTAACGACCAGCGAGGCGAGGTAGTCGTTGTCGCCGAAGGAGAGCACGCCTTTGATTTCCTCGTCGGCGACGACGTCGTTCTCATTGATGATGGGGATCACGCCGGCCCGCAGCAGGTGTTCGAGCGTACGGCGGGTGTTGCCGCAGCGGACGCGGCTCTGGAAGTCGGCGTGGGTGAGCAAGAGCTGGCCCACGCGCATTTTTTCGCGCGCAAAGAGCAGATCGTACTGGGTCATCAGGCGAGACTGTCCGACGGCCGCGCACATCTGCAGGTCGGCGACCAAGGTCGGGCGGGGGGAGATGCCCAGCGACTCCATGCCCGCACCGATGGCGCCCGAGGTGACAATGACGACTTCGTACCCCTGCCGGCGGAGGGCGGCGACCTGTCGCACGATTCGTTTGAGGTAGAGCAGATCGGGGCGGCCCGACTTTCGGGCGATGACCCGCGTGCCGATCTTGACCACCACACGGCGTGATTCGGCGAGAAATTCACGGTAACGGAGTTCAACGTGCATAGGCGCTCCGCGCTGAAAGATCGAAAGCCGGAGCCTCCGATCTTATTTGGTGGGAGATACTGGACTCGAACCAGTGACCCCTTGCATGTCAAGCAAGTGCTCTAACCAACTGAGCTAATCCCCCAAGATGGACGGGCAAGCAGAAACGGCGGATACTATACCGTTTGCTCCGCGCGGTGTCAATGGCGATTGCACAAGAAAAGAAATTCTTTTCGCTATTGACACTGGCGGGTGGTTTTGTGTAAAGTGTCTGGGTTTTCGCTCTAGCTGGAACCGTTTCTGGCCAGATCGAGAGCTGGCTAACAGTTAATAACAGGCGAGAAAAGGCTCTGCTCTGATCGGACAAACCGCTGGCGCATGTCGCTGGAGGGGTGTAGGTGATGGGTTGGGGGTTTTTTGCCCCACGGCAGAAGTGGGGTGGTCTTCGAGCCCACGTAGCTCAGTTGGTAGAGCACGTCCTTGGTAAGGACGAGGTCAGCGGTTCAATCCCGCTCGTGGGCTCCAGCTCGCAAAACGGCTTGGGAAGTACACAGGAGAAAAATCATGGCAAAAGAAGCCTTCAAACGCGAGAAGCCGCATGTCAACGTCGGGACCATCGGCCACGTTGATCATGGCAAAACCACGCTGACCGCCGCCATCACCCGCGTGCAGTCGCTCAAGGGTTATTGTGAGTTCATCGCCTACGATCAGGTTGCCAAGGCATCGGAATCGGCTGGCCGCCGCGATCCAACCAAAATTCTGACGATTGCGACGTCGCACGTCGAATACGGCACGGAGAACCGCCACTACGCGCACGTGGACTGTCCGGGTCACGCCGACTACGTGAAGAACATGATCACGGGCGCGGCGCAGATGGACGGCGCCATCGTGGTGGTTTCGGCCGCCGACGGCCCGATGCCCCAGACGCGCGAGCACATTCTTTTGGCCCGCCAGGTGGGCGTGCCGGCGATCGTGGTGTTCCTGAACAAGGTCGATCTGGTGGACGACACCGAACTGCTCGACCTGGTCGAGATGGAGATTCGCGAGCTGCTCTCGAAGTACGAATATCCCGGGGACGACATTCCCGTGGTCCGCGGCAGCGCGCTCCCCGCCTCGCAGGCGACGACCAAGGACGATCCGGCGTGCGTCTGCATTACCAAGCTCATGGAGGCGCTGGACTCCTACATCCCCGCGCCGGCGCGTGTGCTGGACAAGCCGTTCTTGATGCCGATTGAGGACGTGTTCTCGATTGAAGGCCGTGGCACCGTGGTCACTGGTCGCATTGAGCGCGGTGTCATCAAGGTGAACGAGGATGTCGAGATCATCGGACTGCGTCCGACGGTGAAGACGGTGGTGACGGGCGTCGAGATGTTTCGCAAGCTGCTGGATCAGGGGCAGGCGGGCGACAACGTCGGCTGTCTGCTGCGCAGCATCAAGAAAGAGGATGTGGAGCGCGGCCAGGTGCTGGCAAAGCCGGGCACGATCACCCCGCACACCGAGTTCAACGGCGAGGTGTATGTGTTGAGCAAGGACGAAGGCGGCCGTCACACGCCGTTCTTCAAGGGCTACCGTCCGCAGTTCTACATCCGCACGACCGATGTCACCGGCGACATCACTCTCCCTGAGGGCGTGGAGATGGTGATGCCGGGCGACAGCATCTCGATTGCGGTCAAGCTGATCTCGCCGGTGGCGCTCGAGGAGAAGATGCGTTTCGCCATTCGCGAGGGTGGCCGCACGGTCGGCGCCGGCACAGTCACGAAAATCACGAAGTAACGGTTCGTGCGCGCGGGTGCGGCCGGGCTTTGGCGCCCGGCCGCGCCGCGAACAGGAACGGAGCAGGCATCATGGCCAGAGAACTCGCAATTTTGGCTTGCACGGAATGCAAGCGGCGCAACTACACGACGACGCGCAACAAGCGCACGATGACGAACCGCTTGGAGATCAAGAAGTTCTGTTCATCCGAGCGCAAGCGCACGCTGCACCGGGAAACCAAGTGACGCAAGCAGGCATTTCCGCAGGCCAGTAGCTCAATTGGCAGAGCACCGGTCTCCAAAACCGGTTGTTGGGGGTTCGATTCCCTCCTGGCCTGCCAGTTTTGTCCAACCGCCGCATTCCTCGCCGGGGAGACCGGTTTGGCACAGGATATTGAGTAGCAACGCAATCGGGGGCTCCGATGGTCAAAGAGAAAACGTTGGGTCAGCGCGTTCACGCCTTCCTTGGAGAGGTTGGCGCCGAATTCAGGCGGGTGACTTGGCCGGAGCGCCAGGAACTGATCGAGTCGACGGTCGTGGTGATCGTCTTCATCGTCATGCTAGCGATTGTTGTACTGGTTTACGACAAGGTGATTCAGGCGGTACTTCAGTTCATCCACACCTGAGCGGGGACCCGAGATGACAAAACAATGGTTTGTGCTGCAAGCGTTGACCGGTCAGGAGCAGAAGGTGAAGCGCACCATCGAGGCGCAGGTCCGCGAGAAGGAGATGCAGGAATACATTGGCGAGGTGATCCTGCCGACCGAGAAGGTGACCGAGACGAAGAACGGTGTCAAGACAACCGTGACGCGTAAGTTCTTCCCGGGTTACGTTTTCATCAACCTGGCGCTTTACGACGATGCGAAAGAGTTGCTTGAGCCGACGTGGCGCTTCATCCGTGAGGTGTCCGGCGTGATTGGGTTCATTGGGGGCGCTCGTCCCGGTCCGCTTTCGGCGGCGGAGGTGGATGCGATCGTGAACCATGTGGAAGCGAAGCAGGAGAAGCCCAGGCCGAAGGTCGTCTTCGAGCCGGGCGAAACGGTGAAGATCACGGACGGACCGTTCATGAACTTCTCCGCAACCGTTGAAGAAGTAGATCCTGACCGGGGCAAGCTGAAGGTGTCGGTGGCGATATTCGGACGCACCGCCCCGGTCGATCTGGAGTACTGGCAGGTGGAGCGGGTTGTCTCCTAGGGCCGGGAAACGGACGTCAACCGCAGGCTCGTTTGGACCGGGTGGGAACCGGGAGGGCCTCAACTGACAAAGGGCATTCATTATGGCAAAGAAAGTTACGGGCATCGTTCGTCTGCAGATACCTGCAGGTGCCGCAAATCCCGCGCCGCCCATCGGCCCCGCGCTGGGCGCGCAGGGCGTCAATATCATGGCGTTTTGCAAGGATTTCAACGCCAAGACCCAAGACAAGGGAGGCATGATCATCCCCGTGGTGATCACGGTCTATCAGGACCGCAGTTTTACCTTCATCATGAAGAGCCCGCCGGCGTCGGCGCTGCTGAAGAAATTCGGCAACCTCGCCAAGGGATCGGGCGTTCCGAACCGTGACAAGGTCGGCACCGTCACCCGCGACCAGGTCCGTGAGATCGTGAAGCTGAAGATGCAGGACCTGAACGCATCGAACGAAGCGGCGGCGATGCGGATGGTCGAAGGCACCGCGCGCAGCATGGGCGTGGAGATCGTAGACTAAGGGGTGACGCGCTATGGCAAAGCATGGAAAACAGTATCGCAGCATCAAGGAGAAGGCCCCCACGGCTCCGGTGACTCTGGAGCAGGCGGTGGCGTTCATCAAGGCCAACCCGGCGGCGAAGTTCGACGAAACGGTCGAGCTGGCCTTGCGGCTGGGCGTGGACACATCGAAATCCGATCAGACCGTGCGGGGCACGGTGAGTCTGCCGAACGGCACGGGCAAGAAGCTGCGCGTGATCGTCTTCGCGGCGGGTGCCCAGGCCGACGCCGCGCGGGCCGCAGGCGCCGACGAGGCGGGTTATGACGACCTGATCGAGAAAGTCAAGAGCGGCTGGACCGATTTTGATGTGGCGATTTCGACGACCGACGCGATGAAGGAGGTCCGCAAGCTCGGGCGCGTCCTCGGTCCCCGCGGCCTGATGCCCAACCCCAAGACCGGCACGGTTACCGACGATGTCGGCCCGGCGGTGACGGCGGCCAAGGGCGGCAAGGTCGAGTTTCGCATGGACCGCAACGGCAACGTGTGCGTGCTCTGCGGCAAGCGGAGTTTCGACGCCGACAAGATCGTCGGCAACGTGCATGCGGTTTTGGAAGCCCTTCGGGCGGAGCGGCCGGCCGGCGCCAAGGGCACCTTCTTCCGTTCCTGCACGCTGTGTTCGACGATGGGTGTCGGCGTCCGCGTCGACATCAAGGAGTAACGTCACATGAGAGCTGAAAAAGAATCCATTCTTGAGGAAGTCACCACGCGTCTGCAGGAAGCGGATTTCGCGTTCGTGATGAATTACGGCGGTCTGCAGGTCGCGGAACTGACGGCGCTGCGCACGACGCTCGCGCCGTTGAAGTCCCGCGTCATGGTTGTCAAAAACACCTATCTCGGCAAGGCGACCCAGTCGCTGGGCTGGGAGGACGTGACGCCTTATTTGACGGGTCCGACGGCGATGGTGACCGGAACCGGCGATGTCGCCGAGGTCGCCAAGATGTTGGTCGCGTTCATCAAGACGCACGACAAGGCCTCAGTCAAGGGCGCCTGCCTCGACGGCAAGCGCCTCACAGCTGGCGATGTTGACGCGTTGACCACGATTCCGCCCCGGCGCGTGTTGTACGCCATGGTGGCGGGAACACTGGCTGCGCCGATGTCGCAATTGGTTGGCGTGTTCAGCCAGAAGGTGTGCAGCCTGCTGTACGTCTTGAAGGCGATCGAAGACAAGAAGAACAACGCGGCGTAAAACTCCGCTCAGGTCGGACGGACGGGTGTCCGGGCGGCCTGGCACACAGTACACCGCACGCGCCCTGCGCGTGAGGTTGCAGAAAGAAAAAGGAAACCATGAGCGATACCAATCCGAAGTTTGATGAATTTGTCACCTGGATCGAGGGCCTGACGGTCCTCGAGCTGTCCAAGCTGGTGAAAACCCTCGAAGAGCGTCTGGGTGTGAGCGCCGCTGCTCCCGTGGCTGCCGCCGCCGCCCCCGCCGCCGCCGCCGCCGTGGTGGAAGAGAAGACCGAGTTTGACGTCATCCTCGTGGATGCCGGCGCGAACAAGATCGGCGCCATCAAGGAGGTGCGCACGATCACCGGTCTGGGCCTGAAGGACGCCAAGGACCTTGTCGAGGGCGCGCCGAAGACTGTGAAGGCCGGCGTGACCAAGGAAGAGGCGGCCAAGCTGAAGGAACAGCTTGAAAAGGCCGGCGCAAAAGTTGACGTGAAGTAACACGTTGACGTGACGAAACCTGGGACCGCCTGTGTGACGACCGGGCGGTTTCAGGCCTTTCTTTCTTTTCCGCGCACCGGCCGCAGGCGTCGTCTCACCTTGACGAAAACAAAGAGGCATTTACCATGGTTGAACGCAAGGAATTCGGCAAGTTGAAGGCGGTTGTGCTACCGCCGGACCTGATTGACATCCAGACCCGGTCCTACAAAGACTTCCTGCAGGCCGACGTCCCTTCCGGCAAGCGGGATATCAAGGGGCTGAACGGCATTTTCAAGGAAGTCTTCCCGATTGACAGCTATGACGGCCGGTACACGCTCGATTTCGTGAAGTATGAGTTTTCCGATCCCAAGGTGTCCGCCCTCGAGGCGCTGAGCCGCGGCGTGACGTATGCGGCGCCCCTGCACGCGACCTTCCGCCTCAAGGACGGCGACGAGATCCGGGAGGAGGACGTCTACATGGGCGAAATCCCGCTCATGACCCCGGACGGCGCATTCATCGTCAATGGCGCCGAGCGCGTGATCGTGAGCCAGCTCCACCGCTCCCCCGGCATTTGCTGTGAGAAAGCAACTCATCCGAACGGCCAGACCCTCTACTCCGTGCGCCTGATCCCCGACCGTGGGTCGTGGATTGAGATCCAATTTGACACCAACGAGGTGATGTGGGTGTATCTGGACCGCCGCCGCCGCCGCCGCAAGTTCCACACGACCACCTTTCTCCGAGCCCTTGGCTACGGGACGGACGAACAACTGCTTAAGCTGTTCTACACGTTTAAGAAACTGGACGTCAAGAAGGCGGCCGGTTCGGACACGCTCGCCAACTATTGTTTCAAAGACGACGTCATCGACATGGACTCGCAGGCGGTCCTCGCCCGCCGGTACGATCCGGTGACCGATGCGGTGCTCGTGCAGATGGCGGCGGCGTCCTTCACCTCCGTCGATGTGGTGGACATCTCGTGGGATGAGGGGACGTTCATCCGGACGCTTCAGGTGGACCAGACCCACACCGAGGAAGATGCGCTGAAGGACATCTACAAGCGCCTCCGTCCCGGCGACCCGGCCACGGCGTCCAATGCCAAGCAGTTGCTCAAGCGGCTTTTCTTTGATCCGCGCCGCTACGACCTCGGGCGCGTCGGCCGCCACAAGATCAACCAGAAGCTCAATCTGACCGACAAGATCCCGGCAGACTTGCGCATTTTAGACGAGACGGGAATTGATGTGATCGAGGCGATTCGCCTGCTGCTCGACATCCACATGGAGCGGCAGACGGTCGACGACATTGACCACCTCGGCAACCGGCGCATCCGCACGGCCGGCGAGCTGCTGGAAAACCAGTGCCGCGTGGGCCTGGCCCGCACCGAGCGGCTGATTCGTGAACGGATGACGCTGTTCGACCCGGCGACGGGTGTGCTCGCGCCAGCCCGCCTGGTCAACAGCAAGTCTCTCTCGGCCGTGGTGCAGGACTTTTTTGGCCGCAGCCAGCTCAGCCAGTTCATGGATATGACCAATCCGCTGAGCGGGCTGGCCCACAAGCGCCGGTTGTCCGCGTTGGGCCCCGGCGGCTTGAGCCGCGAGCGCGCCGGTTTCGAAGTGCGTGACGTTCACAGCTCGCACTACGGCCGCATCTGCCCGATTGAGACCCCGGAAGGGCCGAACATCGGGCTGATTTCATCACTGGGCATCTATGCGCAGATCAACGACTTCGGATTTATCGAGAGCCCCTACCGGGTGGTGCGCGATGGGCATGTGACCGACGAGGTCCATTACCTGTCGGCCGATAAAGAGGAAAAATTCGTCATTGCCCAGGCCAACAGCGTGCTGGCGGCCGATGGCCGACTGACCGAGACCAAGGTCAACGTTCGCTACATGGCCGACTTCTTTGAAGTGGCGCCGGCGAAGGTTCAGTACATGGACGTCTCGCCGATGCAGGTGATTTCCATTGCTGCGGGGCTGATCCCCTTCCTCGAACACGACGATGCCAACCGCGCGTTGATGGGCGCCAACATGATGCGCCAGGCGGTGCCCCTGCTGCGGACCGAGCGGCCCTATGTGGCGACCGGTTTGGAGCTGCGCGCGGCCACAGACTCACGCGTGACGATCGTGGCTGAGCAGCCGGGCGTCGTCGCCTACGTCTCGGCCAACGAGATCGTGGTGACCGAGGACGGCAGGCTGCCGGCCAACCGGCAGAAGGCCGCCAAAGGGGTGCAGCGCGCGGTGTTGCAGAAGTTCCGCCGCTCGAACGCGGGCACCTGCTTCAATCAGAAGCCGATCGTCAAGGTCGGGCAGCCGGTCAAGCGCGGCGATGTGCTGGCCGACGGGCCGGCGACCCAGGACGGCGAGCTCGCGCTCGGAAAGAACCTGCGGGTGGCGTTCATGCCTTGGAGCGGCTACAACTTCGAGGATGCGATCCTCCTGAGCGAGCGCATGGTGCGCGACGACGTGTTCACGTCGATTCACATTCAGGATTTTGAGGTTGGCGCGCGCGACACCAAGCTCGGCCCGGAGGAAATCACGCGCGACATCCCGAACGTCGGCGAGGAGGCGCTCAAAAATCTGGGTCACGACGGCGTGGTGCGGATCGGGACGGAGGTGCGGCCGGGCGACATCCTGGTGGGCAAGATCACCCCCAAGAGCGAGACGGAGCTCGCCCCCGAGGAACGGCTGCTTCGCGCGATCTTCGGGGAGAAGGCCGCCGATGTTCGCGACACCTCACTGACGGTGCCGAGCGGCACGTACGGGATTGTCATGGATGTTCGCATCACCGCCGCCGCCGAGGTCCCGCGGCGCGGCGCGCCCGCCGCCGGGCAGGCGCCGGAGGGGGAGTCTCGCAAGGAGCTGCGCGACATTGAGGTGGAGCGCAAGCGCAAGCTGCAGCAGGTTGAGGATAATCTCACGACGGCCCTCAGCAACATTCTGCTGGGCGAGAAGATTCCGCTCGACGTGATAGACATCGACACCGGCGACATCATCATTCCCTGCAACCGGAAGATCACCAAGACGCTGCTGAACCGGCTGGCCAAGGCCTACAGCCACATCCAGATCGAGAGCAGTCCGGTGCAGCAGAAGATTTCCGAGATCATAGAGGAGTACCGGCCGAAGTTTGCCGAGATCAACGCGCAGAGCGACGACGATTTCGGCGCGGAGATGGACGGAATCGTGGAGGGCGGCGTCATCAAGCAGGTGCGCGTCTTCATCGCCGAGAAGAAGAACCTGTCGGTGGGAGACAAGCTCGCGGGTCGTCACGGCAACAAGGGCGTGGTGGCCAAAATTGTTCCCGATTGCGACATGCCATTCCTGCCTGACGGCACGCCGGTTGACATCGTGCTCAACCCGCTGGGCGTTCCGTCGCGCATGAACATCGGCCAGTTGTTCGAGACGTACCTGGGATGCGCTTGCCGCGTCCTGGGGCTGTACGCTGCGACGCCGGTGTTTGACGGCGTCAAGGAGCACGAGATTGACGCCCTGCTGAAAAAAGCACGCAAGGAGCAGGAGAAGACGGTCGGCAAACAGGCGTGGATCAACACCGACGGCAAGTCGGTGCTCTACGACGGCCGCACGGGGGAGCCGTTCGACCAGCGCGTGGTGGTCGGAGACATCTACATGCTCAAGCTGCACCATCTGGTTACCGACAAGATCCACGCTCGTGCGACGGGCCCGTATTCGCTGGTCACGCAGCAGCCGCTGGGCGGCAAGGCCCAGTACGGCGGCCAGCGTATGGGCGAGATGGAGGTGTGGGCGCTGGAGGCCTATGGCGTGGCTTATGCGCTGCAGGAGCTGCTCACCGTGAAGTCGGACGATGTGGCGGGGCGGACCCGGATTTACGAGGCGATCGTCAAGGGCCAGAACAGCCTCGATGCCGGCATGCCCGAGTCCTTCTCGGTGCTGATGCACGAGTTGCGCGGCTTGTGCCTCGACATGAAGCTCCTCGGCGGCGACGGCGCGCCACAGCAGGAGCTGGCGATTGCCGCCGCATCCCGCGCTGCGAATCTGATCTAACGCGATAACGCGACGAAGACGAGGGAGGTAGACGTTGAACGCTTACGCAGCCAGAGAATTGTTCGGGATGTTTGACTCGGCGCAGTACGATGCGGTGAGCATCACCCTGGCGTCGCCGGAAACGATCCGTTCGTGGAGCCACGGCGAGGTGCGAAATCCGGAAACCATCAATTACCGCACGTACCGCCCTGAGCGCGACGGCCTGTTCTGCGAGCGGATCTTCGGTCCGACCCGCGACTGGGAATGCGCCTGCGGCAAATACAAGCGGATCAAGCACAAGGGCGTGGTGTGCGACCGCTGCGGCGTCGAGGTGACGGTCTCGCGCGTGCGGCGGCAGCGGATGGGCCACATCGAGCTGGCCGTGCCGGTGTCGCACATCTGGTTCTTCAAGTGCAACCCGAGCCGTATCGGGCTCATCCTGGACCTCTCCACCAGCTCGCTCGAGCGGGTGCTCTACTACGAAGACTACCTCGTGACCGATCCGGGGGAGACGCCGCTGAAGCGGATGCAGCTGCTCTCCGAGACCGACTACCACGAGGCGGTGGAGAAATACGGCGAAACCTTCGAGGCGATGATGGGCGCCGAGGCGATCCGCAAGTGCCTGCAGGTGGCCAATCTCGAGCAGCTCATGCACGATCTGGAGGAGCAGATCGAGAACACCCGGAGCAAGCAGACGCGCAAAAAGATCACCAAGCGGATGAAGGTGTGCGACGGGTTCATGCGCAGCGAGGCGCATCCGGACTGGATGATCCTCGACGTGCTGCCGGTGATCCCGCCCGAGCTGCGGCCGCTGGTGCCGCTGGAGGGCGGCCGGTTTGCAACGTCCGACCTGAACGACCTGTACCGCCGCGTGATCAACCGCAACAACCGCCTGCGCAACCTGCTTCAGCTCAAGACGCCCGATGTGATCATCCGCAACGAAAAGCGGATGCTGCAGGAGGCGGTTGACGCGGTGTTTGACAACGGCCGTCATGGCCGGCCCGTCGCGGGCGCGGGCAACCGCCCGCTGAAGTCGCTCTCGGACATGCTCAAGGGCAAAACCGGGCGCTTCCGCCAGAACCTCCTCGGCAAGCGTGTCGACTATTCCGGCCGTTCGGTGATTGTCGTCGGCCCCGAGCTCAAGCTCCACCAGTGCGGGTTGCCGAAGAAGATGGCGCTGACGCTTTTTGAGCCGTTCATCATTCGCCGACTCAAGGAGAAGGGGATTTGCCACACCGTGCGCACGGCGCGCAAGATGATCGAGCGCCATGACGAGCAGGTGTGGGACATTCTGGAGGAGGTCACCAAGGGCAAGACCGTTATGCTCAACCGCGCGCCGACGCTGCACCGGTTGTCGATCCAGAGTTTCGAGCCGGTGCTGGTCGAGGGCGAGGCGATTCGCATCCATCCCATGGTCTGCACCGCCTTCAACGCCGACTTTGACGGCGACCAGATGGCGGTCCACGTGCCGCTGTCGGTCGAGGCGCAGCTCGAAAGCCGTCTGCTGATGATGTCCACCCATTCGATCTTCTCGCCCGCCTCAGGCAAGTCGACGATGACGCCCACGCAGGATCTGGCGCTCGGCATCTACTACCTGACGATCCCCAGCCAGCAGGACAAGCTTGCCGGGCGGATTGTGGGCAAGGGCAAGACGGCTGCTGGCGAGCGTCTGCCGGTCATCGGCAGCGCCGACGAGGCCCATCTGGCGCTTGCTGAGGGCGTGGTCAACCTGCACACGCGCGTGCGGTTCCGCAATCCCGATTTTGGCATGCCGGCGCGCCGCTATGGCAACCGCGAGGCGACGGTGATCGATACGACGATTGGCCGGATCGTGTTCAACGAGGTGTGGCCTGCCGAGCTCGGCTTTGTGAACGACAAGATTGACAAGAGCAAGCTGGGCGACCTGATTCTGCATTGCTACCAAGTGGCCGGACACAACCGCACCGTCATCGTGCTGGACCAGCTCAAAGAACTCGGCTTCAACCATGCCTGCCTGGCCGGCATCTCGATGGGGCTCAAGGACATGATCCGGCCTCCCGAGAAGGATGCGCTGCTCGCGAGCGCGGGCGCCGAGGTCGAGACCGTCGAAAAGCAGCACCATCTGGGCGTGATCACCGATGGCGAGCGGCACAACAAGATCTGCGACATCTGGAACAGCACCACTGAGCGGGTCGCTGACGAGCTGTACAAGGCGATCGATCTGAACGTCTCTCTGGATAACCCGGCACCCGCCGAAACCAACCCCGTGTTCATGATGGTCGATTCCAAGGCGCGCGGATCCAAGGCCCAGATCCGACAGCTCGCCGGCATGCGCGGCCTGATGGCCAAGCCCTCGGGCGAAGTCATTGAGCGCCCGATCATCGCCTCGTTCCGCGAGGGGCTATCGGTGCTCGAATATTTTGTCTCGTCCCACGGCGCCCGCAAGGGTCTGGCCGATACGGCCTTGAAGACCGCCGACGCGGGGTATCTGACCCGCAAGCTGGTGGACGTCTCGCAGGATGTGATCATCACCATCCAAGACTGCAACACGGTCAATGGCATCGAGATGGAGGCTGTGGTCGAGGGTGATGAAGAGGTTCTCCACCTCCGGACGCGCATGCTGGGACGGACCTCGCTGTACGATGTCCTCCACCCCACGACGGGCGAGGTGATCGTGCGGGCCAACGAGGAGATTGACGAGGTTCTGGCCAAGCGCGTCGAGGATGTGGGTGTCGAGCGGGTGTGGATCCGCAGCGGACTCACCTGCGACGCGCCCCGGGGGATGTGCTCCAAATGCTACGGTCGTGATCTGGCCACGGGCCGCCCGGTCGAAATCGGCGCCGCAGTGGGCATCATCGCCGCGCAGTCGATCGGTGAACCCGGCACCCAGCTCACCATGCGCACGTTCCATATCGGCGGCACGGCCTCGATGGTCGCCCGCACGCCGGAGCAGATCGCCAAGGAGTCGGGCCGCGTCGAATACCGGGATTTGCGCACGGTGCGCAACCGGGACGGCCAACTCCTGGTGCTGAACAAGAACGGTGCGGTGACGCTGGTCGACGACGCGGGTCGGGAAGTCGACACCTACACCCTGCAAATGGGCGCGGTGCTTTCGGTCGAAGAGGGCGCGACCGTCAAGCAGGGTGATCGGATCGCGATCTGGGATCCGCACTCCGTGCCGATTCTGGCCGAGGCTGAGGGCGTGGTCTCGTTTCATGATTTTGTTGATGATGTGTCGGTCAAGAGCGACCGCGACGAGGCCACGGGGACGCGCTCGCTCGTCGTGCTGGACACCAAGGAAGACCTCCACCCGCAGGTCGTGGTCACCGACCCCCGGTCCAAGACGACGCTGGGCTCCTACCACATCCCTGCCGGCGCCCACGTCATGGTCAAGCAGGGCGACCTGGTCACCCCCGGCATGCTGATCGCGAAGACGCCGCGCAAGGAGGCGATGACCCGCGACATCACCGGCGGTCTGCCCCGCGTCGCGGAGTTGTTCGAGGCGCGGCACCCGAAAGACGCGGCGGAGATCGCCAAGATCGAGGGGCTCGTCGATTTCGGGCCGAACCAGCGCGGCAAGCGCTGTCTGATCATCCGCGACGAAGTAACCGGTGCCGCCGAGGAGCATCTGATTCCGATGGGCAAGCACATCGTGGTGTACAAGGGCGACCATGTGCGCAAGGGGCAGCAGCTCACCGAAGGCCCGGTGGTGCCGCAGGAGATCCTCGACGTGTGCGGCCCTCAGGAACTGCAAAAGTACCTCGTTAACGAGGTGCAGCAGGTCTACCGGATGCAAGGCGTGGAGATCAACGACAAGCACATCGAGATTATCGTCCGGCAGATGCTGCGCAAGGTGCGCATCACCAACCCCGGCGACACCGACTTCCTCTGGGGCGAGCAGGTCTCCCGGCAGGAGTTCATCGCGATCAACGAGGCGGTGATAGCCGAGGGCAAGCGCGCGGCTGAAGCGCAGCCGGCCCTGCTGGGCATCACCAAGGCGTCGCTCGAGACCGACAGCTTCATCTCGGCCGCGTCGTTCCAGGACACGACCCGCATCCTGACCGATGCGGCGACGATCGGGCGCGTGGACGGGCTGAACGGCTTCAAGGAGAACGTCATTCTCGGCCATTTGATCCCCGGCGGCACGGGCTTCCCGTTGCACCGGCACATCAAGCTGGTGGCCTTGGCTGAGCCGTTGTCTGATGAGGCGCTGGGCATCGAACAGCCCGTGGAACAGGAACGTACACTCGATGATTTACTGGGTTAGTATTTTTGCGCTTGCATTGTGCAGGCCGCTCTGCTAACCTCCACCTCCGTTTTGTGGGAAATTGAAAGGGCACGTATGCCGACGACGAACCAACTGGTGCGCAAGGGGAGAAGCCCCCTGCGCAACAAAAGCAAATCACCTGCGCTCAAGTCTTGTCCGCAGCGCCGCGGGGTCTGCCTCGTGGTGAAGACCCAGACACCGAAGAAACCGAACTCGGCGTTGCGCAAGGTGGCGCGTGTGAGGCTGACGACCGGTTACGAAGTCAGCGCGTACATTCCGGGCGAGGGGCACAATTTGCAGGAGCACAGCGTGGTGCTGGTGCGCGGCGGCCGCGTCAAGGATTTGCCGGGTGTCCGTTACCACATTGTGCGCGGCTCGCTGGACAGCCTCGGCGTGAGCGGCCGCAATCGCGGCCGGTCGAAGTACGGCGTGAAGACCCCGAAAGTCGAAGAGAAATAATAACGCACGGTGAGGCAGGACGGTTATGGCAAGAAGGCGTAGTTCTGAGAAGCGGGTGTTGGTTCCGGACCCCCAGTACAACAGCGAGTTGGTTGCCCGCGTCATCAATGCGTTGATGATCAGCGGCAAGAAGACGACGGCCGAGCGGATCGTTTATGGCGCATTGGCGGAGATTGCCGACAAGACGGGCAAGAACCCGCTCGAAGTCTTGGATTTGGCGATCTGCAACATGCGGCCGAAGGTCGAGGTCAAGTCGCGTCGCGTCGGCGGCACGACGTATCAGGTGCCGGTTGAGATCCGTCCGCCGCGTCAGTTGGCGATGGCCCTCCGCTGGATGGTGCAGTATGCGAGCGCGCGCCGCGGCGCGGGAATGCCGAAAGCAGTGGCCATGGAGCTGCTCGAGGCGTATGGCAATCAGGGCAATGTGATCAAGAAACGGGACGATACGCACAAGATGGCGCAGGCCAACAAGGCCTTTGCGCACTACGCGTGGTAAGTCACGCGACGGGCTGCCGGCTGGCGGCCCCCTGTTCTTTGACAAACCGGGAAGATGGGTGATCGCGTCATGGACGTGAAGGCGAAAGAGTCGAAAGGCAAGGCTGGGGGACCTGCGTCCGCCGGTCGTGCTATCGCTTTGGCCGACGTCCGTAACATCGGTATCATTGCGCATATTGATGCGGGCAAGACGACGACGACCGAGCGTATCCTTTTTTACGCCGGTCGCACCCATCGACTGGGCAATGTTGACGACGGCAACACCACGACCGACTGGATGATCCAGGAGCGTGAGCGCGGCATCACGATCACCAGTGCCGCCATTACCTGTGCATGGCAGGGCCGCCAGATCAACATTATCGATACTCCCGGGCATGTGGACTTCACCATTGAAGTGGAACGCTCACTGCGCGTCTTGGACGGCGCGGTGGGCGTTTTTTGTGCCGTCGGCGGGGTTCAGCCGCAATCCGAGACGGTTTGGCGCCAGTCCGACACCTACGGTGTGCCGCGTCTCGCATTCATCAACAAGATGGACCGCATGGGCGCCGATTTTGACGCCGTGGTGGCCGAGATCCGCAGCAAGCTCGGCGCGCATGCGGTGCCGCTGATGATCCCGTGGGGCCAGGCGGAGACCTTTTGCGGCGTGATCGACCTGATCGAGATGCGCGCGTTCACGTTTGATGGAGCCAACGAGGGTCGGACGATGCAGGAGCACCCGATCCCCGACGCGCTGCAGGCTCGGACCGCCGCCGCCCGCGCGTATCTGGTCGAGCAGCTGGGCGAGCTGGACGAAGCGGTGCTTGCGGCCTATCTGGCCGACACGGCGGTGCCGGCCGATGTGCTGCGCTCCGCGATCCGGCGCGCGGTCATTGCCCACGCGCTCGTTCCCGTGTTGTGCGGCTCGGCGCTGCGCAACAAGGGCGTGCAGAAGCTCCTCGATGCCGTGGTCGCCTACCTTCCGTCGCCCGCAGATGTTGGGGCGATTCAGGCGACGGATGTCAAGAGCGGGGCGGCGGTGACGCGAAAACCAGAAGACACCGAGTCCCTTGCCGCGCTGGTCTTCAAGGTCGCCACCGATCCCTACGTGGGCAAGCTCTTTTTTGTCCGGATCTACGCCGGCCGGTTGCGCAAGGGGCAGAATGTCTACAATCCGCGCGTCAGGGAACGCGAGCGGGTGTTGAAGCTGGTTCGGCTTTTCGCCGACTCCCAGGAAGAGATCGATGAGCTCGTCACCGGGGACATTGGCGCGGTGGTCGGGCTCAAGGCCGCGACCACGGGCGACACGCTGTGCGCCGAACATCAGCCGGTCGCCCTTGAGCGCATCCAGGCCCCCGATCCGGTGATGTTCATGGCCATCGAGCCGAAGACGCAGGCCAATCGCGACAAATTGAACGACGCTTTAAAGCAGCTCTCCGCAGAAGACCCCACCTGCGTGGTTCGGACCGATGCCGAGACCGGGCAGTTGATTCTGAGCGGAATGGGCGAGCTGCACTTGGAAATCCTGGTGGACCGACTCCGCCGGGAATTCAAGGTGGAAGCCAACACCGGCCGACCCATGGTCTCCTACTACGAGACCGTGACGTCGACCGGCCGGGCGGACTATATCTTTGACCGCGACCTTGGTGGCAAGCGCCACTATGCCCGTGTCGTGGTGGAAGCGGCGCCGCGCGAGCGGGGCAGCGGCCATGCGGTGGAAATCGCATGCAGCCGCAGGGCCCTGCCCGACGAGGCGCTGGTCGCAGGGATCGAGCAAGGCTTGCTCGACGGCATCCTGACGGGGGTGCTTGCGCGCTACCCGTTGACCGATGTCGTGGCGCGCGTCACGGAGGTGGGCATCGCGGACGAGGAATCCGCCACGGATGTGGCGTTCCGGACTGCTGCGGTGATGGCCTTCCGAGAGGCTGCGCAAGCGGCGGCTCCGGAGTTGCTGGAGCCGATCATGTCCCTCAGCATCGTGACCCCGCCGGATCATGTCGGCGAGATCATGGGGGATATCAACGGGCGCCGCGGACACGTGTGCGACATGACGGTGCGTGGAGACATGCAGCTCGTTCGCGCACGGGTGCCATTGGCGGAGTTGTTTGGGTATTCAACGGTGATTCGGTCGTTATCGCGTGGCCGCGCAAGCTACACGATGGAGCCCGATGCATTCGCCGTGGTGCCGCGGACAGTTAGGGAACACGTATTGAACAGGTGACGAGAGCATGCAAAGACAGCGCATACGCATCCGTTTGCAGGCATACGACCACAGGGTTCTGGACCAGGCCGTCGGTGACATCATCGAAACGGCCCGTGGGACAGGCGCGCAGGTGGTGGGGCCGATTCCGCTTCCTACGCGGATCGAGCGCTTCACGGTCAACCGCAGTCCGCATGTGGACAAGAAGTCCATGGATCAATTCGAAATGCGGACTCACAAGCGGTTGCTCGATATCGTCAGCCCGACGGCCAAGACGGTCGACGAGCTGAAGAAACTCAACCTGCCGGCCGGCGTGGACATCTCCATTCGAATTTAAGGACGGTGAGGAACCATGGAAGGCTTGATTGGAAAGAAAGTTGGCATGACGCAAGTCTGGGACGCGAACGGGCGTCAGGTTGCTGTCACGGTGCTGGAAGTCGGACCTTGCCCGGTCATTCAAGTGAAGACCGCAGCGAAGGACGGCTACGTCGCCGCGCAAGTGGGATTTGGATCGCAGAAGGCGCACCGCCTGACGAAATCGGCGATGACGCGCTACACCCGGGCGGGCGTGGCGCCGTGCCGGATGTTGCACGAGTTCAAACTGGACACGGGCGAGGCGCTCGCGGTGGGGCAGGCGATCGACGTCGGCATGTTCGACGGCGTGAAGTTTGTCGATGTTCAGGGCGTGACCAAGGGACGCGGGTTTGCGGGCGTCGTCAGACGCTACCGCATGGCCGGCGGCCCCAAGACGCACGGCGGCCACTCGAAGAACCGTGTCGGTTCGATCGGCGCTCGTGACTTGCCAGGCTGGGTGGAAAAGGGCAAGCGGATGCCGGGCCATATGGGTTCGGTGTCACGCACGACGCAGAACCTCACGGTTGTGCAGGTGCGTAAAGAGGATAATCTGCTGTTGGTCGCGGGGGCCATTCCCGGCCCGGTTGGCGGGGTTGTTTTTGTCAAAAAAGCCCTGAAGAAGGGATAACGAGCGATGAGTACGATCAAAGTTTTCAACGCGACGGGAGAACCGGCCGGAGAGCTGGCTTTCGCGGATGAACGGCTGGTGCTGAATAAAGGCGACCAGGCGGTCAAGGATACGGTCGTGGCGACCCTGAACGCGCGGCGCGCGGGCACGGCTTCGACACAGAACAAGGGTGAGGTTGCGGGCAGCGGCAAGAAGCCCTACCGCCAGAAGGGGACGGGCAACGCCCGCGCGGGCAGCCGCCGTTCTCCGATCTGGCGCGGCGGCGGCGTCGCCCACGGCCCGCGTCCGCACGCCTTCGCGCAGAAGGTCAACCGCAAGGTGGCGCAGCTCGCGTTCCGGCGCGCGCTCAGCGCCAAGATCGCCGACGGCCAGGTGGTCGTTCTGGATGTGCTCAACCTGCCCGAGGCGAAGACCAAGCTCGTGGCGGCGCTGCTCAAGAAGCTCGATGTGCGAACCTCGGGTCTTTTTGTGACCGACGTCGCGAACGACGCGCTTGTGCGTGCCGCGCGCAACATTCCAAAGGTAGAGGTTGCCTGCGCGCGCGATGTTGATGTATACTCCCTGCTTCGTTTTCGCACCGTGATTGCCACGCGTGCGGGTTTTGAGGCGCTCACAACGCGTCTGACAGGGAAGGCGGAGGTGACGGCATGAAGCACGCCGGTATCATCCGAAAGATTCAAGTAACGGAAAAAGGGACGGCGATGGCCGCGCAGAATGCGTTTCTTCTGGAGGTCGCCCCCGAGGCGAACAAGCTGGAAATCCGCGCGGCGGTCGAGGAGCAGTTCGGTGTTCATGTGTTGGCCGTGCGTACGCAGAACTATGCGGGCAAGCCCTGCATGACGCGCACACGCCGCCACACCAGCCGCCCCGATTGGAAGCGCGCAATCGTCACCGTACGTGCGGGCGAACGCATTGAGGCCGTCTAACGCCGCCGGAGGAATGGATCCATGGGTCTGAAAACCTTTAAACCAAGAAGTCCGGGTCTCCGCCATCGTGTGGCGCAGACCTTTGATGAGATCACCGAGAAGAAGCCGATGCGTCGGCTGACCGAGCCGGTGCGCGCCAAGGCTGGACGTGGCAACTCGGGGCGCATCAGCACGCGCCACCGTGGCGGCGGCGTCAAACGGCGCTACCGGCTTGTTGATTTCCGGCGTGACAAGGCGGGCATCCCGGCGCGCGTCGCCGAGATCGCCTACGATCCCAACCGGTCGGCCAATCTCGCGCTGCTCAACTATGTGGATGGCGAGAAGCGCTACATCCTGGCGCCCACGGGGCTCAAGGTCGGCGACTTGGTCCTGTCCGGGATCGAAGCCGAGCCGACCGTGGGCAATGCCCTGCCGATGGAAAAAATCCCGCTGGGGCTGACCGTGCACAATGTCGAGCTGATTCCCGGCAAGGGCGGCCAGCTCGCCCGTTCCGCCGGCAATAGCTGCCAACTGATGTCGCGCGAAGACGGCTACGCCAACCTGCGGTTGCCGTCCGGCGAAGTTCGCCGGGTGAACGCCAAGGGCTTGGCGACGATCGGCCAGGTGGGGAACGCCGACTGGAACAGCGTGAAGCTCGGCAAGGCCGGACGCAAGCGGTGGATGGGCATCCGTCCGACCGTCCGCGGCGTGGCGATGAACCCGGTGGACCATCCGATGGGCGGCGGCGAAGGTCGCACGTCAGGTGGCGGTCATCCGGTCTCGCCCTGGGGCAAGCTGTCGAAGGGCGGCAAAACCCGCAACCGGCGCAAAACATCCAGTAAGTTTATCGTCAAGGGGAGAAAATAACCCATGCCGCGGTCTATTAAGAAGGGTCCGTACGTCGAGGCTCACCTGCTGAAAAAGGTGGAGATGATGAGCCAGAGCAATCGGAAGACGCCGATCAAGACGTGGTCGCGCCGTTCGATGATCATGCCGGAGTTTGTCGGCCATACGTTTGCCATTCACAATGGCAAACAGCACATCCCTATTTTCATCAACGAGAATATGGTTGGGCACCGGTTGGGCGAATTCGCCCCCACACGCACATTCCGCCAGCACGGCGTCCACACGGACAAGGCCAAGGCGGCGAAGTAATGAGGGAATCAGTTATGGAAGTGACGGCTATTACCCGTAACGTCCGGCTTTCGGCGCAGAAGGGCCGCCCCCTGTCCCGCAAGGTGCAGGGCATGACGGTCAGCGAGGCGTTGAAGGTGACGCAATTCAGCCCGCGGAAGGCGGCCGCCGTGCTGGGTCAGACGATCCAGTCGGCGATGGCCAACGCGAAAAACAACGCCAATCTGGATGTGGACGGTCTGCGCATTCAGCTCGCGGTGTTTGATGAAGGGCCGCGTTTGCGGCGGTTCTGGCCTCGCGCCCGTGGCAGTGCGAGTCCGATTGCCCGGCGGTTGTGCCATGTGAAAGTGGTCCTGACCGACGGTCGTTAAGGCCGAAGGCTTTTTTTAGGAAGGAGCAGGACGTTGGGACAGAAAGTCAATCCTATCGGATTCCGAATCGCCGTCGACCACGCATGGAGCTCGCGGTGGTTTGCCGGAAAGCGTGATTTTGGCACGCTGCTCGCGGAAGATCAGATGATCCGCGAGGAGGTCAAGAAACGTTTGGAAGGCGCCGCGATCGCCAAGATCATGATCGAGCGCTACGCCAATCGTGTGCGGATCAACATCTTTTCGGCCCGGCCCGGTGTGGTCATCGGCCGCAAGGGGCAGGATATCGAACGGATCCGCGCCGACCTGGCGAAAAAGACGGGTAAAGAGATTTACCTGGAGATCCACGAGGTTCGCGATCCCGACGCCAACGCGCAGTTGGTTGCCGAGGGCATGGCGCAGCAGATCGAGCGCCGCGTGGCCCTCAAACGCGCCATGAAGCGGGCTGAGAAGGTGGCCATGGATATTGGCTGCGAGGGGATCAAGATCCGCTGCAGCGGCCGTATCAACGGCGCCGAGATCTCGCGCGTCGAGTGGAGCAAGCAGGGCAAGGTGCCATTGCACACCCTGCGTGCGAACATCGACTACGGGTTTGCAGAGGCCCACACAACGGCCGGCTTGATCGGCATCAAGGTGTGGATCTGCACCCGGGATGATTTCCAGCCGGCGCGTTCCGGGACGAGGAGGAGAAGCAATGCCACTAATGCCTAAACGGGTCTTGCACCGCAAGCAGTCCAAAGGGAACCGGGCGGGACACGCCACCTCGGGCGCCGAGCTTGCCTACGGAGAGTATGGCATCAAGGCGCTCACCCGGGGCTGGATCACCAATACGCAGATCGAGGCGTGCCGTGTGGCAGTCAACCGCCACATGAAACGCAAAGGCAAGCTGTGGATCCGGATCTTCCCGGACAAGCCTGTCACCAAGAAGCCCATCGAAGTGCGCATGGGCAAGGGAAAAGGTAATCCGGAGCTCTGGGTTGCGGTGATCGTTCCGGGCAAGATGTTGTTCGAGGTCGGCGGCGTCCCGGACGCCACCGCCCGCGAATGCCTCCGCCTGGCCGACACAAAACTGGGCATCCGCACGCGGTTGGTTGCCCGCAAGTGATCCAAGCGGAGATCGGAACAACAATGAAGGCTAGGGAATTCAGGGAACTGGGGGCGGAGGAGTTGGCTCAGCGGATTCGCGAGCAGTCGCAGGATTTGCGCAACTTTCGCCTGAAGCATTACTCCGGCGCCAGCGTAGAGAAGCCGATTCGGATTCGTACGCTTCGTCGTGAAATTGCGAGCATGCTCACGGTACAACGTGGGCGGGAGGCGGGTAAGTAATGGCCGAGACGACAGAGAGCCGCGGATCCCGCAAGGTCCGCAAGGGTGTGGTGGTGAGCCGCAGCGGGAACAAGTCGATCGTGGTGCAAACCGAGCGTCGGCTGCGTCACCCCCTGTATGGCAAGGTGATCCGCATGCACAAGAAGTTCCACGCGCACGACGAGCAGAACGCCGCGCGGGTGGGCGATGCGGTGATCATCACCGAATGCCGCCCGCTGAGCAAGATGAAGCGCTGGCGCGTGGTCGAAGTCGTGTCCGCGGAAGGAGCGCCGAAGTCATGATCCAGGAGCAAACTGAACTGATTGTGGCCGACAACTCGGGCGCCAAGCTGGCCATGTGCTTCCGGATCCTCGGCCAGCGCAAGACCTTCGCCCATATTGGCGACGTCATCCGTGTGGCCATCAAGGATGCGCAGCCGACCGGCGCGGTGAAGAAGGGGCAGGTCTGCACGGCGGTTATCGTGCGCACCGGCCACCCCATCAACCGCCCTGACGGTTCGCATGTCCGTTTTGACCAGAACGCCTGCGTGATCGTGGATGCCAAGCTGAATCCGATCGGCACGCGTATTTTCGGTCCGGTGGCGCGCGAGTTGCGCGACCGGAATTACATGAAGATCATCTCGCTGGCGCCGGAAGTGGTCTGACGTCAGCCGCACAGTAACACGCGCGCAATGGCGTAAGCGTTGGCTTGGCACGGGGCGGACCCGGCGGGGCAAGGCTGGCGAACTGCGGGTTGCGGGTTGCGCGTTACGGGAAAAGAAGCATGAGCATTGCACGCATCAAGAAGCATGACACGGTGATCGCCATATCAGGCGAATACGCCGGCCAGACCGGAAAAGTCACGCGAATCGATTTTCGCAAGAACGTCGTCTTCGTCGAGGGTCTGAATCTGGTGAAAAAGGCCGTGCGCCGGTCTCAGGCCAAGCCCGATGGCGGGTTTGTTGAGATCGAGGCCCCGATCCGGTTGTCCAAGGTGATGCCCTATGATGCGGAGGCCAAGAAGGGCGTCCGCATCCGGCGCGTCCGCACCGGCGACACACTCGAACGGGTATCCAAGGCGACAAACAAGGTCTTGCACGGATAGGAGACGGATATGCCCAGACTCAAAGAGTTGTACAAGGAAAAAATTACGCCCAAGCTGCGTGAGACGCTGGGGCTCGCAAACCCCATGCTGGTGCCCCGCCTGCAGAAGGTCGTGGTGAACATGGGCTTCGGGATCGTCGAGAAGGACGAACAGAAGACCTTGCTGGAAGATCTGACGAAGATCACCGGTCAGCGGCCCATGACCTGCAAGGCCCGCAAGAGCATCTCGAATTTCAAGCTGCGCGAAGGCATGGTCATCGGCGCCAAGGTCACCCTGCGCGGGGACCGGATGTACGAGTTCGTCGACCGCTTTGTGAATCACGCCCTGCCGGGCATTCGCGACTTTCGCGGCGTCTCGCCCCGCGGCTTTGACGGACGGGGGGGGTATACGCTCGGAATCAAGGATCATACGATCTTCCCGGAAGTCAACACCGGATCGAGCGTGGAGAAGGGGATGGATGTCACATTTGTGACGTCGGCCCGCACTAACACTGTGGCCCGCGAGCTGCTCGCGGCGCTTGGTATGCCGTTCGCCGGAAAGTAAGGAGTTGCGCCATGGCCAAATTGTGTTTGATGGAAAAGGCAAAACGCACGCCGAAGTTCGCTGTGCGCACGTATTGCCGGTGCACCCGTTGCGGGCGCGCCCGTGCCTATATCCGTAAGTTCCAGCTCTGCCGCATTTGCTTCCGTGAGCTGGCTGTGTCGGGACAGATCCCGGGTGTGACCAAGGCGAGCTGGTAAGGGAGTTGTCATGAGTGTATCGGATCCCATCGCAGACATGCTGCTGCGGATGCGCAACGCGCAGAAGGCCGGTCTCCAGGAAGTGGAGATGCCCGGTTCCAGGCTCAAGGGCGAGATTGCCCGTGTCTTCAAGCAGGAGGGCTACATCGCCGGCTTCATGCTGGCGGGCGATCCCAAGCGGGTGCTGTTGCTCACGCTGAAGTATGCGGCCGACGGCGAACCCGTGATTCGCGGGGTCAGCCGCATCAGCAAGCCCGGCCTGCGCCGGTTTGCCGGTTATCAGGATATTCCGCGGGTGCTCAATGGGTTGGGCACGGCGGTCGTCAGCACCTCCAATGGGGTGATGACGGGAAAAGAGGCGCGCCAGCGCAAGCTGGGCGGCGAAGTGATTTGTACCATCTGGTAAGAGGTGTCGTGCCATGTCGAGAATCGGTAAACAACCGGTGAGCATTCCCTCCGGCGTCACCGTCACCGCCTGCGGCGGCTCGGTGTCCGTGAAGGGCGCGCTCGGTGAACTCTCCCGTACGCTTCCCGCCGGCATCGTCGCCGTCGTCGCCGACGGCGCGGTGCGCGTGTCGCGCAAGGATGACTCGCGCGTTCAACGGAGTTATCACGGGCTGAGCCGCTCCCTGGTCAAGAACATGATCGAGGGCGTGGTCAAGGGCTACAAGAAGGAGCTCTCCATCGAGGGCACCGGCTTTAAAGCACAGGTTCAGGGTGCGCAACTGAAGCTCTCGCTCGGATTTGCGTCGCCCAAAGAGTATGCGATCCCCGCCGGCATCACGGTCACCGAGAAGCAGGGCGTCCAGTTGACGGTCACGGGTATCGACAAGCAGCTTGTCGGCGAGGCGGCGGCCCGCATCCGCGGTTACTACCCCGCCGAGCCTTACAAGGGCAAGGGCATCAAGTACGTCGGCGAACAGATTCGCCGCAAGCAGGGCAAGACCGTTGCCTAACGCCTGAACGGGAGTGGCTGATGATAGTGAAGAACCGCAAGGATCAACGCAGGCGCCGTCACATGCGCCTCCGCCAGCGCGTGCAGGGCACGGCGGAGCGCCCGCGAATGGCGATTTACATCTCGAACAAGCACATGTACGTGCAGTTCATCGATGACACGGCCTCGCATACGCTGGCCGCCACGTCCACGCTTGCCGTGGAGGACGCCGCCGGCTGCAACCTGAACACCGCCAAGGTGGTGGGGGAGCAGGCCGCCAAAACCGCAGCCGAAAAGGGAATCGCCCGCGTGGTCGTCGACCGCGGCGGATTCCGTTACCACGGCCGCATCAAGCAGATCGTGGAGTCCGCCGTTGCTGCGGGCCTGCGGATTTCGGATGCCGCTCCCGCGGCTGAGGAGGCGAAGTGAGAGAAGAGAGAGTCAAACGCGAGGGCGCGGGGAGCGACCTGGACGAGCGCGTCGTGTTCGTCAATCGGTGCGCGAAAGTGGTCAAGGGCGGCCGCCGTTTCAGTTTCAGCGCCGTGGTGGTCGTCGGCGACCATGGGGGACGCGTCGGCTTCGGATTCGGCAAGGCGAACGAGGTCAGCGAGGCGATCCGCAAGGGCGGTGACTGCGCGAAGAAGGAGATGATGCGTGTGAAGATGGTCGGCAAGACCCTCCCGCACGACGTGGTCGGGTTCTGCGACGGCGGCCGCGTGCTGCTGAAGCCCGCTCCAGACGGATCGGGCATCATCGCGGGCGGCGGCATGCGCCCCGTTCTCGAAGCGGCTGGCGTCCGGGACGTGATCGGCAAGTCGCTCGGCAGCAAGAACCGGCTGAATGTGGTCAAAGCCACGATCGCCGCTCTGCAGCAGTTGCGCACCGCCGATGAGATCGCGGCGACCCGCACCTGAAGCATCCCACCTGCGGCCGGCTCGGAATGGGCGGCCGCCAAAGCCTTGATACGAGGAGTTTGAAACATGGATCTCTCTACGTTAAAGAACACGCCGGGCGCCCGCAAAAGCCGCAAGCGCGTCGGCCGCGGTCCCGGCTCGGGACACGGCAAAACATCAGGCAAGGGCCATAAAGGTCAGAAGGCCCGCAAGGGGCACAAGCACAAACTGGGCTTTGAAGGCGGCCAGATGCCGCTCGTCCGGCGCCTGCCCAAGCGCGGGTTCAAGAACCCCAACCGCGTCCCGTGGCAGACGGTCAACGTCAAGGCCCTGAACCGGTTTGCCGACGGCAGCCAGGTGTCGGGCGGCGAGCTCTTCCAGGCTGGCCTTGTCCACGCCAACGCGGGCGGCGTCAAGATTCTCGGCACCGGCGACCTCGAACGGAAACTGACGGTCACCGCCCATGCGTTCAGCGCGTCGGCGCGGGCGAAGATCGAGGCGGCTGGCGGAACCGTCGTCGTCATCGGAGTCACGCAAGAGTAATGACCGGGTCGCGGCGGACGGCGGGGACGGGAGACGGGATGACTGATGCGAGTAATCCCGCCCCGAATCCCGCACCCGGCCCTGCGGCCCCAGACCCAGGAGCGCAACCATGCTGGCCACCTTTGCGAACACGTTCAAAATACCGGAGCTGCGCAAGCGCATCCTCCTGACGGCCGGACTGGTGTTCATCAGCCGACTCATCTCGATGATTCCCACGCCGGGGGTCAACTTGGGCGTCCTGAACGAGATCATGGAGCGGATGCGCGAGTCGGCCACCGGCTCCGCTGGCGGCCTGATGAGCATGTTCGACGTCTTCACCGGCGGCGCCATGAGCCAGTGCGCGGTCGGCTTCCTGAGCATCTGGCCGTATATCAGCGCCTCGATCATCCTGCAGCTCCTCACCGCCGTCGTTCCCGCGCTGGAACGGATGGTGCGCGAGGGCGACAGCGGCCGGCAGCGCATGAACCAGTACACCCGCTACCTGACCATCGGCATCTGCGTGTTCCAGTCGTTCTTCCTCGCCCAGGGGCTTCAGAACCCCGAGCGTCTCGGCTTCGGCGCGGTGGACCTGGTGGCGAATCCGGGCGTCGGCTTCACCCTGATGACCATCATCGCCATGACCTCGGCTTCGATGTTTGTCATGTGGCTCGGCGACCAGATCACGTCCCGCGGCATCGGCAACGGCGTCTCGCTGATTATCATGATCAACATCTGCAGTCGCCTGCCCCATGCGGTGATGATCGCGTGGGAGCGCTACATCGGCATCGGCGACATCCAGCCGACGGCCAACATCTTCGAGCTGGTGCTGCTGCTGCTGCTCGGCTTTGCCGTCACCATGGGCACCGTCATGCTCACCCAGGGCGTCCGGCGCGTGCCGATTCATTCAACCCGTCGCGTGGTGGGCAATCGCACGTATGGCGGACAGAACACGTACATGCCGCTGCGGGTCAACTACACGGGCGTGATGCCGATCATCTTTGCCGGCCCGCTGATCAGCTTCCCGGCCACGGCGCTGGCCCGCATCGACGGTGATCGCTTTCCCGCATTCGCCTGGCTGCGTGACTTCGGGCAGAGCCTCGCCAGCCCGACCTCGGCCCTCCATCTGACCGTCTATTCCGCCATGGTCCTCTTTTTCTGCTTCTTCTGGGTCGCCACCCAGTTCAACGCGATGCAGATCGCCGACAACCTGAAGCGCGACGGTTCGTACGTCCCCGGCATCCGCCCCGGCCGCGCGACCGCCGAGTATCTCGATGCGGTGATGACGCGCGTGACGCTCATCGGCGGCATCGGGCTGCTCATCGTTGCCATCCTGCCTCAGGTGCTCAATGGCTGGATGAGCCTCGACTGGAGCATGGCCTCGTTCTTCGGAGGCACCAGCCTCCTGATTATCGTCGGCGTGGCGCTGGACACCCTGCGCCAGATGGAGTCGCATCTGCTGATGCGCAACTATGACGGGTTTTTGAAACACGGCCGCCTGCGGGCCCGGAGATAATCGGTATGGACGTCGTCGTCTTGCTGGGCGCTCCCGGTTCCGGAAAAGGAACCGTCGCAGCCCGCATCGTGCAGCAGTTGGGCCTGACGCCCATCGCCAGTGGCGACATGCTGCGCGAGGCCGTCGCCCGAAAGACCGCTGCAGGAACCGAGGCCGCGCGCTACATGAGCTGCGGCGAACTGGTCCCCGACGCGCTGATCGGACGGATGATCAGCGACCTGATCGGGGCGGGACCGGACGACGGGCGCTACCTGCTGGACGGCTTCCCGCGCACGGTCCCACAGATGGGCATTCTCGATGCCATCCTCGCCGATTGTGGCGGGGTGCTGAAGGCGGCGGTCGTGATCGAAGTCGCCGACGCCGTCGTCACCGCCCGCCTCGCCGGCCGCCAGGTGTGCCCCGCCTGCAAGGCGGTTTACCACGTGGAGACGCTCCCGCCGAAACGGGCGGGCGTGTGCGACGCCTGCGCCGCCGCCCTCGTCCAGCGCGCGGATGATTTTCCGGCAACCATTGCCCAGCGGCTGGCGGTCTATCACCGGCAGACGGCGGGCGTGATCGATGCTTACGCCGCGCGCGGCATGCTCAAGCGGGTGGACGGCGTCGGCGGCGTCGACACAGTCGTCGAGCGGATGATCCGGGCTTTGAAATGATTACGTGCAAACGAGGTCGCGAGCTAGACGCCATGCGCGTCAGCGGCCGTCTGGCGGGTGAGGTGCTCCGGCAGGTCGCGGCGGCGGTGGTTCCGGGAATCACCACCAGGGAACTCGATGCGCTGGCGCGACAGTTGATTGACGAAAGGGGGGGCACCCCCTCCTTTCTGGGTTACCGCGGGTTTCCGGCCGCCCTGTGCGTCTCGGTGAACGAAGAGGTGATCCATGGCATTCCGGGTGCCCGGCGAATCCTGCCGGGGGATGTGGTGGGTCTCGACGTGGGGGTCTTGTACCAAGGCTTTCACGGGGACACCGCCACCACGGTGCTGGTGGGCGTCTCCGATCCGGATATCCTCCGGCTCGTCGACGCCACCCGGCGGGCGCGCGACGCCGGGATCGCGGCCATCCGGCCGGGTGTGAAACTGGGAGATGTTTCACATGCGGTGGAACAGGTGGTGAGACTGGCCGGCTGCACCGTGGTCCGCGATTTCGTGGGCCATGGGATCGGGCGGCAGTTGCATGAGGATCCGCAGATACCGAATTACGGCAGCCCGGGGCGGGGGCCGGTGCTCAAGGTCGGCATGACCCTGTGCATCGAGCCCATGGTCAACTTGGGGCGGCCCGATGTGTCGGTGCTGCGGGATGGTTGGACGGTCGTCACCCAGGACGGCCGGCCCTCTGCGCATTTCGAGCATACGGTCGCCGTAAGCGCGAGCGGCGCGGAGATTTTAACGGCTGTTTAATGTTTTTTCATTTTGTGATGGACAAGAGGCGGTCGGGCGGGTTAAACTGTGACCCTTTTTTGAACGGGGAAAGATAACATGAAAGTTCGCAGTTCAGTGCGACGCATTTGTGAACGCTGCCGGATCGTGCGGCGCAAAGGGGTCGTGCGTGTGATTTGTACCAATCCGCGCCACAAACAGCGCCAAGGCTAGGAGAGAGACCATGCCGAGAATGATGGGTGTGGATGTGCCGGGAAAAAAACGCATCGAGTATGCGCTCCAGTATATCCATGGAATCGGTCCGAAACGGGCCATCGATGTCTTGCATCAGTGCAAGGTTGATCCGGCGAAGAAGGCCGACGACCTCACGCCTGATGATATCCGTGTGATTACCGGATTCATTCAGGAACATTACCGTGTGGAAGGGGATCTGCGTCGCGAGGTGTCGCAGAACATCCGCCGCCTGATCAGCATTGGCACGTATCGCGGATCTCGCCACAAGCGCGGCTTGCCGTGCCGCGGCCAGCGCACGCGGACCAATGCGCGCACACGCAAGGGAAGCAAGAAGACGGTTGGAGCGGTCCGTGATAAGGCTGCCCGTCAGGCGATGAAGAGTTAATGGGTTTTAAACGGGTCTGATCACCGATCATCCGCTGCGCGTCCGGTGAAAGCCGACGCGGAAGGGGATGCGGGGACTGCGGCCAGAGTCGGGGCTGATGATGAGCGAAGAAGCAGTTAAACAAGAAAACGGATCGGTTGCCGTCGAGCAACCCACCGCCGCGAGCGAGGCGGCCGCTGTGTTGTCCGAGGGCGATGCGGCCAAGGCCGCCGCCGAAGCCAAGGGCAAAAAGATGCGGACACGGAGCATTCCTGCGGGAATTGCCTTTGTCCGTGCCACATTCAACAACACCATCGTGTCGATCGCCGATGCGCGCGGCGGGGTGATCTCGTGGAGCTCCGCCGGTCGCGCGGGCTTCAAGGGGTCGCGTAAGTGCACCGCCTTTGCGGCCACGATGGTTGCCCAGGATGCGGCCCGCCAGGCGGTGTCCAAGGGAATGCATGAGGTTGAGATCCGGGTTCAGGGCGCTGGCGCGGGACGCGAGTCCGCCGTGCGCGCGATCCAGACGGCTGGCCTGCATGTGACGGTTATCAAGGATTGCACGCCGATCCCGCACAACGGTTGCCGGGCGCGCAAAAGGAGGAGAGTCTAATGGGTAGGTATGTTGGTCCCGTCTGCCGCAAGTGCCGTCGCGAGGGCATGAAGCTGTTTCTCAAGGGTGCCCGCTGCTACATGGCGAAGTGCCCGATCGATCAGGGTCACCCGCCTCCGGGCATGCACGGTATGCGCCGCTCGCGCAAGGTCTCGGAATACGGTCAGCAGCTCCGCGAGAAGCAGCGCCTGCGCCGCCAGTATGGCATGCAGGAAGGCCAGTTCCACCGGGTCTTCGAAGAGGCGTTGCGCCGCGAGGGTGTCACCGGAGAGATCATGTTGCAGTTGGTCGAGACGCGGCTGGACAACATCGTCTACCGCCTCGGCTTTGCATCCTCCCGCCGCGCGGCCCGACAGTTTGTGCTGCACGGCCATATCACCGTCAACGGCCGCAAGGCCACAGTGCCTTCCATGCAGATCAAGGTTGGCCACATCATCGAAGTCCGGGACCGCCCGAAGTCGCGCGATTATGCGACCAAGAGCGTCGACGCCGCGACGTCCCAGCAGACGCCGACGTGGCTCTCTGTTGACCCCAAGTCTTTCCGTGGCGAGATGTTGTCCATCCCGACCCGTGAGCAGATCGCGCCTGTTGTCAATGAGCAGGCGATTGTCGAACTGTATTCGCGTTAAGCGCATATGCTGTTACGGCGCCGCCGCCTGAAGGGGCCGGGCGCGCCGGAAAGGACGCCAGACATGCCGATTCGTTTGAGTCGTTTTGAAATACCCAAGCGGGTGTTGAAGGAAGAAAAAGGCGAGACCCCCACGTACGCCCGTTTTGTGGCTGAGCCGTTTGAGGTGGGATACGCCCGTACGGTCGGCAACGCGCTGCGCCGGGTGCTGCTCTCCTCGATCGAGGGTGTGGCGATCACCTCGGTGCGCATTCGCGGTGCCAGCCATGAGTTCTGCGCGCTGCCGGGCGTGAGCGAGGATGTCACCGATATCATCCTCAACCTCAAGCGCGTGCTGCTCAAGAGCTATACCCGCGCGCCGCGCTGGATTGCCCTTCGCCGGAAAGGACCGTGCGTCATCACCGCCTGTGACTTCGAGGTGGACAACAGCGTCGAGGTGCTCAATCCGACACAGCCCATCGCCACGCTCGACAGCGACGGCGAAATCGACATGGAGGTCGAGATCCGCACCGGCCGCGGTTTCTTCCCGGCCGCGTTGAACAAGGAGGATGAACAGGAGATCGGACGCATTCCGATCGACAGCATCTTCTCGCCCGTGACGCGCGTCAACTACACGGTCGAGAACACCCGCGTGGGCCAGCGGATCGACTACGAGAAGCTCGTCCTCGACATCTGGACCGATGGCCGCGTCGCCCCCGATGAGGCGCTGAAGACCGCCGCCGCGATCCTGCGCCATCACCTCGATGTGTTCGTGGACTACAGCGAGGAAATCGTCGAGTTTGAGGAGTCCGAGCGGAAGGTCGACGAGGAGCGCGACCGTCTGCGCAAAGTCCTCAACATGAGCGTCAACGAGATCGAACTCAGCGTCCGCGCCGCCAACTGCCTGAACAACGCTAACATCACCTCCGTGGGCGAGCTGGCGGGCAAGACCGAGGCGGACATGCTGAAGTATCGCAATTTCGGAAAGAAGTCGCTGAACGAGATCAAGGACAAGCTGGTCGAATTGGGTCTGTGCCTGGGATTCAAATTCGACCCCAACCTGCTGGCGCCCCGGCCGGAAGCGCGTGCAACGCCACTGCCGGAAGCGCTTCCGGAAGAGTAACCGAGAGACGAACCGGACCCCCAGGCAATGGGTCATGTGGAGTTTTGAAGAGTAACAGCAACAATATGTTTGATCGCGCGGCATCGAGCGCCGCCGTCGGAGTGGAATCATCATGCGCCACCGCAAAGTAGCCAAGAAATTCGGCCGGAGTTCGTCTCACCGCGAGCAGCTCCTGCGTTCGCTTGTCGTCAACCTGATCCTCCGGGATCGCATCCAGACGACGCTGCCAAAGGCCAAGCAGACTCGGCGTGACGCCGAGAAAATCGTCACGCTGGCGCGCAAGGGCACGCTGTCCGCGCGCCGCCTGGCCGCATCGCGCCTGAACAGCCCCGAGGCCGTGCAGAAGCTCTTCGATGCCGTCGCCCCGGTGATGGCCGACCGCCCCGGCGGCTATACCCGCATCGTCAAGATCGGCCAGCGCCGCGGCGACAACGCCGAGATGGCCCTGATCGAGTGGGTCACCCTGCCCGCCGCCGCAGCCGCGGCAGAACCCGCCGCCGCCCAGGCGTAGACGAACGACAGCAGGTTCGAAAAACGACGGCCGGATGCCTCCGCATCCGGCCGTTTCGTTTGTGATCGGATCACCAACCGCATCATCCTTTTCACACAGTTCTGAAAATATTTGCTATTCTTTCGCCGTTCGCAGTTTCCCTGATGCCGCCTTTTCCGGAGATAGCCCCGAATGTCGAAATACGACCACCTGTCCAAGGACGAGCTTATCCGCCTGCTCGCCGCGCGTGACCGCCGGGACGCCACCCGCTTCGGCCTCGTCTGGGAGGCCAACGAGATTGACCGCGACAAGGCCCTCAACTCCGACTTCGTCGCGCTCGACCTCGTGCCGGACCACTCCGCCGGCGCCGCCCCCTGGCGCAACCTCATCATCGAGGGTGACAATTTCGACGCCCTCCGCTACCTGCGCATGACCCATGCCGGCCGCGTCAAGTGCATCTACATCGACCCGCCCTACAACACCGGCAACCGCGACTTCGTCTACAACGACCGCTTCGTGGACGCCAACGACAATTGGCGCCACTCCATGTGGTGCGAGTTCATGTACCAGCGCCTCTTGCTGGCGAAGGACCTGCTGCGCGAAGACGGCGCGATCTTCGTGTCAATCGACGACAACGAGGTACACGCACTCGGCCTTCTGATGCAGAAGGTTTTCGGCCCGAACGCATTCGTCGCCAACTGCATCTGGCAGAAGAAGTATTCATCTTCCAACGACCACAAGACCATCGCACCGATGCACGAGTTTGTCCTCGTCTACCGTCTTTCGGAGATGTGGCAAAGGAATCTGCTGCCACGCGGTGAGGATAAGGACCGCCAGTACAAGTACGAGGACGAGAAGGGGATCTTCAGGTGCAGTGACTACACCTGCAATAAGAGCGCCGAAGAACGCCCGAATCTGTTCTACGCAGTTACCAACCCAACAACCGGAGAAGAAGTCTGGCCTAAACGCACTCGTGTTTGGGCATATTCGAGAGATGAACACCAACGGAATGAAGGAGAAGGTCTGATCTACTGGGGCAAGGACGGAAAGGGCAAAGTACCCGCATTCAAACGATACAAACAAATGCTACGACACGGCGATGGCGTGGTTCCAACAACATGGTGGACATTCGACGAGGTTGGTCACAACGACACGGCGAAAAAGGAACTTCTAACACTACTACCGGATGACGCCCGGACCTTTTCAACACCCAAACCAACTGGTCTCATCGAGCGAATCCTTCGCATCGCCACCGGACCGGAAGACATCGTTCTCGACTTCTTCGCCGGTTCCGGCACAACGGCGCACGCCGTTCTGAAACTCAACGCCGAGGACAACGGCAACCGCCGCTTCATCCTCGTGTCGAACACCGAGGCGACGGCGGACGAACCGGACAAGAACCTGTGCCGTGATGTGTGCGCGAAGCGCGTGCGGCGCGTGATCGAAGGCTACGGCGAAACGCCGGGCCTTGGCGGCAACTTCGCCTATCTGCGGTCTCGCCGCGTTGCCCCCGGTCGCCTGGTGGAAATCGAGCACCCGCAGGTTTGGACAGCCTTGCAGATGATTCACCGCGAAACTCTCGAACCGTACGCGGAATCCGACTTCCTCGTTGCCGGTGACGCGGACGCCGCGCTGATCTACGTGCCGCGCTTCAAACCGAAGATCGTCCCCGCTTTGCGGCAGACTGTGCAGGCCAGCGCCGCTGTCACCCTCTACTCGTGGCAACCGGAAACGCTCCAGCAGCACATCCGCTCCAGTCACGTGCAACACGAGGCCATCCCCGAAAACCTCGCCCGCCGCTTTGGATTGAAAGGATGAAGAGAATAGTTGGACAGGATTGACAGGATTTTGCAGGATTGTGGCAGCCGGCTAATCCTGTCAAATCCTGCTAATCCTGTCAGAAAAATCTCCGTTGAAAGGACCTGGGCATGGAAGACGAGGCGCTAACGCAGAGGATCATCGGCTGCGCAATGGCCGTCCATCGGACGCTCGGACCCGGCTTTCTGGAGTCCGTCTACCAGAAGGCACTGGCCTACGAGCTGCAACGCGCCGGCCTCAAAACCTGCTGCGAGCATCCGATCCAAGTCACCTACGACGGTATCCCCGTCGGCGACTTCTCTGCCGACATGCTGATTGAAGACCGCATTCTCATCGAGAACAAGGCCGTCCAGAACCTGTGCGCCGCCCACGAGGTGCAACTCGTTCACTACCTCACCGCCACCGGTGTCGAGACCGGCCTCCTCATCAACTTCGGCGCCGAAAGCCTCCAGTTCAAACGCAAGACCCGCACCTACCGCCCCCCCAATCCCACCCGCACCACCGCCCCCAATCCTGAAAAATCCTGTTAATCCTGTCCAAGAAACCCCGCCATGCCAATCCGCGTCCTAAAATCCTTCCAAGACGACGCCGTCAAAAGCGGCGTGGACCTCTTCACCACCGCCAAGCGCCTGCTGGATGCCGCCGGCGCCGACGCCGCCGGCCGTGCGAACGCCATCAACCACAACGGCTACCTGCTGATCGAGGCGCCCACCGGTTCCGGTAAAACCCTCATGGCCGGCACCATCGTCGAACGTTTCAGCCACGTGGAGGATGTCGTCTGGTTCTGGTTCGCCCCCTTCAAAGGCGTCGTCGGCCAGACCGCCGCCGTCTTGCGCGAGGAGTTCCACGGCCTGCACTTCCGGGAGCTCGCGGATGATCGTTCCATCAACCAGTCACGACGCGCTGATGTCTTCGTCACCACCTGGCAGGCCGTGGCCACGCGCCTCAAGGACAAACGCAACGTCCGCAAGGAGTCGGACAACAACCCGTCCATGGATACCCTCATCGAAGCCCTTCGCGACCAGGGGCTTCGCATTGGCGTCGTGGTGGACGAGGCCCACCACGGCTTCGGCCAGAAGACCCTCGCCGCGCAGTTCTTCAAAGAAGTTCTCCGGCCCGAGTACACCATTCTTATCACCGCCACGCCGGACGATGCCGATGTCACCGCCTTCGAGGATGCCATGGGCATTGCCGAACTTCAGCGCATCCGCGTCAGCCGCGCGGATGCCGTCAAGTCGGGCCTGATCAAGTCCGGCGTCAAGTGCGCCGCCTATTTTGTCGATCCCGAGAAACGCGCGCTGGTTGACTTGACCGCCACCGCCCTGCGCGACGGCGTTGCCGCGCACCGCACGCTCAAGAAGCAGTTGGAGGAGATGAACATTCCCCTGACGCCGCTTCTGCTGGTGCAGGCCGATTCCAGTGACAAGAGCGTGGACCGCCTCAAATCGGTGCTGCTGCGCATGGGATTCACAGACGAACAGGTCGCCGTCCACACCGCCGACGAACCGGACGCCGACATCCTCGCGCTGGCCAACGACGAACGGCGCGAGGTGCTTATCTTCAAGATGGCCGTGGCCCTGGGGTTTGATGCCCCGCGCGCTTTCACCCTTGTCTCCATGCGCGCCAGTCGCGACCCGGACTTCGGTGTCCAACTGGTCGGCCGCATCCTGCGCGTCCACCGCCGTCTCCAGGGCCGCGCCCAGTCCGGCACACTCCCCGACGCGCTCAATTACGGTTACGTCTTTCTGGCCGATCCAGAGACACAGACTGGCCTCGACATCGCCGGTCAGAAGATCAACGCCATTCAGACCGAGTACGCCAAGGCCAGCACCGCCACCGTCGTCCTGCACTACGGCGACGGCGTTTCCGGCGTCAGCACGGTCGAGGCAAACGGCCAGACCAGCTTCTTCGGTCTCGCATCTGAGACCGCCCCGCAGACAACCGGCGCCGCTGCCGTCAGCGATGTCGCCACCACGACCACCGGTAGGGTCGCCTACATCCCCAACTTCGACTTCGGCACCTTCTTCGGCGCCAACCCACCGCCACCCGCGCCCGGACCGTCGGCAAATACCCCGGCCAAGGTCTGCGGCTCCCCCGGATCGCACCGCTACCAACTGCGACCCGGCATGCCCCGCCGCTTCAAGACTCAGGTAGTCTGCCCGGACATCGAGGTCACAGAAGAGGAGTGCGCCGAGCGCTTCATCGTTTCCACCCGCGACCTCTTGGAGGCCATGAAGACCCAGGTGCCCGTCGAACGCCGCACCCTCGATGTCTTCACCCACACCTTCCAACAGGAATTCGATTTCAGCGCCGACCTGTCGCCCACCCAGGCGGCCGAGGCCGCCCACCGCGTTCTCTGCCGCAACAAGACCTTCGATCCCAAGGGCCTGCTCCAGGCGCTCCGCCGCAAACTCCAGAAGGTCATGCAGGACGAAACCATGCCCGAAGCGCAGGCTCCCGAGAAGGTTGCCTGTTTCCTCGATGTCATTCTCGCCACGCACCCCGAACTGCTGTTGGAGGCGCAGAAGGCCGCGCATGCCAAACACGCCCAGATTCTCGCGGCCGACGATCTCCCGTCCGAACTGGTCTGGGCCGAACCGCTCCCGAAATCGCCCCGCAACGTCTACGGCGTCATGCCAGCCGGTCTCAACACCTGGGAGGAACCCTTTGCCCAACTGCTCGACCGGGACATGAACCGCCTCGTCAAGTGGTGGCACCGCAACGAACCGCACAAACCCTGGTCCGTCAACGTCCTCATGCCCGACGGTCGCGGTTTCTTCCCGGATTTCGTCATCGGCATTGAAGGCCGCCAGACGGAAGACGGCGGGTTGCTCGCCGACCCTAAACTGTATTACCAACGCGACGACGAAGCCCCGAAAGTCCTCGCCGAACACCGCATCTACGGGCACGTGATGATCCTGTCGCTGGACGGCGTGCGCTGGATGATCGTTGGCTATGACGAAAAGGCGCAAAAGCCTATACTTGCAAAGGAATTCCGCCTGACGGACATGATAGATTTTTGAGGGAGAAAAACGAAACCTCAGCCAAGAGCCTCTCTATGCACACCGCCACCGTCCAATCCCGCCGCCCGCCCACAGGAACCCAGGAATGGGCCGCCAGCAACGTCAACATCCAGGACGGCTGCGAGCACGACTGCCGCTACTGCTACGCCAAGACCATGGCCATTCGCTTCAAGCGGGCGACCGCCCAGTCCTGGATCACACCCCATCTCCGTCAGCACGACGTGGACCGCCGGTACACCAAGCGGGATGGTCGGATCATGTTCCCGACCGCTCACGACATCACCCCGGCGAATCTGGATCCCTGCCTTGACGTGCTGACCCGGATGCTCGCCGCCGGCAACGAGGTCCTGATCGTCTCCAAACCCCGCGTCGTGTGCATCACCCGCCTCTGCGACACACTCCTGCCGTACCGCGACCAGATCGTCCTGCGCTTCTCGATCGCCTCCACCGACGACGCCGTTCTCTCCTTCTGGGAACCCGGCGCGCCGGCCTTCACCGAGCGTCTCGACTGTCTGCGCCTCGCCTACGCCCGGGAATTCGCCACCAGCGTCTCCTGCGAACCCATGCTCGACGCCAACCCGGACGCCCTCGTCGCCGCCGTCCGCCCCTACGTCACCGACTCGATCTGGCTCGGCAAGATCAACCGCCTCCGGAACATCCTGCCCCTGAACTGCCCCGGCGACGCCGCGGCCGTCCGCCGCGGCGCGGCCATCATGGCGTCCCAGAACGACACCGCCATCCGCGCCCTCTTCCGCCGCCACCACACCGACCCCCTGATCAAATGGAAAGACAGCATCAAGACGGTTGTCGGACTGGCTCACCCGAAGGAGCATGGCTTGGATATCTGAGGGAGAGGGCTTTGGGAAGGAGGACGGGGGAGGGAAGGACGGGACTTTCCCTCCTTTTCCGCCTCACACGCCGATCCCGTCGAAGAGGACCGATGACAGGTAGCGCTCGCCCGCGTCCGGGAGGATCACCACGATCGTCTTGCCGGCGAACTCCGGCAGGTTGGCGAGACGGACCGCCACCGCAGCTGCCGCGCCGCAGGAGATGCCGACCAGCAGCCCCTCTTCGCGCGCCAGGCGCCGGGCGAAGGCGACGGCCTCCGCGCTATCGACCTGCTCCACGCGGTCGACCATGGCGAGGTCGAGGGTGTCGGGAATGAACCCCGCGCCGATCCCCTGGATCTTGTGCGGCCCGGGCTTGAGATCGATCCCCGCCCGCTTTTGCGTGATGACCGGGCTTTCCCGCGGCTCCACCGCCACCGAGAGGATCTTCTTGCCGCAGGTATGCTTGATGTAGCGCGAAATGCCGGTGATCGTGCCGCCGGTGCCGACGCCCGCGACCAGCACGTCGATGCCGCCGTCGGTGTCTTTCCAAATCTCGGGCCCCGTCGTCTGCTCGTGAATCGCCGGATTGGCGGGATTCTTGAACTGCTGCGGCAGAAAATAGCGCTGTGGATCCGCTGCGGCCATCGCCTCAGCGCGGGTGATCGCCCCCTTCATCCCCTCGGCTCCCGGTGTGAGGATCAGGTTGGCACCGAACGCCGCCAAGACGCGCCGACGCTCGATGCTCATGGTCTCCGGCATCGTCAGCGTGAGCGTGTAGCCCCGCGCGGCGGCAACATAGGCCAGCGCGATGCCGGTGTTGCCGCTGGTCGGCTCGACGATCTCCATGCCGGGACGGAGCGCCCCCCGCTTCTCGGCGTCCCAAATCATGTTGGCGCCGATGCGGCACTTCACCGAGTAAGCCGGATTCCGCCCCTCGACCTTGCCCAGAACCGTTGCACCGGCTCCCTGAGTCACCCGATTCAACCGCACCAGCGGCGTGTTGCCAATGGATTGCGAATTGTCTGCGTATACCTGACCCATAACTCCACTCCTTTCGCTTGTTTTTTAAACACCAGATTGTTGATAGACTATATCGAAAATCGTCGCTTCCGTCAACTTCATTCGCTCTCTCCCGGCGTATCGAGTTGGTCCTGATAGACGTGGCGGCGGACTTTTTGTGTGGAGGTCCGTTCCAAGGGCTCGCGGCGTACCACGAGCTTCCGGGGATGCTTGTAATCGGAGAGCAGTCGGCATTGCTCGGCGACGATCCGACGCATCAACGACTCGATTTCGCCCCAGCCGGGAGCATGTCCACCATTCTCAGCCGCGATCGCATCGAGATTCGGCACGGCGATCGCCCCGACCTTTTCGCCGACGTCGTGACCCTCCCGATAGCCAATCACCACGATGTCCCGCACCCGCGGATCGAGGGCAATCACCTGCTCGACCTCCTCTGGATAGATGTTCTTGCCTTCGCGGTTGACGATCAGCGCTTTCATGCGGCCGCGGATGGTCAGGTAGCCGTCGGCATCCATCACAGCCAGATCGCCCGTCCGCAGCCACTCGCCGTCAAACGCCTCCGCCGTCGCCCCGGGATTGCGGAAATAGCCTCGCATCACGATCGGTCCGCGCACCTGAATCTCGCCCACCCCCTGCGCGTCGGCTCCGGCGATGCGCACGCTGATGTTCGGCAACGCATAGCCGATCATCCCCGGCCGGGCGTCGTTCACCCGTGACAGGGAGACCACCGGCGCGGCCTCGGTCAGCCCGTAGCCTTCGATCATCCCGAATCCGAGCGCGCGAAAGCCGGTGATCACCGGAACCGGGCAGGGCGCGCCGCCCACGACCAGGAGGCGAAGGCTGCCGCCGAGCCGCCGTCGGACACCGATCCCGACCCACCGGCCCAGCCCGATCGCCAGCAGGAAGCGGGCGACCGCGCTGGCCTTCAGCCGCTCATCGATCTTCTTGAACAGCTTCTCCACCAGAAGTGGCACGGCCATCAGAACGGTCGGCGCGAGCGTCTGGCAGTCCTCGCCGATCGTGCGGAGGCTTTGCACAAAACAGAGGGCGCACCCCCGGGAGAGTGGCACGACGTAATTGCCCATGAAGGCAAAGGAGTGGAACAGCGGCAGCACCACGAGAAAACGGTCGCGCGGGGTGATGTCGGCAAGCACATCAAGGGCACCCGCAGCATCGCTGCAGAAGTTGATGTGCGTGAGCATGGCACCCTTGGGCTTGCCGGTTGTTCCGGAGGTGTAGATGATCGAGGCGATGTCGCTTTCCGAGGGTCTGGAGGTGTCGTAGCGGCTGCCGCAATCCGGAACGGGCGACGCGGTCAGCAGCGCTTCATAGGATTCGGTTCGGCGGGCGGCGATCGCGGCGGGCGCCGGTGGCCCGCCCACCAGCACCACGCTCCGCACGGAGGGAATGTCCGGAAGTACCTCGGCTAGCGTCGCGGCGTGCGACGCCTGGGCGATCACGGCCGCAGCCTGCGAATCATCGAGCATGTGGGCGATTTCGGGTCCGCGCAGACCGGGGTCCATCGGTACCACCGTCACACCGGTGCCGGCCAGGGCGCTGTAGATCTCGACCCACTCGGGACCGTTCTCGAGCATCAGCGCGACGCAATCCCGCCTCGGCTCGACGCCGAGACGGGCGAACCCCTCGGCGGCCCGCCTGATCCGCTCCCCCAGCGCCGCGTACGTCACCCGCACCCATGCGCCATCGCGGGAGTAGACCATCGCCGTTCGCCTGGGGAACCGTGCGACGGCCTCGTCAATCCGTGCCCGAATCGTCATGGCGGATCACCCTCCTCTCCGTGGCGAGGACCGAATTCGGCGATGCGGGATTCCAGATCGCCCAGCAATAGGCCCATGCGGATGGTCAAAAAAGTCGCGGTAACGGCGATGGCGATTGCACAGACGCCCATCAGGTAGCCGGGGACGCCGAGCGTGAGAAAAAAGAAGAGCGCGCAGACCAGACTGGCCAGATAGACCGCCTGGCCGGCCAAAATGGCATTGGGCCGTTTGCGCCAGGCGGCAAGCCCCTCGGCGTGCCCCCGGAGGGTCTGCAGAACGGGGAGACCGCAGGCGACCAGCATGACCCGCATCGCCAGGGGGATGTCGGCGGCTGGCAGATTCTGGATCACGCCGAAATAACCGCCCGCAATGGCCGGAATCTGGCCGAGGAGCAGCACGCAGGCCAGCGCAAGACCCGCGACGCAGGCGAAGCGGAACGTCTGCGCGCCCGCCTGATCGTCGGGAGGGAAGGCCAGCACCACGGCCTGCATCCGGATCGCCGCGAAGCAGGCCGGATTGACAACCCCCATGGCGACATAGTGGATCGGCAGCATCCGCACGGGGTCGGCGGCGCGCGTGATGAAGGCCGCGGTCATGAATCCTGAGAGCGCCAGAAGCAGGCCGCCAAACGACAGCGGGATGCAAAACAGGAATTGTTCGCGCATCGACGGGCACCGGGCCTCGCTCTGCGGCAGGTCGGCCAGAATCGCGCGCGACAATAGCCGCGACACGTAGTATTCGCCAAACACCGGCAGGGTGAAGGCGATGATTCCCGCAATGTGGCCGACAAACCGGGCATGCACGAAAAGATACGACAACAGCACCGTCGCGGCGATCCGCCCCAACGTCGCGGCGTTGGCGGCGGAACTGGCCCGGGCGTTGTAGAGAATCGCCTGATACGGGGTGCGAAGCAGGAACAGGATGTTCGCGGGTATGCTGTAAAGCAGGGTGTCGCGGGCAATGCGCTGCATCCCCGGCTCCAGCGCGAGCAGCCGATCAAAAACCAGATGGTCGAACGGGGGGAGCGAGAGCAGCAGTTGCATCACCACGATGACGATTATGAAGAGCAGACTCAGCCTCTGAAAACGCTCAAATCCAAGGCGCGTTCGTCCGTAAACCATCCCGGTGGTAAGCAGCCCAGCCCCCAACGCGCCGAGCAGAAAAAAAACGGCCTGCCCCTGAGCGAAGGCCCCAAAATCGGCGACACCCCCCGGGCCGCGCGACACGACCATGGCCACCAGCGGATAGGTGAAACTCTGCGAAACCGCCTGGATCACCAGCGGAATGTAAAAGCGGACGGCTCGGACGGGTGTGAACGAGGCGTGCGCATCGGCAGCATGTGTGGAAGGATGCATACGAAAGGGCCGTCAGTATACCCGAAAAAAAGAGAAAGCGGAAAGTGGAAAGCGGAAAGTGGAAAGACAGCCATCGAAATCCGTTCGCAAGCAATCGCTTGCATTGACACCCATCCCCCCACCACCTATACTGCACGCATGCGAACTGCGTCATACCGCACGTTTCCATCTGGGACAGGTTCTTCAGCTCCACGAACAACGTACCGTTTCTCGCCGACTGATTCTCCTGGGACACCCACTCTCCTGATCGCCAAAGAAAGTGACGCATGAGCACACGGTTCTTCACCAACCGTCGCGACAACACCCTGATCGAGAAATTCGCAGGTGTGTTTTCCAACAACCCGGACATCCGCTTCTTCGACGCGCTGGTCGGCTATTTTCGCTCATCCGGCTATTTCGCCCTCCGCCCGCACCTCGCTACTCTTGAAAAGATCCGCATCCTGGTCGGCATCGACGTGGACGAGCGCGCCGCCCGGTGCCAGGAGCGCGGCCTGCTCTTCGACGCTTCGGCCGTCTCGGCTATTGAAACCTTCATGGCGGACGTGAAGCGGGATATCGCAGAGGCCCGTTATGACGCCGCCGTCGAGGCTGGCATCCTGCAGTTCGTCGAAGATGTCGCCTCCAAGAAGGTCGAACTCCGGGCACACCCCTCCCGCAAGCTGCACGCCAAGATCTACATCTTCCGCCCCGCCAACTACAACGAGCACAAACACGGCAACGTTATAACCGGCTCCTCCAATCTCACCGACGCGGGTCTGGGCAGCGGCCACGGCCCGGCCAACTACGAGTTCAATGTCCTGCTCAGCAACTATGAGGATGTGGTGTTCGCCGCCGAGGAGTATGAGGCGCTCTGGGCCGAAGGCGTAGACGTCCTCCCCGCGCGCCTGGCAACCCTTAAGGATGAGACCTACCTCAACGACGCCATCACGCCTTACGAGCTGTACCTCAAGTTTCTGATCGAGTATTTCGGGCGCGGCGTGGAGTTCGACCCGGCAGCCGCCGAAGACCTGCCCGAAGGCTTCAAACGTCTCAGCTATCAGACCGACGCGGTCAACCAGGGCTTTGACCTGCTGCGCAAGCATAATGGTTTCTTTCTTGCGGATGTGGTCGGCCTCGGCAAGACCATCGTGGCCTGCCAGATCGCAAAAAAGTTTTTCTTCTCCAACGGCTATCCCGTCCACGTCGGCCGCACGCTGATCATTGTGCCACCCGCCGTGCGCGACTCGTGGCAGGAGACCGTCGCCCGGTTCCAGCTTCATAATGTGGACATCGTCTCCAGCGGCAGCCTGCACAAGGTGCGGCATCCTGAGCGCTATGACCTCGTGATTGTTGACGAGGCCCACAAGTTTCGCAATGATTCGGCCGAGATGTACGACCAGTTGCAGCGCGTCTGCAAGACCCAGGTGCGCAACACCTCCACCAACCGCCTGGAAAGCAAGAAGATCATGCTGATCTCGGCGACGCCGTTCAATAACTCTCCGCGGGATATCTACAACCTGCTGCTCATGTTCCAGGATGGCAAGGAGACGACGCTCGACGTGGCCAATCTCCAAGGTTTCTTCGCGGAGAGCATGAATGAATGGAAAGAGGCCCGGCAGCTTTCGGCCGCCGAAGCCCGCAAAGCCGTCATGGCGATCACCCGGCGCATCCGCGAGAAGGTGCTCGCGCCCATCACAGTGCGCCGCACCCGCACCGACCTGGATGCGCAGGAGCCCTACAAGAAGGATCTCGCGGCGCAGGGCATCCTCTTTCCCAAGGCCGGAATCCCGCAAAAGATCCTCTATATCCTCAGTCCGGAAATGAACGCCGCCTATGACCGCACGCTTGAGATGATCAGCCGTTCGGCCGGCGGCCTGACGTATAACCGCTACCGTGCCATCCAGTACCTCAAGAGCCCCGAGCTGAAAGCCAAATATCCCAACGCGGACCGGGTCTCCATTCAGCTTGCGGCCATCATGAAGACCCTGCTGGTCAAACGTCTCGACAGCTCATTCCATGCCTTCCGGGCCTCCCTTCGCCGCTTCCGCGACGCGACGGCCGCCATGGTCGCGATGTTCGACGCGGGCCGCGTCTGCATCGCCCCGGAATACAACGTCTCCGCCTACATCCTTGAAGACCGCGAGGAGGAGTTGATCGACCTGCTCACAACCGCCATGGCCTTCGACCCCACCATCACCATTTGCGCGCCCCATGACTTTGCGCCCGGTTTTGTGGACGGTCTGCGCCACGACCTCGCCGTTCTCGACAGCCTCTGCGCCGAATGGGACGCCTTCAACGGCTCCGCTCCGGAGCAGGAGACGGACCCCAAGTTCGACACCTTCATCGAGAAACTCCCCCTCCTGTTCGATCCGGCCCGGAACCCCTCCGGAAAGCTGGTTGTCTTCACCGAATCCGCCGAAACCGCCGCCTATCTTGAAAAGCGCCTCGCCGCCGCCGCGCCCGACCGGCCCGCGCTGCGTATCGACTCCTCCAACCGCAAGGAGAAGCAGGAGGTGATCCGTGCCAATTTCGACGCCAATCTCGATCCCCGCGCGCTCTGGCGTGACGATTTCCCCTTCCTGATCACCACCGAGGTGCTGGCCGAAGGCGTCAACCTCCACCGCGCCAACACCGTGGTCAACTACGACACGCCGTGGAACGCCACCCGCCTGATGCAGCGCCTGGGCCGCGTCAACCGCATCGGCGCCACCGCCTCCCAGATTCACAATATCGTCTTCTTCCCGACCGAGAAGGTCGATCGCGACATCGACCTCCACAAGAAGGCCGTTATGAAGCTTCAGGCCTTCCATACCGCCCTGGGCGAGGACTCACAAATCTATTCCGAAACCGAGGAGATCGATTCATTCGGCCTCTTTGACCGTGACATCCAGGAAGAGCGCGACGAGCGCCTCGACTACCTCATGGAGCTGCGCCGCTTCAGAACGGCGCAACCGGCCGAATTCCGCCGCATCCAGGCGCTCCCCGTCCGCGCTCGCGTCGGACGCGCCAACAAAGCCAAGTCCGGCGGCACGGTCGCCTTTATCCGCAACCGCCGCCGTGACGCCTTTACCCTCATCCCCGCCGCGGGGGACCCGCAGGACCTGACGTTCGTGGAGTGCGCCCGCGAACTGCATGCCAAGCCATCCGAAAAACCGCTGCCGCTCCCCGCCGGACACCACGAGCAGGTGCGCCTCGCCGTCGCGCACTTCGAGGCCGCGATCCAGTCCGAACTCACGGCCAACCGCAAAGTGACCTCCAAGCACACCCCCGCGGAGCAGAGCGCCCTCGCGTTGCTCAAGACGCTCTCCGGGTTCCACCTGCTCAGCGCCGAAGAGCAGCACCTCTGCCGCGTCGCCTCGGAGGCGGTCGGCAAGGTCCGGTTCCAAAAGCTGGCGGGCAAACTCTCCGCGCTCGCCAAGCGGCACAAGCGGGAGCCGATGCCCGTCGCCGCGTTCATTGACAGCGCCCTCGCCATCCTCAAGGCCTACCCGCTGCTCGAACCCTCCAACCCCGACCTGCCCGAAGCCCCGCCGGTCGGCATCACCCCCGACATCATCATCTCCGAATCGTTCGCCTGAAGAAGAAGGTGGCGCAGACATTCCTGTCTGCGCCACGGGACGCCACATGATGAAAACGCTCGAACAGATCCGTGACCGCCGCCTGACGGTTCCCCTGACCGCGTCATTGAGTGCATCGGCCGCAGCCCGGGAGCAAAGTGGCGGAAAAGCGGTAATACCCTTGAAAGAGGGTAAAATAGAGTGCAATATTACCAGCGATTTGGGTATTAGGTAATCCATATGGGTATTTTATTGGGTAGCCACGGAACCTCCCCCGAGGTCCGTTCCGCCATCCGGCTGATCCGGAAACAGCGTGTCATCCTCGACGCCGACCTCGCCCGTTTCTACGGCGTTACCACCAAACGCCTGAACGAGGCGGTCAAGCGCAACCACAGCCGCTTCCCAGAGGATTTCGCGTTCCAACTGAGCGAACGGGAATACGCAGCTCTGCGTGCGACGGCTTATGATGAACCGTCGCAAGCAACAGATGCGCCACCCGCATGCGACCATCCTTTGAGGTCGCAAATTGCGACCTCAAAGGAGAAGCGCGGCGGGCGTCGCTATCGCCCCTACGCTTTCACTGAGCATGGCGCAATCATGGCCGCGACCATTCTCAAGAGCAGACGGGCCATCGAAATGAGTGTTTTCGTCGTGAGAGCCTTCGTCCGCATCCGCGAACAACTCGCCGCCTCGACCGCGCTGGCCAAGCGGCTCGCCGAGATCGAGAAGGCCCTGCTCACGCACGATCAGGCGCTCATAGACCTGTACGAACAGATCCGGCCCCTGCTGCTGCCGCCGCCCGAACCGCCCCGCAAACCCATCGGCTTCTCCGTCCGCGAGAACCGCGCCCGCTATAGAACCGCTAGAAGAAGCCACACAGAGTCAACGTCCTTGCCATGACCCTCCAAGCCACCCTCCAAGCCCCCTACTCCCGCGACGCCTGGATCGCGCTCCTGCGTGACCTGTTCGGCCCCTCTGCCGCGCTCTTCTCGAAGCCCGCCCCCGTCACCGACCCCGGCTTCCAAGGCGTATTCACCCGCGTCCTGCACCTCGGCGACCTCCAAACAGCCGACGGCAAAACAGCCGCCCTTCTCGACATCGAAGTCGCGCCCGATCTCAGCCTGCCGCGTAACCGCGCCGGCATCCGGCACCTCGCCGCTCGCCTGATCGACGGCAGCAAGAAACAAGGAATCCTCGCCGCCTTTCACAACAGCACTTCCCCCGACTGGCGCTTCTCCTTCATCATTCGTGAGAAGTCCCTCGACATCGCCACCGGCGAGACCCTCACGCACGAAACCCCCGCCCGCCGCTTCACCTACCTCCTCGGCCCCTCCGAAACCTGCCGCACCGCCGCCGAACGGTTCGCCACGCTGCAAGGCCGCGCCGTCACCCTCGCCGACATCGAGACCGCCTTCAAGGTCGACAAGCTAACCAGGGAGTTCTACGGCGAGCTCTCCGACTGGTTTTTCTGGGCGCTGACGCAGGTGAAGTTCCCCGCCGACATCGAGAAGGACAAAGACACCCGCAACGCCACCATGACTATCCGCCTCATCACCCGCCTGATGTTCGTCTGGTTCCTGAAGAAGAAGGGCGTCATCCCCGACACCCTCTTTGACAAGGCCGCCGTTGACCACTGGCTCTCCTACACCGACGCCACCGGCAGCACCTACTACAAGGCCATCCTGCAGAACCTCTTCTTCGCCACCCTGAATTTCGATCCCAAGGAGGGCGCGCGCGGATTCGTCGAATGGGGTAAGAAGGGCGTTCTGGCCTACCGTTACAAACGCTTCTTCAAGCGCGGTGCCGCCGACCGTTTTCTCGACGTGTGCCGGGGCATACCCTTCCTCAACGGCGGCCTGTTCGAGAATCTGGACAAGGACGTCGAGACTGCCGCGCCACGCCGCCTCGACTGCTTCTCGAACGCGGAGGAGAACGAGAAGCGCCTCGCCGTCCCCGACTCGCTCTTCTTCGCCAAGGAACAGATCGTTGACCTTTCGTCCTTTTATGACGACAAGCGGAAGTCGGCCGTCCGGGTCAAAGGGCTCTTCGAGATTCTCAACGCCTACAACTTCACCGTCGAGGAGAACACCCCGTACGATCAGGAAGTCGCCCTCGATCCCGAACTCCTCGGCCAGGTCTTCGAAAACCTCCTCGCCTCCTACAATCCGGAGACCCGCACCACGGCTCGCAAGCAGACCGGCTCGTTCTACACCCCGCGCGAGATCGTGCAGTACATGGTCGACGAGAGCCTGAAGGCGCATCTCCTGCAGCAGATGGGGCAGGCATTCCTGCCTGCCGGTTCGCCGACCTCACACTCCCTTTCTGACTCATCCCCATCGCAGACAGGAATGTCTGCGCCACCCTGTGCTGGACAGGTTCTCCCGTCCGGCGACCCGGCCAAGGTGGGGCAGGCATTCCTGCCTGCCCATTCTGCCGCCTGGCAGATGGGTGCGGATGACGCGCTCGCCATCTTCCGTCGCCGCCTGCCGCATTGGCGTCATGATGGCGCCATCTACTGGGTCACCTTCCGGCTTGCGGATTCCATTCCTGCGGACAAACTGCGCGCCTGGCAGGAAGAACGCGCAGTCTGGCTGCATCACCACCCTGCGCCTTGGACCGAGAAGCAATGGGCCGAATACGACAAGCGGTTTGGCGAGCGGTTTGAAGCGTGGCTTGACGCTGGCATGGGCTCCTGCGCCCTCTCTCGTGCCGACGTTCGACAGGCCGTGACGGACTGCCTGCTCCGCTTTGACGGTGAGCGCCTGAACGTTCACGCCGCCGTCATCATGCCCACTCACGTTCATGCCCTGATCGAACCCCTGTCCGATGGCGCCGACAAGGTGGGATCGGCAAGCCGTCCCGAGCGGCAGACAGGAATGTCTGCCTCACCCTGCAATGAGCTCTCCACACTCTTGAAGGGCATCAAGGGCGCCAGCGCCCGCATGGCCAACAAGCTTCTCGGCACGTCTGGAACCTTCTGGCTTGATGAGTCCTATGACCACATCGTCCGCAGCGAGAAGCAGTACGTCCGCTTTCTGGACTACATCGCGCAGAACCCGGTCAAAGCGTCACTATGTGAAAGCGCTTACTGGCTCTACCTGCCTCATCAAAGGGTGGGGCAGGCTGTCCCGCCTGCCGATCCGGCCAAGGTGGGGCAGGCATTCCTGCCTGCCAGTCAGCCAACAGCACACGCCCCTTCTGACTCATACCCATCGCAGACAGGAATGTCTGCGCCACGGACAGGAATGTCTGCGCCACCGCATGCCGACCCCAAGGTGGGGCAGGCATTCCTGCCTGCCCTTCAGCCAGAGCTGTCCCAGCGTCTCGACGCCCTCTTCTCCTACACCGACGAGCCGCTGCATTTCACCGAGGCCGAGCGCGCCGCCATCGTCCAGGCGCTGTTCACCTGCAAGATCCTCGACCCTGCCTGCGGCTCCGGGGCGTTCCCCATGGGCGTGTTGCAGCAGATGGTCCATATCCTCAACCGGCTCGACCCCGACAACACCTATCTCAAGACCCAGGCGCTCAAGCAGGTCGAAGAAGAGACCCGCGCCGTGGTCAACGACGCCTCCGCCCTCGACGACAAGATCGAGAAGATGCGCGACACCCTGCGCCTCTTTGACGAGACCGCCACCCGACCCGACTACGCCCGCAAGCTGCTCCTGATTGAGAACAACATCTTCGGCGTCGACATCCAGCCCGTCGCGGTCCAGATCGCCAAGCTCCGCTTCTTCATCTCCCTGATTGTGGAACAGCCCACGTACGGTGGCGCAGACATTCCTGTCTGCGCAGGGCAGGCAGGAATGCCTGCCCCACCTTGCAACGACGACATCCGCCCCCTGCCGAACCTGGAAACCAACTTCGTGGCGGCCAACACCCTGATCGGCATCGCCAAGCCGGCCGACACCCTTTTCGCCGACGACCCGCAGGTGGCCGCCATCGAGAGAGAACTCAAGGCCAACCGCCACCGCCACTTCTTCGCCCGCACCACCCGCACCAAACTCACCTGCCGCAAGGAAGACAAGCGACTGCGCGACCGTCTGCAGCAGCGGCTGATCGCCCTCGCCTCCAAACCCGACGAGGCGGTAATTGCCGACAACCTGGCCCGCATCGCCAAACTCGAAGCCGACCGCATCCGCTTCCTCGACGAGAAGTGGGAGGCGCGCAAGCAGGCCGTGCAGAACGACCTCTTCGGCGCGGCCAAGCCCGAGCAGCAGGCGCTTCCCCTGCGCGTGGACGTCAACAAATCGCGGCGCGAGGCGATCGACGCCGACATTCGCCATTGCCAGGCCCGCATCGCCGCCGAGCGCAGGAAGGCCGAAAACAACGCCTTCACCCGCGAAGCCGAGAAACTCGCCCTTTGGGACCCTTACGACCAAAACGCCACCTCCCCCTTCTTCGACCCCGAGTGGATGTTCGGCATCACCGGCGGCTTCGATGTCGTGATCGGCAACCCGCCGTATGTGCGCCAAGAGTCGATCAAGGACCAGAAACCGTTGCTCAAGGCCCAGGGCTACGAATCCTTTGAGGGCACGGCCGATCTGTTTGTCTATTTCTACGAGCGCGGGCTCAAGATGCTCGCCCCGGAGGCCCACCTCTGCTTCATCACCTCCAACAAATACCTCCGGGCCGGATATGGCGGCAACGTACGCGCATTCCTTTCGGGCAGGAATCGCCTCCGGCAACTGATTGATTTCGGCGACGCGCCCGTGTTTGAGGCCATCGCCTACCCGAGCATCCTGCTGGCGCAGCAAGGTGCGCCCGCGAAGGGCCACACGCTGCGGGCCTTCACCTGGCGACCCGGCCCGGCGATCACCGAGTTCCCCGCGCTTTTCGCCAAACACGCGTTTGTTCTGGAGCAGTCCGCGCTGCGGCCTGAAGGCTGGCAACTGGAGCGGCGGGAGGTGCTGGCGCTCCTCGACAAACTCCGCGCCGCCGGCACACCCTTGGGAGAGTACGTGAAAGGCCGGTTCTATTACGGCATCAAGACCGGCCTGAACGAAGCCTTTGTCGTGGACCGCGCCACACGCGACCGCCTGATCGCCGAGCACCCGTCGTCCGCCGAGATCCTCAAGCCCTTCCTGCGCGGCAGGGACGTGAAGCGGTGGCGGTGCGCCTTCGCGGAACAGTACCTGATCAAGATCGCATCCTCGGAGAATGCCAAGCACCCGTGGTCCGGGATGGAGCCGAAGCGGGCAGAGGCCGTCTTCGCCAAGACCTTTCCCGCCGTCCACGCATTCATGCGCTCCTATCGCCAGGCGCTCATCACCCGCGCCGACCAGGGCAATTACTTTTGGGAATTGCGATCCTGCGCGTACTGGGATGTCTTCAGCCAGCCCAAGATCATATACCCCGACATCTACGAGCACCAGTCCTTTGCGTGGGATATGGAGGGTTTCTACTCCGTCAACACCACCTACTTCATTCCAACGGATGAGAAATGGCTGACGGCGCTGCTCAACTCAAAGGCGGTGGAGTGGTTCTATTCGCAGACCGCCAACCGCATTCGCGGCGGTTACTTGCGGGCCTTCTCTGACTACATCTCGCAGATCCCCATCCCCTCCGCGACACCCGCGCAGCAAGCCGCCCTCGCCGCCCTCGTCGGCCGCATCCTCGCGGCCAAGGTGGGGCAGGCATTCCTGCCTGCCGGTCGGCCATCGCCACACGCATCCTCTGACTCATCCCCATCGCAGACAGGAATGTCTACGCCACTCGCCATTTCCGCCCTCGAAGCCGAGATCGATCGGCTGGTTTACGGGCTCTACGGCCTTGCCGCGCCTGAAGTTGCGATTGTGGAGGGACAAGTTTCGTGAGCGTCTTTCCTCGTCTCTTTAAGTATCTTTCCCCTGATGGGATAGATCTGCTGGTTAACCGTCGCCTTAAGGTAACACCTTTGAGCGTGTTTAATGACGTCTTTGAGTTCCGACCTGTGATACAGGATCAGATTCAACCAGAACTAATTGAGTCGCTTGGCCAATCCGATAATATCCTCCGCGAAATATATAGAAAGGGCAAGTCAGATGGTGTTATTAATGGGTCATTCGCTCAGTTCGCAGCAGAGTATCAGCGATCTGTTGGGCAAAACAAGAGCGCCATTGCTGATGCTGCTACACAACTCATTCGCCGAGAGGTCGCCAAATGGCCTGACAAGCTCTGCATGCAATACGGAGTTGTTTGTTTGTCCGCCGTCAGGGACTGTGAACTAATGTGGGCACACTACGCGCAGTATCACCGAGGCTTGGTTGTTGAACTGGATATCTCAGGACTGCCTGATGTGGATCTTCGTCTTGTTCATTACAGTCAGGATCGGCCAACGCTCGACTTGAGTGTTGTCCAAGATGCCCAACTGGTGGCCGAAGCTGGAGATCGTTTGCTTTGGACAAAGAGCATCAAATGGAAATATGAACGGGAGTGGAGAGCCAAAATTCCAAAGCGGTGCTTGGAAACAGATGGTGCAGTCGATACGAGTTCAGTATACCTGCTGTTGCCTCCCGAAGCTATTCGAAGCGTGATTATTGGCATAAGAACGAACGAAGACTTACGTGACCGTGTGGTGAGAGCTATGGATACACCTGATCTGAAGCATGCCTCATGTCTTCAAGCGTGTATGCACGAGACCGATTTTAAGATCGTTATACACAAGCTAAAGCCCGGAGATAACTGATGAAACATGTGAGCCACCTGCAGGCCTCATTGCAGCCAACATCCGCATGCGGATGTTTCAATTGGCCTATGAAGCAACGATTGACGCAATCGTATTGACGTCCTATGTTCTGTTATGTCAAGAAGAAGGAAAACTTGAAGGAGCCGAGCCAAATGAAACAACGCAACCCGATCATTGCAATTTGTTACGACTTTGACGGCACATTATCCCCTGGTAATGTTCAGGAGTATGGATTCCTTCCCGGTCTAGGGGACAAAGCAAAGACTTTCTGGGCCGAGTCAAACGAACTCGCGAAAAAGGAAAATGCCGACCCCATCTTGACTTACATGTTATACATGATTCAGAAAGCGGCCGAAGCAGACATCGGAACAAGGAAGACCGACTTTGAAGGGTATGGCAAGACCGTTAAGTTTTTCGACGGCGTAAAGACGTGGTTTTCGCGAATCAAGAAATACGGCGCGAAACATGGTATAGCCATCGAACACTACATTGTTTCTTCAGGCTTGCGCGAAATGATTCAAGGAACCTCCATAGGCGATGAGTTCGAGAAAATATACGCATGCTTCTACATGTACGACAATAACGATGTCGCCAAATGGCCCGCTGTTGCCGTGAATTACACAACGAAAACTCAGTTTTTGTTCCGAATTAACAAAGGAATCGCGGACGACAGCGACAACAAGAAAATCAACAAGTTCATTCCCGAGCATAAGCGCCGTATCCCATTTGCCCAGATTATATACATTGGAGATGGCGAAACGGATGTTCCCTGCATGAAACTGGTTAAAGACAAAGGTGGTCATTCCATCGCCGTATATGACCCGCTCAAGCCTGACAAACAAAACGAAAGCGAGAAACTCCTCAGAGATAAACGTGTGAATTATGTTGCACCCGCTGATTACTCAAAGGGCAAGAGGCTTGATCTGTTGGTCTCTGCGATCATTGACAAGATTCTTGCGGACAGTACGTTATGCCGACTTGACGCACAAATTGAAGAACGCAATATGGGAAACCTCGATGCGGAGGTCAGCACTCCCGAATTACCGATATCAACAACAGAGCATAAATCATGATCATCGAGTCCAACTGCGGGGAATGCGACCACAACTATGCCCTTAGTGATACGGAAATCGCGATTGTGGAGAATTACTCATGACCGAACAGGCCAACCATCATACTGATTTACCGGCTGTCAAAAAACAACGCATTACCTTGGAAGACGGCGACAAGCTAGACCGGAAGCAGTCAATTGACATTCTGACCCGTTTGGTTAAAAGCGAACCAGGCCCTCTCGTCTTGTCCATCGATTCTGCTTGGGGCACAGGCAAGACCACCTTCATCGACATGTGGGAACATGAACTCACAAAGGTGCCCGATCCGTACCCGGTGATTCATATCAACACATGGGAGACGGATTACACCGATCAACCGTTTGCATCATTGATTGTATCGATCCGCAAGTATGTGGCCGACTTCGACCGCGATGAAACAAACCTTGTTGAAAAAGGCTGTGAGAAATTCTCACGAACGGCCTGCAATTTGCTACACAACTTGCCTTCAATCGCTGTTTCCGTGGCATCAGGAGGGGCTGTCTCATTAAAACAAGCATTCGGCGGCCCGGATACATGTGACGAGATTGAACGCTATGAAGCATTCGCCAAGGCGATAGACACGTTCAAGCTCGAACTGACTGATTTTGTTGCCTGTGTGTCAACCGCACATGGAGGCAAACCTGTGCTTCTGATGGTTGATGAACTTGACCGCTGCCGACCGACGTATGCCATCGCCTTTCTGGAAGTCATTAAGCACCTGTTCTCGGTGCCCAGGCTCATCTTTGTTTTGGCAATCAATAAGGATGAGCTTGCCAAGTCGATGAAAGCCATTTACGGCGAGAGCAGCGATACCGTCGGCTATCTGAGACGCTTTTTCGATGTGGACTTCCGGCTTCCAGACCAAAGCGTTAACAGTTTCTGCGATCACCTGTTAGCGCAATATCATATCTCAGAAAAGCTTAGCACTGCGGACGACAAATATGGCTCGCTCGGACATCTGCAACTGGTTTTGCGGTTTCTTGCCAACGACACACATCTAGACCTCCGATCAATCGACAATCTAGTAAGGAGATTTTCGATTATCTTATCAATCTCGCCAAATATTCAGCCTGTGTCTGCTTTCATTGCGTTGCTTTTGTTTGTTAAGCGATTCCGACCGGATGTATATGCTTCTTTGCGAAACGAACACTCGTCGCTACGCGTCTTACTTGATAATCAGGACGCCTCTCATCTTCGTGGCATATTGAGTCGTATCCCAAGTACGACGCGGCTGGAGACAAATATGATTGTTCAAGGCTACGCTGAATATGGTGCTAACCAAGGGAAATTTGCTCAACTACTTTACGATATGAGACAGAAGCGGACGCAGAATATGGATGAAGTAGCAACACGTATCAAAGCCTATCAGATTGCAGAGATGCACGCAAAGAAAGCCTTTGGTGACGCTCCGTTCTATCGCTCCTGTCTGGATGCGATTGAACTGGCCAATAGTTTTGATGTCTCCTAGCCAGTGTCTTACCGATAGCCACGCGGATATTTCATAGGCCCTATGATTATCACAAATCCCAAAAGAGTGCGCAGACTCCAAGCAGCGAGGCGCAGCCCTTACCTGCCGATGCTGACCTTTGACATTCAGACGCTTTGCAAAAAGATCGCCAAAGCTCATTTTCCAGACCTACGGCTGCCGGTCTTTGTCTCTTTCGTGGAAGACGAGACCTTGGCCTGCGTTGTGAAGGAGACCGACCGCGCAGACATTTTTATCCACGTCCTGATGAATGACCCATCCACACCCCGCCAAGTCTTCCATCACGTTCTGACACACGAACTAATTCATCTGATCGTGCCGTATGAAACGATCAACGGCAAAGAGGTCTCCCACACACCCACGTTCTGGCTGCATGAAACCCGACTCGTGCCCGAACGGTCGGTCTCGTGGACCTGGATCTGGCGTTCTTTTGGCCGATGCCTGCGGCGCGATTACAAAAACGAGAGAATGTGTGTGACGAAAAAATGGAAAAGCTATGCCAACAGTACGCGGCCTTCATGGGGGGCGTGCAAGCGCGTGCAACCTTCGGACACAGGCGGGGCATGCACGCTATGAACACGATGCGGTTGCGTATGTGCCACGGAGCAGGGGCCGGGCAGCGTCTTTGCATCCTCGCCGCCAAGGTGGGGCAGGCATTCTTGCCTGCCGGTCGGCCCTCGCCACACGCATCCTCTGAGTCATCCCCATCGCAGACAGGAATGTCTGCGCCACACTATGCTGGACAGCCTCGCGCGCCCGGCGACCCGGTCAAGGTGGGGCAGGCATTCCTGCCTGCCGCGCAGACAGGAATGTCTACGCCACGGACAGGAATGTCTGCGCCACCCGCCATCTCCGCCCTCGAAGCCGAGATCGACCGGCTGGTCTACGATCTCTACGGCCTCACCGCGTCCGAAGTTGAAATTGTGGAGGGATAAGGTATGAGCACAGCCAGGGAGGGACACGTGAAGCAGGACATTGCCGCCGCTGTCGATCTGCAAGACCGGATTATCACCATCCGGGGGGAGAAGGTGATTCTCGACAGCGACTTGGCGGGAATCTACGGGGTGGAGACCAAGCGCTTGAACGAGCAGGTGCGCCGGAATGCAGACCGGTTCCCGTCAGACTTTGCTTTTGTTTTGACACCGCAGGAGGCGGCAAACTTGAAGTCGCAAGTTGCGACTTCAAGTTTTCATGGTGGACGTCGGAAAATCCCCCGCGTCTTTACCGAGCACGGCGCGCTTATGGCGGCCAATGTGCTCAACAGCAAACGAGCGGTGGAGATGAGTGTGTTTGTGGTGCGCGCCTTCACGAAAATGCGTACCGCGCTCTCCGATACCCGCGAACTCGCCCGCAAGCTGGCATCGCTCGAACGCGAGGTCAAGTCCCGGCTCGATTCGCACGATGCCGCCATCGTCGATGTCATGCAACGCATCCTGGACTTGATCGATCCGCCGGAACATCCTGCTCCACCGCCACCGCCGCGCCAAATCGGCTTCAGCGTAAATGAGTCCTCTGCCAGATACGCCACCCGTCGTCGAAAAAGCCAAAAAGGAGAATAGTCATTCAGCAACCTGAATCCGAAAGGACCACCCCATGACCCAACCCATCCGCAACATCCTTTGCGACCTCGGCACCATCCGTGAGAATCTGCTGGCATTCTCAGACGATGTTTGGCTCAACATCAACCACTTTAATGCCGATGCGGAAGCTGCATAGGGCCTATGATCACTAACCGAGGATGAACCATGACCACCGAACCCGACAATAGACCGCCGCAGATCATCATCTATGAGACCGATGACAAGGTAGCAAAGCTCAGTGTCCGCCTCGAAGATGAAACCGTCTGGCTCACCAACCTGCAACTCGCGGAACTCTTCCAGGTGTCGAAATCCACCGTCAGTGAACATATTAAAAACATCTTTGAAAGCGCTGAACTGTCGCCAGATGCAGTTGTTCGGAATTTCCGAACAACTGCCGCCGACGGCAAAACCTATGGCATGTCGTTTTACAGCCTCGACATGATTATTTCTCTGGGTTACCGCATCAACTCCAAGGTCGCCACCCAGTTCCGCCAATGGGCGACAGCCCGCTTGCGCGAATACATCGTGAAGGGTTTCGCAATGGACGATGACCGCCTGAAAGAACTCGGCGGCGGCGGATACTGGAAGGAACTTCTTGAGCGCATCCGCGACATCCGCGCCAGCGAAAAGGTCTTCTATCGCCAAGTCCTGGACATCTACGCCACCAGCGTTGACTACGACCCGGATGCCGACGAATCCGTCGCTTTCTTCAGAAAAGTGCAGAACAAGATCCACTTCGCCGTTCACGGGCAGACCGCCGCCGAAGTGATCCATAGCCGCGCCGATGCAGAGAAAGAGTTCATGGGCCTGCTGTCGTTCACAGGAAGCAGACCACACCTCGCTGACGCAGTGATAGCCAAAAACTATCTGACCGTGCCTGAATTGCGCGCGCTCGGTCAGATTGTGGCCGGGTATCTGGATTTCGCGGAACGACAGGCGGAACGCCAGGTGCCGATGACGATGCGTGACTGGGCGACACACCTGGATACGATCCTGACGGCTACGGGTGAGCGTTTGCTTGTCGATGCCGGAGGTGTCAGTCACGAACAAGCCGTCAAAAAGGCGCGAACCGAGTATGTGAAATACCAGGTGAGGACGCTCAGCGATGTGGAGAAGCAGTATCTTGCCAGCATCAAAGACGCCGAATCTGCCGTAAAAAAGAGGAAGCGGAAGTGAGTGCGTGTGATGGCCCGTTGACCATTATGACCGACCGCATCCTCGCCGCCAAGGTGGGGCAGGCATTCCTGCCTGCCGGTCGGCCGCCACCACACGCCCCTTCTGACTCATCGCCATCGCAGAACGGCGGCACTCCACAGCGCGCGCCGCGCAATCTCTTTGCTTATCGCTTCGCCTTCTTCACGTTTGGCGGAACTGGCGGCGGCGGGGCCAACGTAATGATCACGATCTCAAGCCGGGCTTGACGAGCAAGAGGAGATGAAATACTCTGCTCTCGATGTTAACTTGGGAATCGATCCCTTTGGCGCTCTTGGTTCGGGAGACCTGAGGTGCCTTTTCTTGTAGTAACGAAAGGAATGGTTTATGAAGACGCTTCTCGGGATTGCTTTAAGTGCTCTGGTTTGCGCTTCGGCTCTGGCACAGCAAAAGGTTAGCGGCGGATGGCCCCGCGTGTATCAGTACGCAGCGAGTCTGAACACGGCGGTCGCTCAGAACGCGAAGACCGTCAAGTATGCGGGTTGTGATCGCGAGATGGATATTGACGTCTGCTACCGTGTCAAAGGCAAGGTCTCGATCAAGGGTGTGATCGTGTTCGGCTGCTCGTGCGTGGATGAGGAGGAGTACACGACCCTTTCGGACGGTTACCCGATCATCTTGATGGCGACCTCTGCCGATAATTATCGGGGTGTCACGCTTGCAGCAGGCGAGGTCTGGACGGCCAACCGGCTGGGCAGCCCCCTTTCGTCTAAGGCAAAAGTCGCTGAGCTGGGCTTCGACACGCAGTTCTGGTCTGGACCGACCAATACGGGGCCTGCGTCCGCGAGTACGAACTCCGGCATGCCGGCTTCGGCACCGTCGGGGTGGTCGAGAGCGGCGACGGCTATGACATCACATCGATCTCAGGCGCGGTGATCGGTTCCGCGCTGGCGCCCTACTGCAGCGCCGATCAGAACAACTGCTCCCGCTGCGTTGGGAACGGCGCGTGCAACATCGCCATCGCCTTCGAGCCCTGCACCGTGGACGATTGTGCCCCTTACGATGGCGAAAATACGGAAACGGGCGTTGCCTTCGGCTCGTTCACCGTGAAGTACAACAAGACCCTCGCCAGCGCCATCAAGAACATCGCCAGCGAGGAGATTCAGGAAACCATCGACGTCCTCGTGCCGAAGGTGTTTGGCAAGAACGCCGTCGCCCCGACCTATGCGGCCCAACGGGTGTACGATATCACCTATGCCAACATCTCCGGTTGGGAGACCCATTCCTGTTGCCAACAAGCGAATTACTTGGTCGCGAATGGAGTGGGCGACGAACTCACGGCCACCTTTACCGACACGATGGGGCCGGGACCGATCACGTCGGTCACCGTGGAAGTCGCCATCGAGCACGCCTGCAACCTCGATTCCATGGTCTTCTCCTTCAATGGAGAGCAGATCGGCACGTGGGGTGCCGCCGAAGGCCCGGACTGCGACTGCGGAAATCCGAGTCTGGGGCTGGCCAGTTTCACCCTGACGGATCCCGCTACGTATCACTTCAACGGCGTGAACAGCATCACGATCATGCACACCGCCGCAGGTTCGTGCCACGAGGCCATCAGCGCAAATCCGGCATGGGGAAGCGGCGTTGCCTTCCGCGTGACGGTGAATCGGTAGAACGAATAGCCTGACCCCCGATTCCAGGCGCTTGCAAGGGTTTTGCAAGCGCCTGTTTAATTGGCGCAATCCACCCCGAGGTCACTCGTTTCGGAGCGCGGCGATCACGGGACCGCGCATCGCCAGGTTCACGGCCAGCCCGATCCACAGCAGGCTGCCTGCGACGATGGCGCCCAGCGTCAGCGCCAGTCCGGACCACGGCACGCGGACTTCAGGGGAGAGCAGGGCTGGCGTCACCGCCACTCCCGCCGCCAGCGCCCCCGCCACAATCCCGGCGAGGGCCAGCGCGCCATGCTCTGTGAAGAGCAGCCGCTGAAGGTGGTTTCGACGGAAGCCGATCGCGCGCAGCGCTGCCAGCTCCGCACGTCGTTCAAGAATGTTGCGCGCGGCGACCACCCCCAGGCCGGCGCTGCCCAACAGGACGCCCAGTCCGCCCAGCAGCATGAAGATGGACAGATAGGTGTTTTCCACGCTGTTGAATTCCGCCAGCCGCCGCGCCGTCGGCACACAGGCGATGCCGAGATCCGCCAGCCGCCCGGTGAGTTCGCGCTCAAGCTGGGCGACCCGGCCGGGCGGCGCATCCACCAGCAGCACGCGAGCGCCGCCGAGGGAGGGAAACCGCTGCAGGAGGTGTCGCTCAGCCACAATCAGATGACCCTGAAAAATGGACGGCGCAAGCCCGGCCATGAGCCGGATCTGGAACGAATGCCCCGCGTCGTCCGTGTAGGTCAGCGTGTCGCCGACCGCCTTGCCCAGTCCCCACCGGATCACCGCCCAATCGGCAATGGCCGGCACGGTGTCGGGCCCGAGGTCGCGATCCAGCAGGCGCCACGGATGCGAGGCGTCTGCGCCGTCGGCCACTTGGACGAAGGAGCAGGCGCCGCGCTGATCCAGCGCCGCCGGATCCACGCCCAGCAGATGTGGCATGGCGACGCGGTTGAGGTTGAGGCAGCTCGCATCGTCCCCTTCGCGCAAACGTAGCTGCGTGAAGCCCGCGCTGGCGGCCGATTCGGTCGACAGCCCGAATCGCGCGCGGCCCCGGGCGCTGTTCAAGTCGTGTGTCAGCGGCAGCGTCGTCTGGCCCCACAGCGCGTAGCCGCCGGTTCCGCTGGTCCGGTCGCCTGGGTCCCGGACCGTGCCGCGTCGGTTCGCAGCGACGGCGCTGACGAGGAACACGCCGAGTGCAACCAGCGCGATGCAGGCCAGGCTGCGTCCGGGCCGCAGCGATACGCCGCTGATGGCCAACCGGAGACCGCTCGGCGCCCGTCGCGCCGCCGCTTGTTGCAGCAGTCCCAGGGCGCCGTGGCTGATCGCGAGCAGTCCCGCCAGCACCAGGCTTCCCGAGGCGAAGAACGCGCCGGCGGCCGCCTGCCCCTCTCCGGCGGGAACCCGACCGGCGACAACCCCGGCGGCCAGGAGGCAGCCCGCGCCGGCCAGCAGGGAGCGGCGCGTCGGGAGGCGGGTGCCCGCGCCCGTCCCCCGGCGTCGCAGCTCGCTGGGGGTCGTGCGCATCTGCCCGCGGATCACCCAGGCCATGCTCGCGACAGCGGCCAGCACGACGACCGCCGCGCCGATCGCGACCGAACCGGGCCGGACATGCATCTGAAAGGCCGAGGTGCGCACGGCATCGCGCCAGACCGTCTGCAGCGCCCGGAGAATCACCGCGTCATATCCTGCGGCGAGACACCCGCCGACGACCGTGCCGGCCACAGCCAGCGTCAGCCCCTCCGCGATCCGCAGATTTCGGAGGGTTCGCGAAAGGAAGCCCAGGGCTCGCAGCGTGGCGGTCTCATCCGCGCGCTGCTGCACGTTGAATGCAAAGAGGAGCGCGGCCAGCAGCACGGCGGCGGCAATCAGAAAGAAGCTCAGTCCGGTGAAAAGCTGTCCGAAATCCACGGCTTCGCGGCTGGCCGCCAGTCCCGCCGCCTTGGCTGGCTGGATGACGAAGCCCAGATCCCGGGCGCGCATCGCGCGGCGAAGCGTGTCGGCGACCGCCGCCGCATCGCCGGCCGCGCGTGGAAAGCGCAATGCCGTATAGACGCCGAACCGGTTGCTCCAGAGCCGCTCGGCGGCTGTTCGCGCGAGATAGAGCTTCGGCAACGGGCCGTAGGCTTGCCAATAGGCTTCGTCCTGATCGCGGATGCCCCGCAGGTCAATGGGAATCCCGGGATCCCAGTCCCGGCAGTTCGCGGTGTCCGAAAGTCCGGGGATGACGGGCGCCAGCCGGCGATCCGCTGCGGCAACGTCGGCTGTCGGAACGATTCCGGCCACCGTGAAGGCGGAGGTGCGCTCCTCCAGGCGGCCGCCAGCGTCGACCGCATAGTAGGCGAGGGTCAGCGGGCTTCCCGGCGACACTCCCAGATCCTCCGCCAGCCAGTCGTTGATCAGCACCTCGTCATCCGCCAGTGCTTCGGGCACGCGCGGCGGCCCGGCCGCGCTGGCGAATGAATAGGGGGTTGACCGTCCGTTGGATTCGATGCGGTTGACGAAATACGTGATGACGGGGCGGATCTCCGCCGCCGTCCGGAACGCGGCCTCGGCGACCGCCTGCGCGATGAATACCTGGTCCGACAGCAGTTCAACGCCGCCATCCGGCAGGAGTTCCAGGCGGAGTCCCGCATCGTCCAGCCGCCAGCACGCATCCAGCCTCGCCTGCCAGGCGTCTGGGGTTGCGGCGGCGGCGCCAGCCGGGCCGGCCTGGATCAGCAGGACATTGGCGCGGTCCGCGAGGTCGAGCTGGGCACCGAGCCACGACAGCGGCACAAAGACGGTGGGCGGCGGATTTTGGGTGGTCTTGAGGGTGAAATGGCCGAAGGCGTCCGGCGTCTGCACGCCCGCCACGCCCAGCCGCCGTGACCAGGTGTCGGCCTCTCGCGCCGCGAGCGTCAGGTCGGCGGGGAGGCCGCCGGGCTTGCGCAGGCGCAGCACCACGGCGTCGCCCGGCCCCTTCATACCGAGACGGTCGGCCAACGTGCCGTTGATCAAGCAGGCACCGTCTTCGAGGCGCGGCGGCGCGGCCGGGCGCGGCGCCAGTCCCCAGAAGGCGTCGTCCACGCCGACCACCTGCACGTCGTTGACGCGGCGGTCGCCCTCCGGTGTCAGCGCCACGCCGTTGAGCAGCAGCGCCGCCGCGATCCGGTCGGCCGACCCCGCGCGCAGGCGTCCCGCCAGATCGGCTCGGAAAAAGCGTTCCGGCGCGACGAGGACGAAATCGCTTCCGCCCAGACGCGACAGCGTCAGACGAGTCAGGCTGTAGCGGACAGAATCTCCGACCATGAGCGCCCCGATCAGCACGGTCGCGGCAACCGCCGTTCCCAGTACCACACCCAGAAGGGTGCGCCGGTGGAAACGGAGGCTCCCCAGAAGATAGCGAATCGCGGTCATATCGCCTTCCGGCATATTTCAGCTTTCAGTTTTCAGCATTTCAGCTTTTTCTCAGTGTCACACCGTTCGCTCGACGTTGAGCACAAACGCCTTGACCGCGCCATTCTTCCCGAGCTTGCCGCGCAGGGCGGCGAGGGTATCGGCGAGGGCGTTGGCCTCCGCATCGTCCACGACGAAGAGGGAGAGGGTATTGGCGCCGGGCCAGATGTGGTCGTCGAGGCGGGGGCCTGCGGACCGCCCCACGCCCACGACGCGGGGCACCTTGGTGTAGTTGACCGCGCCCACTACGGCCGCAGCCGCGAGCACCTCGTTCTCCACCGCCATGTTGTAGACCGCCATGACCATTTTCATGCTGTCATCCCCCGTGTTCACCTCCGTGTGTGTGATGCACACACTCCCACACACCTCCCACACCCACACACATCCCCGCACCCACTTACTTCCTCCCGGCCCGCGCCGGGCGGTCGCGATGGAACATCGAGTACACGATCGGCACCACGACCAGTGTTACCAGCGTGGCGAAGCTCAAACCGCCCACCACCGTCACCCCCATGGGCTTCCACGTTTCCGAGCCCTCGCTGTGCGCAAGGGCCAGCGGCAACATGCCAAACACGGTCGTCAGCGTCGTGATCAAGACCGGCCGCAGCCGCTGCCGACCCGAATGCCGTATGGCGTCGGCCAGCGATTCCCCTCGCGCCCGCAGGATGTTGATGTAGTCCACGAGCACGATCGCGTTGTTGACGACCGTTCCGATCAGCAGGATCATTCCGATGTAGGTGAAGATGTTGAAGGTCATGCCGAAGCCGAGGAGCGCGTACACCACGCCGGTGAAGGCGAAGGGCAGGGAGAGCACGATGATAAAAGGATCTTTCAGGGATTCGAACTGCGCGGCCATGACCATATAGACCAGCACCAGTCCCAATATCAGCAGCAGTTGCATGTCCCGGAAGGCCTCCGCTTGTTCCTGAACCTCGCCACCGTAGTAGATCGAGACGCCCAGGGGCAGGACGACTTCGGCGTCGATGGTTCGCCGGAGGTCGTCGGCCACTTCGCCCACCGAGCGTGCGTCCGTGTCCATCCCGACGGTGATCATCCGTTCCTGGTCCTTGCGCTCGATCTCCAGCGGCCCGAGTGCTTCCTGCACGGTGGCGACGGCGTCGATGCGGATGCGTCGGCCATCGGGCAGGCCGATCTCGGAATCGAGAATGTCCTTCATCGATATCCGGCGCGTCTCGGCCAGCCGCATGTAGATCCGGTACTCATTCTCGCCGTCGCGGTAGGTCGAGGCCTCCAAGCCGTAGAACAGCGTCCGGATCGTCTCCACGATGTCGGAGACATTCAGTCCCAGCGTCGAGGCCTTGAGCCGGTCCACGTCCACCACCAATTCCGGCTTGCCCGGATCGAGGCTGATGCTGGCGTCCTTTGCGCCGGGTATCCGATCGGCGATCGCCTTGATCTGCGTGGCGATCTGGCTGGTCTCGGCCAAGTCAAACCCCAGAATCTGCACGACGATGGGTTTGCCGCCTCCGCCGTGCCGGCCCATGGCGCGGTTTTCGGTGGACATTGAGACCCGGCTGATTTCGGGCCAATCGTGCATCCGTTCGATGACGGCGCGTCCCAGATCGCGGCTTGACCGCGTGCGCGTGTTGATCGAGGCCAGCTTGAAGTCCACGTTGCCCAGATGCGAGGCCGAACGACCGCCGAAGCTGAAGCCCCCGCCGCCGCACTGCCAGCGCGAATGGATGATCCAGTCGGCCGGGATGATCTCCTCCGCCAGCGTCACGATCTTCCGGCAGATCTCCGTCGAGACCTCCACCCGTGTTCCGACCGGCAGTTCAAACCGGATCGAGAGGTCGCCCGAATCCTGCGACGGCGCATACTCGGTGCCGATGAGGGGCGTCAGCGCCAGGGATGAACAAAACAGCAGGATCGCCCCAGCCAACACGACGAGCCGATGTCGCAACGCCCAGGCCAGAGCGCGCTCGTAAAACCGCTCCAGTCCCACGAAACCCGCCTCGCTCACATGAAACACCCAGCGGCCAACGCGCCCGCCGCCGATGGTCGTCTCGTTGACAACGGTGAGCCACTTCGAGCTGAGCATCGGCGTCAACATAAGCGAGCAGAGCAGGCTGGCCAGCAGCGTGATGGAGATGATGCCGCCGAGCTGGCCGAAGAAGACGCCGCTGGTGCCCTTTACGAAGACCAGCGGGACGAAGACCACGACCGTCGTCAGCGTGCTGGCGGAGATCGCCAGACCCACCTCGTCGGTGCCGAACATGGCGGCCTCGGCCCGGTTCTCGCCCCGGTCCATCCGGCTGCTGATGTTCTCCAGCACGACCACGGCGTTGTCCACCACCATGCCGATCGCGATCGCCAGCGCCGAGAGCGTCACCACATTGATCGTCCAGCCCTTGAAGAACATGAAGGCGAAGCTGATGATCAGGGAGAAGGGGATCGTCAGGAGAATCACCGCCGACGAACGGACGCTGCGCAGGAAGAACAGCGTCGTGAGAATCACGAAGAAGCCGCCCCACAGAACGGTTTTGGAGACGTTGCCGAGCGACTGCCGGATGAAGTCGCTGGTGTCGGCCAGAACCGACAGCTTCACATCCGAAGGCAGGTGCTGCTGCAGCCGTTCGACCTCGCGGCGCACGTCGCGGGCGACCTGCACGGTGTTGGCGCCGGACCGCTTCTGAACCATGAACATGACCGCGTCGCGGTGGTTGACCTCGCTGTAGCGCTGGCGCTCGGTGAAGCCGTCGCGTACGGCCGCCACATCGCGCAGATACACGGCCGCGCCGTCGCTCCGCTTGAGCACGATGTTGCCGATCTGCTCCGGGCTGCTGTATTCGCCGGGGACGCGGACGGTGAATTCGACCGCGCCGGATTTGATGCTTCCCGCAGGCAGCGTCAGGTTTTCAGCGGCGATCACCCGCTGCACTGCGCCCACGGTCAGCCCGTAACCGGCCAGCTTGATGGGGTCGAGGTCGATGTTGATCTGCCGCTCCAGTCCGCCGAACACCTGCACGGCGCCGACGCCTGGCACCCGTTTAAGCCGGTCGCCCACCTCGCGGTCGATCAGATCGTAGAGTCCCTCCCAGCTCTCCTTGGCCGTGGCGCCGAAAAAGACGATCGGCATGGAGGAGGAGTTGAATTTCAGCACGATGGGGTTGTCGGCGTCTTTCGGCAGCCGCCGCTTGGCAAACTCCAGCTTGTCGCGGATATCGTTGGCCGCCTCGTTCAGGTCGGTGCCCCACTCGAAGAGGCAGGTGACCGTGGAGAGACCCTCGCGCGTCCGGCTGGTCAGTTCGCTGAGGTCGCTCACCGTGGCGAGCTGCTTCTCGATCACGCGCGTGACCTTGTTTTCCACGTCGGTGGTGCTGGCACCCAGCCAGGCCGTGGACACCGTGATCGACGGGTTCTCCAGCTCCGGCATCAGATCCACCGGCAACCGGGTGTACGAGACTAGCCCCAGCACGAGGATCGCCAGGAAGACCATCGCCGTCAGCACGGGCTGGCGGACGCCCACTTCAGCAAGTTTCATTCGCCGCCCCCTGTCCGATTGACCCGCACGCCGTCGGAGAGTCGGTGCTGGCCGCTGATCACCAGCTCTTCGCCCGCCGCGAGACCCGACAGGACCTCGACCATTCGCCCTTCGCGGACGCCCGGCACGATCTCGCGGGTCTCCGCGTGATCGCCGCTGACCACAAAGCCCAGGTAGCGCATGCCGCGGCGAAGCAACACGTCAAACGGCACAGCCACGACATCGCGCCGCTCGCCCAGGATGAGGCGCCCCTCGGCGTACAGCCCCGGCCGCAGGAGCCACTCGCCGCGCGCGTTCTTGGCGTTGGGCAGCCGCACCTCGATCGTCGCCGTGCGCGTCACCGAGTCCACCACCGGATGCACATGGGCGACCACGCCAGGGAAAACCACCCCCGGCGCGGCATCGGCCCGCACGTCCACGCGCGTCTTCCCGGGCTCGATCTGTGGCAGGTAACTCCCCGGAACCGCGACGAGAAACTTCAGTTCCTCGAGCGGCAGGATGCCGACGATCGTCGTGCCGCTGTTGACCATCGCGCCGGGATCCACCCCTTTGAAACTCACAACGCCGTCCATCGGGGCGCGCACGAACGCCTCGCTGAGGGCCACTTCGTTCACGGTCAGCGCGGCCTCGGCCTGCCGGACCTGCGCCTCGGCCTGGTTCACGCCAGCGGAGGCTCGGTCAAAATCGGAAACCGCGAAATCGCGCTGTTGCTCCGTGGTGGATCCCTGTTCAAACAGGCGCTTCATGCGGGCCGACTCGCGCGCCTTGTCCGTGCGGTTGACGACGGCCGATTCGAGGGCGGCCTTGGCGGTCGCCACGGCGGCCCGGGAGGCCGCGACCTGAGCGTCCAGGTCGCGGTGGTCGAGCTCGGCGACCACCTGGCCGGCCGCCACGCGCGATCCTTCAAAAATCGGCTGGTCGTCGGCGTCGACGAGCCGTCCCAGGCGCCCGGATATCTTCGGCCGCAACTCGACGCGCAGCACCGCCTCGAGCGCGCCGGTAAGTGTGATCACGTCGGCGAGGTTGGTGCGCCCGACGAGAGCCGTGCGTATCGGCATCGCCAAATCACGCGGCGGCGCTGGCGGCGGATGTGCCTGCTCCCGCGCCCACTTCATCCCGTAATACGTTCCCGCCAGCATCGCCACAACGGCTACGCTGAAGATCGCTCCCTTGCCCACTCGATTCATAATGCTCCTTATCGGGCGGCCTGCGGTCACGGTTCTGCGCGCAGCTCGTCCAGTCCCAGCGTTCCCGTAGCCCGCTTGAGGGCCAGCCTCGCCATGTTGTGATCGTACAGCGCCTGATAGTAGAGTCCCTGCGCCTGGGTCAGGGCTGAGCGGGAATCAACCACCTCGACCTCGGTGTTGATCCCCTCGGTGTAGCCAACCTGGGCGAGGCGGCTTCCCTCCTTCGCCCGTTCCAGATTGCGTGCCTGAGAATCGATCAGCTCGTCGGCGTTGGCCAGCGCGAGGAGCGCCTGCTGCACATCGAGGAAGACCCCCTCCTCGGCGTTCCGCAGGTCAATCTCGCGTTGCGTCAGGCGCGCCCGTTCGACGATCCGGTCGCCCTCGCGGTCAAAGCCGTCGAGGAGGGTCCAGCGGGTCTCGACGCCCACGAGCCAAGCCTGCGTTCCGTCGTCGTCGCGGGTATGGGTGGCCCGCCGGCTGGCGGTCAGGTCGATTGCGGGAAAGTAGCGGCTGCGGATGGCGGCCAGGGACTGGCGCTGCATGCGGATGCGCGCCTCGGCCTGGCGCAGTTCGGGGCGGTACAGGTAGGCCGTCCGCAGTGCGGTTTCGAGGGAGGCTTGGGTCGGCACGTGGGTCAGCGCATCGGCCGGGGTGACGACCGCATCGGGCGCGGCGCCCATGGTGCGCAGCAGCCGGGTCCGGGCCATCACCAGATTGTTCTTCTGCTTGATGGCCGCCGCGCGGAAATTGGAGACCTCGACCTCGGCCCTCAGCACGTCGTATTGTGAGGCCACGCCGCTGTCAAACTTCTTGTTCGCCTCGGCGAGCTGAGCCTCGGCCGAGGCGACGGCCGCCTCGTTGACCTCGTGTAGCTTCTGCGCCAGCAACATGTCGTAGTAATCGGCCATCGTTTGTCCGATCGTCGCCTGCACCTGCCGGTTGACTCCCTCTTCCGCCAGGTAGGATTGCAGCCGCGCCGCCCGGAGCCCGGCCGTCGCGCCGCCCGCCCGGAACAGCGGTTGCCGCGCCGTAACGTCGAAAACATGCCGCGCATCATCTGTGCCCTTGCTCAGCGTCGACCCCGCCGAGACCGTTGGCGTGGCCAGGACCAGCGCCGAAACCACCTGACCGCGAGCGACTTCCTTTTCCAAAACCGCGCTTTGTAGCGCCCGGTTGTAGAGCAGGGCCGTCTGGACCGCATCGGCCACCGTCAGCCGATCCAACGGCACGGGCTCGTCGATGGCGGCCCGCTCCGCCTGCCACGCCTCGAATGCGCGGGCGCGGTCGTGCTGGATATCCGCGCGGATCACGCCGCTGCTCATGCACCCGCCTGACAAAGCGGCACAGGCCGCCGCCACGCAGGCGGCGGTGACCGCGCGAGGAGCGATCCGACTGAGAGCGGTTATCGCCGTGAATGTCATGTCTTGTCAGCCTCGCAGTCTTGCAGGTTGATTCCCGAAACCCCCGCGATCCGCAGGGCCATCCGTTCAATCATCGGCAGCTTGTCGCGCAGTTGCGTCTCGGGGGCCTGGTGCGACCAGTAGCGGCTGGCGGCCAGAACAAAGCCGTCGACCGCCAGCGCCACGGTCACCGGATCTTCCGCATCGGGTTCGTCGGTGCGCGGCAGGGCACCGATCAACGCGGCCAGCCGGTCGATCAGCGCCCCGTGAAACCGGGCAAACAGGGCGTGGATTGGAACACCGTAATCGCCTTTGCCGCCGCCGATGCCGCCTGAGGCCATCACCTTGAAGAAGCCCCGGTGGCGCTCAATGTCCTGCACGCGGATGCGAACAAAGGCGCGCAGCGCGGGGGCGGCCCCGTCCGTCGCCGTGAGCGGGTCGAGCTGCGCGACCATATCGGCGAGGATGTCCTCAATCACATTGCGGCAGAGATCGGCCTTGCTGGCGAAGAAATTGTAGAGCGAGCCGACCGAGAAACCGGCGGCGGCGGCGATCGCCTCCATGGTTGCGGCGTCAAACCCTTCGGCGGAAAAAACCCGCTCGGCCGCCGACAGGATATCCTGACGGGACAGGTCGCGTTCCCGCTCCCGTCGCCGTTCCTTCAGGTGATGCCGCGCGGCACTCGCCGTCATTCTGAATCTCCGTTCATTTTTGTTAACGTTCCTATAGTACCATGAGCAGCCGTTCAGCGGCAAGGCCAATATGGCCGAGGCCAATATGGCCGAGCAAACTTTTCTATTGAACGAAGCCCGCCGCTGTGGTATAACGACCGCCCATTTTGCTATCCAGTGAAGTGGAACGGGCGGCCACCTCCGTCCAGGGCTTTCAGGCTGACTGCCCTGTCGGTTGATGTTTGGCTGCCTTCAACGTGTCCGGCGCGCCGCGCCGTAGACAAAGAGGTATGACGTCATGCCCAAAATGAAAACAAAAAAAGCCGCGACGAAGCGGTTTAAAATGTCGGCCACGGGCAAGGTGTTGCAGAGCCAGGGGGGCAAGTCCCACCTGAACGCCTGCAAATCGCGCAAACGCAAGCGCAATCTCCGTGGCATGTGTGTGCTCAGTGAGGCGGACCAGCCGCGCATCAAACGCATGTTGTCGAACTACAAAGGCTGAATAAGGAGAGTAGCCCATGCCCAGAGTTACCAATGCCCCGGCGTCGCGCGAGCGCAGGCGCCGGCGTCTAGACCTCGCGAAGGGATTTCGCGGGTCACGCAGCAAGCTTTTCCGTCAGGCGACTGAGGCGGTTGACCGGTCTCAGCGGCTGGCGACGGTCCACCGCAAGCAGCGCAAGCGGGATTTCCGTCATCTGTGGATCGCCCGCGTCAACGCGGCGGCCCGCGCCAATGGCATCACCTACAGCCGGCTGATTGAAGGCCTGACCAAGGCGAACATCACGCTGAACCGCAAGATGCTGGCCGAGATCGCGATCCACGATGGCGAGGGATTCAAGGCGATCATCGAGAAGGCGCGCGCGGCGCTGGCCTGAGTGTATCAGGCATGAACTCCAACACGCCCCGGCTGCAAAACAGCGTTTTGCGGACGGGGCGTGTTGTTTTCTGCGGCGCGTCCGGTGAACGTGCGCCGTGCGTGCGCCGGATCGTCAGTCGAGCAGATTTCCGGCTTCCTTGCGGACGGCCTCGCGGGACTCGGCAGAGGTGACGCTTTCAAGCGCCTTCTTGTAGTAGGCGGCCGCTTCGGCACGGGCGGCGGCGGCGGCCTCCGCATCGGGGATTGTGGCGAGGATTTCGGCGATGCGCAGGGCGTTGCGTCCGCGAAGCATGTCGGGGGTGTGTTGAACGCCGGTTGTAGGGTCATAGGTGTCGGCTTCGGCCAGGTCTCCGAGGCAGGTCATGAACATGCGGAAGTGCTCGACGGCCTCACGCGGCTTGTTCGCCTTGAGCGCGCGGTGGGCCTTGACCTTGCACAGCGCCATCGTGTGCCAGGATGCGTCGCGCCCGGGAACGCCGGCTTCCAAATACGATTCGGCGAGGTCGAAGTCCTCCAAGACGAAGGCACCGTCGAGCCGCATGGTCTTGAGGGTCTTGACGGTCTCTTCGTTGGCGCCGATGAGGAGCTGGTTGGCGATGGGGATGAGCTGCTTGAGTACCGCCGTTTCGTCGATCAGGTCGTAGAAGAAGCGGATCAGGAGGGCGCTCACGACGGGGGTGGGGATCTTGGCGTTCAGCAGGGCTTCGAGCCGCCGGGGCAAGGCGGCTCGGTTGGTCGCCATCGCCGATTCGGCCCAGTGGCGGGCAGCCTGGGAGACGGCAGCCTTGCCGCCCGGCTGGAAGATCACCGCTTCGGCGCAGGCGTCCACGATGTCCAGACGCCCCGCACGGCGCGCGGCCGGGAGGATTTGGGACATCAGGTTCTGCAGCGCGGCATCGGGAAGCGTTTCGGCGGCGGTCTTGAACAGATCCTGAGCCGCATCCCACTGGGCGCGGCCGGCGGCCAGCCGGATCGAGCTGGTCAGAAGCAGATGCGTCCGATTTTCGCGGTCTCCCTCCGCCGACGCGACTTGTTTGCTGAGGGTTTCGAGATCATCCCACCGACCGGCGGCGATCATCTGTTCGAACGCGCCGGTTAGCACCGCATCGGCGGCATCGGCGGGAAAGGCGGCGAGGATCACGGACAGGGCGTCGGCGGCTTGCTCCATATCGGGCAGCCCGAGAGCGGCGAAGAACCGCCACTCGGTCGCTTGCCGGACCAGTTCCGCGTCGACCTGGGGGAGGGATGCGACCGAGGATGCGAACGCAAAGGCTGGAGCGGCCCCCTCGTTTTCGTTCAGGTAGGGAAGCAGCAACTGGAGCCCGATCCGCGCGCAGGCGACCGGACCGTTCGTGCAAGCTGCCAGCACCCGATCACGAACCGGATCGGTGTGTCCGGCAAAGAGGCGGATGCGGATCGCTTCAGAAAAGATCTCGTCGGCCCAGGGCTCATAACTCGAATTTTCGAGCAGGGCGTCGAAGACGCGAACCGCCTCGTTGGTCTGACCGATCCCGAACAGTTCATTGGCCTGCTGGTAGGCCTCCTCCATCCCCTGCCGGTATTTCTGCTCGAGGGCCATCGCCGCCGCCGAATCGGGGTCGCGTGCCCCGGACGTGGATGTGTCCTTGTTGCACCCGAACGTCAACACAACGGTCGCGGCGATCAGCCCCATCGACGCAGACACACACATACGTTTGAACATGCCGAACCTCCACATGCGCCACGGGCAGAGCGGACGCCCGCGCGGGCATCGGCTCACGCCGTCACAAAATAGCGGCGCTCATTATAGGGAAACCCCCGTGGCATGGCAAGCGCGGGTTTAGGGTAAACATTTGGGCTTGCTAGGATAGAACGGCGGGGCCATAATCATCAAAACAGGAGATCTTATGGATGCCGTTCAGCTTGAATCGCCCCCCTCGGATGGGCATACGCTGTTGATCATCGAACCAGTCGCCGAAGCGCGTGAGCGCTTGGCTGCGGTGTTCGCCCGGGAAGCCTACGAACTGCATCAGGCGATCACCCCTCCCCAGGCATTGACCATGGCGGCGCTGATCACGCCCGACCTGATCCTGCTCGGCCCCGGTCTGGCCGAACAGGCGCGCGCCGACGTGTGCCGGCAGGTCCGCATTGATCCCCTGCTGAAGGACATCCCCATCATCAGCGTCGTGGCGGACAGCGGGCTCAGCGTGCGGTTGAGAGCCCTGGAGGATGGCGCGGACGACGTGTTCGCCGAGCCGGTCAACGTCCACGAAGTGCGCCTGCGGGTGCGCCACATTCTCCGGCAGGACCGGCCGAACAAGCTCACCGCGCAGCGGCTGGAATACGAGCGTGCGCAGGGCGAGATGGAGACCGCGCTGGACGCCATTCTCGAGAAATGGGCGTTCTCGCAGGAAATGATCGGCGTGGAGACAGTCGGGCATACCCGGCGTGTCGTCGACCTGACGCTCGCGGTGGCCCGGCAGTTGCAGATTCCGGAGCACGAAATGCCCATGATTCGCCGGGGGGCGATTCTTCACGACATCGGGCGGGTCGCCGTGGATCAGGATGATGTGCTCGCCTGGAGCACGCTCGCCCCCGGCGATCAGGCGCGCGTGCGGCAGCACCCGTCGCGCGCGGAGGAGCTGTTGTGGCCGATTCCCCTGCTGCGCCAGGCGCTGGCGATTCCCCGGCACCACCACGAGCGGTGGGACGGTTCGGGCTATCCGAAGGGACTGCAGGGCGAGGCCATCCCCCTGGCCGCCCGCATTTTTGCCGTTGTCGACGTGTATGACGAACTGTGCGCGGGCCATCCGCGGCGGCCCGCCTGGCAACCCCATCAGGCGCTGGCCATGATCCGGACCCAGTCGGGCAAATGGTTTGACCCGGCCGTGGTGGCCGCGTTTGTGAAAAGCCAGCCCCTGCTCACCGCGCCCATCCCGACGCCCCAGCGGAAGGCCGTCAGACAGAAACGCGTCGCGCGGAAGCGCCGGTTTGCGGAGCGGCTTTCACTCAGCCGGCGCGGCGCGTGGGCGCAATTGGTGGTCGCGTCGCTGCTGATCACGGTCCTCCCCATGCTGTGCCTGATCTGGATGTGGCAGGCCGATGTCAACGGCCTGCTGACCTCGTCGGTTGCGGCGGGCGTGTCGGTGGTCACGATCGCCATCATGCTCGCCGGCTACACACTCCTCGGCAAATACCCGCTGAACATCGTGCGCATGCGCAACTATCTCCGGATGTTGGCGAGCGGTGACATGCCGGTGGGCG
>Ga0194125_10000339_pt1 | contig 77705 bp, 62 predicted proteins | sample TA2KigC250mmetaG_FD_148626 | JGI IMG/M metagenome (GOLD analysis project Ga0194125, IMG submission 148626) | Freshwater microbial communities from Lake Tanganyika, Tanzania - TA2015034 Kigoma Deep Cast 250m | ecosystem: Environmental > Aquatic > Freshwater > Lake | place: Tanzania: Lake...
CCGTCGGAGGGCAAATCCCTGGTCGCCTCCAACCTGGCCATCGTCATGGCCCAGACCGGTCTCAAGACCCTGTTGGTGGATGCCGACCTGCGCCGTCCGTCGGTCCACAAGGCGTTCCAGCTCCAGAGCCCGATCGGTCTCTCCGCCTACCTGGCCGACCGGGTTCGCGGCGTCTCCGAGATCGCCCACTCCACCGAGGTGCCCAATCTGGATGTCATCTGCTGTGGTGCCATCCCGACCAACCCGTCGGAGCTGATCGGTTCCAAGCGGATGTTCCAGTTCCTCGAGGAGGCGAGCCAGAAATACGATCGGGTCATCCTCGACTGTCCGCCCATCTCGGCCGTCGCGGATCCGCTCGTCATCGGTTCCATGAGCGACGGCATCCTGTTCGTGACGAAGTTCAACAAGATCCGTCGCGAACACGCCCAGCGCTCGGTCCAACGGATCCAGGACGCCGGCATCCACATCATCGGCCTGGTCCTCAACGACATCGATTTCGAAGGCAAGGACTCGTACTACTACAGCTACTACTATTACCAGAACCGCTACTACTCCTCGCACTACCGCAGCCGCACGGGCGGTGACGACGGTGGGAAGAAGGGGAAGGGCGAGGGGAAAAAGGTCGAGAGTTGAGAGTTGAGAGTTGAGAGAACGAAGGGGACGCCGTTAGGCGTCCCTTTTTTTTGCCCAGGCCGTGGGACTTCCGGAGCTATGGCTGGGCCTCGACGAGGATTTTCAGGGACTCCGGAGACGCCGAGGCGGCCAGGGCGATGGCCTCTGAGGTTCGTTCGAGGGGAAAACGATGGGTGACCAGTGGGCGGACATCGAGGCGACGCGAGAAGACCCTCCGCGCGACCTCGCGCTGCAGGGAAAAATCCGACGAGTAGCTGCCCAAGACCGTTTTCTCGTCGACGCAGAGGGTCGACAAATCCGTCGGCGTCCGGTGGCCACGAAGCGTGTGGGCGAACAGCAGGATGCGTCCGCCTCGACGCACGAGGTCGAAGGCCGAATGGAAGGCTCCCTCCGGCGGAACCGTGAGCACGACCGCGTCGGCACCGCGTCCTCGGGTCCTCCTCCGGATCCGCTCTGCGAGGCCTGGATCGCCGCCGTCCCACGTGGCCGCAGCTCCCCAGGTGCGCCCCAGGAGGCGTCGACGCCCGACCAGGTCGGTCCCGAACACCTGCTGTCCGTGGAGGGCCAGGATGCGGTTGAAGAGCAGTCCGATGGGTCCTTGTCCTACGACCACCACGGAGTCGCCGTGATGGAGTCCGAGGCGACGCACGGCCTTGAGGACGGTGTTGACCGGTTCGAGCAGTGCTCCTTCCTCGAAGGTATTGCGGGACGGAATCCGGACGACGCCGGGAAGGCAGAAGGGCAGCACCTTGACGTACTCGGCATATCCACCGCCGGCCGGTTCGAATCCTGCGGTCACGCCGGTCCGGAGATAGGTCGCGCACTGGGCGAAGTCGCCGTGGACGCAGAAATGGCATGTGCCGCAGGGCACGTGGTGGTGAAGCGCGACGCGATCGGCGATGCGGATCCCCGTCACGCCGGAACCGACCCGGACCACCGTGCCCGCCGTTTCGTGGCCGAGGATCCGTGGGGGTGGCACCGACCCGGTCTGGATCTTCTTGATGTCGGTGGGACAGACCCCGCACGTGGCCACGCGGACGAGGATCTCGTTGCGGCCGATCCTTGGCACCGGCACCTGCTCGAGGCGGAGGTCGTTGGGTCCCCGGTAGACGACCGCCCGCATCTCGCGGGGAATCCGGGGCTCCATCTCTGAACGCCTCAGGGGATTCTCACCGAACCCACAGAAGGATGGCTCCGCCGAGGATCACCCGATACCAGCCGAAGGGCACGAAGGTGTGGTTTCGGATGTAGCCCAGGAGCCATTTCACGGCGAGGAAGGCGGTCAGCGCCGAGACGACGGTTCCGAGGAGGATAAGACTCCACGGTTCATGGGTGGCATTGGGGGTCTTGAGGACGTCGAGGGTTTCCTTCGCGCCGGCGGCCAGCAGCGTGGGGATGCCCAGGAGGAAGGTGAACTCGGCGGCGGCGGGACGATTCATTCCGACCATGAGCGCGAGAAGGATCGTGGTCCCGGACCGGGAGGCCCCGGGACAGGTGGCGGCGATGAGTTGTCCGATACCGACGGCGATGGCCACCCGCCAGGTGACCTCGGCCGACCCCGGGTGGTTCCGCAACCAGCGCTCGATCACGATGAAGGCGATGCCACCGATCAGGGTTGCCCACGCGACGGGATGGGGAGTCTCTGGCAGTTCGAAGCCCCGTTTTTTGAGGAGGAGTCCGCCCACCGCGGTGATCACGAACGCCAGGCCCAGTTTGGAGAGGTAGTCCTGAACCTCGGGTCGGGCCCATCCGGTCAGGAGATCTCGGACGCGCTGGGCGAACACCACGATGACCGCCACGACTGCGCCGGATTGGATGACGACGTTGAAGAGGTCGCTGCGATGTCCCAGCCAATGTTCTGCGATCAGAAGATGGCCGGTGGAGGAGACGGGTAGGAACTCGGTGATCCCCTCGATGCACCCCAGCAGGATGATGGAAAGCCAATCGGGCATGGCTTGGGATGAACCGGGAATCCCCTCCTGGGAGCAAGGTCAAAGCAGGTTTCGATGCGGTCGGGCTCGGGTGGGGAGGGGTCCATGGCGAAACCGGACTTTCCCGCCATGACCTGGCACCGCAGGCTCGTCCCATGTTCCTCGCCGATTGGTTCGAGAAGGGTTCCGAGTCGCTCTATCAGGTCCGGTCCCGTGCCGCTGGTCCGTCCGGCAAACTACCCCTGACGCCCGACCAGCTTCGGGACGCTCCCAGCGGAGATCTGTTTGGTCTGACACAGAACGCGGGCATGGGATGGGAGCCTTCGGAGCTGGGCCGTGATGGATTCCTGATCCTGAGCACCTTGGGCGGACTGCGGTCGCCCGACGGCAAACCCATCGCCCTGGGGTACCACACCGGGCACTGGGAGTTGGGGCTCCAGGTGAAGGCGGCGGCCGAGGAATTCCGGAATCTCAGGACCATTCCATTTGCCGGATACGTCTCGGACCCCTGCGATGGACGCACGCAGGGAACCGTTGGGATGTTCGACTCCCTGCCGTACCGGAACGATGCGGCGATCGTGTTCCGACGCCTCATCCGATCCCTGCCGACCCGGAAGGGGGTGCTGGGGGTGGCGACCTGCGACAAGGGATTGCCCGCAATGCTCATGGCGTTGGCGGGAACACCGGGCCTTCCCACCGTGCTGGTTCCGGGTGGGGTCACCCTTCCTCCGGAACAGGGCGAGGATGCCGGCAAGGTCCAGACCCTGGGCGCTCGGTTCAGTCACGGACTGGTCTCCTTGGAGGAGGCTGCGGAGTTGGGATGCCGAGCGTGCGCGAGCCCGGGAGGCGGATGTCAGTTCCTCGGCACTGCGGCCACGGCTCAGGTGGTTGCGGAGGCGTTGGGGCTCGCCCTTCCCCACAGCGCCCTGGCCCCGAGCGGTGAGGCGGTCTGGCTGGATCTCGCGGTCCAGTCGGCCCGGGCCCTCGTGGGACTCAGCCGATCCGGAATCACCACCTCCCGTCTTGTCACGGGAGGCAGCATCCGGAATGCGATGACGGTCCATGCCGCGTTCGGAGGCTCGACCAACCTTCTGCTGCACATCCCGGCGATCGCCCATGCGGCAGGACTTCGTCGTCCGACGGTTGAGGACTGGGTTGAGGTGAACCGTCGGACCCCACGTCTGGTGAGCGTTCTGCCGAACGGCCCGGTCCATCATCCGACGGTCCGGGTGTTCCTCGCGGGCGGTGTGCCGGAGGTGATGCTGCATCTGCGGGGTTTGGGCCTGCTGGACCTGGAGGTCCTGACGGTGGGGGGTGTCCGTCTGGGTGAGGTTTTGGACGGTTGGGAACGATCCGAGCGTCGGACCCGGTTCCGGGATCGGCTCAAGGAGTTGGATGGGGTGGAGCCTGATGATGTGATCCTGCCGCCAAGGCGTGCTGCGGAGCGGGGTTTGACGAGCACCGTGACCTTTCCGAGGGGCAACCTTGTGCCGGAGGGAGCTGTTATCAAGTCGACCTCCATCGACCCGACTGTGGTGGATGAGGATGGGGTCTATCGGCACGAGGGACCGGCACGGGTGTTCACCCGTGAGCGGCAGGCCATTGAGGCCCTGAAGCGCGGGGAGATCCGGGCGGGTGATGTGCTCGTCCTGATGGGGGCGGGTCCGCTGGGGACCGGCATGGAGGAGACCTACCAGCTGACGAGCGCGCTCAAACACCTGCCTTTTGGGAGGCATGTGGCGCTAATCACGGATGCCCGGTTCAGCGGGGTGAGCACGGGCGCCTGCATCGGACATGTGGGACCCGAGGCGTTGGCCGGAGGACCGATCGGAAAACTCCGGGATGGCGACCGTATCCGTATCCGGATCGATCGGATCCGACTGGAGGGCAGCATCGACTTTGTTGCCCAAGGGGGACAGGCCGTTGGAGTGGAAGGACAGGTCCCATCCGGATCTGCCGATGGACGGGGTGGGGTGGGTGGAGGGAGTGTGGGACAGGTCAGGGAGCTGGCTTCGGCGCCTCCCTTTGGGGACAGGTCCTTGCCAATACCTTCGTCGATGCCGACAGAGGGACAGGTCCTTGATGACGCTGAGGCTCGGGCGATCCTCCGGTCCCGTGCTCCTCATCCGGACCTGTCTCCCCATCCGGACCTTCCTGAGGACACCCGTTTATGGGGTGTCCTGCAGGCTGCAGGAGGAGGGACCTGGGGCGGTTGTGTCTACGATGTCGACGCCATCGTGGAGCGTCTTGGTACCAGGGCCTGATCCAGTTCTTCGAAAGGGTTGATGTAACCTGTTAATGAAAAGAGACATCCGGGAATCAAGCAGCCGCTGGATCCGCATCGGGTCGGGCATCGGGTCGGGCATGGCGGTCGGGCATGGGGACAGGTCCTCTGGGAGGTTGCGACTGGCTGGACTCGCTGTTCTCGGCCTCGTGTCTCAGGAGATAGAGGACCTGTCCCTGATCCCCTGATCGCCCCACGGCGTCGCGATAGGGGAACAGGCCCTTACCCCACTTACCCCGTAGTTTAGGGACAGGCCCTTGGATGGAGGGTCTCACCCCACCGGAGTGTGACTTGGCCCCGGAGCAGAAACGCCAGAGTACAACCAGAAACAGACAGAGGACCTGACCGGGATCCCCGACTTTCCGATGTTTAGTCCAGTTTGCGGATGCGGATGTGCCGGTACTCCATCTGCCCCCGGTCTGCCTCAAGGCCGATCGGACCGGTCGGCGGCAGCTGGAGAGCCGCCTCGAGCACCTCACCGTTGCAGGTGCAGTGGGCGACATTGTTTCGCACCACTACCACAATCTCGTTCCAGTCCTGAGGACGGTATTTCTTCAGGTCCTTGTATGGGCCGGCCACGAGGTAGTCGCGGCACTGCAGTTGGGGCTTCCGCAGAAAGATCCCACTGTCAGCGTTCACCCGGGCCCGGAACTCCAACCTCAGCTCGAAGTCACCGGGGAACTCCTCGATGGTCCAGAGCTGACGCAGGTGCGGCCCTTTTGACGGCGCGTAGTCGTTCACCACCAGGGCATGACGTTGCGCTGTATATCGACCGTCACTGGCTTCCTTCCGGCCGTTGAACTGCTCGGTGGCGGAGTAGCACCAGCCATCGAGATTCTGGCCGTTGTAGAGCTGCCGGAAGCTGCTGTGTTGATGCGCCGTGTGGGCGCAACCGACAGCAAGGAGGGCGGCGGTGACGGCTCCCAGGAGGACCGGAACGGAGGCTTTGATCTTCATGTGTGGAACAGGAGAGACGTTCCACGCGCGGGAGCCGATCTGGCAACCGCGAACACCGCGAACACCACCAAATCCGATGCCGACCCAAAGAGCGAGAGAGGAATCGAAAGAGGTTCGGGGAGAAAAAAGGCTCGGGGACAGGTCCTTTCCCAAATTGGAGGACAGACCCTTGAAACGGTGTGAGTCACCTACCGATGCGCTACCTGACCCAAAACCCAGACCAACAGATAGATGACCTGGCCCCGGACCGATCCATGGGCAAGGCACGAATAAAGGGACAGGCCATGGACCTTCTATGTTTCCGTGCTTGGGGACAGGCCCTTTCAAGGACCTCTGTTCCAGGCTGCCCAGTCGTCGCTGGCCAGATAGATGACCTGGCCCCTCACCCACCATAGAGGGACAGGTCCTACCCCCACCTGGGGACAGACCCTGGGCAAGAGTGACCTGACCCCGCTTCCCAGACCGTCTTTCGGGGCGTGTCGGATTTACCAAGGCTTTGTGTCACCTCAATGTGACACATATGAAAACGGCAAGCATTCGTGAGCTGAAGCATGATACCTCCACCGTCCTCGGTTGGGTCGAGGCGGGTGAGCGGGTGGAGATCCAGAAGCGTGGCAAGGCAGTTGCGATCCTGAGTCGTCCAGGGCCGCAGCCATCGACCTCCACGGAGGTCGACTTCATGGCCCGCCTCCATTCCATCTATGGCGACCGCGTGTTGACCGGCACGGCTACGGAGGTGATCTCCGAGGAACGGGAAATCGATGACTGCCTACGCCGACACCGGGTGCATCTGCTCCCTTCATGCCCTGGATGACCACTCCGAAAGAATGGTGGCTTGGTTGAAACGATATCGACGGCCTCTGCCGTTCATGGGATTGCATCGGCTTGAGTTCCGCAACGCGCTGCGCCTTCGGGTGTTCCGGAAGGAAATCACGCCTCAGCAGCGGGAACTTTCCATCCAGGCGATGCTTTCCGACCTCGCGGCGAATGTCTTTGGGCATTCCGAACCGGAATGGCTCGAGGTCCTTCTTGAGGCTGAGCGGTTGAGTGCCGGGCATTCCGAATTCTTGGGTACACGCAGTCTCGATATCCTTCATGTTGCCTCAGCCCTTGTCTTGGGGGTGGAACAGTTTGTGACCTTCGACATCTGGCAGGGTTCACTCGCTTCTACTGCGGGTCTTCAGTGGGTGACTCCGTGAGCGGAAATTGGATCGGTGCGCCACGCCGCTTCACGGCCACCTGAACACTCCCAACAGCCGGAGGGCCGCCAGGATGGCCAGGGTCAGGATCAGGGTATTGAACCCGCGCTGGGGGATGCGTCGGATCAGGGCCTTGCCCAGGAACAGACCCCCAACGATCACCGGGACCAGCAGGGCGTTGAACGCCAGCGAATCCCGGTGGATCAGCCCCAGTTGAGCCCCGAATGGGACCTTCATCAGGTTGATCAGCAGGAAGAACCACGCACTCGTGCCCACGAGGGTCTCCTTCGGCAGGGACACCGCGAGGAAGTAAAGGACCATCACCGGTCCCGCCGCATTCGCCACCATCGTGGTCACCCCGGCCAGCAACCCCATGCCCCACGCGAAGGACATCGTATGTGGCACCGAGGAAAACGCCTCGGGCTTCCAGTCCCGGAACAACTGCAACATCGCCAAGGTCAGAATGATGCCGCCCACGATCGGGCTGAACCCGGTTCCAGCGAACGGCGTTTCCGCGGTCGTTTTCAGCAGCCACCACCCCAGTACCACGCCCACCAGGGCCGGGGGCAGGGTCCGCCAGACCTGTTTCCAATCCGCGGAACGTCGGAACAACAGGACCGCTCCCACATCACCGACGATCAACATGGGGAGCACGACACCGGTCGACGTCGTCCCCGGGAACAGTTGGGCGAACAGGACGACATGGAGGAGACTCAGTCCGGGAAGACCGCTCTTGGAAATCCCGATGCCCAACGCCGCGATTCCCGCCATCGCCCACTCCGCTGCTGAGAGGTCAGGCAACACTTAGTGAAGAGGGGCCCCAGGCGGCGGGTCGATTCGTGGAGGTGGACCCAGCCGGCCGGTTTGTCGATGTCGGCACGGACGGGGACCCTGACGCGGGGATCGGCATCAGGCCCTGTTTGGACAACAGCCACCCTCCCGCGACGAGCAGCAGGCCGAGCAGGACCATCCAGAAGAACAGTCGCACGAACGAGGCCGCCACCTTCCAGACGACCACCAACCCGAGAATGGCCACCACAACGAGGCCCGCAGCAATCAGGTAGGTACGGACCTCGGGATCCATTCGGATCAGGCCGTCGCGGGAACCTTCCGGACCGCGCGCAGGCGTTCAGCACCGTGACGCAGCATCCGCTCGGTCACGTCCCATCCCAAACAGGCATCCGTCAGGGAGACGCCGTACCGCATCTGGGACAGATCCTTCGGGATCGGTTGGTTGCCCTCGAACAGGTGGCTTTCGATCATGACACCGATCAGCGGTTCACAGCCCTCGACCCGTTGGGAGACCAGGTTCATCCAGACCTCCTCCTGCTTCGCGTGCTGCTTGCTGGAGTTGGCGTGGGAGCAATCCACCATCAGACCCGACGGGAGCCCTGCCTTCTGGAGCTGCTGGGCCGCCTCGGCGATGCTGGAGGCGTCGAAGTTCGTCCGCGCCCGGCCGCCCCGGAGCACCACGTGGCCCTCGGGATTGCCCGAAGTCTGGATCAGCGCCACGGCCCCGGAATCATCGATTCCCAGGAAATGGTGCGGATGCCGTGCGCTCAGCATGGCGTCGACCGCCACCTGCAGGGATCCATCGGTGCCGTTCTTGAATCCGACCGGCATCGACAGCCCACTGGCCATCTCCCGGTGGGTCTGGCTCTCCGTCGTGCGGGCTCCAATCGCCGCCCAGCTCACGAGGTCGGCCGTGTATTGGGGGACAATGGGATCGAGAAACTCGGTGGCGGTGGGAACACCCAAGTCGTTGATCTGTACGAGCAGTTTCCGGGCGGCCCGGAGACCTTCCTCGAGGTCGTAGCTTCCATCCAGGTGGGGGTCATTGATCAGTCCCTTCCAACCGATCGTGGTCCTTGGCTTCTCGAAATACACCCGCATCACCAGGAACAACGTGTCCTGGACCCCCGGCGCCAACGCCGCGAGGCGTTGGGCGTACTCGAGAGCGCTGACAGGGTCGTGGATCGAACAGGGTCCGAGGACGACCAGGAGGCGAGGATCCTCCCGGCGCAGGATCCGTTGAATGGTGGCGCGGCCCTCCACAACGGTGGCGTTGGTCCGCTCCGTCATCGGCAGCTCGGTCTTGAGGTCGGCCGGGGACCGGAGTCTCCGGGTGCGGACAACCCTCAGGTTGTGCGTCGGTTGCATGTTCGTGGATCAGATCCTAGTCGGCCGCCTCCACGTTGGCGAGAGGTGGCTTTCGGGCATTCACCGCCCCTCATGTTCCAGGCGCCGCCGACCGCCCGGCCGAAGCCATGCGTTCAGGGCGACGGCCTGTCCGGCTCGGGAACCGGCAATCCGTAGAGTCGGGCCAGCGCGGGTTTCAGGAGCCATGGCTTTGAAACCGGAAGCGCCTGTGGCATGGGCGCATCGGAGCGCGTGTGCTTTTTCGGAACGTCCTGCCCGAACAGCTGCGCGATTTCATGCCCACTCCCCAGACCCCGGCGTTGCAGAATCGTTTTGGCTAGCGCCTCCGGGGATGCATCCGGATCGGTCTGGAAGTGTTTCCGCATCGCCGCGAGCACTGAGGTTCCATCCGGGAAATCCTGTGCAACCTTCTCGAGTGCCTTGGCAATCGCTGACACGTGCCGGGACCGGGATTGCGCCACATCGCTCCAGGTGATCTGGGTGTGGAGCCACGAGAACAGAAGTCCACCCGTGGCCATGAAGGCAAGCCAAGTTCCGGCCGCGGCAACGACCTGTCGGATCAGTCTGCCCACACCCACATCGAATCGCCGGGCGTTGCGCGCGGCGAGAAGCACCAGGGCGACTGCAACCGCCGCGAGGCCGAGACTCGCAAGCCATACCATCAACTCGGGAGCCCGTCGGGCGACCCATTCCGGAGGGGACCAATCCGGGCTTGGAATGGGTCGGCCTGAGACATGATCCCCATAAAGCTGCGTCAGGGCCTCCGAATGGGTGTTGGCCAGAAACGTCATGCCGAGTCCGAGGCAGACCGCGAATCCACCGAGTACGCCCAAGGCGGTCACCATCGCGCTCATGATGTTCCGAGTGGTCGAGGAGGCGTGTATGCCCACTGCCAGCAGGACCAGGATCAGGAGGGCCACGACGCCGAGGTTTTTCAGCCTTTCCGTTTCGTTCTGAAACATCCCAGCCACCTCCTCGCCGAAATCACTCACGTCCAAACCGTGGCCCAGAATGGGATTGGGATCGGTTCTGCGATCGCGATCGTGTGTTCGTGGCATCGGAACCGATCGATCCTCCTTGCCCTGGTGGCGGGCATCCTCTCGTGGGTCTACGTGGTCTACTTTGCGTTGACGCGCAAACCTGACGAGTCCCGGTAACCTGTTCTGTTGGCGAACCCTGCTCCAGGGGGAGGGAGTCAGCGGGTGGATGGGCGTGGGTCCTCGAGTCCATCGCGAGGGCGCTGGACTGGGACGCCTCGCCTGAGCCGGTTGCACTGGAGGCCATGCGGGGAACTCTCTGGGGTGTTGACCAATCCCCATCCCTCCACCCGGGGCGAGGCCTTGGCCCGTCTGGAAGAGTTCCTGCCAATGGCTGGCAGCTATGGACGGGATCGCAATGCCGTCCTCCCAGGGCACCCGAACGTTTCGAGGCTCTCGGCCGCCCTCCGATCCCGTCTGATCACCGAGGAGGAGGTCCTCCGCAGGGTCCTGGCGGTCCACCCGTTTCCGGCGGTCGAGAAGTTTGTCCAGGAAGTGGTCTGGCGGACCTATTGGAAAGGGTGGTTGGAGCTGCGGCCCCAGGTGTGGACGAACTATCGCGAGCGGGTGGTCTGGCTTCGCCAGAACGCTCCGGAGCCCGTCCTCCGTCGCGCCGAGGAGGTGGCTGCCGGGAGGAGCGGGGTTGCGGTGATGGATCGCTTTGCCCGGGAGCTCCTCACCACGGGGTATCTGCACAACCACGCCCGGATGTGGTGGGCCTCATTCTGGATTCATGTGGAACGGCTGCCGTGGGAACTCGGGGCCGACTTCTTCTTCCGCCATCTCCTCGATGCCGATCCCGCCAGCAACACGCTCTCGTGGCGCTGGGTCGCCGGCCTGCAGACACCGGGCAAGGTCTACCTAATCCGGCGTTCCAATCTCGAACGATTCGCGGATCCGTCATGGCTGGACGATACCTCGGGACTGGGTCGGCTGGACGATTCACGGGTGGTGGCGGTCGCTGTGGAGGAACATGCCGACACGAAGGTGCGACCCCTGCCTGTCGTACCGGAGGAACTGCATGGACCCACGGACGCCCTCGGACTCTGGCTTCACGACGAGGACGGGCTTCCTGAGAGGTCCCCCCTCGGGCATCTGAAGCGTCCGACTCTGATGGCAACGACCTTGGAATCGGAGGCCGACCCCTCGATGAGTCTGGTGGTCCGGGCCTGGAGGGCGCGGGCTGGTGCCGATGTCCGGGTGCGGGCTGAATCCCAGTTTCAGTCTGGCGCACCCATGGAACCGTCGGCGGAGCAACCCCTTGCCGAGTCCCTGGTCCAGTCCGCGAGGCTCCATGGCTGTCAGCGGCTGGTGGGTTTGGCGCCCGCGGTGGGACCCATCTCGGATCAGGTGGGTGGAATCCGGCGTCGGTTCGAGGCGCAGGGCATCGAACTGGTCCTGGTCCGCCGCCGTTGGGATTCCGCCCTGTGGGCCTGGGCGCACCGGGGTTTCTTTCCGTTCTGGGAGAAGGTCCATGCCCGACTGAAGTTCCAGTCGGATCCGGACGCCTCGATCCGTGTCCTCTAGGAGGGGTCGGGATAGGGCATCCTCGTTGCGGGGAGTCTTCCCGGCCTGAGCGCGAGATCTCGCGGATCGACGCCGGACCGCAGAATTGCTCCTTCCTGGTGGTGGCACAAATCGGTGGAGCCCGTCACCGGACGGCGTTTCTTACGGACCCCTCCAGGGCACATGGCCGGCATTCCGTTGGTCCTTCCGTGGTTTTCTGTCACTACTCGGGCGCATTCGGATTCAGCGAATGCTCGAGGCCGGTCCCATCGTGAATCAGTTATCCCAATCCCTCTTCGACAGCGATCCTGCCTTCATCCAACGGGCCTTCAACATGACGACCGCGGTTGGACTTCGGTATTTCCTCTTTGCGGGGTTGGCCTGGCTGCTCGCCTACGGGCTGTTCCGCAATTGCTGGTCGCACCGGAAGATCATCCCGCGTCTCCCCCAGGCCTCGGAGGTCCGACGCGAGGTGGGATACTCCCTGGTCACCCTGGTCCTCTTCGGTCTGATCGGAGCGGCGACGATCTCGGCCGCACGGCAGGGTTGGACCCAGATGTACTGGAAGATTCCCGAACACGGCTGGGGCTGGTTCTTTGGCAGCATCGTCGCGGCGATCCTGCTCCACGACACCTACTTCTACTGGACCCATCGGCTGATGCATCATCCCCGGCTCTTCCCGGTCTTCCATCGGGTCCATCACCTCTCCAACAACCCCTCCCCCTGGGCGGCCTATTCTTTCGCCCCGGCCGAGGCGGTCGTGGAGGCGGGGATCTTCCCACTGACCGTGATGGTCCTGCCGATCCACCCGCTGGCTTTCGGTCTCTTCATGCTGTGGCAGATCCTGTTCAACGTGGCGGGTCATACCGGATTCGAGTTCCACCCGAAATGGGTGATGAACACGCCGCTGAGGTTCCTCCTGAACACTCCGACCAACCACGTCATGCATCATGAGAAGATGTGTGGGAACTACGGGCTCTATTTCAATGTGTGGGACCGTCTGATGGGGACGAACCATCCCGACTATGAATCCCGGTTCCGCGAGGTGACCTCGAGGTCGGTACAGCCTGGTTGACCCCACACCGATCCCGCCGCGTCCGTCACCGTTCGCGGTCGATGTGGAAATGGTGAAGGACCCGACGGAACAGCGGGGAGACCATGATCCCCGCGGCGGTGACGAAGACGACGCCCGAGAAGAGGGCGTAGGCGGAGGCGAAGAGCTTCGCGATGTCCGTCTCCAATGGTGCCACGGGACCCATCCCGGTGAGGATCATCGCGGCGTTGTAAAGGGCGTCGATCCAGCTCAGACCCGCCAGGTGGTGGTAGCCCACGGTTCCGATGCCGAGCGAGATCAGGATGAGGATGGTCGAGGCCTCGAGGGCTCTCAGCAGCCAGAGTCCAAGGATGTGGTGGGGAACCTTCTTCCCGGGATGAGGTTGGTGGTTCATGGGTCGAGCATGGTGGGAAACCTCCAGGCGGCCAAGGTGGTGGCGATCTGGATTCCGAAGGCCCCCTGCCAGTTGGAGAACGCTCCTTGGGTCAATCCGTCCGGACCGCCTCGCCTTCGACCCCTGGCTTGGGTCGCCGTTGAGCCTCGAGTTCCACATTCAGCTCGGCATGACCGTCGATCTCGAAGTGTTCGACCTCAATCAGGACATCCCTGTCTCCCGGGGCCTCGAAACCAGCCTCGTTGCGCTCCGGGCCATGCCATGTCCAGTTCTCGATGAGGGTCCGCCCCTCCACCTGAACGCGGATGCCGTCATCGCTGGAGGTGCGGAGAATCCACCTTCCCTTTGGCAGCGGAAGCCGAGTGGTTGCAATCATGCCGAAGCGTTCGCCGCCGGGACCCGATCGGGTGACCTCCTCCGAGAGTCCGAGATCTCGGGGTCCCCGCCCGCCATACGGAAACCTGAGGGAGTCGAGTCGGGCGTGGGTCGCGTCGGGCTTCGAGGCAAGGGCCCGCCAATCGAGGAGGTGGGTTCGGGGATCGGGCCCGTTCCGCCATGAGAAGAACGTGGCATTCCATTCCGTCCGCAGATGGGTTCCGCGGAGGATCCGCTTGAAACCCTGACCCGTCAGTTCGATCTCGTATTCGGTCACGCCCGGTGGTGTGCGCAGCGTGACGCGTTGTCCGGTTTCACCGGGGATGGCGGTGAGGTTGACGTCGGCATTGGAACGAAGCACACGGGCCTCGAGGTTCGTGACTCCAAGGACGTCCCACGCGGGCCCCCCGGGTTGGGATGGACGGGCGATGACGATGGGAGATTCGTGATCCCAAGGCCCCCATTCATCGATGAGGATCCGACGCCGTCCTCGCAGGTGGGTCCTGGCCCCGAGTGGACGCGTTGTCCCTGGGATCTCAAGGCGAGCTCGGCCAGTGGTGGACATGTCATAGACCTTACTCCCCGTCCGTCTCGAGGCGGTTCGATCGAGACGCCACAACGCGGAAGGCGGAAGGGGAGCGGAATCCCGCAGGACCATCCCGGGAGGCAGCACGAACTCCACGGCGTTGGATCCCTCGAGCCGCGTCGGATTCGCGAACCAGGCATTGTTGTTGAGATGTGAGCCTCCTGGCGTATCCCGAAGCTGGAGAAGGACCAGTGGCTCGTTCGGTCCCCGGACGTCGAAGGGAGGCGTCGAGGTGATGAGGAAGGAATTGCGGGCGATGATGTTCCCGGAGACACCGGAATCGTGCGCCACAACACCCGGAAGACCCAGGAGTTGGGTGTCGTCATCCCACCAGAGATGGATCGCAGCCCGGTTGTCGATGAACCGGTTGCCAGCGATCAGGTTCGACGAGGCGTGTTCCATGTTGATGGCACCCCGTTCGAGTCCGTACCCCAGCCCTCCATTGCCCTCAAAGTTGTTGTCGGCAATCAGGGTCCGGGTGGAGTACCCGCCCCAGAAACCACAGATCCCGTTCTCAACGATGCGGTTGGCGACGAGGCTATTGCCGTGGCTGAAGGTCATCTCGATGCCATGGGCGGAGGCGTATGAGAAGTCGTTCAGAAAAAGGATGTTGGAATTGCAGCCTCGGGTGGCATGAGCTTGGACCACATCGGCTGGAGCCCGGATCACCGGTTCCGGCGAACCCGGTGGAGTCCCCTGTTGAAGGCGTTCACGTTCCTGTCGCATCCAGCGCTCCCCAATGGCGTCGTGACCTGCAAACCCGAAGAACCCGTCGCCGCCGTGGGTGACGGAGTTCAGTGCGAACACATTCCCATGGCACTGCTCGAAGCACAGGATACCCGCCGAGTCCTGGCCCCGATTGTAGATGCCCTCCGAATGACCCCGGACGCAGAAATCGAGGGCGTTCCGTGCGATGACGTTCTGGCTGGAGCGCCAGAGGGCAACACCCCAGCCGGAGAGGAAGGAGGCATCGTTGTCGTAGAGGGACGAATCGTCGACGCGGTCGAGCAGGATCCCGTTCTGTGTGCGACGGATCCGGACCCCGCGGACGGTGATCCCACGTGAGGACTCGATGCAGATCGCTCCACCGTATTCGTCGCGCCACTTCCGGTCGTCGTTGTGATGAGGGAATAGCCAATCGGCCCCGTCCTCGGACTCGGGTGTCGATCGGAGACGCTGCCGGTAGTTGTCGGAGAAGTCCCCTCCCTCGACGACGAGTCCGTTGGCCCGGGAGGCGACGATCCCATTGAAGAAGCCGTGGATCCGCGCATTGCGGATCCGGACGTTGGACTGGCCCTCGATCCGGATGCCGATGCCGCGCAATTGATCCCCATCGGTTTCCCGTGGAGCGCCACGGAGCTCGGTCTCGTGAGCGAATTCAAGGGTCAGATAGCTGGCGCCGATCCGGACGACCCCGTTGCTGTTGGTGTCCCGAATGACCAGGGGAAACACCACGCGGCAGGAGTTGGTGATGACCGTATCGTCTCGGCTGACCACCAGAAGGGGCAGTCGCTCCACCCTCGGCGCGGCGGTGATCGACGCGGAAGCGAGGACGAGGCCCAGAAATTGAAAGACGCGCACGCGGGAGATTGGAATGTCTGGTGCGAGGCGTCGACGGGCGTTTGGTGGGGTTTCGGTCGCGCCAGCGCCATCAGCGGGGGTTCTGTAGGTCCTGTGGGTTCACCAGCTCCGGGGCTGGTCCCCGTGCTGCGGGTCTGGTTTTGTCGGTCCATGCATCCCCTTGCCCGAGTCCTCGTCGCCCTGTCCCTGGGATTGGTCCTCACACGTGCCGATGGTCCTGCGGACAACCGAATCGACCAGGTTCGCCGCATCCCACCCCCGGGCATCGCCATTCCAGAGGAGAGCCGTCGGGAGCTGGCCGCCGAGGTGGGGCGGCTTGGTGCCGAGATCGAGGGGCTGCGTCTCGCGTCCACCAACCGTCCCAGCCGACTGGCCCTGCTGCCGGATATCCAGATCTTCCACAAGGCCGTCGACTGGGCGCTCCGGTTCGATGAGTTCTACAAGACCAACGAGGTGGAAACAGCCCGCCTGGCCTTGCTGGAGGGCTTCCGACGTCTGGGTGCGCTGCGGGAGGACAAACCCTACTGGACCGAGGCCCGTGGTCCCGTGGTCCGTGGGTATCTCTCCAAGGTGGACGGATCGATCCAGCCCTATGGACTGGTGGTGCCGGAATCGTTCCGTCCGACGGGAGGGATTCAGCATCGGCTGGACATCTGGTTCCACGGTCGCGGCGAACAGTTGAGCGAGCTGGCGTTCGTGGGAGATCGGATGCGCAACACGGGGGAATTCGCCCCGCGTGACGCCTTCGTGCTCCATCCTTACGGCAGGTACTGCAATGGATCGCGGTTCGCCGGCGAGACCGATTTCTGGGAGGGGCTGGGCCAGGTGCGCGGGAACTATCCCGTCGACCCGAATCGGATCGTGGTCCGCGGCTTCTCCCTCGGGGGGGCCTCGTGCTGGCACATCGCCACCCACTTCGCGGCCGACTGGGCGGCCGCGGCCCCGGGTGCGGGTTTCAGCGAGACCGAGGAGTTCCTCCGGGTGTTCCAGAATGAATCCCTCAAGCCTACCCCCTGGGAGCGAAAGCTCTGGGGGTTGTACGACGCGACGGCAGTCCCGCTGAATGGGTCCATGGTGCCGCTCGTGGCCTACAGCGGAGCGGACGATCGACAGATCCAGGCTGCCCAGGCCATGGAGAAGGCCATGGCCACGGAAGGGTTGGTCCTGACCCATCTGGTGGGTCCGGGGACAGGTCATCGATACGAGCCGAAGACGAAGGCGGAGCTGAACCGGCGTATCGACGCCATTGCGGTGGCGGGACGGGACCCGGTGCCCCAGGTGGTTCGATTTGAAACGGTGACCCTCCGGTACAACCGCATGGCGTGGGTGACGGTGGAGGCCCTCGGCCAGCATTGGGACCAGGCCCGGGTGGAGGCCCGGCTGGATCCGACACGGGGTTCGGTCCGACTCGAGACCCGCAATGTGACCGCCCTCACCCTGAATCTCGATGCGGGCCAATCCCCGTTCGACCCGCTCCGCAACGTGGTGATCGAGGTCGGAGGAGAGACCCTCGAGGCAGGGCGACCGCAGTCCGACCGGTCCTGGACCGCCTCGGTGTGGCGCGAGGGCGGGCGCTGGGTGCTCGGTTCGGCGTCGTCCAGTGGCCTCCGAAAGCGTCATGGCCTCCAGGGGCCCGTGGACGACGCCTTCATGGAGTCGTTCCTCTTCGTGCGTCCGACGGGTCAGGCTCTGAATCCGGTCGTGGGAGCGTGGGTGGACCGGGAGCTCAACCGGGCCATCGAACAGTGGCGTCGGCAGTACCGCGGCGAGGTCCGGATCAAGGATGACACGGCGGTGACGGAGTCCGACATGGCCCAGCATCATCTAGTGCTCTGGGGGGATCCGCAGAGCAACAAGGTTCTCGGTCAGGTGGCCGCAAACCTGGGCGGCATCCGCTGGGATACCACCGGTGTCCACACACCGGCTGCGGGATATCCGGTGGATCGGTTCGCCCCGATCCTCATTCGACCGAATCCGCTCCGCCCGGACCGTTATGTGGTGGTGAACAGCGGCTTCACCTTCCGCGAGTACGATCTGCTCAACAATGCGCGTCAGACCCCGAAGCTGCCGGATTGGGCGATCATCGACCTTGGACAGGCCCCCAATGCCCGGACGCCCGGCGGCATCGCTGCTGCAGGGTTCTATGATGAATCCTGGGCGTGGAAACCGTGAGCGTCCCCGTGGCTGTGGTGCCGTCCCGGGGCCGCGGTCGGATCAGTGTTTCCGGGAATAGGTTCTTGGACCGACCCAACGGGTATTGAACCGCTGGTGCAGGGCGTCGCTGGGGAATTCGGGCCGTATCTCGGACTCGTGGCGTTGGTCATCCATGCCGCGCCAGGGGAGCGGCTCGATCGTGGTCCCGGCGGCGACGTGGTAGTCGGCGTCCTTGTCCCAGCCGATTGTGAACAGGAAGTAGTCGCGCTGCATGCCCTTGGTCGGAGCCATCAGGGAATTCGTGAACTCGAGGCGGAGGGCATCCCCTCCAGCGATGATCGCCAGTCCTTCGTCGGCGGGACGGACCAGTTCGTTCACTGCGCCATAGCGCGTGGCCCATCCGGACGGAGTGATGTGCCAGGGCGGGGCTGCCTGGACCTCGTTGAAGACCGGGGTGAGGGGTTCGGACCAGGGCAGGTTGGCGAACCGGCTGTAGCCCCGCCAGGCGAGGTCCGCGGAGGCCATGGGCAGCTCCTGGGGTGTCACCGGGCTGGACTCCGTGAAGAGGGCGATCCGATCCCAGTGGATCTCGAAGGCCTGGGCGAGCCGGAGTCGTCGGACGCCCTCGGGAAGCTGTCCGGTGAGGTCCACCACGATCGTCTTGGTCTTGCCGGCGGGGGCTCCGACGGTGACCCGGACGGGGGACCAGCCGGAGGCGGTCTCCACCTCGAGGGTCGGGAACGGGAAGGGAAACTCCGGATTGTGGGAGCCCGCGATGTTGGCCATGCCGCCGCCGAAGCGGAGCCAGCCATTGAGGGCCAGAACGAGGGGGCCCTTCGACGGCAGAGGTCCGAAATCGAGCGTCACGGAGTAGGGTTCGGCGAGACCGCGGTAGTGGGTGCCGCGGAGGCGCACCGGGGAGACCTTGGCGCTGTCGACCGTCTGAAGCGCTGCGGTCACTTCCCTTCGTTCACCGGAACCTTCGAGGTCCGCCTTCAGCAAGGGGAGCGGTTGACCCAGTTGGATCAGTCCGTGCCGGGGGAAGGGACGACCGGGAACCAGCTTGCTCGTGGAGTGCACCTCGGTGCCGACGGGGTGATCGACCGCCACGAGCCGGGCCTGGTCGAGATAGAGGATCTCGCGGAGTTCCTCGGTGATCTGGAGTCGGAACCGTCCGTCGACAGGTTGGAGGCGGGTGCTGTCCCCGACCCAGACCCATTCCTCGGGATCCGCCTCGATGTAGCGTCGGAACGCCACCGGCAGTCCGACCGGGGACGCCCCGAGCAGGTCGGTGACAAAGCGGAACCCGGTGCCATCCCAGGCATACAAGTAGGGACAGGATCCGGTGGGCAGGACGAGTTCGAAAATGGTGAGCGGTTCCTGTCGGTTGGGCGTGACCTCGGTGGTGTCGAGCTTTGTGTCGAACCATCGGGTGCTGACGAGGTCGAGCTGCCTGCGCTTGCCGACCCCGATCTCGACCGGCAGCTGCTGTACAGTCCGGATCGTGTGCCAGCCGCCTGAGGCGAGTTCGATCTTCACCCCGAGGGCGCTGGCGTTGGATCGATTGCCGAGCAGTCGCAGCTTCAGGAGTTCGTTGGCATTCCCACCCTCGTTGCGCAGGAACCGCAGGCCGCCGGCCTCGAGCGCCACGATCAGATCGATGTCCCCGTCCTGGTCGAAGTCGGCCGCGGCGAGGTCGGAGACTGGACCGAGCTGGAGCCGGTCGAACCCGACATCGCTGTTCGCCTGATGGAAGCCGGCGCTGCCGCGGTTGCGCCAGAGGGTCAGTCCCTCCCCACCCCAGCCGATGAGGTCCAGCCAGCCGTCGTTGTCATAGTCGATCGCCCGGAGGTGGTTGAGACGGTTGCCCCGGGCGGGGAGGCGTCGGGGATCCCGGAGCGTGCTGAACTGGAGGTCCACCGTGGAGGCGGTGGCCAGGGCGACGTCGATGCGGAGGTCGTTGTTGAAGTCCCCGGTGGCCACGGCCTTGGCGACGCCCCATCCGGCGGGCTGGTTGGTGGCGCTGAGACCACCGCCCCGTTGATTGAGCAGAACCCAGGGCGGCTGGTTGCTCCGGGTCAGGATCACGTCGGGCAGATCGTCGTGGTTGAGGTCATCGACGGTGATCTGCAGGACCCCTGTCACGGCGAGGGGATCCGTTGCGCCAGTGGGTGTCTTGGACGCGCGGAAGAGTCCTGAACCCAGGTTGGTGTAGCTGAGGAGATTCCCTGTGGGGGAGGCCAGCAGGAGGCCGAGCTTGCCGGTGAAGTCGAGGTCGGCGAGGGCCCCTGCGATGCCCTCGGCCCTCGGTTGGGCCAGTCCGGAGAACGGGGTGGCGTCGGTGAAGTTCCCGTTCGTCGCGAAGCGTAGAACGGTCAGTCCCGCCGGCGAGACCAGCAGCGCATCCTCGAACCGGTCGTTCTGAAGGTCGCCGACGAGGATCTGGTCGACGCGGTTGGAGTCGCCGACGGGCAGGGCCATGCCGGACGCCGTGAAGACCCCGTTGGAATTCCAGTACAGCTGCGCCCCTTCGACGCCGACCAGCAGGAGGTCGTTCCAGCCGCGACGATCGATGTCGAGCACCCCGATCGGTCCCCTCAACTGGGGCCCCGCGGTCCCGAAGGCGGTGGCGGTCGTGTCGGCAAAGGTGATTGGGATGCCCTTGCCATCGGGCTGTTCGAGGGAGAAGGGCACCCGCATGGCGGTGTATTTGCTCTTCTCGAAGAGGGAGGCGTCATCGGCTCCGCCGACCTTGCCGGCGTTGATGCGCTGGTGTTCCTGGAGGGCCTGCTGCGCGGCGTCGCGCTGTCCCATCCGGAGGAGGGCCTGGCTGAGGAGGTAGTTGGCGGAGGGGTGGTTGGTCTCGAACTGGAGGACTTCTTGGAACTGGCCCACAGCGTCCTCGAATTTTCCCCAGCCCAGGAAGGCGCGTCCGAGCTGGAAGCTGACGGGGTTCTCGGTCGGGTCGGCGCTCTTGGCCTCGGTGAGGAATTGGACGGCGTTGGAGTACTGGTTCTGGCGGAGCTGAGCGCAGCCGAGCACATAGGCTGCCGCGCCGCTGCCGGGTTCATACCGCAGGACCTCGCGGGCGTGGCCTTCGGCCTGGATGGGCTGGTTGGCCCGGAGATAGGCGTTGGCGAGGTTGAGGTGGACGTCCGGGTTGGCGGGGTTGAGGACCAGGGCGCGCTGGAAGGCGTCGATGGACTTCGGGGCGTCGCCGCTGTTGAACAGGGTGCCCCCCGTCGCCATGGCATCGGCAAACGCTGCGTTGGCGTCGTCACCCCGACCCTGGGATCCGGACCACCACCAGGCGGCGGCGGCCATGAGGGCGACCAGCAGGACGATCGCAAGGACGGCGAGGATTCCCGTGAAACCGCGACGCGACGGGGACTGGCTCATAGGTTGGGCAGATCATAGTCCCGGACTTGGGTTCAGGCGCGGGAAATCTGGGCTTTGGACTGGAAGGTCCCGGATGGAGTTTGGAGACTGGGTCTCTCGGGACGCCTGCCGCGACCGGGAACGAGAACTATGACGGAACCCCTCCCATTGATCCTGCTGACGGGATTCCTCGGCGCCGGCAAGACCACGCTGCTGCTCCGATGGCTCTCGGAGGCCCCTTCCACGGGCCGGCGTCTGGGTGTGGTCATGAACGAGTTCGGTGCCGAGAGCGTTGATTCCCAGCTGATCCTCCGACCCGGACTCCCCCTCCAGCAGGTCTCGGGCGGATGCCTTTGCTGCGCGTCCGACAGCGAACTGGCCCACGCGGTCCAGCGCCTGGTCCAGGAGGGACGCTGCGACTACCTCGTCGTCGAGACCAGCGGGCTGGCGGATCCCGACAACGTGATCGACCAGCTGACCGACGAGGACCTGCTGCCGCAGGTTCGGCTTCAGTCGGTGGTGACCGTATTGGATGCGGACTGGTATGCCCATTCGACCGGGGGGCAGGCGGAGCGGGTGCTGTGCCGGAAGCAGCTGCAGTACGCCGATGTGATCTGCCTTTCGAAGTGTGACCGCGTGGACGAGGCGACCCGGGAGTTCGTGTCGGGCGAAGTCTCGAAGGTCAACGCCCGGGCGCGTCAGATCCGACTGCCGTACGGGTTGCCGGAGCCGGGGGAGATCCTGTCGGAAACACCGGCCCACCTGACCCTCGATCCGGCACCGTCCAGTGGGGAGTCCCATCTGCATTCGACCTACCACAGCCTCACCTGGCGGTTTCCAGTGCCGGTCGACCGGAGCCGCTTCGAGGCATTCCTGAGCGGCCTGGAGCCCCGGGAGGTGGTACGGGCTAAGGGGTTTGTGCGGTTCACGTCCTCACCGGGGACGCTGCATCTGTTCCAGACCCTCTGGGGGCATCATCTCATCGAGCCCTTCCCGAACGAGCCCGCACCGGAACCGGTGGCGGTGCTGATCGGACCCCATCTGGATGCGGAAGCGTACCGGGAACGGTTTCGTCGGCTGGCTTTTGGAACCGCCGCCGTGATTCGGCCGCAGTCGGGGGTGTGAGCGGCTGCGGAGGGGTCAGATCCCGATCGCAGCCCGGACCGCCTCGAAGGTGGCGGGACTGTTGATCGGGTGGAATCCGGACTCGCGGATGGCGGTGTCGGGATCCTTGAGGCCATGGCCGGTCATTGTCGCGGTGACCAGGGAGCCCTCGGGAATCTCCTGGGCGGCGACGGACTTGATCAGACCGGCCAGCGGGGCGGCGCAGGCGGGTTCGACCATGATGCCTTCGGTCCGGGCGAGGAGCTTGTAGGCGTGAAGGATCTCCTCGTCCGTGACACTCCGGATCGATCCTGCCGATTCCTTGGCGGCGTTGACCGCACCCTGCCAGCTGGCGGGGTTGCCGATGCGGATGGCGGTGGCGACGGTCTCGGGGTGTTCGACCGGATGGCCGAGGACGAGTGGGGCGGCGCCGGCGGCCTGCCAACCCATCATGCGGGGCAGGGTGTCGGAGAGTCCGGCCTCCTGGTATTCGCGGAATCCCTTCCAGTAGGCGGTGATGTTGCCGGCGTTGCCGACAGGCAGGAAATGGAAGTCCGGGGCGTCGCCGAGGGCGTCGCAGATCTCGAATGCCGCCGTCTTCTGCCCTTCGATGCGGACCGGGTTCACGGAGTTGACGACCTCGACGAGGCCCGTCTCACCGAGTTCCCGGACGATCCGCAGGGCGTCGTCGAAGTTGCCCTGGATGCTGACGGTCATGGCCCCGTAGAGGAGGGCCTGGGAGAGCTTGCCCAGGGAGATCTTGCCCTCGGGGATGAGGACGACGCACTTGAGTCCGGCCCGTGCGGCATAGGCGGCGGCGCTGGCACTGGTGTTGCCGGTGCTCGCGCAGACAACGACCTGGGCCCCGCGTTCCTTGGCCTTGGTGATGGCGAGGGTCATGCCCCTGTCCTTGAACGAGCAGGTGGGATTCATCGCCTCGTACTTGAGGCGGAGATCGAAGTGGCCGCCGATGGCGGCGACGAAGTTGGGAACCGGGATGAGGGGGGTGTTGCCCTCCTGGAGCGTCACCACGGGGGTTTCGGTGGTGACGGGCAGGAACGAGGCGTATCGGCGGATGATTCCAGGCCAGGCTGCAGGAGAGGCACTCATGGGCGAATGGAGCGGTGGTTGTAGCCGGACTGGCTTTGAAAGCACGCCGGAAAATGGGCGGAGAGGGGACTCACGCGGAGACGCGGCGGCGCGGAGGAAGAGAAAGAAAACGGGACAAGGAGTTCCGGGAATCCCCCGGGGCTAGATCCTCGGTGGAGTTCCACCGATCTCGAACCCTCATCGCCGCTTTTGGGACCCGGTTCTGGAATTCTCTCCGGAATCCCCTGTTTCTCTGGTGTTTGCTTTGCGTCCCGGTGTCTCCGTGTGGGTCCCTGCGCCCCCTCAGTCCGCGAGGAGGAAGCGGAGGTCGTCGAGGGTCAGGCTCTGGGCGAACTTCTCCTCGCCGAGGATGTCGTTCGCGAGCTGTGACTTCTGACGCTGCAGCGCCCGGATCTTCTCCTCGACCGAATCCTTGATGAGCAACCGGTAGGCGATGACCTTCTGGGTCTGCCCGATGCGGTGGCTGCGGTCGATCGCCTGGGCCTCGACGGCCGGATTCCACCAGGGATCGAACAGCACGACGTAGCTGGCCGCGGTGAGGTTGAGTCCGAACCCACCCGCCTTGAGCGAGATCAGGAACACGGCGGCGCCGTCGTGGTTCTGGAACTGGCGGACGAGCTCACCGCGCTTCTCGGTGCCACCGACGAGGTAGTATGTGGACCACCCGCGGGACTCGATGGAGTCCTTCAGAAGGTCGAGCATCTCAACGAACTGGGAGAAGACGAGGACCTTCTGACCCTCCTCCATCAGGGGCTCGAGCGTCTCGAGCAGCGCCTCGGCCTTGGCGCTCTCGGCCTTGGAATCCGGCTTCGCCAGCCTGGGGTGGCAGCAGATCTGGCGGAGGCGGAGGAGGGAGGTGAGGAAGTTGAACCGGTGCTTGGCAAGGGCGGCTGGTGTGTTCACCCGAAGCAGCATCGCCTGGGCGCGTTTCAGCTCGGCCTTGTAGAGCGTCCGCTGCTCGCCCTCGAGGTCGCAAAACAGGTCTTCCTCGATCCGGTCGGGGAGATCCCTGGCGACCTGCGACTTGGTGCGTCGCAACAGGAACGGGCGGACGCGTGCGGCGAGGCGTTGTCGGGCCAGGGGATCGCCCTTCGACTCGAACAGTCGGGTGAACTCGTTCCGACTGCCGAGGGCGCTGGGCATGGCGAAGCTCATGAGGCTCCAGAGATCGAGGAGCTTATTTTCGATGGGGGTGCCCGAGAGCACCAGTCGGTGGTGCGACTGGAGGCCTCGTGCGAGCTGGGCGGTGATACTGGTGGGATTCTTGATGTACTGGCCCTCGTCCAGGATCACGGCGCCGAACCGGATCTGGCTGAGGGCCTCGCCGACGGTCCGGAGCTGGTTGTAGTTGATGATGTGCAGGTCGGCGGTGCCGAGTTGTGCCGGGAGTTCCTTGACCTTCTCGCTCCGCCATACGGCGACCCGGAGGTGCGGCACGAACCGCTCGGCCTCGGCGCGCCAGTTGTCGGTGACCGACTTCGGGCAGATGACCAGGACCATGGTGGACGCCGCCTGGGTGTCCACTGTGACCTCCCCTTCGGCGGCTTTGGTACCCCGTTTCTTCCTGGTCTCAGCGGCCGCAGCGGGAGCCGGGGCGGGTCCGGTGATTTCCGGGACCTGGGCACTGAGGGTCTCCCGAAGCCATGCGATCCAGCCCAGAGTCTGGAGTGTCTTACCGAGACCCATGTCGTCGGCGAGGATGCCGCCGAAGCGGTTGGCGGCGAGGTAGCAGAGGAAGTGGAACCCGTCCTTCTGGTAGGGGCGGAGCTCGGCCTGGAGTGTCCTAGGGATCTCGGGGGTGACGCGGGCCTGGATCTCGTCGGCCCGACGTCGGATCGCCTCGAACGCCTCCTTGCCGACGAAGTCCTTCGCGGCGGAATCGGCCAGCTGCAGGGCATGGAACCGTTGGGACTCGCTGGTGAGTTCGTGGGGATTGATGCCGAGTTTCGCGAGCTGGGCGTCCTCCTCGGGGGAGAGCTTGAACTCGAGCTTCCGCCAGCCCTTCGAGCCGAGGCGTACCCATTTCCCCCGGGCATCGAGCAGCGACTTGATCTCCTCGGGCGTCAGCTGGGTGTCCGTGACGTCGAGGACCACCTTCAGGTCGAACCAATCCATGCCGGCCTCGACCACATCGAGGCGGAGTCGACCCGCGACGGTTCCATTCTGGAACGAACCCAGTTCACCCTTGAGCTCGAGTCTGACCTGGGGCGGCACCGACGAGAGCCAGGACATGAAGGCGTCGGGAAACTTGGCGGTGACGCGCATCAGCCAGCGTTGTCGTGCGAAGTCCCACTTGAAGCCGGCGGGTTCCAGAAGCCGGGTCACCTCGGGCAAACCGGACCGGTCGTAGGTCACCAGCGATTCCTCCGCCCCATTGGCTGTGCCGGCCTTGCCCCTGATCTTCGCATCGAGCCAGCTGCTGCCGTTCCACCGCTCGGCGTAGGTGCCGTCGGGGTTGAGGGCCAAGGCATCGAAGACCGCGTATTCGGTGTCGTTGCCAAACGCGATGGTCCTAAGCTCGCCGTGCAGGACCGGCTGGAGCGACACGGTCTGGACGCGTTCGGCAATCCGCTGTGGCAGGGGAACACCCAGGTATTGCAGGAACCGGATTCCGGAGGGGGCTTCGAGGGAGGGGGCTGGGATGGGGGTCGCAACGGAGGGGTCGAGGACCCGATCCTCCACCGGGGGTCCCAACCAGACCTCCTGGGAGGTGAGGTACAGGGTGGGGCGGCCCTGCAGGACCGAGAGGGCCTTGGGGGCAGGGGATCCGTCGGGCTGGATCAGGCGCAGCTGGTAGTCGTCGGATTCGTCCGCGGCGGGGTCCAGCCGCCACTGGAGCGGTTGTCCGGGTCGCCCGAGGGGATCGCCGTCAGACCCGACGAGGAAGGGTTCGAGGGCGGGGAGCCTCAGGATCCGATTGAGGAGGCGTCGGGTCTGCTGGTCGTCATAGACAAGGTTGATCGGATACCCGTAGCGGGCCCGCTGGGCGAGCGGTTGCCAGAGGAGGGCGACATCGGGCGAGAGCTGGTCCCCCTGCTTCTCGTCGAACTCCCGGAACTTCCCGGATTTGATGGCGGACCAGTCGAGAGCCCCAGGCTTCCGGTATTCCACCACCGCTTCCTTTTCGGTGAACCGCATCCGCAGCTCGAGCTCGTCGGACTTCCCGGAGCCCTCCTCGGGTGGGGCGAGCTGGAGGTTGTTGAGGAGGGTGCGCCAGCGGTCGACGTCACGGCCGCGCCGCCACTGGATGAGCTGGAGTTGGAGGTCGGCGAACCGGGTGATGGGTCGGAGGAACTCCGGCCACCTGAGATCGCGCTCCTCGGCGGCGAGGGCCAGGTAGTTCCAGAACTCGATCTCGTCCCTGGGCGGGGCGGGCCAGAGATCCAGCTTTTCCCAGGTGTGTCCTCCGATGCGGAATCCAAGGGCGATGAGGTCGTCGCCGTTCAGATGGGGTTTCTCGCGCAGTCGGGCGAAGCGTTCCTCGACCTTCCGGACGAATTCGGCCTCGGGTCGGGACAAGGCTCGGCCCAAGGCTTCGGAGGTGTGCCGGGCGAGGACACCGGAGGCGATCGGTGTTGGAGTGGTGCCCGTCTTCGACCTCTTGCGCTTGTCCCTGGGGTCCGACTTGGCGACGGCCGCGGCGCGTTCCGAGAGCAGGGTCAGCATGGCGCCCGCGGCATGCTCGCATCCGCCGCCGGCGGGACACGTGCAGGTCTCCCACCAGGACTCGGTATCCGGGTCGAAGGAGAGCATGGTCTGCCACAGGGTGTCGCCCTGGATGTCCGCGACATACTCGAGGCCAGGCTGGGTGCATCGGAGATCCTGGATGGCGCCATCCGCCTGGAGAGATTCTCCGCGGTGGCGGGTGTCCTGGGGCAATTCCTTCAGGAACTGCTGGGCGGCGGGCTCGTTGAACTGGGGGAAGGCCTCGGAATCCATTCAGGAGCGCACCATACTCCGGGATCGTGGGGCGACAAGGGAGGCGGCGATTGGGGTACCAGTTTCGGCTGCAAAAACCTCTTGTGAAAAATTTTACACACAATGTAATCTCATCCTCCGCGGCGTTCTTCCGGCGTGGGGGAACGGTTTGTTCTTCCCGGCGGTCGACGCCGTGTTTCAGCCGCCATGCGATTTCAGCGATTCATTCTGGCCCTGCTCCTGACGTTGGTCCCCGCCTGCGTCGCCTGGGCCGCCGAGGATCACGGCCATGCCGCTTCGGCCTCCCATAAGGCCGAGCGCACCAGCGGGTTGCCCCCTGCAGCCCCGGTACTTTTCAAAGTCCCTCTTCCAGTCACCGATTCGGTGCTCCCGGTCACTAACTCGATGGTCCTTACCTGGGTGGTGGCCTTGGCGATTATCCTCGGGGCGCAGCTTGCCATGCGGAGGTCGGCGATGGTTCCCGCCGGCGCTCAGAATTTCTGGGAGTGGATGGTCGATGGGCTTGAGGGATTCCTGGCGGGCGTCATAGGGAAGCATCTGGTGGAGAAGACCTTCTGGTTCTTTGGATCCCTGTTCATCTTCATCGTGATAACCAATTGGTCGGGCCTATTCCCATTGGTCGGGACGGTGGGCTGGGGTTATGCCCAAGAAGGTCACGGGTTCCATGTGAGCGAACCGCTCCTCCGCGGCGCGCATGCGGACTTCAACATGACGTTCGCGATGTCGATGGTCTTCTTTGCGCTGTGGCTCATCTGGGCGATCCAAGAAAATGGAGTAGTGGGCTTCCTCAAGCATCTGTTTGCGCCGAAGGGTGCGACTTCGGGTCCGCTCTTGGCCCTGATGGTCGTGGTCTTCTTTGCGGTGGGCCTCCTCGAGGTGGTCTCGATCGTGTTCCGCCCGGTCTCGCTGAGCTTCCGGCTCTTCGGCAACATTTACGCGGGTGAAAACATGCTGGAGTCGATGACCCATCTGGGCGGGCCGATGCTTGGATGGCTGACGGCGTTGCCGTTCTATTTCATGGAGCTGATGGTAGGTCTCGTTCAGGGACTGGTCTTCATGCTCCTCACCGCGGTCTTCACCCTGCTGATCTGCACTCACGACGAGTCGCATGGGTCCCACGGTGACGAGGGGGGACATTCGGGACACTAAACACTTTCGGTCGTCAGACGGTGGCATGACTGCCGGGGCGATCGGGCAACACACAACACACAACACACAACGCGCAATACTATGATGCTCGCTGAAATCTCCGGAAATATCCATGTCGCTGCCGCGTGCCTTGGCGCCGCAATCGGCGTGGGCATGATCGGCAAGGGCGCTTCCGAGGCGGTTGGCCGGAATCCCGGCGCCGCCACTCAGATCCTCGTCCAGTCGATTCTGAGCACGGCCTTCGCCGAAGGCATCGTGTTCTTCGCCCTGTTCCTGTGGAACGGCAAGTGATCGAACCGTCCGGCGCGGGCCCCTAGGCCCGCGCCACCATTTTTTCAAGACCGCTGACTCGTCCGTATGAGCTTTTTCCTCGTGCTTGCCGCCGCTGCTGGCCCTATTGAGCAGATCGCCACCACCTTCGGAGCAAACTGGGCGGCCCTGATCTCGAACATCATCAGCTTCGTCCTTGTGTCGCTGCTGCTGAAGAAGTTCGCGTTTGGACCGATCCAAAAGGTGCTCAAGGAGCGCGCCGAGAAGATCGAGCAGGGGTTGGCCAATGCCGAGCGCATCAAGGCCGAACTTGCCGGTGCCGAGGCGAAGGCCCGAGAGGTCATCGGACAGGCCGGTGCCCAGGCGACCCGGATGATCGAGGAGGCCCGCGTCGCTGCCGCTGCCGAGGCGGAGAAGAGCCGTCAGCAGGCCATCACCGATGCCCAGGACATTCTGGCCAAGGCGAAGGTCGCGGGGGACAACGAGCTGGCCCGCATGAAGGCGGAGCTTCGCAAGGAGGTCACCCGTCTGGTGGTCGAGACCAGCGCCAAGGTTACAGCCGACGTGTTGACGGTCGACCAAAAGAAGCGTCTGGCGGACGACGCCAATCGTCTCCTGGCCAACAACTGATCCCTTCCGGGTTTCCCAGAGCGCATGAAGATCTCCAAGCAAGCCCGGCGTGACGGTCGGGATCTCTTCAAGGCCTGCCAAGTGGCCGGAGTCCTGGATCAAGGCCGCGTTCGCGATGCGGTCACTGCGGTGCTGAAGCGGAAGCCCCGGGGTTACCTGGCGATCGTCGAGCATTTCAAGCGGCTAGTGAAGCTGGACCTCGACCGCCGGACGGCCCGGGTCGAGAACGCCACGGAAACCACTCCGGAGCAGCAGGAGGCGATCCGCTTAAATCTCGAGCGTCAGTACGGGGCCGGTCTCCAACTTACCTTCTGGATCAATCCCGCTCTAATCGGCGGACTACGGGTCCAGGTCGGCAGCGATATCTATGACGGCTCCGTTGCGGGTCGCCTCGCCGCTCTGCAGTCCGCATCCGTCCTCTGATCGACACCCATTTCTCCCACTTTCAATCCAATTCAGTTCCGATGAGCAACATCCTCCAGGAAATCGAAGCACAAATCGCCGGTGTAAAGGCGACGGTCCAACGCCAGAATGTCGGGTTCGTCCGCGAAGTCTCCGACGGCGTCGCCAAGATCGAAGGTCTCACCGATGCGATGGCCAACGAGATGCTCGACTTCGGAAGCGGGGTCATCGGCCTCGCCCTCAACCTTGAGGAGACCGAGGTCGGCGCCATCATTCTTGGCGACTACCTGGGCGTCAAAGAAGGCGCCGAGGTCAAGACCACCGGCAAGCTCCTCTCCGTACCCGTTGGCAAGGGCCTCCTCGGCCGAGTCGTCGACACCCTCGGCCGCCCGGTCGATGGCAAGGGCGAGATCGTCGCCACCACGTCGTATCCGGTCGAGAAGATCGCCCCCGGCATCGTGAAGCGGCAGTCCGTGAACCAGCCGCTTCAGACCGGCATCATGGCCATCGACGCCATGATCCCGATCGGGCGTGGCCAGCGCGAGCTGATCATCGGCGACCGGTCCACCGGCAAGACCACGATCGGCGTGGACACGATGATCAACCAGGCCCGGATCAACAAACAGAACGCCAACGTCCCGGGGTTCCGTCCGGTCTACAACATCTACGTCGCCGTCGGCCAGAAGCAGTCCAACGTGGCCCGTGTCATCGCGGAGCTCGAAAAGGCGGGTGCGCTCGATTCCACCATCGTCGTGGTGGCCTCGGCCGACTCCTCTGCCGCCTCCCAGTACCTCGCTCCGTTCTCCGGTGCGGCGATGGGCGAGTGGTTCATGGACAACGGCATGGATGCCCTGATCATCTATGATGATCTCTCCAAGCAGGCGGTCGCCTACCGCCAGGTTTCCCTGGTGCTGAAGCGTCCGTCGGGCCGCGAAGCGTATCCGGGTGACGTCTTCTACCTGCATAGCCGTCTTCTCGAGCGCGCCGCACGCGTCAACGAGATGGCGGGCAACGGATCCCTCACGGCGCTTCCGATCATCGAGACCCAGGCGGGCGACGTCTCTGCGTACATTCCGACCAACGTCATCTCGATCACAGACGGCCAGATCTACCTCGAGACGGACCTGTTCTATCAGGGTGTCCGTCCCGCGATCTCGGTCGGTCTCTCGGTCTCCCGCGTCGGTTCGGCCGCGCAGATCAAGGCGATGAAGCAGGTTGCCGGCCGCATCAAGCTGGACCTCGCCCAGTTCCGTGAGCTGGCGGCGTTCGCCCAGTTCGGATCGGATCTCGATGCCAAGACCCAGGCGACGCTCGAACGCGGCAAGCGCATCGTCGAGCTGTTCAAGCAGAACCAGTACAACCCGCAGCCGGTCGAGCAGCAGGCATCGATCCTCTGGGCGATGCAGAACAACTTCCTCGACGACGTGGCGGTCGAGAAGGTGAAGGATTTCCAGACCAAGCTCATGGACTTCCTCGCGACGCGGAAGGCTGCGGTTCTGGACAAGGTCCGCAACGAAAAGGCCTTCAACGACGCCCTCGCGGCGGAGCTGAAGGCGGCCATCATCGAGTTCAAGCAGGGATACCGCTGACGGTCCCCAGGTTTCCTGACCCACCGCCCCGCATATGCCGAGCACCCGCGACCTCCGCCGCCGGATCAAGTCGGTCAAGAACACGGCGCAGATCACCAAGGCCATGCAGATGGTGGCCTCGGCGAAGATGCGCAAGGCCCAGCTTGCGGCGCTGGCGGGTCGTCCCTACGCGCAGCTGATGAACGAGGTCCTCGCCGCGGCCACGGCCGGGGCCGGGGAGTTCTCGCATCCGCTGCTGGAGAAGCGTCCCGTGAGGCGGAAGGCCCTCATCGTGATCACCACCGACAAGGGTCTTTGCGGTGCGCTGAACACCAACCTCCTGCGCGAGGCGGCGAAGTACGACGCGAAGGCGCTGTATGTTTCCGCCGGCCGCAAGGGTGCCCAGTTCATCGCCCGTGCGAAGCGGGAGCTGGCCGCGGAATTCACCTATCGCGACACCCCGGTGTTCGCCGAGGCCAGGACGATCTCCAAGTTCGTCCAGGACCTGTTCCTGGAGGGCAAGGTTGACCAGGTCGACGTCGCCTTCAGCAACTTCATCTCAACGCTGACCCAGAAGCCCGAGATCCGGACGCTGCTGCCGATCGGCGACATCAAGAAGCTCGAGGCTGACCTTTCGGGCGAGGGCAGCCACCAATCACTCGCACCCGCCGCGGGCAAGGAGTACGCGTTCGAGCCCAGCCCGGGTGCGGTGCTCGGCAACCTGTTGCCGCACTATCTCAACTACCAGGTCTTCCAGTTTCTCCAGGAGGCCAGGGCCTCGGAGCATTCGGCACGGATGGTCGCGATGAAGAACGCGACCGACAACGCCAAGCAGATCCTCAAGGATCTCACCCTCGAGTACAACAAGCTGCGCCAGGCCAGCATCACCAACGAGCTGCTCGAGATCACCACCGCCCAGATGGCCCTCGGCTGATCTCCACCCCTTTCCAGAATCTGAATTTACCCGTCGAGTCATGAACAAAGGCAAGATTGTCCAAATCATCGGTCCGGTCGTGGATATCGAGTTTCCCGATAAGCTCCCCGCGATCTACAACGCCCTCACCGTCGAGTTCACCGCGCCCGGCCAGGGTCCGTCGCGGCTGACCCTCGAGGTGCAGCAGCATCTCGGTGACAACTGGGTCCGTGCGGTCGCCATGAGCAGCACCGAGGGACTCAAGCGCGGGTTCGACGTCGTCGACGCCGGTGCTCCGATCTCCGTCCCCGTGGGTGAAGGCGTCATGGGCCGCGTGCTCGACGTCACCGGCCAGCCGGTGGATGAACTCGGAAATGTCAAGGCCGACAAGTACTATCCGATCCATCGTTCGGCACCGCCGCTGGTCGACCAGTCGACCAGCCCCCAGATCCTCCACACCGGCATCAAGGTCATCGACCTCATCTGCCCCTTCCTCAAGGGCGGCAAGGTTGGCGCGTTCGGTGGCGCAGGCGTCGGCAAGACCGTCGTCATCCTCGAGCTCATCAACAACATCGCCAAGCTGCACGGCGGCATCTCGATGTTCGCCGGCGTGGGTGAGCGCACCCGCGAGGGCAACGATCTCTACAACGAGATGATCGAGGCCGGCGTCATCAAGACCGTGAAGGACGAGAAGGGCCACCCGAAGAAGGGTGCCAACGGCATGCCGGTCATCGACGAGGGATCGAAGATCGGTCTGGTCTACGGCCAGATGAACGAGCCCCCGGGAGCCCGTCTCCGTGTGGCGCTGTCGGCGCTGGCCGTCACGGAGTACTTCCGCGATGAGAAGAACCAGGACGTGCTGCTGTTCGTCGACAACGTCTTCCGGTTCTCCCAGGCCGGATCCGAGGTGTCCGCGCTGCTTGGTCGCACGCCGTCGGCGGTCGGCTACCAGCCGACGCTTGCCGCCGAGATGGGCAACCTCCAGGAGCGCATCACCTCCACCAAGAAGGGGTCCATCACCTCGGTCCAGGCGGTCTACGTCCCTGCGGACGACCTGACCGATCCCGCTCCTGCAACGACCTTCGCGCACCTCGATGCGACGATCGTTCTGGAACGTTCGATCGCCGAGCTGGGCATCTACCCCGCGGTCGATCCCCTCGCCTCCGGTTCGAAGGCCTTGGCCCCCGACATCGTTGGCGAGGAGCACTATCAGGTCGCCCGTGGCGTCCAGAAGGTCCTGCAGCGCTACAAGGATCTTCAGGACATCATCGCGATCCTGGGCATGGACGAGCTGTCCCCCGACGACAAGCTCACCGTGTACCGCGCGCGGAAGATCCAGAAGTTCCTCAGCCAGCCCTTCTCGGTCGCCGAGGTCTTCACCGGTCGTCCGGGCAAGCAGGTGCCCATCAAGGACACCGTCCGGGGCTTCAAGGAGATCCTCGAGGGCAAGCATGACGATGTGCCCGAGAACAACTTCTACATGAAGGGCGGCATCGACGAGATCAAGGAGTGAGGCGATCCGACCGGACCCTCCCTTCCCAACCTCTTCTGGAATCCAACATGGCCACGCTCAAACTCGAGATCGTCACCCCCGAGGCCAAGATCTACTCGGAGGATGTCGACATGGTCACCCTGCCTGGTGTCGAGGGTGAGATGGGCATCTTTCCGAGGCACATCCCGCTGATGACAGAGATCGCCTCCGGAGAAGTCTGTGCCCGCAAGTCGGGCCGCGACTACTTCCTGGCCGTGGGCTCTGGATTCGTCGAGATCACCGGCGACCGCGTCGCAATCCTCACGGACATGGCGATCAAGGCCGATGACATCGACGAGGCGAAGGCCGAAGAGGCCCGGAAGCGGGCCGAGGCACGCCTCGCCGAGAAGCTGGGTGACGACGAGCATGCGACCGTCCAGGCCTCCTTGATGCACTCGCTGACCCAGCTGAAGGTCAAACGCCGACGTCATTCCTGATGTCACAACGACTCCAAAACCCGGCCCAGCGCCGGGTTTTTTCTTGGGTGTGGGCGGAGTCGCCGGCTTGTTTCCCATCGCCTTGCCGCTAGGGTCCAGAGCATGCCGGCACCGGTGCCATCAACACCGCCCCAGACGAAGGAGGCGCCCGAGGAGCAGTCGAAGGGGCAGAAGGAACCTGGATTCCTTGTGGTCTGCTGGAACGATCCGATCAACATCATGGCCTACGTCACCCACGTCTTCCAGGTCGTGTTCGGATGGGATCGGAAACGGGCCGAAAAGCACATGCTCGAGGTCCATGAGCAGGGGCGGAGTGTCCTGACCCGGGAGTCCTTCGAGAAGGCGGAACACTACGTCCACCAGCTCCAGAAGTATTCCCTGCAGGCCACGCTCGAGAAGGCCGACACCTGAATCGGGGACCACACCGGTGAAGTTGATTTCCCACGAAGAGAACCGGTTTGTCCTCCGGCTGGACAAGCGGGAGCACGACGCCCTGATGGCCGTCCTCGGCCTTCGGGCCCACCTGCAGCGGAGGAATCCTTCGCTCATGGCGGACACGATCACCGATCCCAGGCTCAAGGAGGCCGAATCGGATCTGCACACAGCTCTTGAGGAGAACCGGAAGAGTCTGTCGGACTCCCTCACCAAATTGATGGAGGATCCGGAGAAGGTGTCGACCCAGGGCCGCGGAAAGATCCTGACACTCGACATCTCGGAGCTGGATCTGATCCTGCAGGGATTGAATGACGCCCGTGTGACTGCCTGGGAAAGCCTCGGTTCGCCTGATCTGGATGACGGTCGGCGGCCGGAGGTCAACGACGATAACTTTCTCGGACTCTGGACGATCCAGGCAACGGACCTGTTCCAGTCCTTCCTCCTGGCGATCCTTCGCGGCGACCCGGAGGATTCGTGAGTGGTTCGGCGGTTTGGATGCTCGACGAGCGTCTGTGGTTTCCCGACCCCAGGCGGGCACGGGGCGATGGGCTCGTCGCGGTCGGCGGGGACCTGGGTGTCCCGCGCCTGCTCCTGGGCTATCGGACCGGGGTGTTTCCGTGGACGGTTGGACCGGTTACCTGGTGGTCCCCGGATCCGCGCGCGATCTTCGACCTCGGGCGGATCCACATCCCGAGGAGCCTTGATCGGACTCTTCGGAAGGGGGTGTTCCGGGTCACCTTCGATGCCGACTTCGGCGCGGTCATCCGAGGGTGTTCGGAGGCGGATCGTGCCGGGAATCCCACCTGGATCACGCCGGAGTTCATCTCAGCCTATGAGGCGCTGCATCGGGCGGGGTTCGCCCACAGCGTCGAGGTCTGGTCGGGCAACACCCTGGCGGGCGGACTCTATGGCGTGGCGATCGGCCGCTTCTTCGCCGGGGAATCCATGTTCCATCGGAAATCCGACGCCTCGAAGGTCGCCGTGGTGTCCATGGCGGAACGACTTCACCGGGAAGGATTCGGAATGTTCGACACCCAGATGGTGACGCCTGTCACCGAGTCGTTGGGAGCCATCGAGATCCCTCGCGAGGAGTATCTGGATCGTCTCGCGAGGGTGGTCGCCGAGCCGGATGCCTGGGGTGGTTCGGGAGCCTAAGAACGGGGTCTGCGACGCGTCGGGGTGTCCGGATCAAGCCGGGTCCCATCCCTAAATCTGGCGATAGGCGGACGGGCGGGTCCGTGGGATAGGAGAGGAGTGCTGACGCTTCCATCCAGGAACGGCGCAGCAACGACAGATCCCATGAACAACCCAGAGACAATCCCATGCCGGACGGCCCGAACCCGGGCCAGATCCGGATTCACGCTGGTGGAGATGGTCGGCGTCCTCGCCATCATGGCCATCCTCACCTCGATGCTGCTGCCGCGTGTCTTCGCGGTGATCAACGATGCCCGGGTCAGCAGCGCCGCCACGGCACTCAACGCTGTCCGGTCCGCCGCCATGACCTACTTCGGTCGGCATGGCCGGTTTGGTGACGCCTCGGGAACCGCCGTCACCGACTTCACCTCCACCACGGCTTCGGCCTGGGACCGCGAGGTTCTGCTGCGGGGTGGGTTCCTGGACCGTCGGTTCATGACACGGATCTCCGACCCTGCCTCGGTGACCCTCACCAACTGTCTCACCGGCAGCACGGAGCCGACCGGGGCGAACGACGCCTACGATCTCGACGGGCTCGACAGTCCGAGGAACGACGCCTCCGGTGGGCGGGTGGTGGTCCAGGCCGTCCTTGAAAATGTGGCGCTGGAAGATGCCCGGGAGCTGAACCGACGCATCGACATCGAGGAGAACCTCCTGCCAACGGCCGACACCAGCAACCAAGGCCGGGTGAAGTTCAACATGAGCGGGTCCCAGTCGGGCACCGTGAAGGTCTACCTCGCCCACCGCTGAGTCTCCGATCCCATGGAACCCCACATGCTTGCTGAACCCATCCGGGACCCGGTGGTTCACCGTCTCCTCGCGGAGGGGCTGCTGGATCCCAGCCAACTCGAGCTGGCATGGGTCGAACAACAGCGTCGGGGAGGAACCCTGGTCCGGGTGCTTCTCGACCTGGGGTTCCTCTCCGGGCAACGGCTCGCTTCCGCCATCGCAGCGGAGGCGGGTGTAGCGGTGGCGGACATGGAAGACTCCTCAACGTGTGTGGCGCTGGCAGATCGATTTGGGCGGGAACGGATGCGCCGCCTCGGGGCGGTACCCAGGGTCGACCCCCGCGGGGTCCCGTTTGTCGCCATGATCAACCCGCTCGACCTGCCCGCCGTCGACGAGATCCGCCAGGTGGTCGGACCGGAGGTCGAGATCCGAGGCGCCTCGGAGTCCAGCATCCTCGAAGCCCTCGAGGGCATCGAGGCTACGTCGGGTCCTGCCTCGGGGGTGATTCGACGCTGTCTCGAGACCCAGCTTTCGATGGAGGGAGCGGAACCGCGATCCGGAGCTCCTGCCACCGTGGAGACACGGGGCGAGGGTCCCATCGTGGATCTCGTGGAGGAACTGGTCTCCCAGGCCCTTGAGACTGGCGCCAGTGATCTCCACTTCGAGCCGGCCGAGACCACTCTCCGGGTGCGACTCCGACGGGATGGTCTCCTGGGGGGCGACGTCCTCATCCCGAAACCCGTCCAGGCGGCAATCCTGGCGCGCCTCAAGATTCTGGGTGGATTGGATGTGTCGGAGTCGCGCTGCCCCCAGGACGGCTGTGGAACCGTCTCGGTTCGACGCAGGCGGGTCCACCTCCGGATCTCCACCCTGCCGACGCAGTTTGGTGAGAGTGTCGTCCTCCGTCTGCATCGAGCCGGAATCGAGGCGCTGACCCTTGGGGCACTGGGTCTGGGTCTGGACCTGGAGAGGGATCTTCGGCTCATCCTGAGCCGGAGCCACGGGGCCCTGGTGGTGACGGGGCCCACGGGAAGCGGGAAGACCACGACGCTCTACGCCATCCTGCGGGAATTGAATCGACCGGAGGTCTCGCTGTTCACCCTCGAGGATCCGGTCGAGATGTCCTGGCCGGGCGTCCGCCAGACCCAGATCCAGGAGGAGGTGGGTCTGACGTTCGGACGGGGGTTGAGGGCCCTCCTGCGACAGGATCCCGATGTGATCCTGGTCGGCGAGACCCGGGATTCCGAGACGGCCCAGCTGATGGTCCGGGCGGCATTGACCGGCCACTGTGTCCTGACCTCGTTGCATACCCAGGATGCAGCCGGCGCGATTCCAAGGTTGTTGGACCTGGGTGTGGAGCCCGGCCTCCTCCCGGGAAGCCTCAATGCCGTTCTCGCCCAGAGACTGGTTCGACGATTGTGTGCCAGGTGCCGACAGAAGGATCCGATCCAGGAGAGGGCGACGGGTCAGGAGAGATCGGGGAGCAGGTGGCGAGCGTTGGGGTGTCCGGCCTGCGGGCAATCCGGGTATCGCGGGCGGATGGCCTTATTTGAGTTTTTCCCGGTGTGTGAGGGGCTCCAGGAACTGATCCCGAACCGGCCCAGCGCTGCGAGGGTGGCCCGGTTCGCAAGGGAACGGGGGATGATCCCACTGCGGGAACAGGGTCGGGCAGCCGTCAACCGCGGGGAGACCTCCATGGAGGAGCTCTTCAGCACCCTCGGGGATCCCGGACCATGAGCGCCCACTACACATACCGGGGAGTCGACCTCAAGGGCCGTATCCGGCGAGGCGTCGCGACCGCCGTCGATGAGCAGGGACTGGATTCCGATCTTCGAGCCCGAGGGATCTGGCTGTTGGAGGCGTTTCCCAGAGCCGAAAGGTCGGGTCGGACTCCACGTGGATCCAGGGTGCGCCGAGCAGAGCTGATCACCTTCTGTGCCTCCATGCGGTTCCAGGCGGAGGCTGGCATCCCGCTGGTCCAGGCTTTGGATGGATTCGCGGAGGAATCGGGACGGTGTCCCCTTGGCAGGATTGTGTCCGAGGTTCGGCACCGGGTGGAGGGAGGTCAGACCCTTTCGGTGGCCATGGAGTCGTGGTCGCGGGTCTTCCCGCGGGAACTGGTCCAGCTCATCCGGGTCGGAGAGGCGTGTGGGTCCCTTCCCGAGGCCTTTGCCGAGGGACAGCGCCATCTTGCCTGGACGGACAGCCTTCTGGCGGAGGTGCGACAGGCGACGCTCCACCCTCTGCTAGTCCTTGGTGCCGCAACTCTCTTTGTGGGCGTATTGCTGACCCAGGTGGTTCCGCGGCTCATGGACCTGCTTGTGGCCGCCCGACTGCCTCTGCCGGGACCGACACGGCTGCTCATGACCGTGTCGTCGATGGGTCGGGGATACTGGGGATGGATTGCGGCGGTGCTTATCGGCACCGGCACCCTTGGGAGCAGCCTCCATCGGATCTCCCCGGGATTCCGTCGGATCTGGGACCGTGTTTGGCTCCGGTGTCCGATCGTAGGACCTGTGGTCCATCTTCTCGTGGCGACGCGGTTCGCCCACAATCTCGGCCTGTTGTATCGGGGAGGTGTCCCGCTTCCATCGGCTCTCGACCAGGTGGCTGGGGTCTGCGGAGGGCCGTGGGTGCAGGAGGTGGTCCGGTCGTTTAAGGATCGGGTTCTGGCGGGTGACACATTGAGCGTGGCCATGGGTGGCTCTGGGTTGTTTCCGGCCCTGGTGGTCCGGCTTGTGGCCTGTGGGGAACGGACCGGTCGGTTGGACGAAGCCCTCTCCCTCGCCGCGTCCCACCATCAGGATCTCCTGGGGCAACGCGTCAAAGGACTCACAGGGGCGCTCGAGCCCGTACTGATCCTGACCCTGGTCGGGATCGTGGGCTTCATCGCCATGGCCATGATCCTCCCGGTTCTGTCCCTCCTCCAATCCGTCCGATGAAACGTCCCTCTTCCGGAACCCGCCCCGATGGTTCTCTCGACGGTTTTTCGCTCATCGAGCTCATCGGGGTGCTTGCGATCCTCGCCATCCTCGCTTCGGTGACCACTGAAGCTGTCCTGTCCCGGATGGTTGCGAGCCGAAGGCAGGCTGAGATGGCCGAGATGTCGAGGCTTGTCGCCTCCATGGAGCGGTGGGTTCGGCGGGACCATCGGCTGCCCACACCCTCCGAATGGCCAGCCGTCCTGGCGACGGGATCTGCAACCCCGATCGCCAGGATCCAGACCAACCTCCATGGGGCTCCTCGAGTCTGGGTCCCTGATCCGGGTTGGACCCTCGCGGGGCGGGGTCCGGCGATGGGTTACCGTCAGGATGCCTTTGGGACCTCCAAGCCCGAGGGGCTCCGGATGCTCCTCATCTCGGCACCGAACGAGGCCATGGAGAATCCGTCGCGGTTGGAGTTTCAGGCCAGGTGGGAGAGTCCAACTGGGGTGATGCCAGCCCATGCCCCACGGGATGGAGTCGTGGCAGCCAACGAAGTGGTGGTGGAGCGGATCGGATTCGAGCCGTTGTTCCACAGGGTGATCCTGAACAACCGGTCCACGTCACTTCCGGCCCGCTGGGCTGTGGACCGGGTTGATGCGGTTGGATCCTGTGGACCGGGAGGCCATCACGAGGCGTACTACATCGAGACCTCGCAGCTCCTCCTCCTGGATTCCGCGGGTGACATCCAGGAGACGGTGTTGGTTGAGGGTACCTCGAGCTGGGTCTTCGACGGCGGGGGTTGGCATCGGCGATTTGGCACCGCCTCCGTTCTGGCTCCGACCGAGGCCGGTCGAAGGGTCTCTGAGCTTTCGGAACTACCCGCGTTTCGTGGCGTGGAGCCTGTGGAGCTGGCGGAGGCGATGTATGACCTCATGGGTGCGCATGGGCGCTGGTCCGCGGATGGATTCCGCAGGACAGGGACGTCGGCCCTGATGGTCCCTTCCCATCGCAGGCTCACCGAGGCGGCACAACGCCTCATCGATGTCTCGACCCACCTTCTCCAGCCATGAGGATCGGCCCCGCCAATCATCCGGAAGCGAACGCTGGAATCAGCAGATCCCGCCAGGGTGTCCGCGGATGGACACTCGTTGAAATGGCCGGAGTCCTCGCCGTCCTAGGGTTGCTGGCGGGACTCTCGGCCCCAACCCTTCAGGACCTATCCCGTCATGAACTGTGGGATTCGGAGATGCGGCAGGCGCTGCGTCTGGCTCAAGGCCTCCGCTCGGAGGTATGTCGGCGCGGGAAGATCCCCGAGGAGTCCGAGGCGATGCGTTTCATGGCGGCAGGGGTCGGGCTCCCGGAGTCGGTCCTTAGGATCAACACGGCAGGACAGCCCCGGTTTCTGCTCCGTGATCCGGCCCTGCGGTTGCTTCCGAGCGAAGTGACGGATGGCGCATCGATGGGCTGGAGCGAGATACGTCACGTCCGCTTCCTCCTCCTGTCGTCGGTCGGGGATCCCCTGAGGACCCAGGATCTCGGCACGACTCAATTCCAGGCGCTGTGGGATCTCCAACCCGGTCAGGCGCCCGAGGGATGGAATGGCCGCGCCGAGGATCTGGTCGTGGGCCGGATCGATCTCGAACCCGAGTTTGTGGAGATGGGGTGGGATGTGATTGATGCTCCAGTCGGTTTCATCCAGCTGGAGCAGGGGCCTGCGGTCATCGGTACTGTGGGCCGATTCCAGTGCCGTCTCCTGAAGGGGACGAGAGTTGCCCTGCTGGATTCTCGGGGTCTCCCGATGATCCATGAGGTGGTCGACACACCGGTGCGGTATCGGCTGGAGCGGGGGCAGTGGCACCGGGCCGGCCTCTGGACTTCGGAGCTGGCCCGACCCTCGATCGAGGACTTTGCACGGATGGCCGATGCGTACCTGACTCTGCCGCCAGACCGATCCGTCACGCCTGTTGTGCCGGTGGACATTTGGAATGCCTTTGCGAACTGCGCGCGAGTCGTGGTGGAACGGTCCCGGGGTGGGGTTCATCAGGGACCCAGCGAGGCAGGAAGCCTGGTCCTTGGTGGGCTCCGTGACGTCCTCCGAGGTCTTTTGGAAACCCCCTGAGGAGAGGATCTGACGATGCTGAAATTGCTGAGAACGGTGCCGCAGTGGGCGGTCAGGGATCGACCCGGCCCCGAGGAGGATCGCCTGGGACTCCTCTGGGGTCCTGGTGGGCTGGAAGTCTTCCGTCTTGGACCACAGGGAATGAACTCGTGGAGGTCGCCCGGACCGATCCCCGATGTGACGTGTCTTCGTGGGGCGATCGAGGAGGCTCTTCGACATCTTGGAACTCCTCCCAACCGGGCGGTGATGGTGGTGCTGCATCCGGAGGTTGTTCAGATCCACGTCGATGTTCCAGCCGCTGCCCCAGCCTCGGTGGTCCGGACCCTCATCCAGCGCTCGTTCGACCGGCAGAAGCCAGTGAAGGGGTCGGTCCGCTGGCGTGACGTCCCCCTTGCCTCCTCGGGAGAATCGGTCCGGCGTCTGGTCTACGCCATGCCGGAGGAATTGTATCAGACGATCCGCGAAGGGCTTCGCGACCATGGGATTGAGTTGGGTTCGATGATTCCCTTCGCAGGTCTGGCCGTACTTGAGGCGGATGCCGACAGGACCTCGGATGTCGCTGTCCTCGAGGCATGGCATCTGCCCGTGGGTCTCGCGGTTGGACTCCGTCGGGGTGGCGATTTCTGGATGGTTCGGCCGTTGGTGTTTGATCCCGGAGATGTTCGACGTGTCGCCCGGGAACTTCGGCAGACCCTTGGGTTCGCGCGGGAGCACTGGTCATGGGTTGCTCCGAGGATCCGGCTTCGAGGCCCGGGGGTCTGGACGAGTGCGGTCGTCGACGGGTTGCGGTCGGAGGGCTTGGACCATGATCTGTTGGAAGGTCGAGACGATGAGGATTGGAGAGCCCGGATTCTTCGGTGCGCCATGGGGAGTGTGGTCGATCTCGTTCCTGCGGAGCGTGAGGACATCCGGCTGGGTCTGGCCGGGGCCTCGACCGCATCCCGACCGTCCATTCTCGTTGCGTTGCCTGGGGTGGTCCTGCTGATGGTCCTGCTGACGGTGGGGTATCGGCTCCGGGGCACGACCCTTGTCCTGGAGCGCGAGCGACAGGTTGTTGAGCAGACCCTCGTGGAGGCCGAGATCTGGACCCTCCAGAGGGATGAGGCGGTCGCACTGATGCTTCCTTGGCAGCAGATGCCGGGAGGAATCCCCGTGGGAGATCTGATGGCGAGGATCCTCGGCGAAATGCCGGACGGGCTGGTGCTGACGGAGCTCGACCTCGGGCGAACGGAGTCGGGCTGGCAGCTGGTGCTTTCGGGTCGATCGATCGGCTCCAACGCGGTGGCTACAATCGGGGTCTTGGATGCGGTTCTGGGCCCGGGCCTCGATGCGCGTTCCGCCTCCGTGGAATCGAAACCCCCTGTGGGCAACGCGGTGAACGCTTCCTGGGCGGAGCTTCTGGCCGTGGAGTCCAGCAGTCCAGGTCCGGGAAACCCGGCTGGATTCCGGAAGAAATGGATCCTGCCATGAAGCCCCGATTCGACCTGGCTGCGATGCAGTCCCTCTTCAGACGCCCAAGGCGAGGGGATCTGCTTGTCGGCCTGCTGACCTGTTGCACGGCGGGCGTGGGATTGTGGCTGGGAGCGGCCTCGTCCGGCCTGGAGCACCAGCGGCGATGCCTGACGGTTCTGGCTCGGAAGTGTGATGCCCTCACGGAACCTTCCGACGAGGTCTGGCGAGTCGAGGCCATGGATTCGGAGCGGGTTCTTGCCGCTCTGGTGGAGGATGTCGGGGGCGCAAGGGTCTGGGCTCAACGTCTTCGTGAGGCGGCCGCGGAGGCGGGTCTGGGAATCCGATTCCGTTGGGGTGATTCGGTGCGGCCGATGCCGGTCAGGCCCGATGTGGAACATGTCGGTCTGGTCATCGAGTTGGACTCCTCCTCGGCGAAGCAAGGAGCGACCGCGCGGATGCAGGGTTTCCTGCAGCAGTTGGACTTGGGGCGGCCGCCGTTCGAGTTGGGCCGGCTTCGCTGGACCGGGGCGGGCCGCGGCCTGTCCGGGGTGGTCGTGGAAGGGCGGTTGTGGATCCGGAGATCGGTCTCATGAGGCACAGGTTCCAGCGTAGGTATGGGCTCGCAGTGTTGCTCCCGTTCGCCGGGGCCCTGATGGGCTGGGCGGTGGGTCGCCTGGGTTCGAGACCACTCTGGAACCCCCCGGATCCTCGAGTCCTGTCGGCGCCAACCCGACCCGAGGTTGCGGTGTGGACAGGCGGTCCATCCCCAATGTCCGACAGCAGGGGTTCGGTCCCGATCCGCGCTTCAGGGGATCCTTTTGACGAGGGAGCACCGGGACGATTGGTCGGGTCCGCCGATCCGTGGATGGGCTTCGACTCCCTCCGGCTTGGCGCGATCTGGTGCCAGCCGGGAGATCCCCTGGCCGTCATCGGCGGGCGGGTGGTGAGACCCGGAGACGTACTGGGTGGATTCCATTTGGCCTATTGCGGGGTCGATGCCGTCTGGATCACCGGCCCGGAGGGAAGTCGACGGCTTGGACTCCAACCCCGGCCGGATCCCAAACCGGCCCAACCCCGTTCCTGAAGCCAATTCCCATCTCATGAATGCATTCCCGCTCCGAACCGCTGGATTCCCGACCAGGAGGTCCCTGGATCGTACGCTCCTTCCATTCCTTGTTTGTGGCCTCTTGGGTCAGACCCTCGGGGACGGCGTGGAGGACCTCTCCTATCCGGAGGATCCGCGACTTGAATGGGAGTCACGGGTGCTCGAGGTGGGTCGGGCCGTATGGCCTCCCGTCCGTACGGGTTCCACCGTGTCGGCCGCTGGCGAGCCGGCCGGCAATGCCATGGGCCATCTTCCCCTGCCGAAGACCGAAGTGGCTTCCGGCGCCCGACTCTATTCCTTCAAGGCCTCGGGGTTGGATCTGAAATCCGCGCTCCTGCTGTTCGGGGAGGCGAACCGGCTGAACATCGTTGTGGATGCCGACGTGACGGGCGAGGTGACGGTAGACGTTCGGGGTCTGGCCCTGGACCCGATCATGAGGGCGCTTCTGGAGGCGAACGACTGCTGTTGGGATGAGGAGGGCGGTCTGATCCGGGTTCGAACCCGGCAGACCCGGGTCCATCGGGTGGACTATCTTCGGCTGAGTCGAAGCGGGATGGGCCACAATTCTGCGTCGCTCTCCGCAGCATCCTCGGGGGGTGTGGGGGGCGGCGTTGCGGGTGGTCCAGGTGGCGGAGCCGGCGCCTCGGGGCGTTCGGACGGTGGCGGTTCCGGTGGAGGCTCGACGATCAATCTGAGCGCGGAGAACCACATCGATTTCTGGAAGGAACTCCGGGCCGATGTGGAGCGATTGCTGACGCCTGTGGGACGAGAGACCCTGGCCATCAACCCCACGGCCGGTCTGGTCCAGATCTCCGACCGGCCCAGCGCCCAGGCGCGGGTGGCCCGCTATCTTGACGGCGTGGGTCAGACGATCCGACGCCAGATCGACATCGAAGCCTGCCTGTACGATGTGACGCTCAACAAACAGTCCCAGTTCGGGATCGATTGGGAACAGGCGATCCAGACCTCTGCAGGCGCCCTGACGATGGGGGGAGCCTCCTCGATCGTGCGGCCCAACGGTGGCTTCGACCTCGCCCCGAGCTCGTTGAATCTGACCTTCACCGGTTCCGATACCCGGGTGCTGGTGAAGATGCTGCAGGAGCAGGGAGAGGTCCGGGTCATCTCGAAGCCGAGGCTGCGCACTCTTAACAACCAGACCGCATTGATCAAGGTTGGGACCGAAACACCCTTCTTTCAGAACGTTTCGACCATCGTGCCCGGGGGCGGCGCGACTCCGGGCGCCTCGGCGGTTATCGCTCAGGATACCGTCACCAGCATCACGGTCGGCACCATCCTCGCGATCACGCCGCAGGTGGCCGAGGATGACTGGGTCTCGCTCGACGTCTCCCCCGTGCTAACCAGCCTGCTCGAGACGCGGGTTTCCCCCAACAAATCCACTACCGCACCCGTCCTCGACATCAAACAGGCCTCGACGCTCATCCGGGTGCGAAGCGGGTCCACCATCGTTCTTGGAGGGTTGATCCAGACAGAGACGGCAAAGAGTCAAAGGAGGATCCCTATTTTTGGGGATATACCGGGGCTAGGCAGACTGTTCCGGGGGGAGTTTAATGCTCAGCGGAGGAAGGAACTCGTGATCTTCATCACACCCAGAGTTGTCCGATGAGGCCCGACCCAGGTCATAGGAATCCGTTTTTCGGAATCGATGTGAGTCCGGTCTGGACTCCTGATGGCCTGGAAATAGGATGGTCAAGCGTTCCCCGTCCGTACCCACAGGTGCCGTTGCCTGTCGACCCGCCCCAAGGGGGGTTCGACTTCGGTGGAATCCCTACCCGCCGGTCCCGCACCGGTCGCCCTCGACGGTGCCACAGCCCTTCGGGCCTGCCTGTGTGGCGAGCTTCTGCAGTGAGTTCTTCAACCCAGAACCCCCGAGCCCATGACGATCAAAGTCTCGATCCTCAACACCTCCTCTGAAACGCAGAACTGTCTGGCGGCCCTGATCCGCTCGACTCCGGGACTCCAACTGGTCCCGGCCGTCCTGAACCATCTGTCACCCGCGTCCTCACCGCGTGGAGGCATAGCCCATGTGATCGTCGTCGAACCCGATCAGCGGGATGCCATGCCCTACCAGATGCTGACCCGGATCCGCACCTTCTCACCGTCCGTCAGGATTCTGGTCCTCGATCGCCTGTTCTCGGCCCGCTCGGTCCAACTGGCCGTCACGGCGGGAGCACACGGGGTGATCTCCATTCATACCCGGCATAATGTGCTCGTGGAACGGATCCTCCAGATCGGGTCCGGAGAGGTGTTCCTGGACCCCGTGGCGCTCCGGCTTTTGGTGGAGGCCCTTCACCAGTCCCCGGCGTTGATCGCAGCCCAGATGAACCTGTCCCATCGGGAAATCGACGTGCTGGACGGTTACAGTCAGGGCCATCGGGCCAAGGAGGTGGCCGATGCCTTGAAGCTCAGCCACTTCACGGTCCAGAGCCATGTCCGGAGCATCTACACAAAGCTCGAGGCCCGATCCATGGCCCACGCGGTCGCGCTCTGTCATCCACTGGGCCGGTTTTCCATCCGGTGGCTCGATGAGGTGGCCGTCGAACCCATGGGTCCCTGAGTGTGTCCTCATTCTGGGGTTCTGCGTTGAGGGAGGGGCATAAGGGTGTATCGGATGGCCTTTCCCCGCGCTGCTTGTGAAAAATATCACAAAAGCGGCTTGCCGGTGAAAACAGGCCATTCCACCCTCCAGCGTCCGGCCGACCCCCAGTGGCTGGCGCTGACGTCATGGTCGCCCCAACAAGCCCCAACCCCTCCATTTCCACCACGGAATTCGGCTACAACTCCAAGGTGGAGGGCGAGGTCGTCCACACTCAGCTGGATGCCGCCCTCAATTGGTTCCGGAAGAATTCCCTGTGGCCGATGCCCATGGGTTTGGCCTGCTGCGCGATCGAACTGATGGCTGCCGGCGCCAGCCGGTTCGACATCTCCCGGTTCGGCGCCGAAGTCATGCGGTTCTCCCCGCGGCAGTCGGATGTGATGATTGTGGCGGGGACGGTGACCTACAAGATGGCCCTTGCAGTCCGTCGGATCTACGAGCAGATGGCCGAGCCCAAATGGGTGATTGCCATGGGAGCCTGCGCCTCGACCGGTGGCATGTACCGCAGCTATGCCGTCCTCCAGGGTGTCGACAATATCGTCCCAGTGGACATCTACGTGGCGGGCTGCCCCCCACGCCCCGAGGCCCTCCTGGATGCCCTGATGAAGCTTCAGAACAAGGTTTCACGGGAGCCCATCACCAAGACCCTCTTCAAGGACGTTGCTCCCGAGCGTTATGGCCGACTCGGCGTCGAGCTGGGTGCCCACGGGGAAGTGACAAAAGGTTAAGGATAACGAACGTGTCGAAACACCTGGAATTGGCGCAACGTTTGAGGGATGCGTTCCCGGACTTGATCGGAGCCCCGACGGAGTTCCGGGGTGAGGTAAGTCTGGTGGTGGCGGATGCGGAGCGGATTGCGGACGTCTGCGCCCTGGCAAAGAGGGAGTTGGGTTTTGATCTGCTTCTGGACCTCAGTGGGGTCGACAATCTGGGGGACGATCCGCGTTGGGACGTGGTCTATGAGCTCTACGGGGTGTCGCATGGATGTCACCTGCGATTGAAGACCTCTGTTTCGGAGGAGAAGTCCGAGCTGCCCACTGTCTCCGGGGTCTGGCGTGCGGCGGATTGGCATGAGCGTGAGGCCTACGACATGATGGGCATCCGGTTCCGTGGGCACACGGACCTGCGTCGGATCCTCATGTGGGAGGGCTACCCGTACTTTCCGTTGAGGAAGGATTTCCCGTTGGCAGGCAAGCCCAGCGTTCTGCCGGACACCGCCTTCACGCGTCCGGCTCCGCTCGAGGGTGGGCCGTTCATCACCCCGGCGGGTGGACGCGACAGCATCGCCCGTGAGCCCCGGGCACGAACCCCCGAATCCTGAACCATGGCTGCCGTTCACGAAATCAGCGTCAAGGACACCGCAGCTCGGGCCGATGACCTCCGCGATCTGGAGGGAGATCGCCTGGTAGTCAACATGGGGCCATCCCATCCGTCGACCCATGGGGTCCTCCGCATCGTCATCGAGCTCGATGGTGAGACGATCACCAAGGCCGATCCCGACATCGGATACCTTCATCGCGGTGACGAGAAAATCGCGGAGAACATGACGTGGAACCAGTTCATCCCCTACACGGATCGACTGGACTACCTTGCACCCCTCGCCAACAACGTGGCCTATGCTCTCGCGGTCGAGAAGCTGATGGGGATCGACGACAAGCTGCCTGCCCGGTGTCAGTACATCCGGGTCATCTGCTGCGAGCTGGCCCGCGTCTCGGCTCACCTGCTGGGGTTGGGTGCGTTCGCGATGGATGTGGGTGCCATGACGGTGTTCCTCCACACGTTCACGGAGCGTGAGAAGATCTACAACCTGGCCGAGAGCCTGACCGGCGCCCGGTTCACGACGAGCTATACCCGGATTGGCGGTGTGCTCCGCGACACGCCCCCGGGATGGTGTGCCGCGGTTCAGAAGTTCTGCGATGAGGTCCTCGTCAGCATCGATGACGCCGAGCGTCTCCTGACCCGCAACAAGATCTGGGTGGATCGCACGAAGGATGTGGGCATCGTGAGCCGCGAGGCGGCCAGTGATTTCGGCCTGACCGGACCCAATCTTCGCGGCAGTGGTGTCGATTACGATGTCCGGAAGGCCCATCCTTACCTCTGCTACAAGGACTTCGATTTCGACATCCCGGTCGGTGGGGTGGGCGACTGCTACGACCGCTACCTGGTGAGGACCGAGGAAATGCGTCAGAGTGTTCGAATCATCCGTCAGGCGCTCCAGAGAATTCCGGGAGGATTCGACAACCCCTCGCGGGAGCTGGTGAATGTCCCGGACGGGAAGATTGTTCTTCCTCCCAAGTCGAAGGTTCTGAGCGGAATGGAGGAGCTGATCCACCAGTTCATGCTGGTCACCCAGGGGCAAAACGCCCCTAGGGGCGAGGTTTACTTCGGGGCGGAGAATCCGAAGGGCGAGCTGGGCTTCTATATCAACAGCCGCGGCGGCGGGACTCCGCACCGGCTGAAGATCCGCGCCCCATCCTTCTGCAACCTCAGCATCCTGTCGACCCTACTGCCTGGCAACCTGATGAGCGACGTCGTGGCGATCCTTGGTTCGTTCGACTTCGTCATGGGAGAATGCGACCGCTGATCCATCCGAACCGACCCGCGAAACGAATATCGAAACGACATGAGCTTTTCCGTTCCTCCAGCCCTCGAGGCCGAGCTGGTCGAGTTGGCGACGCACTACCCGCAGAAGCGGAGTGCGTCGTTGATGTTCCTCCATGCGCTCCAGGAACACTTTGGGTTCGTCTCGCGTGACGCGGTCGAGTGGGTGGCTGGGAAGCTCAGTCTACAGCCAATCAACGTCCATGAACTGGTGACGTTCTACCCGATGTTCCGCCAGGAGCCGCTCGGGAAGACGCATATCAAGGTCTGTCGCACTCTGAGCTGTGCTCTGTTCGGCTCCGGAGAGCTGAGGGACCACTTCTGCAAGAAGTTGGGACTCGATCCTCACCGCCATACGCCCCAAACGACTCCTGACGGAAAGTTTACCGTCGAATTCGTCGAGTGCCTCGCCAGCTGCGGCACTGCTCCGGTTGTCATGGTGAACGAGGATCTGAAGGAGAAGGTGACGACCTCGGATGCGGATCGAATCCTCGCGGAAGGGGGAGGCCGATGAAGCCGGGCCTCGGGAAATACTCCGTGAAACCGGGGTTCGAATCACTTCTGGAGGTCCCGGCCTTAGGAGGTTGGCTGCCCGACATGGATTTGAACCATGACAAACAGATCCAGAGTCTGCTGTGCTACCGTTACACCATCGGGCAGGCCGGAAGCGTGTGGAAATTAGTCAGGTGAAATTCCGAGTCAAGCATTGCCATGCCCGAACAATACAAACTCATCCTCAAGCATGCTGATTCCCCGGGGTACACTCCGGACATCGAGTGCTACGAGCGCCACGGTGGATATCATTCGCTGAAAAAGGCGTTGGCCACACCTCCCCGCACCCTTCCCGATGGCAAGGTTCAGTCCCCCCAGGAGGTCATCCGTGACGAGGTTCTCAAATCTGGACTTCGCGGCCGCGGAGGTGCCGGGTTCAGCGCAGGACTCAAATGGAGCTTCGTCGACCGACGCAGCGGCAAGCCGATCTATCTGATCTGCAACGCCGACGAGTCCGAGCCCGGCACGTTCAAGGATCGACAGATCCTCCACAAGGATCCCCACCAACTCATCGAGGGCATGATCCTCTCGTGTTGGGCGAATGACGTGAACCTCGCCTATATCTACATCCGTGGCGAGATGATCCAGGGAGCCAAGCTCCTCAACGAGGCTCTGAAGGAGGCCCGGGCCAAGGGGTACCTGGGCAAGAACATCGTTGGCACTGGTTATGACCTCGAGATCCATGTCCATCGCGGGGCCGGAGCCTATATCTGCGGCGAGGAGACCGGCCTGATCGAATCGCTCGAGGGGAAGCGGGCCTATCCCCGGATCAAACCTCCCTATTTTCCGGCGGTGCTTGGGTTTTACATGTCCCCGACAATCGTCAACAACGTCGAGACCCTCTGCCATGTGAAGCACATCGTGGCGATGGGGTCGGCGGAATATGCCAAGCTGGGGACACCCAACAACACCGGCACGCGTATCGTCAGCCTCAGCGGCGACATCCTGAAGCCCGGATACTTCGAGATCGAAGTCGGCAAGGTCACACTCGGTCAACTGATCTTCGAGCCGAACTTTGGCGGCGGACTCCGTCCGGGTCGCAGCCTCAAGGCCATCATCCCCGGTGGATCATCCTCCAAGGTTCTCAAGGCCGGCGAGCTCTTCAAGCTCAACCGCAAGGGCGCCGATGGACAGATGACCAAGGTCGACGTCCCGCTCCTGGAACTTCCGTACGATTTTGATTCCCTTCAGGGGGCCGGGACGATGTCCGGCTCGGGGGCGGTCATCGTCCTCGACGACACACGCAGCATGGTTGACACCCTTGCAAACCTGTCGGCCTTCTATGCCCATGAGAGCTGTGGCCAATGCACCCCGTGCCGCGAGGGTTCACTCTGGCTATCCAAGGGGCTCCACCGGTTGGAGCAGGGAGACGGTCGAAAGGCCGATGCCGACTATCTCAAACACATCGCAAAGAACATTCAGGGGCGAACGATCTGCGCCTTCGGAGAGGCGGCCTCCTGGCCGGTGCTCAGCTTCGTGGAGAAGTTCCGTGATGAATTTGAGGCCCGTGGTGCGGCTGATGAGGCCGCGCGGGCCAAGGGCTCCGGCTCCGCCAAGGTACCGCATTCCTGATCCGCCATGTCGAACGCCACCGCCACTCCCACCGCAACCGCGCCCGTCGAGACGATCCGGATCAAAGTCGACAGCCGCGATGTCGATGTGCCGAAAATGCTACCCAACTGGCAGGGTCGGCTCGAGCCGACCACGATGCTCCAGGCTGTCCAGATCGCCGGCGGCGAGGTCCCCCACTACTGCTACCACCCGAAGCTTCCGGTTGCCGGCAACTGCCGCATGTGCCTAATCGAGTTTGGCACGCCCATGATGGGTCCCGACCGCAAGCCGGTCCTGAACCCCGATGGCACCCCGAAAATCGCCCGGTCGGTTCTCCCCTACGAGCCCTCGACTCCTCGTGGTGCCATCGCCTGTGCGACTCCGATATCAGCCGGTATGGAGCTCTATCCAAGTTCGCCGGCCACGAGGCAGATGCGCGAGGCTGTCTTGGAGTCGCTGCTCATCAACCACCCGTTGGACTGCACGATCTGCGACCAGGCTGGCGAGTGCAAACTTCAGGAGTACTCGGTGGAACATGGTCAGTCGGCGAGCCGGTTCGTCGAGGCCAAGGTCCACAAGCCCAAGGCGGTCAACCTGGGGCCCCGGATCGTCCTGGACGACGAGCGCTGCATCCTTTGCACCCGGTGCATCCGGTTCAGCAAGGACATCGCGGGTGATGATGCCCTTGGCATCGTGAACCGCGGCTCCTACAACACGATCGCTGCGTGGAAGGAGGGTGCCTTCGACAACAACTACACCCTCAACACCGTCGACCTCTGCCCCGTCGGAGCCCTGACCTCCAGGGATTTTCGGTTCAAGATGCGGGTGTGGTTCCTCAAGGAGACAAAGAGTGTCTGCACGAGCTGTGCCACCGGCTGCAATATCACGATTGGGTCCCGGGAGGGCGTTGTCCACCGCTACGAGCCGCGGGAGAATGATGCGGTCAACGGGCCGTGGATGTGTGACACGGGCCGCCTGAACTACCGATGGATCGGAAGCGAGGCTCGCCTGCGTGAGGTCTGGGTGGGCAACAAGGCGTCCACCTGGGACGAGGCCAACCGCGAGGTTCGGATCCGGCTGTCCAAGGCCGCCCCGGGATCGGTCGCGATCATCGCCAGTGCCCGGCAGACCACCGAGGAGCTCTACCTGCTCAAGAAGCTCGCGACGCGTCTGGGTGCGATCACCGATTCCATCGCCCGCGAAGGGGATCCCGACACGCTGCTCGTCAGCGCCGATCGGAACCCGAACGCCAACGGAGCGCGTCTCACCGGAATCGCGTTCACCGAGATGGGCATCCAAATCCCGAAGATCGCTTCGGGCATCGCCTCTGGCGCCATCAAGACCCTCATCGTCTTCGGTGAGGATGTCACTCAGCATGGGATTGGTGTGGATCTGCTCGGTCGGCTTGAAACCCTGATCGTCAGCGACATACTGCCGAGCCAGACGACACAGGCCGCCCATGTCCTCCTGCCCGGATGTGCCCATGCCGAGAAGAGGGGGACGTTCGTTAACGCGAAGGGCCGGTTGCAGAAATTCATGAAGGCTGTCGAGGCCCCGGGCGACGCCCGTCCCGAGTGGGAGTTCCTCCATGATTGGGTCCATGCCGTGTCGGGTCGGAACGGATTCTCCTCGATCGAGGGTCTGTTCAACCAGATGGCCCGCGAGATCCCAGCCTTCGAGGGAATCGAATGGGGCAGGGTGGGTGATCTTGGGGTCACCGCGAAGATCTGACGCCACACCACCATGGATGCGCTAAAGTTCCTCGATCCGACGATCCAGTTCGTCCTCTTCTCCGCGGTGAAGATCCTGATCGCCTTCGGGGTGGTGATGACCTTCGTAGCCTATGCCGTGCTGGTGGAGCGCAAGGTCTCCGCCTGGATCCAGGACCGTGTCGGTCCGAACCGGGCAACACCTTTCTTCGCCCGCTACATCCCGATCCTCGGTCCGGCCCTGGTCCGGCTGGGTCTCTTCCAGCCGATGGCCGACGGCCTGAAATTCCTTCTCAAGGAGGACTTCACCCCGGCCCATGCCCGCGCGATCTACTTCTGGCTCGCACCGGCCATCTCGGTGATCCCCGCCCTGATGACCATCGCGGTCATTCCCTTCGGATCGACCCTGGGCAACCCGGACAACCCGATGGTCATCGCCGACCTCAATGTCGGGATCCTCTACACGTTCGGCATCGTCTCATTGGGTGTCTACGGAATCGTGCTCGCCGGGTACGCGTCGAACTCCAAGTTTCCCTTCCTCGGAGGCATTCGTTCCTCGGCCCAGATGATCTCCTATGAAATCGCCATGGGCATGAGTGTGATCTCGGTCTTCATGGTGGTCGGCGACCTCAACCTTAGCCGTGTCGTAGCCTACCAGGAGACCAGCGTGTTCCAGTGGATGATCTGGAAGCAGCCCGTGGCGTTTGTGGTCTTCCTCATCGCGGCGTTTGCCGAAACCAACCGTCTGCCATTCGACCTGCCGGAGTCCGAGTCCGAGCTCGTGGGTGGTTACCACACCGAATACAGCTCGATGAAGTTCGCCCTGTTCTTCCTCGGAGAGTATGCGGCCATGATCGGAGCCTCGGCCATGATGGTGACATTGTTTCTTGGTGGTTGGGCGTTGCCATGGGGTGGCGGACCTGCGACCGGCATCCTGGGGGGGCTGGCCCACATTCTCTGCTTCATCGTCAAGATGGGGGCCCTGCTGCTCCTGTTCATCTGGACCCGCTGGATGCTGCCGCGGTTCCGGTATGACCAGCTGATGACGCTTGGCTGGAACCGCTTTATCCCAATCGCGCTGGCCAACATACTGGCGACGGCGCTTGTCCTCGCCTTCACCACCCGCTGAACCCTTAGAACCATGACCAAGGTCGTTGAACGCAAGCCGCTGTCCGCCCTCGAACGGACATACCTGCCCTCGGTCGTCAGCGGACTGCAGGTCACGTGGAAGCACTTCAAGAAGACCCTCCTCGAGGGCAAGCCGGTGACGATGGAGTACCCGGAGGAGCGGTGGGTGGTTCCGGACGGCTATCGCGGGGCTCCCTACCTGGTCAAGGATCAGGATAACAACACGAAGTGCGTGAGCTGTCAGCTGTGTGAGTTCGTTTGCCCGCCCAAGGCGATCAAGATCACGCCGCCGGGTCCCGATGGTCAGAAGGCTGACCGGACCAACGCGGAAAAGATGCCCGAGGATTTCGAGATCAACATGCTCCGTTGCATCTTCTGCGGCTTCTGCCAGGAAGTCTGTCCGGAGGAGGCGATCTTCCTCCAGAGGGACTACTCCCTGACCGGCGGCAGCCGCGAGGAGATGGTCTACCACAAGGACAAGCTCCTCCAGCTGGGCGGGGTCCACGCGGGCGCGCAGAAATGGAAGCACAAGCTCGAGGAGGCCAAGGAACAGGAGGAGTTCCCCGTGGCCAAGATCTGAGGGGAACCGCGACACCGTGCTGACCATGCCCGTCCTTACCGACCTTCTCTTCTACGCATTCGCCGGACTCGCCCTCCTATTCGGGTTACTCTGCGTCGCCAATCCGTTCAGCCGAAATCCGATCACGAGCGCGATGTTCCTCGTGCTGACAATCGTCTCGCTGGCGGGACTCTTCATCCTCCTCCACGCCTTCTTCCTCGCCGCAGTCCAGGTGCTGGTCTACGCCGGCGCCGTGATGGTGCTCTTCCTGTTTGTCATCATGCTCCTCGATCTCCGGCAGTCCGAGGAGCGGCAGATCCGGATCCTGACGATCGGCACCGGAGCCCTCGCCGTCGCCGCCATCGCGGGAATCCTGATCCGCGCTGTGATCGCGGCAAAACCGCTGGCATCATCCCCTGGACTCGCTGGCGAGACCAAGGCCCTCGGGCGTCTCCTGTTCACCCAATACCTCCTGCCGTTCGAGGTGATGTCCCTGCTGCTGCTGGTGGGCATGGTTGGCGTGATCCTGCTCAGCAAAAAGGAGACGGAGTGACCCGCGACGACCCGACCGGACCCGAGACGCCCCACCCATGACACCCGGCATCCACCATTACCTTGTTGTGAGCGCCCTCCTGTTCAGCCTCGGGCTGTTCGGCGTTCTCGCCCGCCGCAACCTGATCGTCATCTACATGTCCCTCGAGCTGATGCTCAACGCGGCCAACCTCACCCTGGTGGCCTTCTCAAGGTTCAACGAGAACCTGAACGGGCAGGTGATGGTGTTCTTCATCATCACTGTTGCCGCTGCCGAGGTCGCTGTTGGCCTGGCCCTGATTGTTGCTCTCTACCGCAAGCGTCGGACGGCGGACGTCGACGACCTGACCAGCCTCCGGTTCTAGACCGCCCATGGATCCCATTTCCCACACCGCCGTCGCCTCGTCGAACGCCCAGGATCTGGCCTGGGTGGTCCTGCTGTTCCCTCTGATCTCGGCAGCCTCGATCCCCCTTGGCGTCGGACGCAGCCGGGCCCTCACACACGCCATGGCCATCGGGGCGGTGGCGACGGGGTTTGTCCTGAGCGTCTCCCTCTTTCTGCTCTTCGGATTCACGAAGGGAGGTATCCATGCGACGCCCCTTCCGTGGCTCTCGGTCGGGGGCCTAAAGCTCCAGATTGGGCTCACGGTCGACACGCTCTCCACCCTGATGCTGATGGTCGTTACGGGAATATCGACCCTCGTCCATGTCTTCAGCACACGCTACATGGACGGAGACCGCGACTATCCCCGGTACTTCGCGAGTCTGGGCCTGTTCACCTTCTCGATGCTCGGCATCGTGCTGTCCGACAACCTGGTCCAGACCTTCATTTTCTGGGAGCTGGTGGGCGTGACCAGCTATCTGCTGGTCGGATTCTGGCACGAGAAGCCGTCTGCCGCGGACGCTGCCAAGAAAGCGTTCCTGACCAACCGGATCGGCGACTTCGGGTTCATCCTCGGCATTATTCTGGTCTGGTCCGCCGCTGGAACCGTCCAGTTCACCGATCTCGCAGCGAAGTTCCATACGGATCCAAGGCTGCTGGGTGGCCTGACCTCGCTTGCGGGTGTGTTGATCTTCCTCGGCGCCATGGGCAAGAGCGCTCAGGTCCCCTTGCATGTCTGGCTCCCAGACGCGATGGAGGGTCCGACTCCGGTGTCCGCCCTCATCCATGCGGCCACGATGGTCGCAGCCGGCGTCTACATGCTGTGCCGGGTGTTCTTTCTCCTCGACCTGCCGGCCGCCTGGCCTGGATTCCTTGCCACGCTCGGCGGTCCTTCTGCTCTGGGGATCATTGCATGGGTGGGGGGCATCACATCGCTTCTGGCGGGTCTGATCGCGATCCAGCAGAACGACATCAAGCGGATCCTCGCCTATTCGACGCTCTCCCAACTGGGCTACATGGTCATGGCGGTGGGTTGTGCGGGTCCCGACGCGGCAATGTTCCATCTGACAACCCATGCCTGTTTCAAGGCGCTCTTGTTCCTTGGTGCCGGTAGCGTCATCGCCGGTTGTCACCACGAGCAGGACATCTGGCAGATGGGAGGGTTGTGGAAGCGGATGCCGACCACGTCGATCTGCTTTGCGATCGGCACTGCGGCCTTGTGCGGCCTCCCGATCGTGACCTCGGGGTTCTACAGCAAGGATGCGATCTTCGCCTCGGCTCTGGCAGCCGACCGGCCCGTCCTGTTCGCGGTTGGAGTGCTGGTGGCCGGACTGACGACGCTCTACATGGCCCGGCTCTATCTGGTCGCCTTCCTGGGTGAGCCACGCAGCGAGTCGGCTGGCCATGCCCACGAGTCCGGAACCCCGATGACCCTCCCGCTGGTGATCCTCGCCCTTCCGTCGGTGACATTGGGTTGGCTTCCGATCGGGTCCTTCCTCAAGGAGATGTCCTTCGGTGGCGGCCACCCACACTACCCCGACTCGATCACGGACATCCTGTTCGATCCCTTCAACCACTCCCCGCTCGGTGCGGTTCTCGGACTGGGTCTGATTGTCTTCGGCGGTTTCGTCGCCGTATCCCTCTATTGGAACGCCACCGTCGACCCTCTTCCGAAGACGCTGGGCTGGGTGTCGACGGCACTCCGTTCCAGGCTGTTCTTCGATGCCATCTTCGACCGGGTCGTGGTGCCGATCCACGACGCGATCGCGGCTCTGTTCGGTCTGATTGACCGATGGTTGCTGCAGGGCCTGGTGGTCCGCGGTGGATCCGGGGCCGTGGATCTCGTGGGACGCGGACTCCGCCTGGTCCAGACCGGAAACATCCAGACCTATGGCTTCCTATTCGTGATCGGCGTCGCCGTGCTGGTCATCCTCGCCCTGAAGTAACCGCCATGTCCCCCGTAACGCTCCTCATCCTTCTGCCCTTCGTCGGGATTCTGGCGATTCTGCTGACTCCCTCGAAGTATGCCTTCGCCTGGCGCCTCTGGGCCCAGCTCTTCTCCGGTCTTGCCGCGTTGGCATCCCTCTTCGTGTTCTTCGGGTTCCACCCGGGAGCCGCCGGATACCAGATGGTCCAGAGGCTCGAGTGGAATTCCGAGCTCGGCCTCGCCTTCCATGTCGGGGTCGACGGCCTCAATGTCGGCCTGCTCCTCGCAACGGCGCTGGTGGGATTCGCTGCGGTCTGGGTCTCCGATGAGATCGAGAAGTATACGAAGCTCTTTTATGTGCTCCTGCTGACCATGATTGGAGGAGCACTTGGGGCGTTTGCCTCACTCGATCTCTTCTTCGTCTATTTCTTCAACGAGTTCGCCCTACTGCCGACCTTCCTGATGATCGGCATCTGGGGTCGGGGAGATCAGAAGAACTTCGCGACCTTCCAGATCACTCTGTATCTCTCATTGGGTGCCTTGGTCGCCCTCGTGGGGCTGGTCTGCCTCTATGCGCTATCCGGGGCCAATACGCTCGACGTGTTGGTGCTCGGAGCTTGGCTCAAGGAACACCCGCTCCCTGCTGGATTGCAGACCCTCATCTTCGGCCTGCTGCTGTTTGGGTTCGGGACGCTGGTCGGGCTGTTTCCGTTCCATAGCTGGGCTCCCCTAGGCTATGGGGTGGCTCCGACGGCGACGGCAATGATGCACGCGGGCATCCTCAAGAAAGTCGGCCTCTTCGTCCTTCTGAGGGGCGCTTTTCCGCTTTTGCCCCTGGGGGTCCAGAACTGGACCGGCGTGCTCGCCGTCCTGTGCCTCGGCAACCTGCTCTACTGTGGCTGGGTGGCGATGCGCCAGAAGGATCTGAACCTGCTCCTCGGCAACTCGAGCCTTGCCCACATGGGCTTTGTCTTCCTGGCCCTCGCAAGCACGACGGTCATTGGAATCACCGGTGCCGTCCTCGTCATGGTGGCGCATGCGTTTCTGGCAGCGCTCGAATTCGCGCTGAGCGGGTACCTCTACCGCCGCACCGGGACCCTCGAGATGTTGATGCTGGGAGGTGCGTTCCGCCAGATGCCGTTCATCGGTGCGGCTTTGATCGCCGCTCTCATGGCCGGATGCGGGGTCCCGGGGTTCGCCAATTTCGCCGGTGAGCTCACGGTGATGTTCGGCGTGTGGTCGGTGATGCCGTGGCACGTGGTGATCGCCGCCTGGGGAGGATTGGTCATCGGTGGCATCTACATGCTCCGTGCGATCCGGAAGGTGGCACACGGTGAGGTCGGCAAGGTCCTCGAGGGCAAGCCGGACGTTGTCGGACTTGCCCGCGTGCCCTATGTCGTCCTCCTCCTTGCCCTTGTGTTTTTCGGGGTGGCTCCCGGGGTATTGGTCGACCGGATCCGTCCAAGTGCCGAACGCGTGGTTTCCCTCGCAACTGCGGGTGCCTCGAAGACCGGTGCCGCGGGTCATGCCTCGGTCCTCAACCCCACGTCCGCTCCCGCCCACTGACCGCGATGAACTCCGCACTTCTCCTGATCGAATTCCTCGTAGCCCTGCTCGGGGTTGGAATCCTGCTGGCCGATCTGTGGGTTCCGGCCGCGGCGCGGAAGACGCTTGCCTATGTGGCCGCGACCGGACTCCTTCTCATCCTCACTCTCCATGCCGGAGCCTTCGGCCCGGTCGACGGCACCGCCTTTGGCGGAATGTTCCTGGTGGATCCGCTGGCCAACTACTTCAAGTCCCTGTTCCTCGTTGTCGGAATCCTCGTCATTCTGATCTCCGTTCGTTTCGCCGATCGGTTGTCCGGCTATGGGGAATTCGTGGCCCTAACCCTCTTTGCGCTCGTTGGGATGCTCCTGACCGCTTCGGCGAACGATTTCATCCTGATGTTCGTCGCGCTGGAGCTGGTGACCGTGACCTTCTTCATTCTGGTCAGCTTCCAAAGGACCCGCCTTGGTTCGGTCGAGGCGGGGGTCAAGTACCTCATCTTTGGAGCCTTGGCTGCTGCGTTCATGGTGTTTGGCATCGCACTCATCTTCGGTTCGGCCAACACCACGAACTTCTACGAGATCGCCGCCAAGCAGGGTTCCCTTGCGGAGTCTCCGGTCTTCCTGATCGGGTTGCTCCTGACCTTCGTGGGGCTGGGCTTCAAGATCTCGGCAGTCCCGTTCCAGATGTGGACTCCCGACGTCTACCAGGGTGCCCCGGCACCGGTGACGGCGTTCCTTGCCACGGGTTCCAAGGCGGCGGGTTTCGTTCTGATCCTGCGCCTAGCCTACTCAGTAGTCCCGGAGCTGGTTTCCCGATGGGGACACCTGCTTGTCGCGCTCGCGGTCATCACGATCCTCTACGGCAGTCTCTGCGGTCTTGCCCAGCGGTCGGTAAAGCGTCTGCTTGGATACAGTTCAATCACCAATGCAGGCTTCCTGCTCCTGGGTGTGGCGGCCATGAATGGCACCGGGGCAACGGCGATCGCGTTCTTCATCGCGGCCTATGTCTTCACAACGCTTCTGGTCTTCGCCGGGGTCACCGCGGTGGTGTCCACCACGGATTCCGACGACATCACCGCGTTCGACGGCCTCGGGTCCAGGTCGCCATTCCTGGCAGGTGGATTGACCCTTGGATTTGCCAGTCTCGCCGGGGTGCCTCCTCTGGCAGGGTTCTTTGGAAAGTTCTGGCTGTTCAAGGCGGTCGCCGCACGTGCTGGTGCTGATATTTGGTTTCTAGCGGCTCTCCTTCTTGCCTGCATCGGCGTGGTTCTCTCGATGTATTACTACTTCGGGGTGATCCGCTCGATGTTCTGGCCGCGCCTCGACAGTCCGTCCTCCCGCATCGAGGCCGGAGGTCCGATCGCGCTGACGACCCTTGCCTGTGCCGCAGCAATCTTCGTCATTGGACTCTTCCCGGCAGGTGTTGTTGGCCTGTCGCGTCAATCGGTTGCCGGGTTGTCCGGAGATGCGGTGATTTCAGCCCATGCGGCGGCGCCAGCCTCAGGACACTAGCCCTGCGTCGAGTGGACTCGGCGCCGATGCGTCGCCACGACGCATCCACCTTGGCAGCACATTCCTTCCCCGCCGTTTTTCTTTTCTCCTCGAGACCTCCAGTGCCCGGGCCTTTCACCCGGGCAGGCAGCCGAGTTGGCGGGTCCGCATAGAAAATGGATGGTCTTCTTCCTGAGGCCTTCATGTTGTCTTCACCGAGATGCCGTTGGGAATCGGTCCTGTTTTTGCTAGAGTGCCGGGTGGTTGGTCTTTGGCATGGGGTCCGGATGGATTCCACAGCTGGAAGGGCCACCCGCAAGGAGTTGGAAGGCCATGCAGATGACACATGCTATTGGTGATCTCCCCGGTTTCCCGTCGTGGATCCTAAGGATTGCGAGTCCACTGGGATTTCTCGGGTTGATGTTGGCAGTCCAGCCTGATGCGGGGGCTGCCGAGGCGAACGATCTCTTCAGGTCGCGGTCTCGGATATCGGTTAATCGGGCTGCTATCGCCTCAACCACGATCGGCGCGACCCGAGAGCCCGGCGAACCTCTCCATGCCGGGGTGATGGGGGGCTCCTCGCTCTGGTGGCAGTGGACCCCTGACACTTCGGTGGCACCCCAGGGGGGATATGTCGTCATCGATACTGCAGGGAGTGAGTTCGATACGCTGTTGGCCGTCTATTTTGGTAAGGCCTTCGACCAACAGTTTGATGTCATCGCCTCGAACGACAACGCCCCTGGCCTCAACAGTAGCCGGGTCGCCTTTGATGCGTTGCCCGCGGTCGACTACAGCATTGCGGTCGATGGACGGGCCGGAGCCTCGGGCCCCCTCAAGCTCAATCTCAGGCTCTATACCTTTCCCGAATTCCAGCGGCAGCCCGACGCCTTGGAACGAATCGAGGGCGAGGCCGCCGTCTTCTCGGTGGATGTCCTGGGCAAGACGCCACTGACCTACCAGTGGCAACACGCTGGTACGAATGTGCCAGGCCAGACGGGTCCTCAGCTCCGGATAGCGACGATCCGCAAGGCGGATGAGGGAGCCTATCGGGTGGTGGTCCGGAACGCCTATGGCCAGACCAACAGTGCCACCGCGAATCTTGTCGTGCTGCCGGGGCCCAAGATCGTGACGGGTCCGGTCGGTTCCAATCCCGAGCCCGGCTCGACGGTGACGCTTCGGGTGGAGGCCGTAGGGTCACCGCCTCTGTCCTACCAGTGGTTCGTCGCGAAGGCGGCGGGAGGATCTGCAACCGCCGTGGCTGGGGCCACGGGTTCTGCATTGGTGATCGAGAACATTTCCACCGACCAGGCGGGGAACTATACTGTTCGGGTCTCGAATGGGAGCGCTTCCCAGACGAGTGCGCCCGCCGCGGTGGCCGTTGATCCGTTGCCCCCTCGTATCACCACGGGACCCGTGACGGCGATCGCCGACATCGGGTCCGACGCCGTCTTCCAGGGCGAGGCCGCGGGTCATCGACCGATCGCGTGGCAATGGTTCTTCCGTGATCCGAAGTCTGGGACCCCCAGGCCCATACTGGGTGCCACGTTGCCGAAGCTGATCGTGACGTCGGTTGATCTGGCCAAGGATGGCTTCTACAGCTTTTCGGTCTCCAACCGATATGGTGTGACGCTGAGTCAAGAGGCCCGGTTGGCGGTCCAGGTGGGTCCGGCGAACGACCTGTTTGCAAACCGGACGCTGCTGGGTTCGGTCAGCACCGTGGCCTACGGATACAACCGCAACGCATCCGCCGAGCTCGGCGAACCCAATCATGCGGGACAACCGGCCCGGAACTCCGTCTGGTGGTCCTTCAAACCGACCGAACTGGGTTTCCTGACCCTCGACCTCGCAGGCAGCACCATCGACACGGTGCTGGCCGTCTATTCGGGCACCAACCTCGCCCAGTTGAGTCCGATCATCTCAAATGACGACGGTAGGGATCCGGTTACGGGAGAGGTCCGGACCCACAGTCGGGTGGCTCTGGTGGCGGAGGCGGGTCGGGATTATCTCATCGCCGTTGATGGTAAAAACGGACAGGTGGCGGACAGCGCCGCAAACGGGAATCGAGGTGGACTCGTGCTCTCGATCGTCATGACCAACCAGTTCCCGGTACCCGTGCTCACGAACCAGCTTCCCGAGATGCTCCTGGTTCCGGGGACTCGTGCCGGGGAGGCAGGCTGCGGCTCCCAGACCTATTCCATCGACGCCGGCGGGCTGCTCCCGATCGTGTACCGCTGGCAATTCAACCTCAGGTCTCTGACGGCGGAGGAGCTTGACGGCAGCAAGGCCCGGGGCCTCGGGGTTCCTCCGGGTTTGCAGGCCTTCCAGGCACCCGTTTCGTGGCTGGGTGTCCCGAGGACCGGGCCCGACTCCTGGGTGGACATCCCCGGGGCCACCAACAGAAACCTGACCTTGGCCGATCTCACAGTGGCCCAGTCCGGTCAGTTCCGGGTCATTGTCTCCAACCAGGGCGTCCCGGGATCCGTCACCAGCGCTCCGTCCACGCTTGTGGTCAGCCCGTTGCCGATCCTCCAAGGCCATCCCACGGGATTCACCAACCGGGAGTGCGACCTTTCCCGGCCGCTCGAAATTGCCGTGAGGGAGGGGTGTTATCCCCAGACGGTGGAGTGGTATTTCAACGGCAACCGGGTCGACAACCAGTCCAGCCCTCGATTTTCCTTCCAGCAGGGGCGGGTCGACGAGTCCGGGGAATACCAGGCCGTTGTCCGGAACGCTGCCGGTTCCACGACCAGTCGGGTGGCCCAGGTCGTCTTCGATCCAAAGCCGGTCCTGCTTGGAAAGCTGACCCTGTCTGCGCCACGGGTGTTCGACTGCGAGACAGTCCTTGCGGAGTTCAACTACGCACCGAGGTGCCGTGCCACGGCAATCGAGTGGTTTCTCGACGGGAGGCCGATACCCGGCGCTGGTGAGGATTTCCTGCTCTTCAATGCAGAGCCCCAGTCTGCCGGCAGCTACACCGTCCGCATCTCCAATGAGTTTGGATCAGTGACGAGCGAACCCGTGGCGCTGACAGTGGATCCCAGCCCGGTTGTGCTCACCCAGCCGGGCACCGGGAGGCTTCGTCGCGTCCTCGTCGGCACCGCCTTCACCAACACGGTGACGATCGCAAGTTGCCGGACCCTGACGTTCGAATGGCGCAGGGATGGTCAGCCGCTTTTGGACGGAGGACGGGTTGAGGTCGTGACCGTGAAAAATCCAGCCGGCGACCAGGCCAGCTGCCAACTGGTGATCCGGGGCGCCCAGCTGTCCGACACCGGCAACTACGATGTCGTGGTTCGGAGTCCCAACGGTTCGGTCACCAGCCGTTCCGCAGCGATCCAGGTCATGCTGCCACCGCCGAACGACTTCTTCGCCTCGAGGCTCGCTCTCACCAACGTCATCTCGACCCTCGGTGGATCGAACTTCTTCACCTCCAGCGCACTTGGGTCCAACTACTTTGCGACGGCCGAGTCGGGTGAACCACCCCACGCGGGTCAGAATCCGCTCCACTCCGTCTGGTGGACGTGGAAGGCCCCGGCGCCATCCCAGGTCACGGTGAGTCTCGACGGCAGCGACTTCGACACTCTTCTCTCGGTCTTCACCGGCAACGAGTTGGCCTCATTGACGGTGATCACCAACAACGACAACGCCGGTGGCAGGACCACCAGCCGGGTCAGTTTTCTCGCGGCCAGGAACCGGGAGTTCCAGATCGGGGTGGATGGTCGTCGTGGCGACCCTGAGGAGGGACTGATCCGGATGTCGATCCAGGCGGAGGAAATCATCTCGCCGCCCATCATTGTCTACCAGCCGCGCCACCTGGCGGTCAGGCAGGGGGGAAACGCCAACTTTTCGGTCGGTGTCTGGGGAAGTCCCGACATCCAGTTCCAATGGCAGTTCAAGGGTCAGTCCATCCCCGGGGCGACCAACTCGACGTTGCAGATCCGAAACGCGCAGCCCGCCAATGAGGGTGGATACCGGGTTCTGCTCTCCAACGAGTATGGCGCCACCAATAGCTGGGAGGTCCAGCTGACCCTCGGGACCATTGTTGTCGGGCAGGTCACCGATGCGACAACCTCCCTCGGCGTTGCTGGCGCGAAGGTGTCGGTGGGATCCTACTCTGCGGTCACGGACTCGGTCGGGAATTTCCTTCTGATCGGTCCACGAAGCTCGGGTGCCCGGGTGGATTTCGACAGCCACAAGCGTCGCGTCCGTCTTCGCGAACCGGTCCGCTTCAACAACCTTTCGACCGACTCTCGGGTTCTCCTTCGGTGCGAGCGGGAGGGCTATAGCACCTACGAGGACCGGCAGTTTGACGCCCCACCCGGACAGTATGTCACCAATCGCGTAATCCTCTCCCCGTTCACCGATGGACTCAGGATGGTCCTTGGCTGGGGACAGAGTCCGGCGGACCTGGACCTTCATCTCTTGGTTCCTCCGATCGATGGAAAGCCTCGGCATGTACAGTATATCGATGCCGATCGGGGCAGCCTTGAGGCGCCGCCGTTCGCGAGGCTCGACGTCGACGTTCAGAACGGCTTCGGCCCAGAGACCATCACTATCAGCCGGCTGTTCGATGGGGTCTATCGGGTGTATGCCAAGAAGTTTGATCCGGCCGCCTCTGGTTCCCTGGCGGGATCCCGGGCGACCCTGCGGGTCTATAACCCCTCCGGACTTCTGGGTGTCCGGGAGGTTCCCAACGATGGAACCGGCTCCGTCTGGCATGTCGCCGACTACGATACGGCGAGTGGCGTCCTTGTCTGGGCAGACCAGATCCAGACGGGTGATCCGACATGGCCGACCCGGATCGTCTTCCCCTCGGATGGTGGCGGCTCGACGATTACGAACAGACCGGTGACACCCTCCGGAGAGCCCATCATCGGGGCCACCTATCTGTGGGATTTCGGGGACGGGGAAACGAGCGCCGAATACGCCCCGTCGCATGCCTACGGAAAGGCCGGAAGCTATACGGTGCGCCTCACCCTGAGTGCGCCCGGCATCCCGCCGATCACCGAGACCAAGGAGCTCTTCATCACCGCCTACAACGAGCCGCCGGTTGTCGCGTTGACCGAGCCGCGGGCGGGCGGACTGATTCGGGCGGGCGTTCCGTTCACCCTCCAGGCGAGGGCCGAGGACTTCGACGGTTCCGTGGCCAGGGTGGAGTTCTATCGGGTGGAGGCCGGAAAACCAATCGGGGTCGGACAGGTGCTGTCGACTCCCTTCGCCCTCGAGCATCCGGTCCTGGCACCGGGCCAATACGAGTTCTTCGCCCGTGCGTTCGACGATCTCGGCGCCACGACCGACAGCGCCCGGATCGGGGTCGAGGTGGTCGACCTGGATGGTGACATCCTGTTGATCAGCAGGGCCAGTGACGTGGAGACCGATGTTGTCCTGAACTACCTCATCGATCTGGGTATCCCCGACGGTCCATTCAGCTTCCGCTCACCGAATCTGCGGATCACCACGCCGGAGACGCTCCGCCCCGAGATCCTTCGCCACTTCAAGCTCGTCCTCTGGGATGATCTCGGAAACGTCGAGAATGCTCCCACCGACAAGGAGGTGCAGCTTCTGGGTCAGCTTCGTTCGGCCGGTGTGCCTCTGTACCTCATCGGTGAGCATCTTGCGGCCAATTCGATTCGTCTCACCGAAGCCTCGTCGCTCTGGCGTGCCCTGACCCAGATCGGCCCGGTGCCCGGCAAGACCTCGACCGGTCCGATCGGCTTCCTGGATCCCGACCGGGATCGCCCGCGCTTTGGCAATGAGTATGGGACGGTCCTCGGGTTCACCTACCCGAACCCGACCGAGGCGACCGTCCTCCTCGAGGAGGAGCTCGATGTCGTCCTGGAGCGCGAAGGTCGCCCCGTGATGTTGTCGGGACCGAAGTCCGACGATCCTGACCTTGGGGATGCGCGTGTGGTCTCCCAGGATTTCCTTGTGGCGATCGGCTCCGAATGGGACTCCCTCGCGGAGCGTCGGGCCTTGTTCCTCAACGCGGCCTCCTGGCTGATGCGCCTCGGGGATTGTGACTCGGTCGGCCTGGAGGTCTCCACCGACCGGGTGCCGAGCAACGTCGGCGTCGGACAGCTCCTTCGTGTCGCGACCGATGTCCTCCAGGTCGGAGGATGTGATCGAGGAGCGATTCTGTTCAGCAACCTCATCTCGACTGGCTTCGAGGTGGTGGGATTCCAGGTGGAATCCGTCGTGCCTTCCGATGCGACAAACCTGGTTCGCATGGAGCGGACCTCCGACGGTGTCCTGACCCGGTTCGCCCGGACGAAGGATCCCGTGGCCTTTCGGCTGGTCTACGACCTGGTGCCCACAACGACCGGCTTGCTCACCAATCACATGGCGATCCGGTTCAACCCGTTCTATGCAGCCCAGCCGGTCGCGGAGCAGGTCTTTTCGGTGGGAACCTCGGACTGCGCCTCGCAGACCGCCCGTGTCTCAGCGAGGGTCGGTCCGTCGGGTGTCTTGGAACTGGTGGTTGCGGGGTCCGGCTCCTGCACGTTCCAGATCCAGACCTCCTCGGACCTCGGGATCTGGAGGCCTGAGGGCGACGTCACTCCCTCCGGCTCCGGGACCGTGGTGCCGCTCGGGACCGTCGACTCCGAGGTCCGGTTCTACCGGGTGATCCCGAAGCCCTAAATCCGGTAACGCCTCAGAGGGCGCTTCCTGCCGCGTGGCCGCTCGACCATGCCCACTGGAAATTGTAGCCGCCCAACCAGCCGGTGACATCCACGACCTCACCGATGAAGTGGAGACGTGGGACCTTCCGACTCTCGAGCGTCTTGGAGGAGAGTTCGGCGGTGTCCACCCCGCCGAGCGTCACCTCGGCCTTGGCATAGCCTTCATCGCCGGCGGGCTGGACCTCCCACGACTCCAGTGCTCGGGCCATGGCCTCCAGATCCCGCTGGGCGACCTGCGCCAAGGGGCGTGAGGTGCCATGACGCTGGATCCATGCGGTCGCGAGCCGCTCTGGAAGACGGCCGCGCAGGATGGCCTTGAGATCCCTCCCGCTCCGACGTTCCGATTCGAGAAGTGGGAGGGCAGGGGAATCCGGAATCAGGTTGATCCGGATCGATTCGTCCGGTCGACGGTGGCTTGAGATCTGTAGGATGGCTGGGCCGCTCAATCCCCGATGGGTGAACAGGACGTTCTCCCGGAAACGGGGCGCATCCCCCGGGAGCGTCACAGTCGAATCAACCGCGAGCCCGCTGAGGGCGCCGAACAGCTCGAGGTCTGCCGAAGTCCAGGTCAGGGGTACGAGCCCGGGTCGGGGTTCCACCACCCGCAGCCCGAACTGGCGGGCCACATCGTAGCCGAGGGGTGTTGTGCCCAGTTTGGGGAACGAGAGCCCTCCGCTGGCCATGACCAGTGAGGAGGATCGGAATTCCCCTAGACTAGTCTGAAGGGTCCAGGTCGGTACCCCCGGGGTGCCCTCAGGGGCTTCATGGCGTTGAACCGAGTGGATCCGGCAGTTGAGACGGATCTGGACTTCGGCTTCGGCGCATTCGTCCTCGAGGAGTTGCAGGATCTGCTTGGAGCTCTGATCGCAGAAGAGCTGTCCGAGCTTCTTCTCATGCCACTGGATTCCGTGGCGCTCCACGAGGGCAAGGAACTCGGCGGGCGTGTACCGGGCGAGGGCCGACTTCACGAAGTTTGGGCTGCCCGAGGTGACGTAGTTGACCGCAGTGGCGCCAACGTTGGTGAAGTTGCAGCGTCCACCGCCGGAGATGAGAATCTTGTTCCCGAGCCGAGGGTTGTGTTCGAGGACGACCACCTTTCGTCCCCGCAGCCCGGCGGTCCGGGCACAGAACAATCCGGCAGCACCTCCGCCCACGATGATCACATCTAAATCCACAGGCCGGCAGGGTCACCCAGTACGTCCCAGCATGTCGATCCGCACGAGCCGCGTTGGCCTCTAGGTCACTCCGGTCGGTCCAAGTTCATTCCCGGCGGAAGATCCTCGAACTCCCCAAAGTCCCCGGGACGCAGTTCCCGGGAGATCCGCTGCTCCTCGTTGAACCAGGCCCCGAGGTCGATCAGCTTGCAGCGTTCGCTGCAGAAGGGACCCCATCCGGCCGAGAACCATTTGCCGCGATTGCGGCATTGGGGGCAGGTCACGACCAGCTCCGCGGAAGAATTCATCGGTTGAGAGACCCGAGCAGCGGGGACAAAACAGGGCTGAGGATGAGGGGTGTGACCCAAGTAATATTCAACGCGGAATCTCTGCACCGATCTATGAGATCTCCGGGTTGTGGAGCGCCGAGAACTCCCGTCTATACCCAGCCGTGACAAGCGCGAGTCCCACCTCCAACAAGAGCCGGTTAGAATCCTCCACGCCGCACGGGATCCGCAGCTGGCGATACTGGCCAGATAAAGGGCGGGTCAGCGAACTGGGGCGGAAGTGCGTTCGGACAGCCAACGGATGTCCCGGTTTCCCTTCTGGCTCTGGCGGGAAACGTTCACGCCGACCTTGGTGCGGTTGTCGTTCCACTTTTTGATTTCCGAGTGGCCATCCGCGAATGCAAATCCTGCCGCTCCATTATGGTAGTAGCCGGGCCAGTCGATCATCTGCTCAGGAGTGTTGTCCCAGGTCTTGCCCGTCAGCGGAGGGCCCATGACCGCGAAGCCACCGTCATTCAGGGAACGGTGATCCTCGTCCACGAAAACCAATGTGTTGGCCGCCCCAGGCAGGTTGAAATCACCCAGCTTCCCGTAGCAGAACCACTTTGAATTCACGGTGTGACCGTGGGATCCGTCCAGCCAGGGTCCATCGACGGCCGTCCGACATCCGGGCTTGTATGGGTTAGTCCCAACCGCCTGGGACATGGCGAAGGAGCGCGCCGCAGGAACCTTGGTACCTCGCAGGCTCGGATTGGTGCCCGCGTATCTCCCGACCCGGCGGTCAGCTGGGCATTTGAAGGGCTTTTCGGAAAACCCGAGGAACTGGGCCAGCAGGGATTTGGTCGGATCCTTCAGTATGTCAGGATTGAACTCCTCGCCACCTCCCTGACCAGCCTGTCCTGGGCACCAGTTCTTTCCCGGCGACGTGTTGCCATCGTCGGGATTCGGTGGGAGGTAGTCGTTGTGGTCCAGCGCGTACAGCTGCATCGCCTTGATCATTTGGCTCCCGTTGTTCATGCAGAAGATGCCTGCTGCCTTTGTCTTGGCCTTGCCGAGGGCCGGAAGAAGCATGCCTGCGAGAATCGCGATGATCGCGATGACCACGAGCAGTTCGATGAGAGTAAATCCTGAGGAACGATGGGAGCGCTTGAGCTTCATGGCGTTTGAAATCCTAGGAGGAACGATTCTGCCTCGAACATGCGACAGGCTTCAATTGGATGGCGCAAGGCCATCAGGCTCCTCCCCAAGGGATGGTGGGAGAAAACCGGGGATAATGGTGAAGTCAAGCAGGGAGAGAGAACTATCTCACCACGATCGCAGCTGTCGGCCCCATTCCGACCGTTCATGGTTGTCATGCCATGACGCGCTTTCCTTGCATGAGGCTCTCTTAGACGATTTCCAGCGGACACTGTGGCAGGGCGTCGAGGAACTGCCGGCCATAGCGTTTGGCGAGGATCCGGTTGTCGAGAATCACGACGATTCCCCGGTCGGTTCCGGTGCGGATCAGACGGCCCACCCCCTGACGGAACTTCAGGATCGCTTCGGGGAGGCTGAAGTCTGCGAAGGAGTTCCCGCCCGCCGCCTCGATCCGCTCGATCCGCGCCTCGATCAGCGGGTGATCCGGCACGGCGAAGGGCAGGCGGGTGAGGATCACGTTGCTCAGGGCCTCGCCTGGAACATCCACGCCCTGCCAGAAGGAGTCGGTACCGAACAGCACCGAGTCCACGTTCTCCCGAAACTTCTCGAGCATGACGGAGCGAGGCATGCCGGTGCCCTGCACATAGACCTCGAGCCCGAGCTCCGAGAAGAAGCCTTCCATCCGGTCCGCCACCTCGTGCATCAGGCGGAAGCTCGTGAAGAGCACGAACGCCTTGCCGTGGGTCTCACGGATGAAGTGTTCGATCCAGTTGACCAGCGCGTCCTGGTAACCGGGCTCCTTCCACTCGGGGATCTGGCGCGGCACGAGCACCTTCATCTGGGTGGCGTAGTCGAAGGGGGATCCGACCTGGAGCTTAAGGGCGTTCTCGCCACCGACGCGGTGGGAGACGTAGTCAAGGGCCGGGTTGTGGACCTCCAGTCTCAGTGTGGTGCACGGTGCCCGATCCTCGGGTCGGCTGGCATTCGGGGGCGACTTCACCCCGAGCGTTGCGCTGGTGAGGATGATGCTCGTCTCGGAACCGAACAGCCGTTGTCGCAGGTAGGCGGCGACATCCACCGGGGCGGCATTAAGTGAGAGGTTGCGCTGCGTCTTGCCGGTCCGCTCGACCCAATACACGTGACCCTCGACGTCCTGGTCGAGGAATGACTTCAGTGCATCCCGGATCTCGAGGAGCCTTCCGTTGCATTCGGTGAGTTCCTCGGCCGTCTCCTTGTCGTCGACCCCTTGGATGAGGGTACTGATCTGGTCGCGGACTCGGGTCAGATTCAGGGACAGGGTGTTGGCAACCAGCTCGGGACGACGGATCCGGAGTTCACTCCAGGACCGGTGTTCTCCCTTGGACGATGAAGGCTGACCTGCATCGGCGATGGCCTCGCAGGCGGCCTCGACCTGTTCGAAGAAGGTCTCGCTCTGTTCCAGGGCCATGTTGACCTCCTGAACGGCCGGCCCTTGGCGCAGTGTGGTGAGAAGTCCCTTCTGGGTCTTGGGATTGTAGAGCCGGTGGAGGGCGTACTTCAGAGCGCCGCTTCCGACGCTCAGTCCGACGTGGCGCGCGGCCACCTGCTCGACCGTGTGAGCCTCGTCGAAGATCACGAAGTCGTTCTTGAAAAGAAGGCCTTCTCCGGGGCGGTCCTCGTCGATGCCGTTCAGCAGCGTGAAGAACAGGGTGTGGTTCAGAACCAGGACGTCGGCCGAAAGGATTCGTTGTCGGGCCCGCTGGAAGAAGCAGACGTGTTTCTGCTCGGCAAGATCGCTGGCGTAGCCGCATTTCTTGGGGGCGCAAAGACCCCGTTCGGAGCAGACGCTCTCCCAGACTTTCGGATCAGGTGCCTCTGACAGATCGCTCAGGGAACCGTCGTTCGTCTCCTGGGACCATGCCCACAGCCGTTCCAGCTCCACCTGTTCCGAAGACGTGAACAGGGAAGCGGCCTGTTGTCGGGCCTTCCGGAGGCGTCGGGTGCAGAGGTAGTTCGACCTGCCCTTGAGCATTGCGAAGCTGAACTCGACCGGCAGGACCTTCTGGAGGAGTGGCAGATCCTTCTCCACCAGCTGCTCCTGGAGGTTGATCGTGTGGGTACAGACGATCGCCTTCTTCTTCTGGGCGACGGCGTGGAGGATGGCGGGGACCAGGTAGCCGAAGCTCTTGCCGACCCCGGTTCCGGCCTCGACCAGAAGATGGCGCCTGTCGGCCAGGCATCGGGCAACGGCCATGGCCATGCGCTGCTGCTGTGGACGGAACTCGAAGTTCCGTGCCTTGGAGAAGAGTCCTGTGGGCGAAAAGATGTCGGCGACCTGCAGCACGAGGTCTTGAGGTTGGGACGACTGGGTTTCCGCCGTGGAACGCACGTCCACAGTAAACCGGATGAAGAGCCCCAACGCCAAGCGTGAGCGTCGAAACCCTCGGAATTCCCCAACACACCGGGATGGCTCCCGACAAAAAATTCCCCGCTCGCCCTTTTGCCGAAGCTGGTGTTTGTTCCGAACGATGTCGTCCGAATCCACGCCCGACGCCCAACCGCGTCGATGTTTCATCAAGGAGGCAGCCGCTGTGGCCATTGGTGGCGCTGCAACCTTGGTGCCCGTGGCCTCCGGCCTCCTCGTGTGGCTCGACCCACTGAATTCTGGCAAGTCGACCACGCTGGCGGCGTTCAGCCGTATCACGGGACTCGAGTCCCTCCCAGCCGATGGGGTGCCCCGAAAGTTCACGGTCATCGCCGAAAGGCAGGATGCCTGGACGAAGAACCCCAACGTACCGGTCGGGGCCATCTACCTGTCCCGGTCGGCCAAGGGTGACATCACCGCATTCCAGTCGATCTGCCCCCATGCCGGCTGTTTCGTCGAATACCGCCCGGTGAAGAACGAATTCTTCTGTCCCTGCCACAACAGTTCCTTCGCGGCCGACGGCAGCATCAACGATCCCAAGAGCCCCAGCCCCCGTCCCATGGACACCCTGGCGGTGGAGATCCGTGGCAACGAGGTCTGGGTTCGGTTCCAGAACTTCCAGGCAGGGCATCGGGAGAAGATTCCGACCGCATGAAATCATTGTGGGATTGGCTGGATTCCAGGACCGGAATCCGGCACCTGGCCCAGGAGGCCCTGTTGGAGAAGATTCCGGGAGGCGCCCGCTGGCGCTACGTCTGGGGCAGCGCCCTGACCTTCTGCCTCGCGATCCAGTTCATCACCGGCCTCGTGCTCTGGGCCGCCTACAGCCCCGGGGCGAAGTCCGCCTGGGAATCCGTCTTCTATATCCAGAATGAGATGGCCGGCGGCTGGTTTCTCCGGGGTCTGCACCACTACACCGCACAGCTCATGGTGGTGCTGCTGGCGCTCCACCTGATGCAGGTGCTGATCGATGGGGCCTACAAGGCGCCCCGGGAGGTGAATTTCTGGTTCGGTCTCGCCCTTCTGATGGTGACGCTCGGATTGGCCCTGACCGGATACCTGCTGCCGTGGGATCAGAAGGGGTACTGGGCCACGAAGGTCGCGACCAACATCGCCGCCATCACACCGGTGTTCGGATCCCAGATCGAACGACTCATCGTCGGTGGATCCGACTACGGCAACCTCACCCTCACCCGCTTCTTCGCCCTGCATGCCGGCATCCTGCCCGGGGCGATCGTCGTCCTGGTCGCCGGTCACATCGCCCTGTTCCGACGCCACGGCATCACAGCCAAGAAACCCTTCCGGAAGCCGGATGCGAACTTCTGGCCCGACCAGGTCCTGATGGACGCCGTCGCCGCCCTTGCGGTGGTCCTCACCGCGGTGTCGCTCACCTTGTACTTCCGTGGCGCCGAGCTTTCGGCTCCGGCCGATCCGAGTGAGCCCTATTCCGCAGCCCGGCCCGAGTGGTACTTCCTCTTCCTGTTCCAGTTCCTCAAGTACTTCCCCGGGGGCACCGAGGTCTGGGGCGCCATCATCATCCCGTCGGGGGTCCTGGGCGTGATGGCCCTCATGCCCATCCTGGGGCAGTGGAAGCTCGGCCACCGGTTCAATCTTGGGTTCGTCGGAGCCATCCTGGTGGGAGCGCTGTTCCTGACCTTCGAGGCGAAGCTCCAGGACGCCCGGGATCCGGAATACCGCAAAGCCGTCGAGAAGGCCCATCGCGACTCGGAACGCGCCGTCGAGCTGGCCAGGTCCCCGACCGGCATTCCGGAGGGGGGCGCGGCGTTGCTGCTGCGCCGTGATCCGCTCACGCAGGGGCCCCGGCTCTTCGCACAGCACTGCGCAGGATGCCATCGGTTCGGCGGGCACGACGGTCTGGGAAACACCCTCCAGGAGGCTGCCAGCGCCCCGGATCTCAAGGGCTTTGGTTCCCGCGAATGGCTGGCGGGCCTGCTCGATCCCGACAAGGTCGCGGCCGCCCACTACTTCGGCGGCACCAAGTTCAAGGACGGCAAGATGGTCCGCTTCGTCCAGCAGAAGGTCGCCAGGTATTCCGAGGCCAAGCGTGCCGACCTCGCCAAGGTCATTCTCGCCGTGAGCGCCGAGGCTGCGCTGCCGGTGCAGGCCGAACTCGATGTCCGTGACAGGGCGCTGATCGAGGAGGGGCGGACCCTGGCCCGCGAGTCGGTCAACTGCACCGACTGCCATCAGTTCCGGAAACCCGATGAGGATGCGACCGCACCGGATCTGACCGGCTGGGGTTCCCGCGAGTGGCTAGTCGCCATCATCAGCAACCCCGCCCACACGCGGTTCTATGGCAAGCGCAACGACCGCATGCCCGCGTTTGCCGAGACCGGTCAGCTCGATGTCGAGAAGATCGGAATCCTGGCCGACTGGCTCCGTGGCGACTGGTATCGGGCCTCCGCTCGATAGCGTTGGCCAGGGCGTCAAGCCCGCATCCCTCGCTAGATCTGGCGATGGTGGACCGGCCCCGGAAGGTGATCCGATGCAGGCATGCATTGGAAACCCAGATCCCATCCGCTTCGTCTCACCACACTGGTCCTCGCCGGTCTTCTCGGCCTCGAGGCGACCTCGTCGGATTCCCCGGCGAACGATTCCGGAATCCCCGCAACCCGACCGGTCGGAACCGGACGGGTTGACCTGATCTCTCCCCGCCTCAGAGCGGACACCCTCCGCCAACAGCTCTGGCTGGAGGGCGTGGCACAGGGAACAGCGCATCGACTCTTCACTGCTCCGAGTCCGGAGGGTCCATGGAAGGAGATCGGATCCATCGGAGGTCCCGGTCAGCCGTTCCGGATCAATGAGTCCACGGACCCCGACCCGGTCCGCTTCTACCGCGTGGAGCTCTCGTCGGAGATGCCCAGGAGTTCCGGGGGTGACGACCCGGATCCGGCCCACTCGGCCGCAGGTCGGGATTGGGACTCCCTGATGGAGAGTGTCGACCGATCCGCACTCTGGGTGGGTGCCTCTGGAATCGGGCGGCATGGAGAGGATGGTGGCGTCCCGACTGTGAGTGTCGCCGCGACCTCATTGGCGATGCCGGAACGCGGCGGCGCCGGGGCATTTGTACTGCGGCGCACACCGCCCCTGGACCAGGCCCTGGAGGTCTTCATCGAGCTTCGGGGATCGGCGGCCAATGGTGGCGATTACCGTTGGATCCCGAATCGCACCACCTTTCCCCCGGGCGCCGCGGAGGTCCGGGTACCCGTCTGGCCCATCGCCGATGGTCTGGATGAACCGGACGAGGAGATCCGGCTCCATGTCGAACGATCCGCGGATCATGCCATCGGCGTCGGCAGCGCTCAGATCCGCCTCCTCGATTCCGATCTCCCCGTGGTCCGACTCTCAGTGGTCGATGGCACGGCACGACGGTGCCTCTGGAAGGCGTTGGATCTGGCCGAGGTCGAGATCCGGCGTGACGGGCGGCTCGAGAGTCCCCTGAAGGTGATCCTCAGGGTCTCCGGGTCCGCCGCGTCTGGACGGGATTTCCAGGCCATCGCGCCGGTCCATGAAATCCCCGCAGGACAGAACTCGATCCGCGTCCCCGTGGTGCCGATCCATCCTGGCCTTACCAACGGACCCCTTCAGGTCACCCTGACGGCCGAAGGATCGGTCGCCTATCGAGTCGATCCCCAGGGGGCCATCGTCAGCGTCAGCCTTCTCAACTCGATTCCAAGCGTCGTGACCGTGACCGCACCGGATCCCGAGGCGGTCGAGGGCGCCACGCCACCGAACCCCGGCATCTTCCGGTTCACCCGCACCGGCGATCTCTCCGAACCGCTTCGGGTCTTCTACCGGGTCGGTGGCACCGCACAGGGAGTCTCGACCGAATCCAGGCCGGACTACACGGCCCTGCCTGGAGAAGTCCTCATCCCAGCAGGTCGGTCTGAAGAGTCGATCGTGGTCACGCCCCATGCGGATTCGGACCTCGAGTCCCAGGAGACGGTGACCGTGGTGCTGACGGGGTCGATCGACTACCAGATCGGACCGGCGTCGGAAGCCACCCTCCGGATCGAGGACCCCGCCCCGAACCGTCTCGTGGGACGCACCCTCGCCTCGACCGCCTCCCCGGGACTTGGCGCCACGGCCCTGATCGAGGTGACCCGGTTGGGACGGACCAGCCAACCGCTAACGGTACCGATCGAGGTCCTCGGCAGGCGTCGCTGGCAATCGGTCTGGCAGGACTTCAAATCGGTGCCTGCCTGGGCTGGCGGGAGCTACGTGTTGCTGGTCGATGGACAGCCCAGCACCGTCCTAACCTTCCCCCGCGGTGTCTCAAAGCGGACTGTCGGGCTTAGGGCGGTGCATCCTGTCACGGATGTCCCGGCGGCCACTGTGGTCATCGATCCCAACGGGGTCCTGCCGATCGTCCAGCCGGTGCGCTTCATTGATCCCGCAAACGTCGTGACATTGAGCGCCTCCGCTCCCAGTCGTAGAAGCCGCTGGGGGAGACCTGGAAGATGTCGCAGAGCATGGTGATGGGATGGTCGTTTCTCAGCGCGTGAACCCGTTCGAAGCGCTGGGAGGCGGTTCGGAGAGGATGCCCAACGTTTTTTTTAGAATGTCGCGCTGCTCCTTGAGATGGCGGATCTCACGGCGAGCGGCATCGAGCTCGGCCTCAAGGTCTTCGGGCGCAGGGCGTCTGGCGCCAGGCACGGCCCCAGCCTCGGCTGGGGGGAGAAGCTTGCGCCAGGCATAGAGTCGGCTTTCGCCTAACCCAAGTTCCTTGGCAACGACAGCAGCGGACTTGCCGCTACCCAGCCAGTTCCGGACAGCCTCCAGTTTGAAGGTGGTGTCGAACTTGCGCCGGGCTTTGAGGGGAGGAGTTTTGATGACGGTTTCCATAGTAGGTGCTCTCTCTTGATCTCCGTCCGAGAAATCGAAGCAACCTCAACCAGCGCTCTTAAAGTCAGCATACGGAGGAAAAAAAGATCAGGACGTCGCGAAGGATTTGCCAGAGGCATTTCTGGCTAAGGACTGATCCATCTACCCAAACCATCGCAATGGCCCGATCCGTGCCGGTCTGGGATTCCATCCCGGATGTCACGTGTGACCCTCCTTCAGTTTGGTCTTGAGGCGTGGCGCATCTGCTCGAGTTCCCTCCTCAGGGGATTCCAGTAGATCCGGTCAGCAACCCGCTCCATCCACTCCTCCTCTGCCAAGGCCGCCTCGATCGTCGTCACGTCGCCA
>Ga0194125_10000340_pt1 | contig 77463 bp, 89 predicted proteins | sample TA2KigC250mmetaG_FD_148626 | JGI IMG/M metagenome (GOLD analysis project Ga0194125, IMG submission 148626) | Freshwater microbial communities from Lake Tanganyika, Tanzania - TA2015034 Kigoma Deep Cast 250m | ecosystem: Environmental > Aquatic > Freshwater > Lake | place: Tanzania: Lake...
CCAAGACTTTGACTGTAAAGCTACAATCAAATTCTATTGTGACTTCCTGTTTCTGATAATAAGCGTTTCCCACTTAGCCCCCTTTTATGATATTCTCTATCGTAAAGAGGGCTATTTTACTAAACAGGTCTCCTTTTTTCTACACTACTAATATTTTATTTTAATATTTTATGAAGAGGAAAGTCAATACATTTTCCAAATGACAGAAGGGCAAATCAAGAAAGGCAGAAGAAAAAGCTCCAGAGGATATTTAAAATCTTCTTGGAGTCTTCATATTGGACACTTCTGGAAAATCCATTTCATAAATCCCCCAGAAGTTCGAGGTCAAGCTGTTAGGTTGTTCCTTTAGGGGGTTAGGCGATGACGATGCCATAGTATCAAACGGAGTATGGGGTCGGACCAAGCCATGGTGCTGATTTTTATTAGATACCTTTCCAGAAATAGGTTTTTTCGAAGCCTTAAGCTTAATTTTCGCCCCCAAAATTGCCCATATAAGCAACAAATGGCTCCCTCAATGGGACTGAGAGAACATATCAATCCATTCCTTTATCCCGATGCGGATCATCATCATGGCAAAGGCAGCCAAAAAACCCCCTCTAAATCCATTTTGACTCCTCCCCTTTCCTGTGTTATTTAATAAGGAAATATTCACCGCCGAGATTGCCGGGTGCGCCGGAGTAAAAATAGTATTAAATTTTCAGCGATCAGCCATTAGCTCTGGAGTAAAGATAGGAAGATTATTGCTGAAAGTTAAGGGATTTTTCTCGGCAGTCTCGGTGTACTCTTTGGTTAAAGATTTTATATGCGCATTTTGCTCATTTCCCCGAATATGGAAAAGCTTCCAGATCCTGTGGCCCCTTTGGGGCTGGCCTACCTTGCCTCCGCCCTGAAATTTAAGGGATATGAAGTGAAGTGCCTCGACCTTTGCTTTGTTGAAAAGTGGGAAGAGACGATAGCAAAATCGTTTCAAAGATTTTTCCCGGAAGCTATCGGACTATCCCTGCGGAATGTCGACAACGTGTCTTACCCCGATACGGTCTCTTACCTTCCCTTCTATAAAGAGGTGGTCAGGCGCTGCCGCAAGTTTTCCTCTTCGCCATTATTTTTGGGGGGGGCGGGATTTACGCTTATGCCTGAGGCCATTCTTAAATATTTAGAGGCCGACGGCGGCATCATCGGGGAAGGGGAAGAGGCTTTTCCAAAAGTTCTAATGGGCTTGACCAATGGTTTTTCTTCGGCCATCGAGGGGTTTCTCAGCCGAAACCTAAAAACCCCGGCCAGACCGGCCTGTATTCAAGATCTGGATTCCCTTCCTTTGCCGGATTGGGATAGCCTGGATTTGAAAAATTATTTCAGCCGGGGGGGAATGGGAAACTTGCAGACCAAGCGGGGATGCCCTTTTGGTTGCATTTATTGTACTTACCCCCTGATTGAAGGGAAGAAAGTCCGTCTTCGTTCTCCCGCCAAAGTAGCTAAGGATGCCGAAGACCTTATCCAGCGGGGAGTAAAGAATGCCTTTATCGTCGATAACATTTTTAACTTCCCCCAGTCTCATGCCCATGACGTATGCCGGGCCTTAGTCGAAAAAAGGATTTCTCTCCAATGGTCCTGCTATGCCCATCCATCCTACTTCAGTCCTGCTCTGGCCGAGGAGATGAAGATGGCCGGTTGTACAGGGGTGGAATTTGGCACGGACTCCGGAGCTCCACAAGTATTGGCCAAACTGGGCAAGAATTTCAATCCTGAAGACATCCGACAAGCAACCCGCTTGGCCCGTGAGGCCGGGCTGGAAATCTGCCACAGCCTTTCTTTGGGAGCGCCCGGGGAGACAGCGGAAACCCTTAAGGAAACTTTTAGCCTTATGGAAGAAATTTCTCCCACCGCGGTAATCGCCATGCTGGGCCTGCGCATTTTTCCAGGCACAGGTTTAGCCCATTTGGCGGCAAAAGAAGGAATGATTTCTGCTGGCCATGATTTTCTTCAGCCGACGTTTTACATTTCGCCGCAAGTCGAAGACAAGGTTGTTGAATTGGCCCGGGAAAAAGCCAAGGGAAATCCTAACTGGATCTTTCCCGGACTCGGCATCAATGTCTCTTCACGCCTGCAAACCAAATTGCGCAAGTTGGGTATCAAGGGGCCTCTCTGGGAGCACATGAAGGTCATGCGGGAGCGAAGGGCTGCCAAGAAGGAAACCCATGTCTGAAATCGCCTTTTTATTCCCGGGCCAGGGCTCGCAATCCATAGGGATGGCTCGTGAATTGGCGGCATATCCCGCGGCTCTGGAATTATTTAAGAAAGCGAGCAGGGACCTGGCCTTGGATCTCTTCGAACTATGCCTTAACGGACCGGAAGAAATTCTTTCCCAGGACCTTAACGCTCAGATAGCCGTGCACGTAACCAATTGCGCCTATGCCCAAGAAATCAGCCAGATGAATATTACTCCCCGAATGGCCGCAGGTTTTAGCCTGGGAATCTTCTCCACCCTGGTCGCGGCCAGATCCCTATCCTTTGAACAGGGCCTGGAAGGAGTCAGGATCGCCGCTGAGAAAATGTCCGAAGAAGGAAAATTTTATCAGGGGGCCATGGCCGCAATCATCGGCTTGCCGGAAAAGGAAGTGCAGGCTGTTTGCCAGGAAGTAGGCCGGGTTTTCGTGGCCTCCATCAATAATTACCAGCAAGTGATCATATCCGGAGAGGAAGAGGCCGCGGAAAAAGCTATTCATCTTTGCGTGCAGCGGGGAGCCCTATTGGCCAGGCGCCTGCCCATCGGCTGGGCCATCCATACCCCTCTCATGGAACGCGCTTCCCGGGCCTTCGCTCAAGAAGTAAAGGATTGGCCAATCCGCCCTCCGCGCTTCCCAGTTCTAAGCTACCTGAAGGCGGAATTTTTGCAAACTCCGGAAGAAATCAAGCGGGAATTAAGCGCTCAATTCTCTCAGCCCAATTGCTGGCACAAAGTCCTTAAGCGTATGGTTGCCGAGGGGGTCAATACGTTCATCGAAGTCGGCCCCGGGAATGTGCTGTCTCAGATGGTTCGCTGGGTAAGTCGTTCAGCCCGGACTTTTACGGCAGAAGAAATTCTGCAAAAGGGGAAACCATGATTCTGCCAAAAGGACCAATCCTCTTCTGCCGAGAAGGATATAGATGTAAGATTTGATGGATTCGTAAAAAGTCGGCAGAAGAGTCATTTTTATAAGCCCTTGAAAAGACGGGATTGCTTCGTCGTCCCGCATTGGCGGAACTCCTCGCAATGACGAAAACGGGACTTTTTACGAGAACATCAGATTTAGCAAGAGAAATTTTGACTTTTTAAGGGATCATCCCATATGATTAATAAAAAACCCACAAGGACCATCTCTATGGATGGAAAGATGGAAGGAAGGATGAAGTTTGAGGGACAGGTTGTTTTGATCACTGGCGGGTCCAAAGGAATCGGCAAAGCCATTGGCCGGGCCTTTGCCCAAAAAGGCGCTTCAGTGATCATCAACTACGGCCATGATGAAGGCCTGGCCAGGCAGCTTGAAGCGGAAATCCTGGAAACGGGAGGAAGGGCGGAGACTCAAAAAGCGGACATAACCTGCACCGAAGAAGTTGGGCGCATGTTCAAAACAATCCTCGAACAGTACCAGCGGCTCGATGTGGTGGTTAACAATGCCGGGATCATTCGCGATGGGCACATGATGCTCATGTCCGACAAGGACTGGGATGAAGTCATCGACACAAACCTGAAGGGGACTTTCCTTTGCTGCCGGGCCGCCCTCCGGCCCATGATCGGCCAGAAACGCGGGAGGATTATCAATCTGGCCTCTCCCAGCGCCATAACGGGCAGGGCAGGGCAGACCAACTATTCCGCTTCCAAAGGGGGAGTGATCAGCCTTACCAGATCACTGGCCCGGGAAGTGGCTCCCTTCGGCATTCTGGTTAATGCCGTATGCCCCGGAGTCATCCAGACCGAACTTGTTGAGAGGCTCGATCAGAAATTCAAAAAAGAGTTTTTAAACATGATCCCCCTGAAACGTTTCGGCCAGCCAGAGGAAGTTGCCTCCCTGGTGCTCTTTCTGGCCTCCGATGAGGCATCTTACATTACCGGACAGGTCATATGCGTCGATGGAGGGATGGTTTGATTTTTTTACCGCAGAGAGCACTGAGATCGCCGAGAATGATGAAATGACGAAAACCAATTCTATACAGAGCGACAAATATTTTTGCGCATATTTACAATAACCTCATATACTCTGTCATTCCGGGCTTGACCCGGAATCCAGTCTGCTTTCCGGATTCCCGCTTTAGCGGGAATGACGATTTTTGCGCATTTATTTAGGTCGCTATGTATAAAATTTTGGCTAAAGGGATTTAATAATTCCCGGTTATCTACATTTATCCCTCGGCGTTCTTGGCGTGCTCTGCGGTTAGGAATTTTAGAAAGGAATGCCCATGTCTGGCAATTTGGTTTGGGAGCTAAAGAAGTTAATCATCGAAACCCTGAAACTGGAAGAAATCTCACCGGAAGATATCGAAGATGATGGCCGGTTATTTGGAGATGGCTTGGGGCTGGATTCCATTGACGCTTTGGAATTGGTGGTAGCCCTGGAAAAAGCTTATGGTGTAGTTATCCCCGATTCCGAGGTTGGAGAACGCGTTTTCCGTTCGGTCAACACCCTGGCCCAGTTTGTGAGGGAGCAGCGGTCAGAGGTCAGCAATCAGCGGTCAGCAAAAGAATAGAACAGGAATCCCCGGTCGGATGTTAGAAAAAATATTTTGTTTTTTACTTAAAATTGATGAATTCGTAAAAAGTCTTGTTCCTGTCATTGCGAGGAGTTCCGCATTGGCGGGACGACGAAGCAATCTTGTCTTTTCAGGCGCTTATAAAAACGAGATTGCTTAGTCACGCCCATGGCGTGACTCGCAATGACCCTTTCGCGACTTTTTACGAGATCATCAAAAGCTGACGGCTGAGAGATGAAACATGAGATACGACGAGACAGAGATTAAAGTCCGCTTCAACGAGGTGGATTCGTGGGGGATAGTCTGGCACGGCCATTACATCGCCTGGTTCGAAGTTGGGCGGATGGCTCTGTTAGGCAAGTTTCATCTGCTCCCCCGGGACTTCACCCAGATGGGATATATTGCGCCGGTAGTGGATTTAAAGTGCCTTTACAAAGAACCAGCCCGTTTGGATGAAGAGATTCTCATCCGCACTTCGGTCGTTAAACCTACCAAAGCGGCGCTCACCTTTCGCTTCCAGGTCTTGCGTAAAAAGGACGGAAAACTTCTCGCTTCCGGGGAGGAAACTCAGGTGCTTTTAACCCTCGATGGCCGCATGCTCTACATTATCCCCCAAGACCTGAAGGAAAGACTAAAGCCCCTCTTTGATTACCTGGAAGAGCCCGATTCCGCTGCCTGAAGGAACTTCCACACTTCCCGGTTAAAACGGGCCGGCTGCTCCTGCATGGGGGAATGACCGCAGCCTTCCAGTATCTTCAGGGTGGCCTGGGGGATCTTGCTCTTGAGGAAGGAAGCATCCTTAAGCGGAGCAATCGGGTCTTTGCCTCCCCAAAGAATTAAAGTGGGCTGCTTAATAGAGGCCAGCTTGGGCCGGAGGTCAAAATCGATGATGCTGGCGGAAAGCTGGACGGACGGGGTCATGGGCAGAAAAGGCTTTCCAGTAAGCGGTGATCTGGGAATCGACTGGAAAAATTCTTTGGAAGTCTTTGGTTGTTGCCTCTTGATGAAGTTTTCGATCATTGCTTTGAATTCTTCCCGCAGGGTTCCTTCGATGGATTCAAAGCGCGATTCCGGCCCCATGATTTTTTTGGTCAGGGCATAGCTCAAGAATTCCGCTTTATCTCCGATTCCCACGGCATCGGCCACCACTAATTTTTTTACCGGTGAATCAGGTTGGGCAGCCAAGTTTAGCGCTACCAGCGCGCCCATAGAATGGCCTACGATGTTGACCTGGGCCAAATTCCGCTCTTTTAAAAACTGCTCCACGATTTTGGTTAGCCATTCAATGGAATAATCCGCCTCCGGCTTATCCGAATTTCCGAATCCGGGGAAGTCGATAGCCATCGCCTGGTAAGAGGAAGGAAAAAAAGGAATGTTGGCTATCCAGTCTTTCCAGGATCCTCCCAGCCCGTGAAGGAAGAGAAGGGGGTCGCCCTTGCCCGCGGCCACGAAAGCTATGTTTATACCGGCAAGCGAAACCTTTTGCGGATAGAAAGGAGATTCGCTGAGAGGACAGCAAGTTTCTTCTCCATTTTTTTGCCCGAAGGCCAAAGGAGAAATAAAAGATAAAATCAAGAGGGGCAGGAGAAAAATAAATTTCAATAATCTCACCCCTGGCGAATCATTCGGCCTTCCCCGAAGGATTCTTGGTGAAGGCCAGGAGAATCTGGCCATAAGCCACCTTCTCGTCCCCGACGGAGGCTTCAGCGGCGAATCGGTATATCGAAGACAAACTTTGAGTCAGTTCGACCTTAAGGGTAATCTGTTCTCCCTGAACCGGGCAGCGATGGAATTGAAAATCAGAAACCCCGGCAAAGAGGCCGATAAACTGAACTCCGGGGGTTTCTTCCCGGGCTTGAGCGCCCAGGACGAGGCCGCCCACCTGGGCCAATGTCTCTAACAGTAATACGGGGGGGTAGAACTGATGCCCCTGAAAAAACCATTCACTTCCGGTTAAATTTTTTATCCCGATTCCTTTTTTCCCGGGATCCATCTGGAGGATGCGATCCACCAATAGAAAAGGATAGCGGTGGGGAAGGATTTTCTGAATCTCCCGGCTTTCCATCATAAGTCGAACCCCACTTCGCGCACGGCCACCCTCAAGACCAAGTCGGCCTCAGCGGAGGTTTCATCGCCGACCTGGGCCTTCCCTTTAAACCTCCAGAGATTTTCTTCTCTGGCTGTTAGATTGACCAGGAAATCCAGCCGGTCGCCGGGAAGGACGGCTCGTTTGAACCTTACCCGCTCGATTTTTTCGAGGGAGGCCTGCACCTTCCCACGGCTGTGCGACCCTTCCAAAAGAATTAGGGCGCTCTGTATAATTCCCTCCAGGGTTAGGACCCCCGGCATGATCGGATTGCCGGGGAAGTGGCCGGAAAGGCATGGCTCATCTGCTGATACCCATTTGACTGTTTTGATCATTTCATACCGCTTAAGTTCGCTCACCCGGTCTAAAACAACCGTTGGAAAAGGGTAGCCGAGCCGGTGAAACAATTCTTCCCGTTTTTTACGTTCAACCCAGCCAGCGTTTTCTTCGTTTATAATGTTTAACCTCCTTAACGGTCAGGTGTTCGAACAACCTGTGGCCTTCCCATTATCTGAACGATACCCAGGCGAACGAGCTCTTCCGGATTTTAGCGATCGATACGCTGGCCGTAAAACTCAATACTCCCATCCGTTACTTTCCCAATTTCGGTATGCAATACTCCGAATATAGCCTTCAGGGTGGAAGTTTTGCCGGTGCCATTAGCTCCGAGGAGCGCCACCATCTTTCCTTCGGCTACTTCCAGGGAGACCCCTTTCAAAACCAGGATGACGTCGCTGTAAATGACCTCGATATTGTTCAAACGGAGCATTTTAATACCCCTGTTTAAATAAACATAACACAACAAATTAAATTGCAATAGCTAAATTTCCAATAACGGACAAGGAATTCAATGGGGCTCTTGTAAAAAGGCATAGGCTTATTCCGCGACCTTGAGCGTAAAAAGTGGCCTGCCTCAAGCGGACAGCCAAAATGCTTCAAATCCCCCCTAACCCTTATTTTTAAACTGAGCATGACCCATATTTTTTTTCTGAACACAGGGGGGCCAAGGTAAGTTATTGAATTTTTTAGAACAAGATTACCTCATTCGCCGCCTCCAGCCCTATTTTGCCAATATCCGGAAGCGGTTGGGCAAAAGTCAAAAAAATATTCTGGAGAGATTCCGGGTTGCTTCACGCCCTTTTGGGGGTTCATCGCCTGGATGGGCTCCTGGCCCAGCCGTGGGTAGGAATGAGCTGGGAAGGCTGGGTGATTGAGCAGATTTTAACCGGCCTAAATGTCAACGGCTTCAATCATGAAGCGTTTTTCCTCCGGACGGGGGATGGCTACGAATTGGACTTAGTTTTAAAAATTCGGGGAGAAATTTGGGCTTTAGAGATAAAACTTCCTACAACCCCCAGCAACGCTGATTTAGAAAGACTGAAAAAAACAGGAAAGTTGATTAACGCCGACAAGCAAAATCTCATTACGAAAACGCGACAGGAAATCTATGGAGAAAAGACAATTTCCCCAAATTTTAGAGGATTTTTGAGATGGATAACTGAATTGAAAACTCCCTAAATCATAGAAAGTTTATTAGGGCAAGTTTGGTATCGAGGGCAGGGAAGGGGAAATCCGTCAGGACGCAAATATGATGCCCATCGAATTCCCTTGACTTCTTGATGTATCTCATGATACATATTTATGTATGAAAACAACCGTAGAGATTCCAGATTCTATTCTCAAAGAGGCGCGTAAACTCGCATCCCGGGAAGGGACGACCGTGAAGGCCTTGGTGGTAGAGAGCCTGCAGAAGGTTATTGCTGAGAGAAAGAGCCGGGGAGAATTCAAACTCCGAAAGGCCACCTTTAAGGGTAAAGGCCTCCAACCGCATATGGCCGGCGCTCCCTGGGATCGTATCCGCGACATGGCCTACGAGGGGCGAGGAGCGTGATCGCAGTTGACACGAACCTCCTTGTCTATGCGCACCGTGAGGACTCAGCGTGGCACGATGCAGCTTACACCCGTATAACGGAATTGGCTGAAGGGCGTGCCCCATGGGCCATCCCCTGGCCCTGCCTTCATGAATTCCTGGCGATCGTAACCCACCCCCGGATCTTCGTTCCTCCTACCCCGCTCGATGCCGCTCTGGATCAAGTGGAAGCTTGGCTGCAGTCTCCGAGCCTATTGTTGCTATCGGAAGCTGAGGGATACTGGTCCGAACTTAGCTCCTCTCTACGCACCGGGCATATCGTGGGGCCCCACGTTCATGACGCTCGCATTGCCGCTCTCAGCCGCGTTCATGGAGTTGAAGAGTTATGGACCGCGGATAGGGATTTCGGCCGGTTGCCAGGATTGACCGTTCGTAACCCCCTTGTCGGGTGAATAAATCAATTAAAAATATGGCCTATTTATAGTATCTTATTGAACATGAGTCCCTAATTTGCCATTAGGGTTAGGGAATGGGCGAAAAGAGGAGGACCACGGAGCCCATTTCTGAAAGAGTTTCAGAATACCTTGTGGGTCATTTGGGGTCACATCTTCATTTGTGATTCTGCTGCAAAACCCCCCATTTTTGAGATTTGATGAAAAGGGGTTGGAAACTCTACGCTTTAAAATCACGTATAAACCATCTTTATTTTTCGCAAGGGTTTTTTTGGCCGCAGAATCCATTTGTCGCTTTCTCTCCTTATTTTGTTTTGTAGATGACCCCCAATAGCCCATAAAGTATCCCCCCTTCCTTTTAAAATGAAATCTCCTTGAATTATTTAAACAAAACTAATTCATCCCCCCAATCCAAAAAATAAAAAGCCTTGAATAAAGTTTTTTTATTTGTTAGGATGTGGCAAATTTTTCGGAAAATAAAAGAAAAAATGGGTATTAGTTTAAAGTTTTGAAAAAATGGCGGCAACGCCTCTGCCTCTGTTTGGGACCGGGGACCAGGCCGGAACGCGCCGGAAGCATCGGTTGGGTTTTCCCTTGTCCTCGAGGATAAAAGCCCGTTTCCTCCGGAGGAGGGGGGGTATCTTCCCCGCTCCATCCACGGAGAAATCAGCGCCTTATGATTCCAAGCGGGCCGGTCTGGCCCCCGGCCCTGGAATCCCTTGGCCTTGGTGACACACCTTTCTTCAAAGAGCTAAAGTGTTACAAAAATGGAAGTTTATCCTTTTCATCATCAGAATCTTTTTTTCAACATCATAACCGACTATGATCTGACATTTAAAGAGATCCGGGGGATACTGGACTACCTCCTTTCCGTCGAGGCTTTTAAAGAAGAGGGGGAAGACTGGGGATGTGGAAAATTTTTTGATCTTCGGCTGGGGAATATCCAATACGAGATAGATGTCAATTGTTATGAAGTCGTTATTTACCAGAGGACGGAACTTACTCCATGACTGGAGGATATTGCGGATAGAGGATGCCTGTTTCATAGCCGGAACCCAAAAGTTAAATTAGCCACAGAGGACACAGAGATCACCGATTTTTTTAAAACATGATTAAGAAAAAGCAAAGGATAAGTGTCAATTGTCTAAAGTGATCCGGCTGCCGGCGGGGCTAAAGTTTAAAAAAGGAATTTCTTATACAATTAAATTCAAAAATCCGAAATCCGAATATCGATCCGCCACTATTCAAAGGGGGAAAATCTAATCTCCTCCCTTTATTAAAGGGAGGGTGGGAGGGATTTTAGAGTAACTAAACAGTTAAGATTTTTCAAATGTCTTAACCAAACGCCGTTTGGAATTTAGATTTTTTGGAATTGTTTCGTCCGCCTCGGCGGATCGTGCTTCGAATTTTGAATCAGGTTCTTTTATTGGAAATTTTGTTACCCTTTTGCGGACAATTTCATTTGTAAGCGCCTATGGGTGAATATATCCATCCGGAATTGCAAAAAAAGGTAGAGTTTTTCGGGGGCAGCTACATATTCATCGAGGAGGGGAGGTTGAATTATCGGGGGAAGGAGGTGCTCTATTTAGTCGGCTTGGCTGGCATCGAGGCCTCCTGCTGCGGAACGGGCGGATGTGCCTTTATTAAAGTACCGGGGTACGTACATTTCTGGAAGAAATCTCGGAACGAGTTCGGCCAGTCCATTTCTGAGATTGAAAGAATCGAATCCCCGGGGAGGCAGCGGGAGATCAGCAAGATATTATTGGAAAAACACCCAGGATTCGCCCAGGTCGAATTTCTTTGAGATTTTTTTAAAACTTTAAAGGAGGTAAATATGGCAGGAATTGTGTCCTTTGGCGCCTATGTGCCGCGCTACAGGCTTAAACGAATGACCATTTTCCAGGCCATGGGATGGATTAACCCGACCACCATCATGCTTGCCCAGGGAGAAAAAGCGGTGGCCAATTCGGATGAGGATAGCCTCACCCTGGCGGCAGCAGCCGGCATCGATTGTTTGGCTGGGATGGACCGGTCGGCGGTCGATGGGCTTTTTTTCGCCTCGACAACCATGCCCTACTTAGAAAGGCAAAACGCTGGAATTATTGCCCAAGCCTTAAACCTGCGAGAGAATGTGCGCTCGGCGGATTTTTCCGGCGCTCTGAAGGCGGGAACATCGGCGTTGATTTCCGCCCTGGAAGGGGTAGGATCAGGAAACGTCAAACAGATGCTGGTCTTAGCCGCAGACTCACGGCTGGGAAGGATGGGCAGTCCTCAGGAGATGATCTTTGGGGATGCTGGGGCTGCTTTTCTTATCGGGGATAAGGAGGTGATTGCCGAATTTAAGGGTTCCTATTCCCTAACCTGCGATTTTGTCGATCACTACCGGGGATCAAAAACCACCTTCGACCGCCAATGGGAAGACCGTTGGATTAGAGATCTCGGGTTTGATGAATTCGTTCCGAAAGTGATCGCAGGTCTCCTCACGCGTTACCAGGTAAAATTGAATGATTTTTCCAAAATCATCTTTCAATGCTCTTACGATTCCGAACGGAAGAATTTGGTCAAGATATTAAAAGTAGACCCGGCGAAAGTTCAGGACCCCTTACACGGTTCTATCGGCGAGACTGGAACCACTCACTCTCCCTTGATGCTGGCCAAGGCCTTGGAGGAGGCCAAGCCGGGAGATAAACTACTGGTGGTGAGTTTCGGCAGCGGAGGCGACGCCCTTTATTTCGAGGTTACCGACCGGATTTCCCAAAAGAAGAGAGGGATGGGGGTGCAGGGATATCTGGCCAACCGAGCGGAACTTGCCAGTTACCCGAAATACGCTGTCTTCCGGGGGATGTTGCCGGTGGACATCGGCCTGCGCGGGGAGGCAGATTTATTAACCCGCTGGAGTTTAGTCTGGCGGAAGAGAAAGGCCGTTCTGGGCCTGGTCGGTTCGAGGTGCAAAAGATGCGGTTCGCCCCAGTTCCCGCCGCAAAGGATCTGCGCCAACCCGGATTGCGGCGCTATCGATAACATGGAAGATTATACCTTTGCGGACAAGAAAGGGCGGATCCTAAGTTACACCGGAGACATGCTGGCCGCCTCATACGATCCTCCGGAATTGTACGGCAACGTGGAATTTGCCGGGGGCGGAAGGTATATGTGCAATTTTACGGATTGCACCCTGGAAGATTTAAAAGTTGGCGCCACGGTTACTTTCAGTTTCCGTAGGAAGTATTACGATGAAAAGAGAGATATTCACGGGTATTTCTGGAAGGCAGTGCCGCAAAAGGAGGTGGCTTAAATGGCAACGGGAATCCGCGATAAAGTGGCCATACTGGGCATGGGCTGCACCAAATTTGGTGAACGCTGGGAGTCTTCAGCCGAAGATTTAATCATAGAAAGCTTTCAGGAAGCTCTGGCCGATGCCGGAATAGGAAAAAAGGAAATCCAGGCCGCCTGGTTCGGCACCCACATCGATGAGGTCAACGTGGGCAAGAGCGGTGTGCCTTTAGCCACCACCCTAAAATTGCCCTTCATCCCGGTAACCAGGACGGAAAACTTCTGCGCCACCGGCACAGAGGCTTTTCGGGGAGCCTGTTATGCCGTGGCCGCCGGGGTCTATGACATTTGTCTGGCCCTGGGAGTGGAAAAATTGAAAGATACGGGTTATGGAGGATTGCCGGCCACCGCCGCCTTCGGCCAGATGCAGGCTATGATCGGCCCCAACGCCACGGCCCCGGGCCTTTTTGCCCAATTGGCCACAGGCTATTTGGCCAAGTATGGCGTTGATCCTGCCCTGGGCAAGAAAGCTCTGGCCCACATTTCGGCAAAAAGTCATGCGAATGGCGCGCTCAACCCCAAGGCCCATCTTCGCCGGCCGGTGTCCGAGGAGCAGATCATCCATGCGCCCATGATTGCCTACCCCTTGGGTCTTTTCGATTGCTGTGGAGTAAGCGATGGGGCAGCCGCGGCTATAGTGACGACTCCGGAAATTGCCAGATCTCTTACGAAACAAGATCCAGTCCTGGTAAAGGCTCTGGCCATTTGCGTCTCTTCCGGAGAAGAAGCCATGTTTAACAACTGGGATGGGGCCCACCTGGAAACCACCATCCGGGCAGGGCAGATGGCTTTCAAGGAGGCCGGAATCAAGAACCCGCGTGAAGAAATCAGCATGATGGAGGTGCACGATTGTTTTTCGATTACTGAGCTTACGGTTTACGAGGACCTGCAGATCTCTCCCCGGGGCAAGGCTATCGATGACATCATGGACGGATTCTTCGATCTCAAAGGAAAAATTCCCTGCCAGCCTGACGGGGGCCTCAAGTGCTTCGGGCATCCTATCGGAGCTTCAGGATTGCGCATGCTCTATGAAATGTACAATCAACTGTTAGAGAGATGGCCGGAGGAAAGAAGGGTAAAGAACCCTCGATTCGGCCTGACCCATAATCTGGGGGGCATACCTTCCACGAACGTTTGCAGCGTGGCCATCATCGGGCGGTAACAAAAGATACACCGCAGAGACCGCTGAGAACGCAGAAAAACAAAGGAGGCGGTGAGCGTATTTCGAGTTATTGGGGCGAAAAGGAGAATGACAATGGAAAAGATGCTCAAAGATCGAGTGGCGATTATAACTGGCTCCGGGCGGGGCATCGGAAAGGCCGTGGCCTTGCTCTTCGCCCGGGAAGGAGCAAAAGTGGTGGTGAGCGATTTGGATGCGCAACCCGCCCAGGAAGTTGCCGATGAAATCAAGGGCAGCAGTGGAGAATGCCTATTGTACCCCGGAGACGTTACGAATCCGGCCTTTGCTGAAGGCATTGTGGGCAAGACCGTTCAAACCTGGGGTGGTTTGCACATTCTGGTAAATAACGCGGGATACACCTGGGATGCGGTTGTCCACAAAATGACCGATGAACAGTGGGAAGCCATGCTCGCCGTGCACCTGACCGCTCCCTTCCGGCTGATCCGGGCTGCTTCTCCTTACTTCCGGGAGGCGGCCAAGCAGGAAAAGGCATCCGGGAAAGTGATCAATCGCAAGATTATCAATGTTTCTTCCATAGCAGGAACCCGCGGAAATGCCGGCCAGGCCAATTACGCATCAGCCAAAGCCGGAACCGTGGGTCTGGCCCGGGCCCTGGCCAAAGAATGGGGGCCTTTGAACGTTCAGGTTAATGCCGTCTCCTATGGTTGGATCGACACTCGCCTTACCAAAGAGAAAGAGGCAGGTCAGACCATTGAAAGGGACGGCAAACCTGTGGCCATCGGCATTCCTGCGGCCATGCGCGGGGTCATGGCCATGATCATCCCCATGGGCAGGGCAGGGACAACGGAAGAAGCGGCAGGGCCCATTCTATTTTTCGCATCCCCTCTTTCCGACTACGTTTCGGGGCAGTGTATCGAGATCACCGGAGGATTTTAACCGCTGCTATTGTCCTTAAGGAAAAGGTCATAGCAGTGGTGAGATGTGGGCGGTGGATGGAACAAAATGCGGATGTGGTTTAGGACAGAATTAAGCTTGGAAACAGGGGCTTCCTATCTTTCCGGAAGCCCTCTTTCTTTCGCCAAAGGGGAGAACGCTGCTGTCTTCATCGGCCATTCTACTGTGCTGGTGCGTCTGGACGAGCAAAATTTTCTTACGGATCCTTTCTACTTAAAGCGCCTGTACATTCTGAAAAGACATTTTCCTCCCGGGGTTCCCCTCCAAGACCTTCCCCCTTTACATTTTATGCTTATCTCCCACGGTCATCTGGATCACATGGATCTGAAAACGCTAAGTCAATTTCCCCGAACTCTGCCGGTTATCCTGCCGCACAGGCTCGAAGGATATTTAATGGAAATGGGGTTCGAAGATGTTCGGCCCCTTTCCTGGGGGGAAAGCACGCGCATGGGATCCTTAATCGTTCGCTCCCTCCCTGTAAAGCATTTTCCGGGTCGCTCTCTTTACGAGACCCGGTCCATTCCTCAAAGCTATCTGGTTGAGGGAACGAAGACGATTTTTTTCTGTGGGGATTCTGGGTTCGCTCCGGAATTTCAAGAAATCGGCAGCCGCTATTCCATCGACCTGGCTTTACTGCCCATAGGCAATTACCGCCCGTCTTCTTTTAGCAGGTTTCACATGAGTCCGGAGGATGCCTTAAAAGCAATGGAGATGCTCCGGGCAAAACGAATGATACCCATTCATTGGGGAGCGTTCCGTTTGAGCCTGGAGCCTATGGAAGAACCCCCGCAGCGATTTGGGCAACTCCTTAAAGAGCGGAAGATCAACCCCAAAGCCGTGCTCCTGCCACCTGGGGGAAAAATTCAAATTTGGTAACACTTTAGTTCTTTGAAGAAAGGTGTGTCACCAGGGCCAAGGGATTCCAGGGCCCGGGGGCCAGGCCGGCCCGCTTGGAATCATGTGGTGAGCTTGTCGAACCACAAAAAAATACTTTTGCAAGAGGCTCAACTGATACCAAATTTGAAAAGGCCTTCTATTCTTCGCCTTTTTTCAGTTCCCTTTCCTGAATCTTGGCGGAGGATTCGGTCTGTTCTTCCAGGGGAGGAACTTCCGGCTGGGGCGGGGGAACGGCTTTGCGGATGCCCCTCCAGAGGGAAGGAGGCCAGAAAAACTTCTTCAGAAGACTTTCTTTGGTTTCTTTCTTTAATTCTTCAATGGCCAGGCGGTCTGCTTCTTCAGGCGAAACTTTTCCCTCTCGCTCAGTCGTTTTTTCTGGAGTTTTTTCCGAATGGGGCAATGATTCACCCCGGGAGAATTCCAGGTTGTATTGATGGCTGGGCAAACCGGGTTGGCCGATGATCTGAATTTTCAGGGTGTATTGTTTTTCCAGGCGGACAAGTTCGGCCCTTTTTTGGTTGAGAAGATAGGTAGCCACTTCGTCGGGAAGCTCTACTTTCACCTTAGTGCATCCGCCTTTGGCCAGGCCGGCCTGGACCCGGCGCAGGATCGTTAGAGTGGCTGCTTCCGTCGATTTAACCAACCCGCTTCCGCTACAGTTGGCGCAGGAAATAAAACTTCTTTCGCTGACTGCCGGCCGGATACGCTGGCGAGAAAGTTCCAGCAGGCCGAAGCGGCTGATGCGGCCAGTTTCCACGCGGGCCTTATCGCGTTTCAAGGCATTGCGTAAAGAGCGTTCCACTTCCTGTTTGTGCTTCCGGTCCCACATATCGATGAAATCGATAACCACCAGTCCGCCCAGATCGCGCAGGCGAAGCTGGCGGGCAATCTCTTCGGCAGCTTCCAGATTGGTCTGGAAAGCGGTCTCTTCCATTCCTTTTCCCTGGGTGGCCCGTCCGGAATTGACGTCAACCGCCACCAGAGCCTCGGTTGGGTCGATCACGATGGAGCCGCCTGATTTCAGGGAAACCTTTCGCTCATAAACGTTCTCTAACTGCTTTTCCAGCTCGTATTTGGAGAAAAGGGGGCGCTTTTCGCCGTAAAGTTTTACTTTGTTCTGGTAGCGGGGCATGACCACCCGGAAGAAATCCCTGGCCCGGTTGAAAAACTCTTTGTTGTCTATGAGCACCTCGTTGAGGTCCGGGGTGAAATAATCGCGAATGGAGCGGATGACCAGGTCGCGTTCCTGGTAAATGATGGAAGGGGCAGGCATTTTTTTCGACTTGGCCAGAATGGATTCCCAGAGGCGGAGGAGATAATGCATATCTTTGGCAAGTTCGCTTTTGTTTTTTTCCAGACCGGCCGTGCGCACGATGAGTCCCATTCCCGCAGGAACCTCGAGCTGTTGAACGATCTCTTTAATTTTCCGGCGTTCTTTCTCGTCCTCGATTTTGCGGGAGATCCCGCCCCCATCACTTCCGGGCATAAGCACAAGGTATCTTCCAGGAAGAGAAATGTAAGTCGTTAAGGCCGCCCCTTTGGTTCCTGTCTCCTCTTTTTCTATCTGGACGAGAACTTCCTGGTTCCGTTTGATGGCCTCCTGAATTCGGGGGCGCGACCCCTTTTGGGCTTCCTGGGAATTGTTAGCGTAATAATCGGGGTGAATCTCGGAGAAAGGCAAAAAGCCGTGGCGGGCTTCCCCGTAATCCACAAAAACAGCCTGCAGGCTGGGTTCAATATTTACGATTTTCCCCTTGTAAATATTTCCCCGCGATAGTTCCTGCAGGGAAGTCTCGATGATCAGTTCGGCCAGCACGCCATCCTCCACAATGGCCATGCGGCTTTCCTCGGGGTCAACGGCGTTAATGAGCATTTTTTTGGTCATAGATAGATTCTTTAGATAAAGAAGTATCGCAACACTTTAGTTATTTGAAGAAAGAAGTGTTACAGGGCCAAGGGATTCCAGGTCCCGGGGGCCAGACCGGCCCGCTTGGAATCATAAGGCGCTGATTTCTCCGTGGATGGGGAGGGGAAGAAACTCCCCGCCTCCTCTGGAGGAAACGGGCTTTTATCCTCGAGGACAAGGGGAAACCCAACCGATGCTTCCGGCGCGTTCCGGCCTGGCCCCCGGGCCCAAACAGAGGCGTTGCCGCCATTATTTCAAAACTCTAAACTGATACAAAGTATCTTGTTTTCATTATACATGATCTGCCTGGTTAGTGCCAGGCCTATCGCTGCCGTACAGAAGATGTCCGGCATTCAAACCTTTTATCCGAGCCTGAACCCGGGCTGAAAGGCCGCTTTTTTTAAGTTCTACGAAGTAACGGGCCGGGGAGATGAGGGGATAATCGCTGCCGAAAAGGATGCGCCCGGGCCCCACAATTTTAACAGCCAGGTTATAGATTTGGGGGCGGTAAAGAAAGGGTGAAGCCGCTGTATCATAAAAGACATTGCGGGCTGCCCGGGCAACCTCCGGCATAAGCTCATAGAAAAAAAATCCTCCTCCCCAATGAGCCAGAATAATATACACATCCGGCAGGGCCAGGAGGAATTGGTATATTGTCTGAAGATTTTCCGGACTCTTTCCGGGATATTCGTGTCCGACTGGTTCGTTGGTATGGAGGAGGAGGGGGATTCTCCGGCCGGAAAGGGTGCGCAGAACAGATACGAGATTTTTCATATCTCGCAGATTTATCTTCCGGCGATAAAAGGCCAATTCCCCGACTCCCGGCATTCCCCGGGAAAGGCAGCGCTCCAATTCCTTTTGGGCAAGGCGGGGAGTACAGGAAGGAAGGCAGGCAAAGGGGATTAGATGGTCGGGGAAGCGGGATGAACATTCCAGGAGATATTCGTTTCCCTCCCGACAGAGTCCAGGATCTTCCCAGGGGAAACCGCAGATGACACTTTGTTGCACTCCGTCGCGGGCCATGGCCTTAAGAAGATCATCAGGGCTGGCCATGCGGGCCTTTTCATTTCCGTAAAGGAGGCGAAACCCATCATCCCGGCAGCAGAAAGACTGACGTTTGTTCCGCACCTCATCCGGAAATAAGTGAGTGTGAATATCGATGATCATGGAAATTACTTGGCCCCTGTCTATTGAAAAAAATTTAAGAATATGGTAGAAAACAATAAATTAGCCACAGAGGACACAGAGATCACAGAGTTTTTAAAGTCATAATTGATGGTTTCGTAAAAAGTCCTGTTCCGGTCATTGTGAGGAGTTCCGCATTGGCGGGACGACGAAGCAATCTTGTCTTTTCGGGCACTTATAAAAACGAGATTGCTTCGCTTTCGCTCGCAATGATCCTTTCGCGACTTTTTACGAGATCATCATAATTAAGAAAAAGAAAAGGATGAAAACTGAAAAAAGGTATTTCCCATACAATTAAATCATTTCAACCATTCCGGCATGAAAAGGAGTTTTAGCCATGAAATGTCCCCATTGTGGAAAGTCCTTGGGCGATAAAGTTTGCCCTTCTTGCGGTTCTGAAGTCCTTGAAGAGAGCTCCTTCTGCCATCGCTGCGGAGCTCCCTGGAGAGCCACGGAAACGGTTTCTCCGGAAGAAGTGAGCACTGATATTTCCCAACGGATCCTTTGCAGTGACGGCGCTTGCATCGGCGTCGTCAATGATCAAGGCATTTGCAAAGTGTGCGGCAAGCCCTATACAGGGTAGGCGGAATAGGGCATCAGTTAATTTTTACCAGGAAAAATTCTTTAAGGGCTTCCTGGGCTACAAAAGCTCCTTTGATTTTCCAGCGTCCATTGTTGATGACCATTGCGGCAAAGGCAATTTGAGGATCTTCGGCAGGGGCGAAACCCACGAACCAATCATACAGGCCCGGGGGATTATCGCCGCTCAGCGAACCCGTTTTCCCGCAAATAGTTATCTTCTTAAGCAGGGTCTTGCCGTTACGCAGAAAGATTTTGGAAGCCGTGCCATCCTCCACCGTACGCAGCATCATGCGGCTCAAATCCTTAGCAGTTTTAGGGGTGATGGGCTTAGCCAGGATTTCAGTTTTGGCCTGGTATAATTTCTCGCCATTCTTATTGTTAACCTCTTCGATCAAATAAGGCCGCATCATAACCCCCTGGTTGGCAATGCACCCGGCAATCATGGCGGCGTGTAAAGGGTTGAGAGTCACTTCTCCAAAACCCGCTCCACACCGGGCCAGTTCATAAGCCTCTTCGGGGATGAAAGCCCTGCTCATATCCAGGGGAAAATCAAATTGGAAGGGCTGGTTGAAGCCGAAGGCCTCGGTGTATTGCCGCAGGGTTTGGGGGCCCAAGAGCTTGGAGGCTACACGCCCAAAGACTACGTTGTTCGATTTTCCCAAAGCGTCATCGAAATTAGTTCGCCGGTCTTTACGGGAACTTTCGGAAAGCTTTTGCGGACCGAGGCGGTACAGGTTTCCCCAGAAAGAGACAGCGGAATCGTAATTGAGGATTCCTTTTTCCAGAGCCCCGGCCGCAGTTACGAGCTTGAAGACAGAGGCTGCCGGGTAAGTGGCCCGCTGCCAAATTCCCGGATAATCCGGATTCTCCCGGGCGAAGTCCGCCAGGGCAATGATCCGCCCGGTTTTGGGGTCGATGGCCACGAAAACACCGAAAGGCGGGCGATAGTTGCGGAAGACTTCATTCACAGAGGTCTGGAGAGCCGGGTCCACCGTATAATGGATGCGGTAGGATTCCCGCTCTTCCATATATTTACCCCCTACTATTTTATTGAAGTGGGGAAGGCCGCCGTTCATGGGGAGCTGGAAAGTTTTTTCTAACTCGGAGTTAGGTAACGTCGGGGAAGGATGGGCCGGCTGGAAATACCGGTGATTTCCTTTGGAGGCGTAAAGGAAGGAGGCGCAGACCGCGGAAATGACCAGAAGAAAACTTAGGAGCTTAAGACCTGCCCTTAAAGCTTTTCTTCGGGCAGGAGGATTACTCAGGCTTTTTTGGAATAACCTCCAATCGGAGCCACTCTTCCTTCTTCCTGGCCATGACCTCATGGAAAGCTCCCCCCTTCCGGAAACAATTTTAAACCCATGGCCCGGCAGGCCTTGTAAACGGCTTTGTTGGTGGTGTATAGGAAAACTTCGTGGGATATGGCCATGAAAGCAATGTAGAGGTCGCGCAGCGGGATTTTTTTCCCTTTCTGGCGAAGCTTGCTGGCTAAACGGGCGGCTTCCACCCATGTTCCGGGTTTTTCCTGGAGAATGGGAAAAATTCTGCTGAAGTCCTGGAAGACTTTTCTTTCTTCTTCCGTTTCGGCGGTATGAATAAGTTCGGCAACAATTAAATCCAGACAAGAGACTCGCCCGGCGTCTATGAGGGCATTGACTTCCTGATAAGTGTATTCTTCTTTGCGGAAATATTCCTGCCACACTGGTGTATCAATGAGAACGGAACGGAGCAGGCGGTTTTTGTCCGGAGAATCCATCGTTCAGGCCTTGGCCTCCCTTGGGCGTCTCCCGCGACCAGCAAGGCGTTTTAGCGCCTCCAGCTTTTTCCTCTTGATCCGCTCCTGGATGGCCTCGACGACCGCTTGTTTTTTATTTTTAGCGGGAGCGACATCCAGAAGTTCGTCCACCAATTCCTGGGGCAAGGTAACCGTTGTCCGTTTCATGCAGTTCTCCAGCACAAGAATTATGCTGGTATTTTATGATTTAAAATAGCACATGTCAAGGAAAAAATATTGTGCTAATTGAATGGAAGAGTCGTAACACTTTAGCCCCTTGAAAAGAGGTGGGGCGTAAGGTCAGAGGGAATCCATGGTCCGGGGGCCTGGCTGGCCCGCTTGGAATCATAAGGCGCTGATTTCTTCGCTGGTGGGGCTGGAAAAACGCCCCCCGCCTCCTCCGGCGGAAACGAGCGGGGTTCTTCGTGGCCAAGCGGAAACCCAGCCGATGCTTCCGGCGCGTTCCACCCAGACCCCCGGACCCCAACAAAGGCAGTCAAACCATTTTTTCAAACAGCTAAACTGATACAAAGAGTCTCATTTCCAGGGTGCCAAGGCGATTTTACCCTTGAAATAAAGGAGGGGTTTGCATAGATTGAGTAAGGGTTATCCCAACTCAGAGGGAAAGGGGTGGAGGCTAAAAAGATAGGGTAGGGGATGGAGTGGAAAGCAAATGATTATTATTAAAGGGAGGAGATGAGGGGATGAAAGCGGAAAAAGAAGATGTGGAATGGGTGAAAGGAATGAAGAAAAAAATGGAAGAGGAGATGAACAAGAAAGAGATGGAGACGGTTCTCTACTGGAAAGGGGAGATAGAAAAGATCATGGCCAAACGACCTGAAAGTTTGGCAACCTTTCAGTTCGAAATCCAAAACTTCCTTAAGCGCATGCAAAACCGCATCAGGGTTTTGAAAATGGCCCTCCAAATCTGATCCCCCGGCGGGAGCTGAGCTTGTCCACATTTTTTCTGGTTACAAGGGGGGAGGGAAAAAAGTCTTTGATTTTAAAAACTACCCAGGCCCAGGCGGGAGGGCAACCTGCTTGCCATCTCCCCTGTGTCCAGCTATTGTTACCCCCGGTTATAAGTAAAAATCAAGGCAGGAGAGGGGATTAAACTATCAGCATTTATGACTTCAAAAAGCATGCCAGAAATATCGTTTATTGTAAAATAATTCATCTCCTGTGGATAGGCCAATCCCCGAAGGCAAATTTATCATCTATAAAATTGAAAACTCTCCACTTCTTTTTATCTTTATGAAATTATTAACTATTATTTATTGCCCCATAATTGGGCAACTTGAAAAAGAACTTGATTTTAAACCATAATTAAAAAAACTCATCTGTTTTGTTCACAGTATTTCCACAATTTCTGTGGAAGAATTTTAGGCAGATTATTCTTCCGGAAATTTTTTGTAACCATCAATGATGATGATATCGTAAAAAGTCTGAAAATGCCCTTTTCCGTCATTCCGGCCCCGTATCAAGTACGGGGTAAACTCCAGCCGGAATCCAGTATTTTCAAATGCTTATAGATACCCTGGACTCCGGTTTTCACCGGAGTGACGACTTTTTACGAGAACATCAATAATGATGATGAACTCGTAAAAATTCAGAAAAGTTGTCCCTCCTGCAAAAGCAGTCCGCCTCAGGCGGACAGAACTGCTTGAATTTAGCAGATTCCCGCTTTCGCGGGAATGACAAAAAGAAGGGAATTTTGACTTTTTACGACGTCATCATCAATGAATCATTGAATTTTAAAAAAATAATTTTTTTCTCAAAAGGAGTTCTGCCGAAAAGGAACCGCTAACCTCAGGGCAGATTGAGCTTGGGAAAATACCGTGAAGGAGGGCGAGGTCATCAGAAATATTGACTTTGCCCAAAACAAGGCTTACCATGATCGGTAGAAATTCCTTTTCTTGGAGATCGCTTAAGAAAGTTTCCGGAATATGGGAAAAATAAAAATAGGAGGGATTCTTCAGAACAAACAATTGGCTCAAGTTGGGGTGATGTCTGTTCCGGATCGGCCGGGTTTGCCGGGGGAAATTCTTGGCGCCGTGGGAAAAGAAGGGATAAACATTCAATTCGTCGTGCAAACCGTCGATCAACATGGCCACGGGAATATTATTTTTTGTATAGACTGCAAGAATTTGGAAGAAACCTTAAAAGTCCTCAATGGCCTACACCCTTCCGTAGGTCAAAAGAAAATAACTCACCACTCACCGGTTGGAATTATTTCCATCTTCGGTCCTCATTTCCGGGAGAAACCTTCCATTGCCGGGACAATGTTTACCGCCCTGGGAAATGCCCGGATCAACATCCTGGCCATCAGTACTTCCATTTCCACTCTTTCCTGCGTGATCGACGAGACCTTTCTACCGGAAGCGGTAAAAGCGATCAGCGAAGCTTTCGAGCTACCCTAAGATTACCTGGTTTTTTTCTTAGAGTCTTTTTTCATTTTATCCCCATGAATATGGGAAGAGGGCCGGTTTGCAGTCTTTTTTGGTTGGGACGATGGAAGAGGAACCGAAGTTTTCATCAGAGCTTCCCCGAGTTCCTTGGACCGCTGGGTTGCGGCAATGACCGCATTCATCAGAGCCAGACGAAATCCCCCCTCCTCCATGGCATAAAGGCCGGCCATGGTCGTTCCCCCCGGGGTGCAGACTTGATCGCGAAGAGTGGCGGGATGTTTGTCCGTGGCCTGGATTAAATAAGCCGCCCCCAGGACTGTCTGGGTCGTCAGAGTCAAAGCTATATCCTGAGCAAGCCCTTCTTTAACCCCTCCGGCAGCCAGGGCTTCAATGACTGCAAAAATATATGCCGGGCCGCTGCCGCTTAATCCAGTAACCGCGTCCATCTGCGATTCTTTGACGATTACCGTTATCCCTACGGCCCGAAAGATTGCTTCGGCAGTGGATAAGTCTTCTGGCTTGACAGCAGGGGAAGGAGCCAGGGCCGTGGCTCCCTTTTGTATGAGGGTGGGGGTGTTGGGCATAGCTCGGATCATGCGGATGGGGGCATGGCAGAAGGTTTGGATAAAATCGAGGGCGACACCGGCGCAAATGGATATAAGAAGGTGATGGGGTTTTAGGGCATGGGCAATTTCCAAGAGCACTTCAGGAACGGATTGGGGTTTAACAGCCAGGATCAACGTGGGAGCATTTTTGACTAATGCCGGGTTGCTTTCTGCAGGAGATGCGCCAAATTTATGTTGGAGGAAATTTTTTCGCTCAGGCCGGGGTTCGTAAAATAGAATATCCGCGGGGGATAGAAGCCCGGATTGAGTAATGCCGGCGATCAAAGCTTCCCCCATGTTTCCCCCTCCGATGATACCTATAGGCTTTTGCATATATCCCTCCTGGCATTAGGCGCTTAGCGCCTCATTAATACAAACATGTTTGTAAGAAGGAAACGTCTTGGCACCAGAAAATCCCCCCATCCCCCCTTTAAAAAAGGGGGGTTAGGGGGGATTTGAAGCATTTTGGCTGCCCGCTTGAGGCGGGCCACTTTTTACGCGCAATGTCGCGGAAAAAGCGTAGATTTTTACATCTTTAAATCTGAGAATTTTCTTCTCAGACTTTATTACTATCCCTTAAATCTCTCCTCCCCTGGCGGGAGGGGATAAAGGGGAGGGGGATCATTTTTCTATTCACCCCCAGCCTCACCCTCATCAAAGGGGGAGGGGATCGGATGTAAATTTCAAATATCTTTGGATAGTCTTAAGTGATGAACTCGTAAAAAGTCTTAAAATACCCCTTTCGGTCATTCCTGGCGGAAGCCGGAATCCAGTATTTTCAAATGCTTATAACTACCCTGGACTCCGGTTTTCACCGGTGTGACGACTTTTTACGAGGCCATCAACTTTGAATCCACATTAAAATGCAGTCTACTGAATGGAAGAAGGTTAGTCAACTATAAAAACTTTATACTTATAGGTTAGCTCTGTGTGATATAAAGTTTTGATCCATTGGCCTCAAACAGGTCTTGACTTTTAAGAGGAGACTTCCTACTATCAAATTACATGCACTGTTATTCACCTTCCCAAAGGGGGGGTGCAGAACCCTGTAGGATTTTTAGGCCCACGAAAAGAGGAGGAATAAGGCTATGAAAATCACTCCGTTAGACATTCAGCAGCAGCAGTTTCGTGTGCGGTTTAGAGGGTTTGATATGGTTGAGGTGGATAATTTTTTGGACCTATTGGCGAATGAGTTTGAGGAATTACTGAAGGAAAACAGCCAGCTACGCGATGAAGAGCGCCGTAAAATGGCCAGGATTAATGAACTCGAGGCAGAAGAGAAAGAATTGCGCAATGCCCTGGTATCCGTGCAACGGATCACCGAGGAGATGAAAAACAACGCCCGCAAAGAAGGGGAATTGATCATCGAAGAGGCTAAAGGAAACGCCCGCAAGATCGTTGATAGCGCCCATGCCCAGACCTTGCAGGTGGAGGCTGAAATCAATCATCTCCAACGGCAGCGAGCACAATTAGAAGCTTCTTTGAAGGCCACCCTCGAAATGCATTTGCAGTTGTTGGAAACCTTCAAAAAAGATTCTGGCGATTCCGATCCAGCATCTCCAGCCCCCCCAAGATCATAGGTAAAATTTAGCGTTTTGAAAAGAACCGCTAAATTTCAATTGAAAAATGAAAATTTCAAAATGAAAAAAATACATTTCCCGGAAAGTTGCCTTTCATTTTGAAATTTTGTAACTCTTTAGTTTTTTGAAACCATCCCGAACAGGGAGATTTTTAAGGGCGTCATTCCGCGAAAGCAGTCCGCCTCAGGCGGGCAGGATTTTTTCTAACGGGTTCTGGATTCCCGTTTTCACGGTAATGACCAAACGTATACTTTTTTCAAAGGGCTAAAGTGATACGAAAAATTCAATTTAAATTTTGCATTTTGCACTAAGGAAAAAAAAGACGGCCATGAGATTAATCCTCATCCGCCATGGAGAAACTTTATGGAATGAATCCCGTAAATTTCAGGGATTTTCGGACATCGAGCTTAGCCCGAAGGGAATGTCGCAAGCAAAACATCTGGCAGAATTCCTTAAACAGGCCACACTGGCGAAGATTTACACCAGCCCATTAATCCGCGCCCGCCAGACCGCCGAACAAATAGCCCGTTACCATTGTTGTCCAATAAGCATTGTGGAAGAATTGAAGGAGTTAAATCAAGGCCGCCTGGAAGGGCTGACCGCTGAAGACCTTCGGAATAATTACCCTGATTTTTTAAGGAAATGGATTGAGCATCCTGAATCAGCCCGACTTCCCGAAGGAGAATCTCTATGTGAGCTGCAACTCCGGGCCTGGGCTGCGGTCGAGAGAATGATTCGGGAACATCCCGAAGATACAGTGGCGGCTGTGGCCCACAGTTTTGTAAATCTAACGATTCTCTGCCGGGCACTGGGGATACCCCTCGATCATTTCCGGCGGTTGGGTCAGGATACGGCAGCGATAAATATAATAGAATGCTCTGCGAAAATGGTTTTTCTACGTTGCCTCAATGATACCTGCCATCTGAAGGAACTGAAATAAGGCCAGGCGCTATTCAGAATATTTTCAATACCGCTGGATGCCCAGAACAAAGGAAACATTCTGCTAAAAACACCCCGTTTTTAAAAAGTTTTACGTTTCCTCATTTTTTTACCGGTAAACTATAAGGAATGGCAAAAGAAAGTTGATATGCGGGTAAAGATCAATTTTAGAGTTGTTAACCTGCATTATTTAAGATGTTTCCAACATAAACTTTGCGGCGATGTTGCTTTCGTTAATTTATTTGTTCACCCAGAAAGTTAAGATATGAGGAAAAAAACCAAAAAGCCAGTGAGCTTGGGTGAAGTTTTAAAAAATTATTTCCGGGATAACGGTTTAAAAGGCAAGCTGGAAGAACAGAAAATTTTAGATATATGGGAAGAAGTAGTCGGGGATGCCGTGGCCACAAGAACCCAACCGATCAGAGTAAAAAACCGGGTTTTATACGTTACGGTATCTAATTCAGTGTGGATGCAACAGCTTCATTTCATGAAAGAATTGATTATTAAAAAGTTGAATGAACGAACAGGGAGTGATTTTTTACAGGATCTTCGTTTTTTCTTCGGGGAGATTGAGCATTTAAAACAGGCAGATGAGAAAAAAGGGGAGAATACCAGCGGCGATATAGTGACTGTAAGCGAGCCCGACAGGGAACGGATTGAAAAAGAAGTGTCCCAGGTCAAAGACCCCGAGATTAAAAAAATACTTATGAAAGTCTATCTGAAGGGGCTGGCGGCAGAGGGATCCCGCAAGAAGAAGAGGACATAATAAAAAAGCCTATCGGGGAGGAAAAGATGTCTAAGAAGGCAATCGTAGTAATTTCAACAGCGAGATCAGAAAAGGAAGGAGGGAAAATTGCCCAACACCTCGTTGAGAAAAAGTTGGCGGCCTGCGTCAATGTAATCCCTCGAGTAAAATCTTTCTTTTACTGGGAAGGGAAGCTTTGTCAGGAAAAAGAGGCGATGCTTTTCATTAAGACGGTTGAGGGCAAGTTAAAAAGATTAATTAATGAAATTAAAAATATTCACAGTTATGAGGTTCCTGAAATAATTTTTTTAAAAGTGGATGGAGGAGAAAAGGCTTATTTACAGTGGATAGAAAAAGCGTTAGAAGAAAAATAAATAAGCGCCCCCCGATGAATTTGCCACAGAGGGCGCCGAGATCACAGAGTTTTTAAAACCATTATAAAGAAAAAGTAAAGGATAAATGATCCATTCTTCCCCTGCATAAACAATGCTTAAACCCTCTGAAAAGGCCTTATCCCCGCGGAGGCGCCATCATCCTTCCACTTGGGGCATACATATTTTTTTCCATCCTTGACATCAAAGGGTGGCCATAATAAAGTATTGGAAAGCTATTTTCCAAGCGACAAGGAGTGGAAGATGGTTACCGAGAAACTTACCGAGAGCCTTACATTTGACGATGTTCTCCTAATTCCCTCCGAGTCTGCGGTCCTACCCCGCGACGTGGACATATCGACTAATTTAACGAGAACCATCCGCCTGAATATACCGCTAATCAGCGCAGCCATGGATACCGTAACCGAAGCCCAGACAGCCATTACTATGGCCCGGGAGGGGGGCATCGGAATCATCCATCGCAACATGTCCATTAATGCCCAGGCAGCCGAAGTGGACAAAGTGAAGAAATCGGAAAGCGGTATGATCGTCGATCCCATTACAATGGATCCGGATCAGAAAATTTATGAAGTGCTGGAGATCATGAAGAAATACCGCATTTCCGGTGTTCCCGTGACCCGCCAGGGAAAGCTTTTAGGGATTTTGACTAACCGAGACTTACGCTTTGAGACTCAGTTAGACCAGCCCATTGCGGCAGTGATGACCAAGGAAAATCTGGTTACGGCCCCCGTGGGCATAACTCTGGAAGAATCCAAGCGCCTTTTGCACAAAAACCGTATCGAGAAGCTCCTGGTTGTGGACGAGAACAATAACCTCAAAGGATTGATTACGATCAAGGACATTGAGAAAACCATTAAGTACCCCGATTCCTGTAAAGACAGCCTGGGGCGGCTTAGGGTGGGGGCGGCGGTAGGTGTTACAGCGGACCGGGAAGCCCGGGTGGAGGCTTTGCTGAGAGCAGGCGCCGATGTAATCATTATAGATACCGCCCATGGGCATTCCGTGGGGGTGATCGAAGCCATCCGGGGCACAAAGAGGGTTTTCCCGAATTGCCAGCTAATTGCCGGTAACGTAGCCACGGCCGAAGGAACCGAAGCTCTGATCAAAGCCGGGGCTGATGCCGTAAAAGTGGGCGTTGGTCCGGGTTCAATTTGTACAACGCGAGTGATTGCTGGGGTGGGGGTGCCGCAGATCACCGCCATTCAGGAGAGCGCCCGGGTGGCCAGGCGGCACGGCTTCCCGCTAATCGCCGATGGGGGTATCAAATTTTCCGGCGACGTTACCAAAGCCCTGGCTGCGGGAGCGGATACGGTGATGATCGGCAGCCTGTTCGCCGGAACAGACGAAAGTCCGGGCGAGATGGTCCTTTTCCAGGGGCGGAGCTATAAGATGTACCGGGGAATGGGCTCCCTGGAGGCTATGAAAAGCGGAAGCAAAGACCGATATTATCAAGACGATGTGGAATCAGAAATCAAACTTGTACCAGAAGGAATCGAAGGGCGCGTTCCTTATAAAGGGCCCTTGTCCTCGAGTGTCTATCAACTGCTGGGAGGATTGCGCGCGGGGATGGGTTATCTGGGGTGTCGCAACCTGGAAGAATTGAAAGAGAAAAGCAAATTCACTCGCATTACCAATGCTGGTTTACGAGAAAGCCATGTCCATGATGTGATCATTACCAAAGAAGCTCCAAATTACAGCGTGGGGGGAGAGAGTCCCTTTAAGGAACCCTGAGCCGGGAAAGCTGAAACTAAACAGAGTTGCTGATCTCGTAAAAAGCCATCAAAGGAGGTTCTTGCAAATCTCAAAATCTGTAGCGCAATCGTCATTCCGGGCAAGCGAAGCCCTGCACCGCATGGTGTACAGGGCGAAGCGCGACCCGGAATCCAGATTTTTCAGGCTGCCCCGGATTCCCGCTCCCTGTTTAAAGCTTGCAGGGAATAGGTTTCGGGATGACGGTGTTTAGGACTTTTGCAAGAGCATCAAAGTATATGGGAAATTAAAAAGCTCTATCCCCTTGGCAGGGACTTTTTACGGAGTCATCCAACTTGCCAACGCAGGAGGAAAGATGAAAGGTATTATCCTGGCGGGAGGGCTGGGAACAAGGCTTTACCCGCTGACCAAGATCACCAACAAGCATCTCCTTCCCGTTCACGACAAACCCATGATTTATTACCCGCTGCAGACGCTGGTCAACGCGGGAATCCGGGATATCTTGATTGTGACCGGCGGAAACAATGCCGGGGACTTTCTCCGGCTTTTGGGGAACGGAAAAGAATTCGGCCTGCAACATATCAACTACACCTACCAGGAAGGGGAAGGTGGAATTGCGGCGGCTTTGTCCCTGGCGGAATATTTTTCGGACCGGGAAAAAATCTGTGTTGTCCTGGGTGATAATATTATCGAGAATAATATTAGCAAAGCCGTGAATGATTTTGAAAAGCAGGAGAGCGGGGCCAAGATTTTGCTAAAGGAAGTTCCCGATCCCCAGCGCTTTGGAGTGGCGGAAATTAGGGGGGATAAAATCACCGGCATAGAAGAGAAGCCAACAATTCCCCGTTCGAAATTTGCGGTGATTGGCATTTATATGTATGACTCCGCAGTTTTCAACATAACAAAGACCCTGAAGCCATCAGCCCGCGGTGAATTGGAGATTACGGATGTAAATAACGAATACATCCGCCGGGGCAATTTAACCTATGAAGTATTGGAAGGTTGGTGGACGGACGCCGGAACGTTTGATTCCCTCCTGCGGGCCAGCAATTTGGTAGCCCAGACCGGCGCCAATAAAATATAATTAATAATTTTTTGCCACAGAGAACACAGGGCGGCAAAGCCGCAACTAAAAAACTTTAGCCACAGAGGGCCCAAAGATCACAGAGATATTGAAAAAGACAGTTTAGGACACAGATAAACATAGAAATTAAAAAATTCTTAATAAAATTTTCAGAAATTGAACGTTAGTAGTACAGAGGTCACCGAGAGCAATAAATCATTGTAATAATTAAATTGTATAGGAATTTCCTTTTTGGCCCCTTTTAGCATCTTCATTAATTTTGGGCGCTTAACGCGTATTCTTTATTTATCCTTAATCAGCGGTTTAAACTCTGTGATCTCTGTGCCCTCTGTGGCTAAGGGGATTCTATGATTTCCGATGTGAAAATCAAAAAACTCAAAGTGATTCCCGACGAGCGCGGGCGATTGATGGAGATGCTCCGGGCCGATGATGAAGTCTTCAAACAGTTCGGTCAGGTTTATATGACCACCGCTTACCCCGGAGTAGTGAAGGCCTGGCATTACCACAAGAAGCAGACGGATAATTTTGTCGTCGTCAGGGGGATGATGAAAGTCGTCTTATATGACAGCCGGGAAGGTTCTCCCACCTACAAGGAAATCAACGAATTTTTCATGGGTGAACACAATCCCATTCTTTTACAGATACCGCCGCTTGTCTTCCATGGTTTTAAATGCATTAGCGAGAACGAAGCTATCGTGATCAATTGCCCCACGGAGGTGTACAATTATCAGGACCCCGATGAATACCGGGTCCTGCCCAATGGAGGGGAGATTCCTTACGACTGGTCCCGCAAAGATGGGTGAGGGATATTCCGAAATAAAAGAAAAATTCTGATATTTTACGTCATTGCGAGGAGGCCAAAGGCCGACGAAGCAATCTCAAAAGGCCAAAAGTGAATAAAAAGTACTATGTCTATATCATGACCAACAAGCGAAATACAGTCATCTATACGGGTGTAACCAATAATCTGAAAAATAGAGTCTATGAGCACAAAGAAGAACTTGTTGATGGATTTACAAAAAAATACAACATTACCAAATTGGTTTACTATGAGGTCTTTGAATATCCTGAAAATGCTATCTTGCGAGAGAAACAAATAAAGGCTGGATCGCGACAAAAGAAAATTGAGTTAGTCAATAAAAACAATAGCGCATGGTAAGATTTATGTAAGGCAATATGAGATTGCCGCGTCGCTTCGCTCCTCGCAATGACTAATTCATTTTCTTCCGTATTCCAGCCAGTTTAGGGAAGATCGTTCAATGAAAATATTAGTTACAGGCGGGGCCGGGTTCATCGGCTCCAACTTTATTCATTTCTTAATCGGCCCAGATAATACTTTCCAGGGGGATTTTGAGATTCTCAATCTGGATAAATTGACCTACGCGGGGAATCTGGAGAATCTGGCAGATCTTTCCCAAAGTAAAAATTACCATTTTGTCAAAGGAGATATATGTGACGGGAAGCTGGTGGAAAGCCTTCTGCAAAGCGGAGTAGATGCCATCATTAACTTTGCCGCCGAATCCCACGTTGACCGAAGTTTGTATGAACCGGATCTCTTCATTCAGACGAATGTAGTGGGGGTGCAGGTTCTTCTCCAGGCTGCTTTGCGGCATAGAATCAAAAAATTTATCCAGATCTCCACAGACGAAGTCTATGGATCGCTCCCGCCTGATGCCCCCGGATTCCGGGAAGATACCCAGCTTTCCCCCAACAGTCCCTACTCGGCCAGCAAAGCCGCAGCCGATCTCCTGGTGCGATCATATTTCAAGACCTATGGGTTCCCGGCCATCATCACCCGCTGCTCCAATAATTATGGGCCTTTCCAATTCCCTGAAAAACTGATCCCCCTTTTTATCACCAACGCCCTTGAGGATAAGCCCTTACCCGTCTATGGGGATGGATTGAATGTCCGGGATTGGATTCACGTGGAAGATCACTGCCGGGCTATTTTAGCGGTCCTGGAAAAGGGGAAAGAAGGGGAGATCTATAACATAGGGGGAGATGGGGAAAGGACCAACCTGGAGATTACCGAGACCATCCTCGATGTTTTAGGAAAACCGAAATCCCTTATGCGTTATGTAACCGACCGCCCGGGGCACGACCGCCGGTATGCCGTGGATTTTTCAAAGATTCAAAGGGAGCTGGGGTGGTCGCCGGCTTACCCCCTAAAAGAAGGCCTTGCCCAAACAGTTCAGTGGTACCTCAGGCATGATGAATGGTGGCGGAGAATTAAGAGCGGAGCCTACCGGGATTTTTACCAGAAACATTACCAGGAACGATTGCCATGAAGGTTCTGGTACTCGGAGGCCGGGGGATGCTGGGAAAAGACCTCGTTCCCTTCCTCTCCGCGAAACACCAGGTCTTTGTCCGGGACATAGACGATTTTAACATTACCGATTTAGAGCGGGTACAAAATGAAATCGAAACGCTTAGCCCGCAAGTTGTAATCAATGCCGCGGCATACACCGATGTTGACGGATGCGAATCAAATCCGGGGATGGCCTTTTCCGTTAATGCTGAGGGCGCAAGAAACGTAGCCTTAGGGTGTGCGGCCAATAAGGCCAGGATGATTCATCTAAGCACTGATTATGTCTTCGATGGATCTTCTTTATCCCCCTATAGAGAAGAAGACCCTCCAAATCCTTTGAATGTTTACGGGCTTTCTAAACTTCAGGGAGAGCATTACATCCAGAAAATTATACAAAACCATTTGATCATTCGCACGCAATGGCTTTTCGGGAGGCACGGGAAAAACTTTGTCGATACCATTCTCAAGCTGGCAGAGCGCCAGGAAGAAATCCGGATCGTGAATGATCAGAAAGGATCTCCAACCTTTACTATAGACCTGAGCTGGGCCATCGGCGGATTATTGGAAAAAGAAGCCACGGGGATTCTCCATGTAACCAATGCCGGGGCCTGCACCTGGTATGAGTTCGCCCGGCAGATTCTACAGGAGAGAAACCCCGCGAAACGGAAAGTTCAGCTCACTCCCATTTCCTCGACGGAGCTTTCCCGGCCGGCCAAACGTCCGGCGAATTCCGTGTTAGACTGCCATCGTTTCGAAAATCTCATGGGCCAGAAGATGAGGCCCTGGAAAGAATCTTTGAAAGAATACCTCGCCGGCAAAGAGGATGGAAAATAATCCTGCATCCTGGTATTGCCTTTATACCCGAAGCCGCCACGAAGAGGTCGTTTACCGGCGGTTAGAGGAAAAACGCATTCATACCTTCCTTCCCCTTATCGAAGTCTGGAGCAAGCGAAAAGACCGTCGGCAGAAAATAAAAAAATCTCTTTTCCCCGGTTATCTTTTTGTGTACGAAAACCTGAATTCCTGGCGGCGGCTGGAAATCTTAAAGACCCCGGGCGTGGTGAAAATATTAGGAAATCAAACCGGTCCTGTACCCATCCCTGGAATTCAGATCGAATCCATCAAACGAACCCTGGACAGCCGGATGTCCGTATGGCCATTCCCATATTTAAAAGAAGGGCAGCTTGTTCGCGTTGTAGAAGGCCCGCTAAAATACAGTGAGGGTTTTCTTTTAAAAATTAAGGAAGGGAAAGAAAGGCTGATTATCTCCCTGGACCTTCTGAAAAGATCGGTTGCAGTGGAAATCGAAGGTGCCAGCGTAGAGCCTTGTTCGTTGATAAAAACCTTGTAAAATTCGAAATTTAGTGATAAATATTAAGCCCATATTAATGAAAAGCTCAATGGAGCAGCAGCAATGAAAGTAACTTTCAAGAGACAAATAGGATGAAATCGTAAAAAATCGTCATTCCCGTTAAAACGGGAATCCAGAGAAATCTAACCACCTGAAAATACTGGATTCCTGCTTGCGCAGGAATGAAGGTTGATGATATCATAAAAAGGTAAAATTGGGATGGCAAAGTAAAAAGCTCCATATGCAAGGCGCGCAAAACCTGAGGAATGAGGCGTACTTACAAGGTACGCCGCAACGACGAAGGTGAAGCGCAACGCCGCAGATGGACTTTTTACGAAGCCAAAAAGGTTGGAAAGTTGAATAGAGATTCTCATAAATCCACTTTCCCGGGTGGTCAAATGGAAAAGGAAACAGGATATATTGCCTTTTTAAAAAAACGGGAAGCGCAGAAATTAATCCTGCGGGAGGCAGTCTGGAAGGAAGCCCAGAGACTTTCGACTCTCCTGAAGGATAAGGGCTTGTTACGTTTCCTGGCCTTTGGAGCCGCCTGAAATGGCTTTACCTGGGGATAAACCAAGGAAATCCCTTGCGCCCAAAACAATTGCCATTTTGTAGTTGCCCTGGATGAAGAGGTTATTCCCAGATGATCAGAGAAAAAAGACTCCCGCCTAATATATTAGAGAAAATTCCAGGCATGGTCGAGGCGCTGCAGGCCTGTGAAGATGTCGTAGCCTTATTTTTTTTCGGAGGCCTGTCCCGGGGGGAATTAAAGCCCTTGAGCGATCTGGATTTTGCTCTTCTCCTCAAGGCCAATGGGGATCGGGGAAAAATGTTTGATCGTCACCTGGAACTTGTGGGGATCATCGCCAAAGAATTGGGTACAGATGAATTTGATTTGATAATTCTTAATACGGCGCCGCTTCGTTTTGCGCACCAGATTTTGCGGAATGGGAAAATAATATTCGTCAAGGACCCTCAGCAATTGGGAGACTTCCAGGAATACGTGGTAAAAAAATATTTAGACTTCCTCTATTACCGCCGGGAGTTCGATAGGGCTTTCTTAAGAGGTCTCGGTCTCCATGGATGAAAGAATAGGGGAGCACCTAAAAATTTTGAACCAATATCTTTTATACTTACGGACACTGACCGAAGCTGATCAGAACACCTTTTGCAATGATTTTAGAATCCGGGGCAGCGCGGAAAGATATTTGCAACTCGCTATTGAGTCCTGCATCAATGTGAGCAACAGAATTCTTTCCATAATTGTCCTTAAACAAGTGGACTGGGATATTGAAAGGGATATATGCGAAATATGTTTTTATTTGGGTTTAAAATACGATGTCGTGATTTCCCCAAATTCCCTCCCCCTGGATGGGGGAGGGTTGGGGTGGGGGTGTTAATAACTGGAAAATTATCATGATGAAACCCAAGGCTCAACATTACATTGACCTTATAATTGTATTAACCCAGAAGGAATTGAAAGTTAAGTATAAGAGTAGTTTCCTTGGTTATCTATGGTCAATCGGTCATCCTTTAGCCTTTGCCCTTGTATTTTGGGTGGCCTTCAAGGTCGTGATGCGAATTGAAGTTGAGAATTATGCTTTATTTCTTATTGCCGGGCTATTCCCCTGGCAATGGTTTAGCAATTCAATAAATGCCTCTCCCACGATATTTCTCGGAAATGCCTCCATAATAAAAAAAGTAAATTTCCCAAGAAATTTGATGCCATTTACCCAGGTTTTTCAAGATATGATACATTTTGTTTTAGCCACCCCTGTGATTGTTCTTTTTCTGTTCATTTATCATAAATCTCCATCGCTTTCCTGGTTGTATGGTATTCCTGTTTTATTAATCATTCAATTCCTGATGACCTATGGCATCTCCCTCATTGTTTCGTCAACAAACCTTTTCTTTCGAGACCTGGAAAGACTGACAATTATATTCACAACACTTCTTTTCTATTTTACTCCAGTTATTTATCCTGAAACAATGATACCAGAAAAATATAAACAATTCATAAACCTAAATCCGCTATCTCCTTTAATGGTAAATTGGCGGAATTTGTTTTTGAGCGGGACATTGGAGTTATCCTATCTTACCATCAGCCTCGGATATGCCCTCCTTTCATTTGCCATAGGTTATTTGGTATATCGAAAACTCTCCTGGAAGTTTGCGGAAGTTTTATGAGAGAACCAATAATCATCTTCGATAACGTTAGCAAAAGTTTTCCTCTGTATCATCCTATCACCGGAGGATATAAAAACTTCCTCTTTCATCTTCCGAAATGGATAAAATCTTTAAGAGATTCAAGGTTTGAAGCTTTGCGCGATATATCTTTCGAAGTTTATAACGGGGAAACCTTTGGCATCATAGGTAGAAATGGTGTAGGCAAGAGCACCACATTGGGGCTTATAGCCGCCGTATTAAAACCTACTAAAGGTAGGATAATTGTAAAAGGAAGAATTTCTCCACTTCTTGAGCTGGGCGCAGGATTTCATCCAGAACTCACAGGTAGGGAAAACATTATGCTTAACGGTGTCCTCATGGGTCTTTTGAGAGCGGAAATATCAAGAAAAATTGATGAAATTATAGAGTTCTCAGAATTAGACAACTTTATAGATCAACCAATTAGGGTATACTCAAGCGGCATGCTGGCACGGCTTGGTTTTTCTGTTGTAGCGCATCTTGCCCCCGAGATTTTATTGATAGATGAGGTGTTGGCAGTAGGAGATATCCAGTTTCAAAAAAAGTGCATTGATAGAATGGTGGATTTTAAAAAAAAAGGCGTAACAATGGTCTTTGTATCACACTCGATGAGGGATGTGGAAAAGATATGCGATAGGGTCATGTGGATTGATGACCATACCGTGAAGAAGATCGGGGATGCCCAGGAAATCATAGACAATTATTCCGAAGCCTGAGAAAGGAACTTATAACGAGGCCATTAAAAGGGTTAATCATTCGGCAACAGCGGCAGCATCAGCTCTTGAGGGATAAGGCTCAGGAAAATGGGACTAAAAAAACAATTTGATTCCAAAAGATACGAACCACCGGTTATCGACCTAAGCAATAAGAACAACAGCCATACTCTGCTCGTGGAGCTTACCGGTTCCAATAAAACCGTTTTAGAGGTTGGTACTTCCACGGGGTACATTAGCAAAATTCTGAAAGAACGGGGTAATCAAGTCATTGGAATAGAGATCGATCCTGAAGCGGCCTCCATCGCCAAGAATTATTGCGACCAGGTCATCGTCGGCGACATAGAAAATCTCGATTTGGAGGGCCTCTTTGAACCGGAATATTTTGATGTAGTGGTGCTCGGGGATGTGTTGGAACATCTGCAGTGGCCAGATGTCTTTTTGGGAAAAATAAAGCGGCACCTGAAACCCACCGGCTATCTGCTGGTCTCTCTGCCTAACATCGCCCATGGGGACGTTATTCTGAATCTCTTAATGGGAAAATTCCAATATACTGATGCAGGGCTGCTGGATAAAACCCATTTCCGGTTTTTCACCCTGAAAGAAATCGCTGAATTTTTCGACACCATGGATTATCAAATAGCGGATTTGCACACCACGATCTTCGAGTTAGGCAATACCGAAGTCGATGTCGATTGGGATTCTGTCCCCCCTGAGGTCCTGAGATTTGTCAAAAGCCTTCCCCATTCCAACACCTATCAGTTCGTCTTCAAGGTCTACCTGAAGGAGTATAACCTAGTAAGCAACGGCGTTTCCATAGCTAAAATGAATTGCTTTCAAGGCTGCATTCCGTTTCGGGATGCCTACCTTGTCTCACTGGAAGAGACTTTATCTCAGATATACAACTCAAATGGGTGGAAAGCATTAAGGGTTTATTATCGATTGCGCGATCGTTTTTTCCAGGAAGGAAGCCAAAGGAAAAGGATACTTAAAAAAACACTGGCTCTCCTGGGAAAGAGCTTTTTGTACCTAAAAAAAGCCATTTTTTATTGGAAGCAATTCGGGTTTTGGACTGCTCTTTCCAAGACTCTGAAAAAACTGCAGAGCCCGAAGGGAAACATTCCCTTTCACCTCCACGATGACGAATCCCGGCCAGAAAAGACAAACCGGAAGATCAAACCGGCCGTGGATATCCTCATCGTTACCTTCAATAGTGCCGAAAGTATCGGCAAATGTATAACAAGCCTTCTTCATTCGTCCTACGAAAATTTGGGCGAAATCATTATTGCGGACAATCATTCGGTTGATCAAACGATCGAAAAAATCCAAGCGCTTGTCCCCGATGCCCGTCAATCGATCCAGATTTTAATGAACCAGAGTAATTTGGGGTTTGGCCGGGCTGTGAATTTTGGGGCGAATCATTCCCGGAATGAATTGCTTTTACTGCTAAATCCGGATGCCATGGTCTCCCCCAATACTCTTTCAGTTTTGGTCGATACGATGGAACATTTTGGGGAGAAGTGCGCGGCCGTTGAAGCTCGCCAGATTCCCTTTGAACATCCCAAACTATATAATCCTGTATCCCTGGATGCCGTATGGTTCTCGGGCTGCTGTGTGCTTCTTCGAAAAGCTGCCTTTCAGGAGGTCGGGGGGTTTGACGAAAACATTTTCTTATACGCGGAGGATGTCGATCTCTCCTTGAGGCTGAAAAATGCAGGGTATGCAATCAAGTACTGCCCCAAGGCAGTCGTGAGTCATGAAATCGACCCTCACCAGGCAAGACCCCATCAGAAAATCTACGGAGCCTTATCCAATCTATACCTGCGGGCAAAGTACGGGCAAAAACTAAGTCACTGGTTGTTTTCGATGGTAGGAAAAATTTTACATCGTGATATGGTCTTCCCCAATCCTTTAAAAGTGTTCTCCTATCTTTATAAAGGATGGTCTAACAAATATCCGCAAATAAGCAATTTGAAGGGATATTTCCCAGCGGTGGGTTTTGGCTATGAAATCTTGCGAAGAAGAGGGCATAATGTTTCCATCCTCCCCTTTCCACACGAGGCTTTAGTCTCAGTAGTTTTACGAACCCACGACAGGCCGGAGCTTTTAGCCCGGGTTCTGAAAAATCTTGGCAATCAAACCTACGAGAAAATTGAGATTATCATAGTCGAAGATAGGACGAAAACCGGACTGCTGGTCGTTGAGAAATTCAGGAGTTTAAACCTACGCTATTTTCATTATGACGGAACAAAAGGAAGAACGGGTGCTATGAATTTTGGGTTGCTTCAGGCCCGAGGGGATTGGATCTATTGCCTTGACGACGATGACGTTATATTCGCCGACACCATTGAAACTCTCCTGTATTACGCCACCCATACGCCTTCACTTATGGCGTATGGAGGTTCCTTGGAGTTATTGACTGACGATAATTGGACCGGAATTTTAAGACCGGGCTATTTTCAAGCTTATGATCAAGAAAAACTGAAACGGGAGAATTTTATACCGGTGGGGACATTTCTGTTTCACCGGCAAATTCTTGAAAAAACAGGAATGTTAGATGAAAGTCTTGAAATCCTTGAAGACTGGGATTTTTTAAACCGCTTGGGCCAAAAGACTGATTTTAAATATGTCCCCAAAGACTTTCTCATTTTTCTAACCCCTTTGGATACCCAAAAAAGACTGGAACGGCAGCGGCGGTTAGATGAAGCCTATTGGCAGGTCGTTAAGAAAAATAAACGTTAGCGATGGGAAAGGGGCGGATTTTCCCCCCTCCCGGTGGATCCCAGAATGAACTCTTCTCCAGAGTTATCCATTATTGTAGTAAATTTTAACAGTTCGGCGTTCATTTTAAAATGTTTAGCAACGCTGAAAGAAGCCTTCGCCGGTAAGACCCACGAGGTGATAGTAATCGATAACCATTCCTGGGATGAAAGCTGCTGGTTGATTCGCGAAAAATATCCTCACCTGTTGTTGATCGAAAATGATAAAAATTTGGGGTATGCCCGGGCGGTCAATCAGGGATTCAGGAAAGCAAAAGGGAAATATCTTTTGATTCTAAACCCGGATGTTCAGCTATTGTCCGGCTCAATCGATAAAATGACTTATTTCCTGGAAGGAAATCCTGAGGTAGGACTCCTATTACCTAAACTGATAAACCCAGATGGTTCTCTGCAGTTGTCTTGTCGCACATTCTACGATTTTTCAACATTCCTTTTTCGGAGAACTCCCTTGGGAAAAATATTTCCCAATCATACAATAATCCGTAGGCATCTCATGATGGATTGGGACCACGGGGAAGTGCGTGAGGTCGATTGGGGTCTGGGAGCCTGCATGTTCTTGCGCCGAGAAGCACTAAAAGGAGAAAGAATATTCGACGAGCGTTTTTTCCTTTACTTTGAGGATGTGGATCTTTGTCTTCGAATGAAACAAGAGGGCTGGAAAGTGGTATATTATCCAGAAGCTGTCATGGTTCATACTCATGTACGTCAGAGTGCAGACGGTTTATTCAATTACGCAAAATGGGAGCATTTTAAAAGTTTGATCAAGTTTTATTGCAAACATCGGGGATTTCGTCCCCGAATATCTTAAAGAAAATGTAAGAGTTTAGCTCTTTGAAAGAACCTTTTTCTACCATCCCCGCGCAAGCGGGAATCGAGAAAGGGCTTCGGGCGAACATGGATTCCTGCTTTCGCAGGAATGACAAGCTCATTTGGCCTTATTTTCTAATATTCTTCAAACAGTCAAAGTGATACAAGAAAATTAGGTTTGGTAACCCGCGAAAGGATTAGGTGATGAAACGCGCTTTGATAACGGGCATTACTGGCCAGGATGGAAGTTATTTATCAGAATTACTTCTGGAGAAGGGCTATGAAGTCCATGGCATCGTGCGACGATCGGCTATTGAGGATCCGGAGCATCGCATGTCGCGAATTAAGCACATATTGCCCCAACTAAAAATCCACGCTGGATCGATTGAAAGCTTTGCCAGTATTTTTAATGTCGTCAGAGAGGTGCAACCGGATGAATGCTACCACCTCGCTGCTCAAAGTTTTGTGGCCTACTCATTCGAAGACGAATTTTCCACTTTGATGACAAATATTAATGGAACCCACCACACCCTCGCTGCTATCAAACAAATTATACCTTTCTGCCGTTTCTATTTTGCAGCTTCCAGTGAAATGTTTGGAAACGCCAAACCACCTCAAAATGAAAATACAAATTATCAGCCAAGATCTGCGTATGGAATTTCTAAACTTACCGGCTATCACTTGGTTAGAAACTACCGGGAAGCCTATGGAATGTTTGCTGTTAATGGTATCCTTTTCAATCATGAATCGCCACGGCGGGGATTTGAATTTGTGACTCGAAAAATATCTTCCCATGCAGCAAGGATTAAACTCGGACTGGCTCAAGAACTTAAATTGGGAAATTTGGATGCGAAAAGAGATTGGGGCCATTCGAAAGATTACGTAAAAGCCATGTGGATGATGTTACAAGCAGATTCACCGGAAGATTATGTAATTGGGACCGGAGAGAGTCATTCAGTTCGGGAGTTTGTACAGATTGCCTTTAATTATTTGGGATTAGATCATGAAAAATATGTAACAACAGACCTTCAATACTATCGGCCAGCGGAAATTTATGATCTCGTTGCCGATGCCTCCAAGGCCCGAAATAAACTCGGCTGGAAACCTAGTTATCAATTTATCAGTCTTATAGAAGAAATGGTTGAAAACGATCTTGAAACGATTCATCGAGGATTTACATGAATACTTCTTTGCACCTTGATATTTTTTTGGGTTACGCGGGAATTCCTTTAAAGAAAAAATTTTTTAAAATCAGGGAATAAGTTTTTTAAAGAATCATCCGAAGCGTAAAACTTTTTTTTAAGTCTATCGTTTTTGATTATACTGTTTTCGAAACGTTAAAGTAGAAAATTAATAAAAGTCGGTATTACTTATAGGAATTGCCACAAAAGGTTGAGACCATCAACCCTTATCATTAGGCTATGCTGAAACAGCGAACGAATTTATTTATTTTTTTTCTTTACCTGGGAGATATGGGAGCCACACTTCTTGCTTTTTATTGTGCTTATTGGTTCCGAGATGTTTTTCCACCGGAATCCTATGCAAAGCTTTTTCCTTTCTCTTGGTATGGAAATCTTCTTTGGATAATTTTTCCTACTTGGTCGCTTTTATTTTATCTGGTCGGTCTGTACCGATTCTGGCGAGGGCAAGGATTTTGGAAAGAATTATGGAGTATATTCAAAGCCTTATTGATTTCGTCTTTATTTCTCGGAGCCGCTGTTTTTGCCTTAAAATATCAGTTTGTTAGCCGGGTCTTTTTTTTCCTTTTTGCCGTTTTCAATCTTTTTTTTATTATTGGGGCCAGGGCATTCTTAAGAAAAACCATTCTTTTTATTTTATAAAAACGTCGAAAAATACCGAAATATTTTGATTGTCGGGACAGAGGAACGAGCCCTTGCCCTTGCTCAAAATATTGAAAGACATAAAGATTTAGGGCTGCGGATTATAGGCTTTCTTTCAATCGCCGAGGAAAATCATCCCCGGAAGTTAAATGGGTATCCGGTGCTGGGGTTGGCCACTGATTTACCGCGAATTTTAGAAAGCGAAGTAGTGGATGAAGTTATTTTTGCCATTTCTCAGGAAGAGTTGAAAACAATGGAAGGCCTTTTTCTTTTATGTGAAGAGCGGGGAATTACCACCAGGATAGCCATAAACTTTTTCCCCCATATTATCGCTAAAACACATTTGGAGGAACTCGATGGTGTTCCTTTACTAACTTTTTCGACGACTCCTAAAAATGAATTACTGCTTTTTTTACGCCGATTTTTTGATTTAGTTGGGAGCCTCTCTTTGCTTGTAATTTTATCTCCGTTATTTTGCCTGATCACCTTATTAATCCGGCTGGACAGTCCAGGCCCTGTCATTTACCGACAAATTCGCAGCGGGGTTAACGGGCGGAAGTTCGCTTTTTATAAGTTTCGCTCTATGGTTGAGAGAGCGGAGGAAAGGCAGGAGGCCCTTGCGGCTTATAATTTAATGAATGGGCCAGTTTTTAAAATGCGCAATGACCCCCGGATAACCCGGGTGGGCCGTTTTCTTAGAAAAACAAGTCTGGATGAACTTCCCCAGTTAATCAATGTCCTCAAAGGAGATATGAGTTTCGTCGGTCCGCGGCCTCCTATTCCCGAAGAAGTAGAAAAATATGAAGGTTGGCAAAGACGCAGGCTGAGCATGAAGCCTGGAATTACCGGCTTATGGCAAGTAAGCGGAAGAAATCAAATAGATTTTGATCAATGGATGAAACTGGATCTGGAATATATTGATAACTGGTCGCTGTGGTTGGATTTTAAGATCATACTAAAAACCATCCCCGTCGTTCTTATGGGAAAAGGAGCGATGTAAGGATAGTCCAATAGTCAGATAGTCGAATAGTCAAATAATGAATGGGCAATAGGCAATGGGCGATAGGCAATAACTAAAAACCGTAAAGCGTAAGGCGTGAGGAGGGAGCCTTAACGAAACAAGTTATATTTTATTATACAATAGACGGCCCATAAACCATCTTTCCAATTTATCTTTTTCCCCTCGGCATAAGTTCTCCCGTAGTATGAAATGCCGACTTCATAGATGCGCAGACCCATTTTGGAAATTTTAGCGGTGATCTCGGGTTCAAAGCCAAAGCGATTTTCTTCAATTTTGATCGATTGGATGATTTCCCGGCGAAAAGCTTTATAGCACGTTTCCATGTCGGTAAGGTTGATATTGGTAAGCATATTGGAAAGGGTGGTTAAAATCAAATTTCCCACCCGGTGCCAATAATAAAGCACTCGATGGGATTTTCCCCCCATGAACCTTGAACCATAGACCACATCTGCCTTTCCCTGAATAAAAGATTCCAGAAGAATCGGATACTCCTGGGGGTCATATTCCAGGTCGGCATCCTGGATAATCACTATATCCTTTGTGGCCGCGGCAATGCCGGAACGTAAAGCCGCCCCTTTTCCTTGATTTTTTTCGTGATAGATAACCCGGTCAACACGCGAAGAAATTTTATTCGCCAGGATTTCTTTTGTTCCGTCCGTAGAGCAATCATCGACTACGATAATTTCTTTCTCCGGAATCGGGGCTGCGCAAACTGCTCCGATTGCTTTTTCAATGGTTAGCCGTTCATTGAAGCAAGGAATGATGATGCTAACCTTCAAGGTTTTATCTAATGATTGATTCATAAATTGCCTCCATCCCCTGACGAATCAACTGTTGGGAGATTTCCTCCCTCCGGCCAATTCCTTCAAGAGATTCTTTTGGGGATAAAATAATCGAAAAATAAAAAGAAGGGAAGGAATATTTTCAGTGAAAATAGCAATGAAGTTGAAAAATATCTTTTCAGGCCAGGCATTTTTACATATACTAACGCTGGGGAATTTATTCTGATGAAAGAAGGAGCACAGTGAAAGCAGATTCTAAAATCGAGCGCGTGGAAAAACCCTGGGGATATGAACTAATATGGGCGAAGACGGAAAAGTACGCCGCAAAAATATTGCACATTGAGAAAGGCAGGCGCTTAAGCTACCAATACCATCAAAAAAAAGATGAAGCCATGTTTGTAATCTCGGGGAAACTTCTGGTCGAGCTGGAAAGGGAGGGGGGAGAAAAAACATTATCTCACCTGAATTCCGGGGAGTGCCTTCATCTCCCGGCCTTAACCCGCCACCGCCTTACAGCCCTGGAGACTTCTGATATCTTTGAAGTCTCCACTCCGGAATTGGACGATGTTGTGCGCCTGGAAGACGATCACGGAAGAATTGGAAAAAAAATCTGAATTAGTGAAGCTTCTTGCAAAAATCACTTACTCCGTCATTCCGGCGAACCCCGGATCGGGGTCCGGGGCAGGCGCCGGAATCCAGAATTGCTCGAAAATCCTGGATTCCGGGTCGCGCTTTGCTTGCCCGGAATGACGACTTCCTCTTACTTTCAAAAGTTTTGCAAGAAACTCAGTGTTCAAATGGGAAAAATCAAAACGTTACCTCCAGAAGTCATCTGCAAAATCGCCGCCGGCGAAGTTGTCGAACGACCGGCATCGGTTGTGAAAGAATTAATGGAGAACTCTCTGGACGCTCAAGGCAGAGAGGTCAAAATTGAGGTTCAGTCCGGGGGGAAAAAACTGATTCGGGTAATTGATGACGGCGAAGGGATGACCCCGGAAGATGCTCGATCCGCTATCCAACGACATTCCACCAGTAAGATTGAGAGCGCCGAAGATTTATTTGCCATCCATTTTTTTGGTTTTCGTGGAGAAGCCCTTTCCGCGATTGCCTCCGTCTCCAGGATGAAAATCATTACGAGAAATGACAGTACATTAGCCGGGGTGGAAATAAACATTGAGGGCGGTGAAATCAAAGAGGCTAAAGAGGTCGGTTGCCCCCTTGGAACCTCGGTAGAGGCCCGCGATTTATTCTTCAACATACCTGCCCGTCTAAAATTCTTGAAATCCCAGGGCGCCGAACTGAGTCGTATAGGAGAATTAGTGGCCAAAGTCGCCCTAGCCAACCCGCAAACCCACTTTCAATTTACCCATGACGGGAAACTTCTGGCCAACTATCCAATCCGGGAAAATTTAACTTCCCGCTTGGCCGAAGCTCTGGGCCGGGAAACCGCGGGGAAATTATTTTTTTTCCAGTTTAAGAGCGGAGGAGTGGAAATCCAGGGGTATGCTGGGGAGCCGGGCTTGACTCGTCCCAATGCCCGGGGAATTTACCTGTATGTCAACCGGCGGCCTGTGTTGGATCGATTGCTTGCCCATGCTGTTATCGAAGCCTACCGGCACCTTATTCCCAAAGATCGCTATCCCGTAACCGTCCTTTTTGTTCAGGTTCCCCCATCCGCAGTTGACGTCAATGTTCACCCGAGCAAATGGGAGGTCAAATTCGCCGATTCCGAAACAATCCACCGCAGCGTCCTTCTGAGTTTGCGGGGATTATTGGAAAAGACCCCCTGGCTGAAGGAACGGAGAGAGGGAGGGAATGAGTTTAGAGAGACTCCCGGAGTTTATACTCATTTTAATGGAAAATCTTCATTTGATCCGGCAACCCAGGAAAATTTCAAATTAGAATCCTTTGGACCAAATGAACTCAGGCCCCCGGCTCCTTTCCTGGGGCAGATCAATCGAACTTATCTCGTCTTTGAGTCATCCGACGGCTTAACCCTCCTGGACCAGCATGCTGCCCATGAACGGATACTCCTGGAAAGAATCCTGCAGGAATTTTCTCGGGGGTTGATTCGTACTCAGTCCCTCCTATTCCCTGAAGTCATCGAGCTTTCTATCGCTGAAGCCAATGCCGCTCATGAACACCTGGCCGAGTTGGAAAAAATGGGCTTTGTATTAGAACCATCTGGGGGGAGAACTTTCTGGGTGAAAACCGTGCCGGAAATATTGGCAACCCAAGAACCCCTCCAGACTCTCAAGGATATGATCCGGGAAATTTCTTCCTGGGGGAAAAATGCGGATTTGCCTAATTCCTTTGATTCCCTGATTAAAATGATGGCCTGCCGGGGCGCCATACCAGCATCCCGGACTGTGAGTGAACAGGAAGCCTCTGCCATTCTGGCCGACCTGGAAAGATGCGCTTCTCCTTCGCGTTGCCCCCATGGAAGACCCACCATGTTAAAAATCACCATTGCCGATTTGGAGAAGATGTTCGGCAGAAGATGAAAATTATTTCACCGCAGAGATCGCCGAGGGCGCAGAGAAATAATTAAAAAAAGAAAATATTTATTGGACGCAGATGGACGCAGATTTTCAGGATATTAAATGCAAAAAAATACATAAAATGGTTATCTGCGTTTATCTTTACTACTAATGTTCAAACTCTTTAAATTTTCTTAAGCAATTCCCCCCCACCCCATCCCTCCCCCTCGAGGGGGGAGGGCAGGGAGGGGGTGATTTCTTTTGGTTGCGGCTCTGCCGCGCTGTGGAAATCTGTATCCAAAATAATTTAATCTCTGCGTTCATTGCAGTAAATCCTAAAATAATGGAACACCCCAGAATCATTGCCATCGTAGGACCCACTGGCTCAGGAAAATCATCATTGGCTTTAAAACTGGCCAAGAATTTTCAAGGTGAAATCATCAGCGCAGATTCTGTCCAGGTTTACCAGGGCCTGGACATCGGGACGGCCAAGCCTTCCCTGGAGGAACGGCGCTTGATTCCCCATCATCTGATAGATATTCTTGAACCGGATCAGGATTACAGCGCCGCCTTGTTTCGTAAGCAAGCCGATGAAATTATCAGCGGGCTGCATAAACGGCAGACCCCTGTTATTATAGCCGGAGGAACCGGCCTTTACCTGAAAGCCTTGACCCGCGGCCTTTTTCGCGGGCCGGCCTCCAATTCGAAGCTGCGTACAATCCTTAATAAACAGGCTGAGACAGAAGGAAGCGAATACCTGCACTGCCAGCTTAAAAATATTGACCCCCAGGCAGCTTCACGAATCCATCCCCGCGATACTTTGCGCCTAATCCGGGCTATCGAGGTTTATTCTCAGGGCAACCAGCCTATTTCTTCGCTTCAGCGGAACCACGGGTTTCAGGAAAACCCATATGAAGTGTTAAAGATCGGGTTTACTCTTGAAAAAAATGAATTATACAGGCGTATCGAAGTGCGCACTGAGGAAATGGTCAAAAAGGGATGGGTGGAAGAAGTGAGAACTCTGCTCCACAAAGGCTATGATCCGCGATTAAAATCGCTGCAATCCATCGGATATAAACAAATCGTCTCCTATCTTTTAGGGGAAGTTAATTTTTTAGAAGCCATTTCTTTGATTAAAAGGGATACGCGGCGTTACGCCAAACGCCAGCTTACCTGGTTCAAAGCCGACCCGGAAATTATCTGGTTAAAAGCAAGTCCGGAAAGTTTACATCTGATAGAAAAAAGGGTTGAGGAGTTCCTGGAAAAAGCGCTAAACGCCAAGCGTCTTTAAATATCATCCGATGTTGCCTCGCAGAGCCGGGACTCATCGCCCCGAACCCCGGGCCACTAAGAGGCGCATTTTCTGACCGTCGATCACTTTATTCTTAAGATCATGCGGAAAATCTCATCCATGCCCAGGCTCAGGCGAGAGGGTGCTCGGCTCAGGAAAATGAGGCGCTGGCTTTTTCATCGGTTCAGGCGGGGAGATGCTTCCTCCATTTTTTCTTTCGTCGATCCCCCTCCCGCCTGAGCCACAATAAAGGTTGAAGAATAAAAGTGATAGACGTTCAGGCACATTTTACCTTGACAAACAGGATAAGTTGTTTAAAACTATTAATAATTAAAATTAAAAAATTTATGGATGCTGATGGCATTGCCCATAACTTGCAGAACAAAAATGATGGTTTCGTAAAAAGTCGTCACTCCGGCCTGCCTGTGCCTGGCAGACAGGTGAAAACCGGAGTCCAGAGTATTTATAACCCTTTGAAAAGACTGGATTCCGGCTTTCGCCGGAATGACGAAAATAGGGCAAAAAAGACTTTTTACGAGATCATCAAAAATGACCTTACTGTGATTCCTGATAATTTTAATGTTAAGGAGGCCAATATGAGAAATAATCGCGGGTTGATGCAAGTTTTGTTTGCGGTATTTTTTCTGACCTTATGCACGAATTTTGCCTGGTCTCAGCAGTCGCTGATCCAGACCATTGGGAACGGGGAAATTAATTGGGCAGACCAGGCCATCAGGGCCACGGGTAGCGGCGCTCCCAATCCCGACGCGCCCAACATTGCCGCGGCAAGACTCGGGGCCGAACGAGCTGCCAAGGCAGATGCTCTCAGGAATATCCTGGAGACAGTCAAGGGGGTCCGGATTGATTCCCAGACGCTGGTGGTCAATGCCATGACCCAAAGCGATGTCATCCGCACCCAGGTTCAGGGAATTGTCCGGGGAGCGCGAACGGTAAATACCAGGTACCTCTCCGACGGCGCTGTAGAGGTTACTGTGGAAATATCCATGGCTGGCCAGCTAACCCAGACCGTTTTACCGCCAGGTTCTTTCGGGACTCAACCCGTTCCCAAGGCGGGATCGCCGGTGTATACTGGAGTCGTTTTCGATTCTCGAGGGCTGGATATTCGTCCGGCCATGTCCCCAAAAATTCTTGACGAAGAAGGCAGGGAAGTCTATGGGTCGGCATTTGTTTCCCAGGAGTGGGCCACGAAATATGGAATCGTAGGCTACGTAAAAGACCTGGATGCGGCCAAAAAGAATGACCGGGTGGCCGCCAATCCTTACGTGGTAAAAGCGGTGAAGGTTAGCGGACCAGGAAGCAGCGATCTGGTTATCAGCAACGCCGACGCCCAAGGGCTGAAAGATATGTCGAAAAATCTAAGTTTCTTAGAGCAATGCCGCGTGCTCGTGGTGGTCGATTAATTTTAAAAAATTTTTGGACGCAGATGAACACGGATTTTCAAGATTTTAAATGCAAAAAAAAGTTTTCTGTGGAAATCTGCGAAAATCTGTGTCCTGATTAATTTCAAGGAGGTTTCTATGAACTGGCGAAGCTGCTTTTCCATTTTCATGGTGATTTTCGTCGTGTTGGCTTTCGGGGTAATGATGACTTCTTGCGCCAAACCTCCCCGCAAGCCGGAAGCGGCTCTGGATACGCCAGAGCATCATGTATTCACCGGGAACAGATTGCTGGATAAAGGGGACTATGCGGGAGCGCAACGCTCATTTGAGCTGGCCCTCCAGCTTGACCGAAAGTATTCGCCGGCCTATGTGGGCCTGGGCCTCGTTTTCGCTAACCAGAAGAATTTTGAAAAAGCTTTCGAGAACATGAAAAAGGCCAAGGGGCTGGCTGAAAAACCAGATGATAAAGTCAACGCCCATGTGGGCATGATCCGGCTGTATTCCCTGGAGAGAAAAGAGAAATGGATCGAAAAAGCCATAGATGAGTTTGAGGATGCGATCAAAATAAACCCGAAGTCTTCCGCCGCCTATTTCTTCATGGGGAGAGCACAAAAATTCGCTTTTAACTTTGACAAAGCCGGGGAGATGTTTAAAAAGGTATTGGACCTGAACGACAAATACCTGATCGAAGCGGACAGTGAATGGAAAGTTGTGCAAAAAATCCAAAGAGCGGCCCCGGGTTCTTTGATCGGTAAGAAGATTGCCCTCATCGAGGAAATTACCCGGGCGGACGTAGCCGCCCTATTCATCCAGGAGTTGCTTTTGGAGAAACTCTATGAAAAACGAACCCCCAAAAGATTCGATACGGCCTACCAGGCTCCCGGGAAAAAATTCGAAGCCGACCGGATCGTCAAAGCTGAAGCGGCTACGGACATCCAGAACCACGTCCTGCGCGCGGATATTGATACCGTATTGCGCCTGGGAGTAAGGGGCCTTGAGCCTTCTCCCGACCACAAATTTTTCCCCAGCGCAAAGATTAACCGCGCGGCTTACGCCATGATGATCGAAGATATCCTGATCAAAGTGAGCGGCGATGAAAAGCTGGCTACAAAATTTGTCGGATCCAAATCGCCGTTCCCGGACCTGCGCAACGATCTTCCCTATTTTAACGCCGTGATGGTGATGACTACCCGGGGAGTCATGGAAGCGAAAGACCTGTCCACCGGAGAATTCGCCCCCATGGGGCCAGTTTCGGGGGCGGATGCCCTTTTAATAATCCGTAAGCTAAAAGACGAGTTGCGGTTTTTCTGAGAAAGGAGTGAACCTCTTTGAAAAAAATTACTTTGACGGGATCATTGATAGTGCTCTTTTTTCTGGCCTGGAATTTTGGGGCCAGCGGCCAGGAAGTCCAGACCATTACAACCAAGGGAGAGGGATGGTTTGAAGGAAGCGACACCCTGATCGGGAAAGATCGTGCGATTAAAGATGCCCTGGTAAAAGCGGTAGAGCAGGCCGTGGGAATAATGGTTTCGTCCGAGACCCGGGTGCAAAATTTTCAACTTTTGAACGATGAAATTTACACCAAGACCGAGGGGTATGTCCAGAACTACAAAATTATCGGTGAAAATCAGGGGAAAAACGTTTATGAGGTGACTATTCAGGCCGCTGTGGCCACCGGTTCCATAAAGGACAAATTGGATGCCCTGGGCCTCTTTCTGAAACAGGTGGGCAAGCCGAGAATCATGATTTTGATTGCCGAGCAGAATATTGGCAAGACCCATTATTATTACTGGTGGGGTCTGCATCGGGGAGAGCAAGCGGATCTGACCATCACTGAAAATACCATCATGGACCGCTTTCGGGAGAAAGGGTTTGATTTAGTGGACCACCAAGCTCAATCAAAGAATATCACAGTTACCACGGCCTTCCGGGTCGCTGAATTGAACGACCGCGCCGCCATTACTCTGGGCAAACAAGCCGATGCCGAGGTGGTCATCGTGGGGAAGGCTTTAGCCAGATCGCTGGGACCCATCGCCGGAACTTCCATGAAATCCACGCAGGCCAATGTTTCTTTGCGGGCCATTCAAACCGATGATGGAAGAGTGCTCTCTTCCGGTTCTGAACATGCTGCCGCCGTTCATATCGACGAAGTAACCGGTGGCGTGGAAGCTTTGAAAAAGGCCAGCGCCAAGATTTCTGAAAAAATGATGGATGACATCATCAATAATTTCCAGAAGCGGGTCGGGGCCACAACCCTGGTCCAGGTCATTGTGAATGGACTCTCCGGCCATGAGGAGCTTCGGAAATTCAAAAACATGCTCCAGGGGCAGGTGCGCGGCGTGGAGGGGATTTACGAGCGCAGTTTTTCGGGGAATGTGGCTAAGATTGAATTGGACATCAAGGGCAGCGCCCAGTCCCTTTCTGAAGAAATCAGCCGAAAAAGTTTTAAGGAGTTTGCCGTCAAGGTCGTCGGCACCACCTGGAATACAATTGAAATTGTCGTGACTCCCAGATGAATACTTCTTCGCTGATAAAAAAGGAAAGATGAATCTATGAAACAGTTTAAAAAAGCGTGTCTACTTTTTATTTTGGGGATGGTTGCCCTATTGGCCGGATGTGCCGGGGGTGTCCAACATTCACTGGTTCCTGATTATAAATCAAGGCTTCCCCGATCGATTGCCGTTCTACCCGTATTGAACGAAACCGTCAATTTGAAAGCCCCGGAAGCCTTTCGACCCCTCATTCACCACAAAGTGTCGATCAAGGGTTACGAGACAACTGGCACATCCATAACTGACAAAAGGCTCTTTGAAAAAGGAATTCACGAAGCAGGTCAGGTAAATTCCCTGACCCCTCAGGAATTGGGGAAACTTTTAGGCGTGGACGCTCTCCTTTATACCACGGTCACGGAATTCAGCACTACTTACCTTGTAGCCTACGCCTCCATAACCGTGGGAGCAAGGTTTGAGCTGAAGGACGCGAAAACCGGGGAGAAACTTTGGGATTCTGACCATCGGGTCAAAGAGAGCAAACTTGGATTAGACCAGAAATCCATGGAAGATGCCTTGAAATTCGCGGTCCTGCAATCTTACGCGCCTTATTGCGAAAAGGTTATGAATGCCAGCTTTGCTACCCTGCCCAACGGGCCTTTATACACTGCTCCGCCTCAGGCAGGGTGCCTCATGCCGGGGGGCGGGAAATAAATCGTTGGCAACTCATGAAAGATCATCTCGTAAAAAGTCAAAATTGGGATGGCAAAGTAAAAAGCTCCATATGCAAGGCGCGCAAATCCTGAGGGATGAGGAGTGCTTAGAGGTACGCCGCAACGACGAAGGATGCAGCGCAACGCCGCAGATGGACTTTTTACGAAGCCATTATGAAAGGAGGTTAAGAACATGTTCACAAGAATGATCGTTGTTTTTTTTCTTATAATTTCCCTGGGGGCGCTATGGGGATGCGCCGGGATTCCGGTGGCGGGCGGACCTGCGGCCAGGGAAACCCAGGTTGCCCAAACGCCAACCGCTCCCCAGCCAGCGGCCCAGGTTCCGCGCATCACCCATAAGGGCCCGAAGCTGCGCGTGGGCATTGTGGATTTCGTGAATAAGACTACTTACGGCGCGGGCCGGCTGGGGACGTCAGCCTCGGACATCCTGACCACCGAACTATTTAAAACAGGCGCATTTATTCTTGTTGAGCGCGCCCAGATAAAGCAGGTTCTCGGGGAACAGGCCCTGGGTCAGACAGGAGCGGTCAATCCCGAAACTGCGGCCCAGGCCGGCAGAGTCCTTGGCTTGAATGCCCTGGTAACCGGTTCCATCTCGCAATTTGGCGTAAGTACCGGGGGAGCAGATTACGGAGTCTATAGGCAAAAAGTCCAGACGGCCAAATGTGTTGTCGATGTTCGGGTGGTCGAGGCTTCTACAGGACAACTTCTCTTTGCCGACTCAGGAAAAGGAGAGTTTGAGCGCAAAGCTCAGGAAGTTTTAGGCTTGGGAACCAGAGCGGGCTATGACGAAACCTTAGGGCAGGAGGCTTTGCGTTCGGCCATCACCAAGTTCATGGATAACCTCGTCCAGCAATTGCAGAACGTGGAGTGGTCGGGAAGGATCGCTTCGATCAGCGGCCCGGATATTTACATCAACGTGGGGCGCGATGTGGGTTTGAAAATGGGGGATACCCTGACCGTTCAGACCCTGGGAAAGGAAATCTATGATCCCCAGACCAAGATCCTTTTAGGGAGGGAGGAAGGAGCGGTTAAAGGGGAATTGACGGTCACCGGCTATGTAGGGGACAAGCTGACCAAAGCCCGGGCGCGCGCCGGGACGGGGTTCCTGGTGAACGACATTGTGAAAGTGAAATAACGAGGTGTTTATGCGGAAATTCTTCTTTTTCGGTTTGATACTGCTTTTCGTTATGGGATGCGGTATTCCCCAGGAAACCCGCCGGGGAGTCGGCAGTGAAGGTTTTCTCATTATCCAGGCCAATCCGGACGACGCCGAGGTTTATGTCAACGGCGAGAAAGTGGGTTTGGCCAGCCAGTTTGAAAAAAAACCCCTTGAGCTGAGAAGCGGCCCCCATAAGATTGAATTCCGCAAGGCCGGGTTTATTGCCGAAATTCGCGAGGTTTATGTGGGAAATCAATCCCGGCACACCTTGAAGGTAAGTTTGAGAAAAATTCCATGAGTTAGAGGCTGTTGCAAAAGTCCTAAACACTGTCATTCCCGCGAAAGCGGGAATCCAGGGTAGCCTGAAAAATCTGGATTCCGGGTCGCGCTTCGCTTGCCCGGAATGACGATTGAGCATCAGATTTTGAGATTTGCATGAACCTCGTTAGGAATAAAATTTTTCTTCAAGGGAGACAGAGAGGAGGAGCCATTTGGCCGGGCAGGAGAAAGAGTTTATTCTTTCTCTCCTTTTTAGTGATGGCCATTTGTTTTTGGCCGGCGCAGGCAAAGTCAGAAGGTTCCAGCGGGAAAGGAATCGGGGCTGAGCAGGCGAAAGTCACTTTTCTCCAGGGAAAGGCGGAAATCCTGCCGCAGGGGGAAACTTCCTGGAAGTCCTTAAAGGCGGGCAGCTTCCTTTCGCGTGAGGACGAAGTCCGCACCGGCGAAAAGTCCCGGCTGGAAATTCAGCTTGCGGATCGCTCCATCCTGCGCTTTGAACAGAAAACGACCTTTAAGATGAAGACCGTTTTTGTGGATGTTAGCGCCAATTCCCGGGAAGTAAAGGTTGAAGTGCCAGTGGGAAAAACCTGGGCCAATGTACGCAAGGTTTTTGGCCCTAAAAAAACCTTTGAGATTGCTTCCGCCAATGCCGTGGCTGGCGTGCGGGATACCATTTGGCGCATGAGCGTCAATCCGGACGCATCAACCCTCATTCGGGTCTATGCAGGAACGGTGGAGGTTTACAATCCGTTTGTCAAACCGGATTATAAACCGGAAGAAGGAGGTTTTCGAATTCCCCGAGAGGTCAGAGGACCCCAGGAGATTCCCCGCCCTTACGAAGAAGTAAGCAAGGAACAGTGGGAAGAGATTGTCCTCACGCAAATGATGCAGGTGACTGTTCCGGCCGTGGGCCGGCCTGAAAAACCCTCGGCCTTTAAAGCGGAAGACGATCAAAAGGAAGAGTGGGTCCGCTGGAATCAAAGAAGGGATAAAGAAATAAAACCCTAAGAAATTATTATCATCGATGCTGAATATTCCAAATCTTCTCAGTGTTTCCCGGATCATCTCCATTCCCCTCTTTATCATACTATTAATCTATCAGTTTTACGGATGGGCCCTATTAATCTTCATTGCCGCAGCAGTCAGCGATTCCCTGGATGGATTATTGGCCCGCCTTCTTCATCAACGCACGAATCTGGGAGCATATCTCGACCCGGCCGCAGACAAACTTCTTCTGGTTTCTTCTTACATCACTCTGGCCATCCTGAACATCCTGCCCTGGTGGCTCTCGGTGATTGTTATCAGCCGGGATGTAATCATCTGTCTGGGTATTTTAATCCTTTTCTTGACTTCTCACCCCCTTAAGATTCAACCATCAGTGGCCAGCAAATTAAACACGGGTTTCCAAACCGTAACGGTTGGTTTTGCCCTTTTAGGCAAATATGCTTTTCCTCTGCCTATCTTTATGGACTTTTTAATCTGGAGCACGGCTTTCCTGACAATCCTTTCCGGAGGGCAATATATTTGGAGAGGAATAAAAATATTCAGTCTGGAATAATCCCGGATTGGAGCAGGCCGGTGGCGCTAAAAAAATTGGTATCGATTTAGCGGTTTGAAAAAGTGGTTTTACCACCTTTGTTGAGGTCCGGGGGTCTGGGTGGAACGCGCCGGAAGCATCGGCTGGGTTTCTGTTTGGCTACGAAGAACCCCGCTTGTTTCCGCCGGAGGAGGCGGGGGGCATTTTCCCCGCCCCACCCGCGAAGAAATCAGCGCCTTATGATTCCAAGCGGGCCGCCCAGGCCCCCGGACCATGGAATCCCTTGGCTCTTACAACACATCTTTTTTCAAAGAGCTAAAGTGTTACAAAAATTGATACATGGGTTTCCTTAAAGAATGTGCCGAATCTGGAAAAGGAAAATCATTGATTTTTCATAAAACACCTTAGAAATAGGCATTAAGCCTAATATTTTACTTGACAATTTATCCCCTTATCAGTAACAATGAATTAAATTTTGCATAAGTTGTAGGCACGTAGCTCAGGGGGAGAGCGCTACCTTGACGCGGTAGAAGTCAGGGGTTCAAATCCCCTCGTGCCTACCATAATCCCATTCTGAGGCATCCGGCAATTTAACCCACCAATAAGAAAAGGCATCATGTATATCCCCGATGATGCCTTTTCTTATTTTGCGGGGGAAATAGTGATGAAATCGTAAAAAGTCCCGTTTTCGTCATTGCGGGGAGTTCCGCCAATGCGGGACGACGAAGCAACCCCGTATTTTCAAGGACTTATAAAAACGAGATTGCTTCGCTTTCGCTCGCAATGACTCTTCTGACGACTTTTTACGAAGCCATCAATAGTAACTGATCGAAATATGGACAATATTGAAGTTCGTCTCCCGGACGGAAACACCAAAACCTACCCCAAAGGAGTTCTACTCCAGGACCTCTTAGGGGATTCACCCGCGCCTGTGCAGGCCAATGAGATTGTATCCGCGAAAATAAACGGAATTCTCGTAGATCTACACGCCCCCCTGGAGCAGGGAGGAGAGCTGGAGTGGGTGAGTTTATCTTCCGCCCAGGGAACGGAAATTTTAAGACATAGCGCCGCCCACATCATGGCCCAGGCAGTGCAGAGCCTTTTCCCCGGAACGAAGATTACTATTGGTCCGGCCATTAAAGATGGGTTTTATTACGACTTTGACTACGAGGGCAGTTTCTCCCCGGAAGATTTTCCCCGGATTGAAGCAAAGATGAAGGAGATAATCGACCGGAATCTGCCCATCGTACGCCGGGAAGTTTCCCAGGAGGAAGCTTTGGGTCTTTTTCAGGAGCGGGGAGAATCTTATAAAGTTGAATTAATCAATGAAATTGCCGACAGCAAAATGACCCTTTATCAGCAAGGGGAGTTTGTCGATCTTTGCCGGGGGCCTCATCTCGTTTCCACGGGCATGGTCAAGGCTTTCAAACTCACCAGCGTAGCCGGCGCCTACTGGCATGGGGACGAACGCAATCAGATGCTCCAGAGGATCTACGGCACTGCTTTCCCTTCCGGAGAAACCCTGGAAAAGCACCTCCTGCGCCTGGAGGAGGCAAGGCGAAGGGACCATCGCAAATTAGGGCGTGAACTTGACCTTTTTTCCATTCACGATGAGGCCGGAGCCGGGCTGGTGATTTACCACCCCAAAGGAGCGCTCCTGCGGATGCTTTTAGAAGACTTCGAAAAACGGGAACACCTGAAACGGGGCTACCAGCTGGTCGTCGGGCCGCAAATCCTCAAGCTTGATTTATGGAAACGTTCAGGCCACTACGATCATTACCGGGATAAAATGTACTTTACTGAAATAGAGGGGCAATCCTACGGAATTAAACCGATGAATTGCCTTGCGCACATGCTCATTTACAAATCCAGGATTCGCAGTTACCGGGATCTGCCCCTGAGATACTTTGAATTAGGAACGGTCCACCGCCACGAAAAATCAGGAGAACTCCACGGGCTCCTGCGCGTTAGGGGATTTACCCAGGATGATGCCCATATACTCTGCACTCCCGATCAGTTGAACGGAGAAATCCGGGATATATTGAATTTCGTCCGGGACGTGATGAATATCTTTGATTTCCCCTATGAGCTGGAGATCAGCACCCGTCCGGACCAGGGGACCATCGGGACGGACGAAGATTGGGAAAAGGCCACGCAGGCGTTGCGTTCCGCCCTGGATGGAGCTTCCCTCCCTTATCAAGTAAACAAAGGGGAGGGGGCTTTTTACGGGCCGAAGATCGACGTGAAATTAAGGGATGCTCTGGAACGGGAGTGGCAGTGCGCGACCATCCAGTGCGATTTCGCCATGCCCGAGCGTTTTGACCTTGCTTACATCGCTAAGGACGGAGAAAAACACCGGCCCGTTATGGTTCACCGGGTCATCCTGGGAGCGATGGAACGGTTCATCGGCGTGCTTGTGGAGCATTACGCCGGAGCTTTTCCGACCTGGCTGGCTCCTGTGCAGGCAATCCTGCTAACAGTGACAGATCCACAGATCCCTTACGCCGAGACCGTTTACCGGAGTTTAACGGAGGCGGGAATCCGGGTAGAGAAAGATATGCGGAATGAAAAATTGGGGTTGAAGATCAGGGAAGCCCAGCTTCAGAAAATCCCATACATGCTGGTTCTGGGGGAAAGGGAAGTCAAAGAAAACCTGGTGGCCCCCCGGGCTCGAAGCGGGAAGACCTTAAAACCCATGAAAGTTGAAGAATTCATTCATCTTATAAAAATGGAAAGCCAGGTAGGAGGTGAAGCGTATAGCTAAGGAAGTTAACATCAATTGGGGTATCAGAGTTCCAGAGGTCAGGGTCATTGATTCTGAAGGCAAACAGGTCGGTATCCTGCCGCTGAAAGAAGCCATGAAAATTGCTGAGGAGCAGGGCTTAGACCTGGTGGAAGTCGCTCCGAATTCCCAACCTCCGGTATGCCGGATCATGAATTACGGGAAGTACAAATACCAGCAGAGCAAACGGATCCAGGAGGCGCGGAAGCACCAGACCATCATTCAGGTCAAAGAGGTCAAAGTAAGGCCTCGAACCGAGGAGCATGATTTCCAGTTCAAGCTCCGCCACGTCAAACGTTTTCTCAGCGAAGGCAACAAGGTTAAAATATCCATGCTTTTTCGGGGCAGGGAGATTGCCCATCCGGAGTTTGGCCGGGAACTGCTCAACCGTTTCCTGGAAGAAGTTAAAGATTTGATCGTTCTCGAGCAAGCGCCCCGGCTGGAAGGGCGCAATATGGTCATGATCCTTGCTCCCAAGCCCTGAACCTCTCTTAGGACGTATAAATTTAATTTTCGCTGCAGACTTCACCGAGGAAACGGGAGATTTAGAGCTTATCCTTAAATAAGTCGTGATTTTAAATCCCCCTTTGAAAAAGGGGGACATGGGGAATTTGATTTGGGATTTCCGAGGAAAAATCCCCCCTCGCCCCCCTTTGCAAAGGGGGGAATTCTATTTACGGACAAGTTCTTATTACAGACGCATTAAATAACCTGTCATTGCGAGGAGTGGAACGACGAAGCAATCCCATGAAGAATGAGATTGCCGCGCCCCTTGGGCTCGCAATGACTTGTAAAGATATTTATTCCGCTCGTATTAGTAACGCTTTAGCCCTTTGAAAAAAGTCTAGGTTTTGTCATTCCCGTGAAAACGGGAATCCAGAACCCGTTAGAAAAAATCCTGCCCGCCTGAGGCGGACTGCTTTCGATGACGCTCTTTAAAATTACCCTGTTCGGGATGGTTTTCAAACAGCTAAAGTGATACGAGATATATTTCGTGCTCATCTCTGAGCGCAAAGAAAGGGTTAGGTTTTATTTTTTTGAGGAGATTGAAACATGCCAAAAATGAAAAGTAACCGAGGAGCCGCCAAACGCTTTAAAGCGACGGGCAGTGGAAAAATTAAACGGGAAAAGGCGTTTGCCAGTCACCTTTTAACCGGCAAGACCACCAAACGCAAACGAAACCTGCGCAAATCCGTGCTGGTGGATAAAAATGATTTTAAGAACATCAAAAAGATGCTTCCCTATCTCTAAATTATGAGGAAAGAAGGGAGCTGAAAGCTTACCGCAAGCAGCCCCGCAAGAAGGAGTAATTGGAAATGCCCAGAGTAAAGAAAAGCGTTAAAACGAGAAGACGAAGAAAAAGAGTTTTAGAAGAGGCCAAAGGATTTCGGGGATCGCGCAGTCGCCTTTATCGCATCGCCACGGAAGCGGTGGACCGGGCCCATAAATTTGCCTACCGCGACCGCAAAGCAAAAAAAAGAACTTTCCGCTCCCTGTGGATAACCCGGATCAATGCTGCGGCCCGAGTCCATGCCTTGACCTACAATCAGCTGATTTTTGGGCTGAATAAGGCTAAGGTGGAAATTGACCGAAAGGCCCTGGCCGAGATTGCCTTCACTGATCCCTTGGGATTTTCCAAAATCGTGGAAATTGCTAAAGGGCAACTCTCGTGAATGAAATAGGCAGGACGCGGGAAAGACTCAAACGCTTGGAAGAAGAAGCAAGGGCTGAATTATGCGCTGCCCAGGGGGAAACTCACCTTCAGGCCGTGCGCGCGAAATACATCGGCCGGAAAGGACTGCTGACTAATTTCCTCAGGGAAATTAGGAATTTGCCTGCGGAGGAACGGCCGGCATTGGGCCAACTGGCCAATCAGTTAAAGACGGCCTTGGAAGAGGCCGCAGAGCAGGCCCTCACGGAAGAACGGGAGCGGCAGAAAGCCAAACAATTGCTCCGCGAAGGAGTGGACATAAGTCTTCCGGGGCGGAAACCTTCGCTGGGAAAAGCGCATCTTATCACTCAGGTGACCCAAGAGATAGTGGCCATTTTCGAACGCTTGGGTTTTGAGGTTTCCGAAGGCCCGGAAGTAGAGCTGGATTATTATAATTTTGAAGCCCTGAATTTTCCCCAGGATCACCCGGCCCGGGACATGCAGGATACTTTTTACTTCTCTCCCAATGTGGTCCTGCGCACCCACACCTCCCCGGTGCAGGTGCGCACCATGGAAAAGCGAAAGCCTCCCCTCAGGGTCATTGCTCCCGGCCGGGTTTACCGGCATGATTCTGACCCCACTCATAGTCCGATGTTCCACCAGGTGGAAGGCTTTGTCGTAGATCACGGGGTCACTTTCGCCGATCTGAAAGGGACTCTGACTTTTTTTGTCCATCAATTATTCGGGCCCGGCGTTAAGATGCGCTTTCGACCCAGCTTCTTCCCCTTTACCGAACCGAGCGCCGAAGTGGACATCCAGTGCGTGATCTGCCAGGGGCAGGGCTGTCCGGTCTGCAAAAAAAGCGGCTGGCTGGAAATCCTGGGTTCGGGAATGATTGACCCAGAGGTTTTCCGTTTTGTGGGGTACGATGCGGAGGAATTTACCGGTTTTGCCTTTGGCCTGGGGGTGGAACGTATTGCCATGCTCCAGGTAAGGCTGAATGACATTCGCCTTTTCTATGAGAACAATCTGCAATTCCTGAAGCAGTTTTAAGACCCTGTTTCTTCGGGTGTTAAAAAAGGGATGAAATGAAGATCAGCTGGCAGTGGCTTAAAGATTATGTAGAAATTTTTCTTTCTCCGCCTGAATTGGCGGAAATCCTGACCCATGCCGGTTTGGAGGTGGAAAACCTAAACGAGCGGCGGCCGGCGTTTCAGCGAGTGATCGTGGCTGAGCTGGTTTCTTTCCATGCCCATCCCGGGAGCGATCACCTTTCTATCTGCACAGTCAGCGATGGGGAAAAAGATTATTCAATCGTCTGCGGCGCCCCTAACCTGAAAGTTGGGGAGCGGGTGGCCCTGGCCCAAGAAGGGGCCACTCTTTCCACAGGGGAAACGATCGGGAGGACCTATTTTAAGGATGTTCTCTCCGAAGGAATGCTCTGTTCGGAGAAAGAATTGGGGCTGAGTGAAGAGGCCGCCGGGATCATGGTTCTCCCTGTTAATCTTCCTTTGGGCGCATCCCTTAAAAGCGCTTTAGGCTTGGCCGACTGGATATTCGAGATAAACATAACTCCTAACCGTTCCGATTGCCTGTGCCTTCTGGGCGTGGCCAGGGAAGTTTCGGCGCTGACCGGCCAGCCTCTTCATATCCCCCCCGCTAAAAAAGTTGCTGGAAGGATGCTCGATGGTTCTTACACTACCGTAACTATCGAGCGTCCGGACCTTTGCCCGCGTTATGTCGCTCAATTGATTTTTGGGGTAAAAATCGCCCCCTCGCCTTTTTGGCTGCGCTGGCGCCTGGAAGCCGTGGGAGTTCGACCCATCAATAATATCGTGGATGTAACCAATTATGTAATGTTAGAAATGGGCCAGCCGCTCCATGCTTTCGACCTTGAACGTCTGGAGGAGAAACGCATCGTCGTCCGCACAGCAGCTTCAGGGGGAAGTTTCACTACCCTTGATGGCCTGGACCGAAAAATGCCTGAAGAAGCGTTGATGATTTGCGATGGCCGAAAACCAGTCGCCCTGGCCGGGATCATGGGGGGACTAAACTCCGAAGTTCATCCCCAGAGCCAGAATATCCTTCTGGAGAGCGCTTACTTCGATCCCATGGGCATCCGGCGCACATCCAAGCGGATCGGATTGGCTACGGAGGCTTCGCTGCGTTTCGAGCGGGGCATAGACCCGAACGGCGCCCTCCGAGCAGCGGAAAGAGCCGGAGCCATGATGGTGGAATTGGCCGGCGGAACCATGGCCAGGGAGCCGGTAGATAACTATCCCCGAAAAATCGAACCCCAAAAAATTATTTTGCGGAGCACCCGGGCAAACAAAATTCTGGGAACAGCCATCCAACCAAGGGAGATGCAAAACTACCTGCAAAACCTTAAACTGGGGATCGAACCAATGGGGCCGAATAATTTTCAGGCGACCATCCCTACTTATCGGGTCGATCTGCAAAGAGAGATAGACCTTATTGAAGAGGTTGCCCGTCTCCATGGCTTTCAACGGATTCCGGTAACACTCCCTGCCGGCAGAGTATCCCCAGAGAAAAAGACAAAACTACAAGGCACGGCGGAGCGGGCCAGGAACCTTTTAACAGGGTGCGGCTTTTGGGAAGTTATTAATTACAGTTTTATATCACCCAGAGCGTTGCAAGATTTAAGATTGCTTACTGCGGACAAACGCTTAAGGGCCTTGCGTATTCACAACCCGCTAAGCGAAGAACAGTCCATTATGCGTACCACCTTGATTCCTGGTCTTCTGCAGGTGGCTCGCACCAATTTTTATCGGCAGAATCTTGACCTGAAAATTTTCGAGATGGGCCGGGTATTTTTTGTGCGGGATGAACAGGAGTTACCAGAAGAAGTGGAAATCCTTTCTGGCTTAATCACGGGTTTTAGCGAAGAGGAATCCTGGGCCAAACTTAAACAGGAATGCGATTTTTTTGACCTTAAAGGAACTCTGGAGACAATATTGGGCGGCCTGGGCATCTGTGACGTGCGCTTCCTTCCCCTGACCGATGAACCCTATTTGCACCCCGGCAAGGCCTGCCGGCTGGAAATGCCCGGAAACATATTGGGCGAAATGGGCGAATTGCACCAGGGCGTTTGCCATAATTTTGATCTTGACCAAAAAATTTTCGTTTTTGAACTAAACTTTCAGAACTTAACGGATAAGGCCGAGGAACGGCAGATTTTTAAACCCCTGCCCCGCTATCCAGCCGTTACCCGGGACCTGGCTCTGGTAGTAAATGAAGAAATCGCCGCTGCTGACCTTTTAAAGACTCTCTGGGAGGCGAACAATGGGTTTATTGCTGAAATTAAACTTTTCGACCTGTACCGGGGAAAGCCGGTTCCTGCGGGGAAGAAGAGTTTAGCTTTTCGCTTAAAATACCGGCAAGAGGACCGTACGCTAACCGACCGCGAGGTTAACGAGATTCACCAGAAGTTGACTGACCTTCTGGTCGAACGTTTCGGAGGGATCCTCCGCTAAATTTAAATGGTCAATGGTCAATTATCAATGTTCAATGATCATTGATAACTGCTAATTTAAACTTTGAAAGGAGGGGTTAGATTATGACGAAAGCGGATATCGTCGAAACCATTTACGAGAAAGTAGGTTTTTCCAGGAAAGAATCTGCCGAAATTGTCGACTTTGTTTTTGACCTGATGAAAGAGACCCTGGAGAGCGGTGAAAAGATCAAGATATCCGGGTTCGGAAACTTCTTGGTGCGGGAAAAACGCTCGCGTAAGGGAAGGAATCCCCAGACCGGCAAAGAAATCCAGATCTCTGCCCGCCGGGTCTTGACTTTCAAGCCCAGCCAGGTCTTACGAAAAGGATTAAATACATAGTAACTTTCATCATGAATGTGACGGCTCTGGATCTGCGGACTTCCGGGGTGATCGAAGGCCATGGGGAAAAAAATAGAATTTTCGATCCCCGAGAAACTATATTATAAAATTGGTGAGGTCAGCCAAATCACCGGCGTTGAACCCTACGTTCTGCGTTACTGGGAATCCGAATTTAAAATTATTACTCCCGGCCGCACGAACTCAAAACAACGTTTATACCGCAGGAAAGACCTGGAGCTGATCCTGGAGATCAAAAAACTTCTTTACGAGGAAAAATTCACCATTGCCGGGGCCAAGAAAAAAATACAGAAGATGAGAACCGGCCGGGAAAAACAACTGGAACTGGAGTTTCCCGAAAAAAAATACCATGATGCTCTTCTGCGAATTAGGAAGGAGCTGGAAGGCTTGCGGGGACTCCTGAATTGAAAGACTTGCCATTTTTGATGGTCTCGTAAAAAGTCGTCACTCCGGTGAAAACCGGAGTCCAGGGTATTTATAAGTATTTGAAAATACTGGATTCCGGCTGGAGTTTACCCGGTACTTGATACGGGGCCGGAATGACGGAAAAGGGCATTTTCAGACTTTTTACGAGTTCATCATTTTTCACTTTTGAATAAATTGATGAATTCGCGTTGATAAACGAAGCCCGGACGGAAGGGGGATGAAAGAGGGAGCATCGGCGGGAAAGAGATTGGTCCATAGCCTGTGCTTTTCTTCCGCAAAGAAAAGGCGGGATCGAAGGAAGGCAGGGCATCAGCGGTGGAAGCCCCGCCCTTACCCATGAAAGAAATAATGCCTTGTGCTCCCGAGAGATTCCCCCTTCCGTCCGGGCCGGGTCGGGTCATGACCGGCATTCTGAAACCATGAGCGAAAGTCAAAAGTGAAGAGTTCAGGAGGATTGACAGCCCAGCGCAAAAGTGGTATGAAGGAATAAATAAACGGGGCGTAGCGCAGTCTGGTAGCGTACCTGAATGGGGTTCAGGTGGCCGCTGGTTCAAATCCAGTCGCCCCGACCAACTCTTAAAAAACCGCAGGAGCGGGGTAAACAGGGGGCAAGATGAATCTTGCCCCCTGCCAATCCTGAAAAACTCCGGCATTGTTTGGGCCCGCCAGCAGGACAACCTTCCATGGGATCATTTCCTCACCGAAAATCTAATAGGAGATTAGCAGATGAAAGCTAAATGGGCTTTATTTTTAGCTATTGTCCTCATGTTTCTTCTGTTCGGATGCCTGATGGCTTCGGTGCGTAAGGATCTGGTTCTCTCCCGTGATTTTCAACCCCAGCAATATCAATTTCTGGCCGTGATTAATCTTGATTCGCAGGTTCAATTTGCTGAATACGTCGAAGCCGAGCTGCTGAAGAAGGGTTATAAAACCAAAGAATGGTCGGCAGTGCGGCAGCTATTGAAAAAGGAGGGATGGATCAGGGATGAGCCTCCGGACCCTTTGCTGCTGGCGAAAATTGGAGAATTGCTAAGAGTTCAGGGGATTGTCCTTTGCAGCGTTTTAGAGTTCAGTCGTTTTCGGGATTCTTACACTTTAATGATCAAGATGGTAGCTCCGGATACCGGCAATACGGTCTGGTCCGCCCAGGGAGCGATGGAAGGCCGGAAGGGGCAAAAGAGCAGTGAACTTTTAAAACAAATTGTCGTTTCTTCATTAAAAGGATTACCTCCTGTGCCCTAAGGTTTTATTCTTGTCAACCTGCGATGATTGCTGTTAGTGCAATTCTTGGCATGAATTAATACTACTCCGACAATTCACAAAATCCCCCTTATTCCTCCTTTGCCAGGGGGAAATTGTTATACCCCTCTTTGGTCTCCGACCCAGAGCGGTCTCTGACCCGGAGGGAAAACCAGGGGCGATGGGAGATTTTCTGATCAAACCGTTCAACATATCCGTCTTGCATCGCGCCATAAACGTTATTTGTCGGAGTAGTGTTAAGTTGAGAATGGAGAAAAGGCTGAATCTTTTATCTAATTCCAAAAAAACCTCTCCTCCCTTTGGAAAAGCCTGCCTGCGGTAGGCAGGGGAGGTCGGGAGGGATTTCTGGGAAGGCCTTTTCAAACCGCTAAATTGTTACCATTTTCTAAATCGGGATTTGGGTGAGGAATTGCTCTTGACAGTGGATTTTGAACGTGATTAGCTATCCCTTAGATATTGTCAAAAGTTTTATGAAAAATAGGGGGGAGATATGAGAATCGGAAAACGTGGTGGATTTTGGGGAGGGCGGAAGTTACCCACAGCCCCTCCGCTCTCCTGCTCCTGAAGGGCGTCGCTCCGGGGCTGTGGATAACTTCTGCCGATGCCCTTTTGGAAGCCCAAAAAAAGGGGGAGGCAAGCCCAACTTAAATAAAGCCTGAAATTAAGGGAAGTTAAGCATTATGAGCAAGAAGATTTTTGACAATACCTCCTCATGAAGGAGGAGGGCTTCTATGAAGGTTCAAAGCGTCTTCTGTCAAGTATTGAAAAAGGCGGCATAGAAGGGACAACAACTATAATCAATATCATGGAAATATTAGCTGTTCTTAGAAAAAGGTCGAAGCTAAAAGATAGCGAAATAATAAAAGATATTGAAAAGATAGGTGAGATCCAGAATCTGGGAATCATTATCCCGAATGAAATCCACATCGCCCAGGCATTTGAAATCCAGAAAAAATCAAAACTTCTGCCAATAGATGCGATTCTGGTTTCAACATCAAAGGACTTTTCAGATGTTTTTGTTACCAGAGATGCTGAGTTGAAACAGAAGGCATCTAATTTTTTTATATCCGTGGTTGAACCGGAGGAGTTATTACGGGGAGCATGAAATAGTTTGCATTCTGTGAATCGCAAAACGTTGTTATTGCGAGGCCGAAGGGCGTGGCAATCTCGCTTTTAGATTGCTTCGTCGCTATATTCCTCGCAATGACCTAATGGAGCTAATGCAAACTATCATATGCTCATCTTAATAGAAGGATTGTAGTTGAAAGAAGATAGGTTGAACCACCTGATCGGGGGTGGGAGGTGAATGATTATCCTAAAAGCCTGGCATTGATAAACCCCGTTAGAAATTCCAGCGATGCATTAAACCCCGCCGGAATTATTCTAAAATCTGACCCCGCTGCAGCCGTTGGCCCAGAGGGCCTCTAGCCCGGAGGGAGCAGCGGAGCATTATTTCTAACGGGATAAAGGTCATAGCCAGGCTTTTTTTAATGGGATAAGATTATCTCATAAATCGCAACATTGCAAGTCTGACCCCACTTTTATTTCTTTCCTCACCGGTTTTCATGTAGATTGATGTGAAAAGGTATCTCCTAAAAGCTCTGCCATTTTCCCCAAAACATTCAAACGATTTACCTCGGAAGGAAGGCCCAAGATGAATTGGAGCTGGGACGGATATAATTTTGTCCCCTTTACAAACCAAATCCCCTTCTTCAACCGATCCAGGGTTAGGATGGGAATATTTCAGGAAAAGAGGTTCGCTGGACTCTTGGTACTTTATTGGCTGGGCAGAGTTGGACGGTGGAGATGGCGGTGAAGGTGAACTCAGGCTCCAGTGCGCCACCTGATGGGACCATCATTCAGAATAGTGCTTCAGTGCAGGACAGCAGTGGCAGGAGCGCTGCTTCGGAGAGGTCGGTGGTGGGTGTCTTATAAATTCTGTCCGCGATTTTGGCAATTTATCTTTTTGCAATGGTCAAGGCACCTAAGCCGCCATGGTCAGATATGCTGCGCCGTTGATAAGTTAATATCTTGTATTAATGACATAACCATTAATAACTCCAATGCAAAGTGGGTTAATTGTCAAGCCTGAAATCACAAATTTATGTTGCCAATATCAGGGACAAAACTTTTGGGGCGCGGAATTAGAAAGAAATCAGACGGAAGAGGCCAAGTCTTTCATCCAACAGACTGAAACCAAAAAGATCAGCGATCCCCCCTTCCACCAGAACCTGGCCATGATTTGCGAAGACGCTGAAAAATTTTGGCGAGCTGGTTCAGAAAAGTGTGTTTGAATGCCGGATAGATGATCAGCAATTCCTGAGGATGAAACAAACTCTGGATAAAATAATGAATATGAATGAGGACAGCGTCCGGTATTATGTTGGAAGGAATGACCTGATGAATAAGGGATTGCGATGAGGACAATGAACGATGGACGAAGAACGATGAACGTGGGGGGGGATGAAAATTCGGGTTTATTGTTCATGGTTCAGGGTTCATAGTTCATCTTGAAGGGTTTAGCGAACAAAAGGACGTGTGAAATAATAATTGGCAAATAGGCATCCAAATGATAAATATAATTCCATGATTAACCGCCCCTATTGGATCAATCGTCCCACGGCTGGGGGGCAAAAGCGGTCCATTGTATGGTTGGCGGGGGTCCGGCGTGTGGGAAAACCGCCCTGGCCCAAATGCGGCTTGATGCCGTTTACATTAACTGCGACCTGCCCTCGGCAGTGCGCCGCTCCAAAGCCTGGGTTCGACACCGGGTTTGTTGCCTTCGTTCGGGGGTGGCGCGACAAATCGGGCCGGGAAGTGGACTTCGTGGTGCGCCGCGGCCGCGACATCCGTGCAGTCGAATGCAAAATAGATCCTGACCGTTTCAATCCGGAATCCCTGATAGTTTTCCGCGGTCTTTATCCGCAGGGCCGAAATTATCTCGTCTGCCCCGGCGTCCAGGAGTCCTACGAGCGCCGGTTCGACAGCCTGGTTCTTCGGATTACCGGGTGCCGGAACCTTCTGCGGGAGTTGGGAAGATGACCTAAATCGGAGGGGCGATAAGCAAAAAGGATTACCCGCATGGAAGGGGGAGGCAGTGGAAAATATGCACTTTATATTTGGGTGGGGTTTTGATAGAAGAGAGCCATAGTTCGTCAAGACATGGGTTTATTGCTCATAGTTCATGGTTCATCGTTGACAGGGGAAGGTGGAAGGGGAGACAAAGGCAGATTTTGGGTGGGAGGTAAGAAATGGATTGGATTATTGAGCCGGAGAGAAAAACTCCAGTCGTTGCCAACGCAGATCTGCTGGTTTGCGGAGGAGGGTTTGCCGGGGTGGCCGCTGCGGTATGTGCCGCCCGCAATGGTTCCCAGGTTTTACTCCTGGAAAAATATGGATTCTTAGGGGGGCTGGTAACTTCCGCTCTGGTAATCACCACACCCCCTCTGAATAATGGGATAAATAGCGAGATCGCCAAAAGGCTGCAAGAAAAAGGGGTTTATGCGCCCTGCCGCCATTCAGGCGAGGAGGTAGAATGGCTGAAAATGCATGCCACGGATCCAGAGATCATTAAATATGAACTTATACAAATGCTTAAGGAAAACAAGATTGATTTTCTGCTGCACACATATATTGTTGGAACTATTATGGAAGGGCAGGTGATCAAAGGGATCATTATGGAGAATAAAGCCGGTCGGCAGGCCATCCTGGCCAAGATGGTGGTGGACGCAACCGGAGATGCGGATATCGCCAGTTTTGCCGGAGCTCCTTTCCGCCTGCTTAAAAAACCAATGACCATGATGTTCAACATGGTGGGAGTGAATATACCAGTTGTTCTGGACAGGATAGGAAACTGGGGAAACCTCAAGAAGGCATTGAAAGAGGCGGTGGATAGGGGGGATCAGCCCTTTGATTTAGGAATTCATATGGAATACGGCGCTCCGGGAGTCCATGCCGAAAAACTTGTGTACGACGATGAAATAAATGTCTGGTCCGGAAATATGTTGGGCATGGATGGCACTGACCCGAAAGACTTAACCCGGGCCGAAGTGACCACCAGGGAACATGCTATTAGGTTGGCCGGTTTCCTCAAAAAGTATATTCCGGGTTTTGAGAAATCAAGAATTGAATATACCTCAACCCAAGTAGGGGTGCGAGCTACCCGGCAAATCATCGGCAGAGCTTCACCCTCGACGGATGAAGTTAAGAACACGATATTTGATGATACGGTAGTTAAACCCTATGCCCATAGCCACATGAGATTACCCTATGGCTCCATTCTGCCTCAGAATGTGCAAAATCTTCTTGTGGCCGGCAGGTGTATATCCGCGGCGGATGAGGCCATGGGACAGCTCCGGCTCATCCCGGTTTGCTCGGCCACCGGCCAGGCTGCGGGCACGGCAGCCGCCTTAGCCTTAAAGCAAAAGAAAGCCCCGGGGGATTTAGATGTGGCCGAATTGCAGAAAATTTTGCAAGACCAGGGAATGGATTTGGGACTGGGGAAAATTAAATAATAATCCCGCAAAATGCCTGAATAGTATCCGCGCTCGTTCCAGGCCCGGGGGTCCAGGGCGCTTCGCTTGGCAGCATGAGGCGGTGATTCTTCCATGGATGGGGCGGAAAAGGGCAACCGGCCTCATTTTGCGGAGACCAAGCTGGACGCTGCTCGCAAGGTTTTTTCCCGGCCGATGTTGCCCGCGCTCATCGTCCTTAACCCCGGGCCACGACAAAGTGAAGCCCACTATAACGCTAATTTTTGCATCGTAGTATTACCGAAGTTTTTAGAAATTTGCGTATAATTTCGGAGGATATTAAGGAGGATGATCCATGTCAGGGAAATTATTTGATGAATGGGTATTGGGGGAAGAGTTTGTAACTCCCAGCCGGACAATGACGGAAACAGATGTGGTTATGTTTGCGGCCATGAGCGGGGATTACAATGAATTGCACACCAGCGAGGCCTTCATGAAAAACAGCCAGTTCGGCAGGCGAATTGTCCATGGCCTGCTGGGGCTGGCCGTTTCCCATGGGCTGCTTTTCCGAATGGGATGGCTGGAGGGGACGGCCATAGCCTTCCTGGGTATCGAATCATGGAAGTTTGAAGCCCCATTATTTTTCGGGGAAACGATTCATATAAAAGCAAAAGTGGCCGAGAAGGTGCCAAGCAAGAGCAAACCCGACAGGGGAGTCATAAAACTTTTTTTGCAAATCATCAAGGATGACGGGACCGTGATTCAGTCAGGATATAAAACGCTCATGATTAAAAGAAAGCAGAGTTGAGGCAGGAGTGAAAGGAGATCTGGGGTGACCAAAAAATTCATGGCCGCCGAAGAAGCTGTGCAGCTCCTCAAAAGCGGCGATACATTATCTGTCTGCGGCATTGCCGGAGGGCTTGTGCCGGAGAAAGTTCTCACTGCTCTGGAGAAAAGATTTTTGGAATCAGGCTTGCCCCGTGATCTGACCCTGGTATTTCCCGTAGCAGTAGGGGATGTTTATGGAACAGCCGGGACGGATCATCTGGCCCATGAAGGGTTGATTAAAAGGGTGATCGGGGGATCTTATGTGACGGCTCCGGCTTCATCTAAGCCTCCGAAAATCTACGAAATGATTTTTCAGAATAAAGTGGAAGCCTACAATTTCCCCATGGGCGTGCTCATGCACCTCCACCGCGAAATTGCGGCCAAGAGGCCAGGCCTCATAACCCAGGTGGGATTGAAGACCTTTGTGGATCCGCGAAATACGGGCGCTAAAATGAATGAAGTTACCCGCGAGGATTTGATCGAGGTCATTCAGCTTCAAGGCCAAGAGTATCTTTTTTTTAAAGCCTTCCCGATCACAGCGGCCATTATCCGGGGGACGACGGCTGATGAAGATGGGAACATTTCTATGGAGCATGAATCTTCTTTTTCGATCATGCTTTACCTGGCCATGGCCGCGCGCAACTGCGGCGGAAAAGTCATTGCCCAGGTAAAAAGAATAACCGGCCGGGGCAGCTTGCCTCCTCAACTTGTCAAAGTTCCCGGGATCCTGGTGGATGCGGTGGTGGTGGATGAAAACCAAACCCAGGCCACAGGCATCCTTTATGATCCGGCAGTGAGCGGGGAATTGAAGAAGCCGTGGGCCGGCATTGAGGAAGCGCCCCTGAGCGTCGAAAAGATCCTGGCCCGGCGGTCTTTGATGGAATTAAACAAAGGGTATATTGTCAATCTCGGGTTTGGCATTCCTTCCCTGGTTTCTCAGGTGGCCGTTGAAGAAGGACTAATTGACCAGATTACCTATACCATAGAACACGGGGCCATCGGCGGCATGCCCCTGGCCGGGCTCCAGTTTGGCGGAGCTGTCAATCCCCGGGCCATTATTGAATCCAGCGCCCAATTTGACTTCCTCACGGGGGGTGGAATCAATGCCGCCTGCATGGCCTTTGCGGAAATCGATGGAGCGGGAAATGTCAATGTCAGCCGGCTGAACAAAATTCCCCACGTTTTATCGGGCGTAGGAGGTTTCATTGACATTCTCCAGAACGTAAAAAAAGTTATCTTTTGCGGAACGATGACCGCCGGAGGAATAAAAATAGAAATAGAAAAAGGAAAGTTGAAAGTAGAGCAGGAAGGAAAGGTAATCAAACTTGTCCGCCAGGTGCAACATTTGACTTTCAATGGCTCCTTAGCCTTGGAAAAAGGCCAGGAGGTTATCTATATAACCGAAAGAGGGGTTTTTAGATTGAGGCCGGAAGGGATGACCCTGACGGAAGTAGCCCCGGGAGTTGACATCCAGCGGGATATTGCCCCTGTTGTAAAATTCGATTTTAAAATATCCGGTAACCTTAGGGAAATGGACGAAAGGCTCTTCCGGCCAGAGCCAATGGGTTTAAAAGATTCGAATATTTGGAAGTAGGAAAAGGGGCCTTCCTTAAACCAGATTAAGGAAAGGCCCCTTCCTGGCCAGCTTGGAACTATACGAAACAACTTACTTCATTCTTCCACTGGCGGCCTTCCAGTCGATGTTTTTGAAGAAAGCGGCAATGTAATCCGCCCTCTTCAAGCCATAATCGACCATGAAGGCATGTTCAAAAACATCGAGAATGAGAATAGGAGCGCAACCAGCCAGATGCCCCACATCATGTTCATTGATCCAGCAATTGAATAATTTTCCGGAAACGTTATCCTGGTACAAAACGGCCCAACCGATTCCCCTCATCGTTCCCACGCCCTTGAAATCCTTTTCCCAATCCTCTAAGCTTCCGAAATCCTCGGCAATTTTCTTAGCCAGCTTTCCGTTCTTGTCAATGGCTTCCTTACTGCCGAGGTTTTCGAAATAATATTCATGGAGCCTCATGCCGTTGAATTCCCAGCCGAAGCGCCTCTTTAACTCGGCATATTCCGGAGTGCCAGCCTTTCCCTCCTTTAACATCTGGCTGAGAGTGTCCACCAGTTTGTTGGTGTTGGTTACATATCCCTGATAAAGGTTAAAATGATTTTTCAGGAGGGTTTCGCTAAATCCCTCCATTCCCAATAATTTGCTGTAATCTTTGGCGGTGTAAGCCATATACTCCTCCTTTCTCGCCTTGGCGAAAGATAATTTTGTTTTACGGGCTAAAACGGTTATACCTCCCATAGCCGATAAGGTTAAAAACTGACGTCGACTTAATGCCAAAATTTCCCAACCTTCGTTCTTATTTTTTGAGATAGTGTGGTGTTTCAGAAATATGTCAAAGCCGCTCCAGGGAGCCAGGCGAAAGACCGCTGCGCTTTCCAAAATGAGGCGGTGGTTCCACCTTGAAGGAGCGGGGCGAGGGTTGGTTAAAAATCCACGAAGGATACCCACTATTTGTCGCCCCGCTGGTTTTTTTGCGGAAACAAAGCCTAAGCTGTGAAATCAACTATTTCCCGGCCGATTTTGGAGGCGCGCATCGTTCTTCCGCCTGGCTCCACGTTAGAGTTTGGCAACTTATTTCTGAGACACGACACTAATACCGACGCATTAAATAACCTGTCATTGCGAGGAGTGGAACGACGAAGCAATCCCATGAAGAATGAGATTGCCGCGCCCCTTGGGCTCGCAATGACTTGTAAAGATATTTATTACGCTCGTATTAGCTTAGGTTAAGAATAATTCCAGAATGTGTAAAAAAGAAGTCATTTTTTTTGAAATTTTATCCCCTGGGATTTGGTGATTTTTCCCTGATAGATGAAAGAAATTTGCCGCAAAGCAGCTACCTGATCAAAAGGTGTAAGAGAAGAAATGGCATCAAGGGGAACGATGATTTCATACCCCCGTAAACGGGCTGATCCAGCGGTGTGCAGAACACAAATGCTGGCTACCGTTCCTGTGATAACAAGGTTTTTAATGCCCCCCTGGCGGAGAAGGAGGTCAAGATCAGTTGCGAAAAAAGCGTCATAAGTTCTCTTGCGGATAAAACAATCGGCGGGAAGGGATTTTAGCTCGGGAATAACCTGGGCGCCCCGGGTTCCTTCTATGGCGTGTGGTGGCCAGGTAAGAAACTCTGGGTCATCCGGTCGATGCCAATCCTGAGTGAAGATGACGGGTACTTTGGCTTTCCTGGCTTTGGTTATGAGGCTGTGGATCGCCGGAATTGTTTTCCTGGCTTCCGGCACAAAGAGCCTCCCTTTGGGGCTGGCAAAGTCCACCTGCATATCCACCACAACCAAGGCCGTGGAACGTGGTTCGAGAGAAACTTGAGGGGCAATTTGGTGCTCAGGAACCGAAATTTCCATTTTGAACTCCTTTTATTATTAGCCACAGAGGTCACAGCACGGCAGAGCCGCAACTAAAAGAAATCACCCCCTCCCAACCCTCCCCCCTCGAGGGGAAGGGATAGGGTGGGGGGGATTGCTTAATAAAATTTTGAAAAATTGCACGTTCTTTTCTCTGTGCCCTCTATGGTGCATCGCCTTTTTTAGGTTCTTACATCTTTCAATCGGAGAATTTTCTTCTAAGACTTTAATAATATCCCTAAAATCTCCCCGTCACGCCTTGGCGTGACGGGAGGGGATAAAGGGGAGGGGGATAATTTTTCTATTCACCCCCACCCTTACCCTCCCCCATCAAAGGGGGAGGGAATCGGATGGAAATTTCAAATATCTTTGGTTAAGTTTTATTTATCATTCTTTGTGGGATCTGTCGTGAGCTATGCGTTTATATGCCTTCTGGATCAATTTGGGGATTTCGGATTCACAGGGAACCCTTGTCTGGCAGAGACCGCATCCGGTAATTTTAACGCCGTACTCAGCTCTTTTTGCCGGGCCGATGGTGTTATAGCTATATTCAGAACATTGATCTTTGTCATGCCCCTTGGCAGTGATCGCTCCGGCCGGGCAGCGGGGCGCGCAGGACTTGCAGGTTCGATTGAAAAAGTAAAGGCAGTTGGCCTGGTGGTGAGGATATTTTTTCGCCGAGGGTTTGAGCGGCAGGTTAGTGACTACGCTTCCCACCCGTATGGCTTTCCCCTTAGGCGTTATAAATCCATCGCTCAACCCAAAAGTGCCAAGTCCGCAAACATAGGCCGCATGGCGTTCGGACCAACTGGAGGCAAAGCCTACGCGGGGAGAGCGAACCCTCTTCCAATAAGGGGAGTTCATGGGAGCCACGGCCTGGTATCCCTCCTTTTGCAGAACCTCTACCACATGATCCCTCAGTTTCACATTAAACTGTTCACCGAAGTCACGGGTGTGAGCCCAGAGGCGGGAGGGATACTTGGTTTCCTTGCGGTTGCTCTTACGAATATCTTCCGAAGCCGGAAGAACCCAGGAAATCACGGAAAGGTTCTGGGACTTTTCCTTTTGGCCAAAGGTCAAACCGAAGATTTCCAGGGGGGTATGGTGAAACTTGCCGATGATCTTTTTATACTGTTTAAAGAGAGGGTCGCTTCCGGAGGCAAAGCCCACCAAAGGCTTATCCCAGTATTTTCCCCCGTCTAACTTACGGCGATTCGCCGGGCTTTCCTTGATAAATTTGGCAATTGCCCCTTCGATGAATTTTTCAGGATTATTCGTGAGGCTAATTTTTTTCTTCGCTTTCATATCAACCTCCTCGCGTCGCGAGTAGATATGAATTTTCTATCACGGAATTTCCAATCCGGCAAGGATTATTAATGACCATCTTCGATAGCTTGCCAAGAGGAATATAGGAGAGACCGGTTTAATGGAAAAGTCGGACATCATGGTCGATCAACTTCGGACCATTGACAACCGATGTTTTATCAAGAGGGTAGGAGCCATTGGCACGGCGACCCAAAAGAGACTAACTGAAATATTCAAATCATCCTCACCTGAACAGGGATGTCTCCCTTTCAGAATTCTATCTCCCGAATTAAGAGCGCTCCCCCCTTGGCTTGCGCCCGAAATTGCTGATAGTCAAGCCCCTCTTCCACAACGACAGGAATCAGCGGTGGCTATCAGCCATCCGCTGAAGTGATTTGTTAGGCTATTCTATTTCTTTAGGCATTTTCGTTTTTTTTCTTAATTGCATGGCTGCGGCACTTAGCTCTGCGACCGACTTATCAACCCAAAGAGTCCTTTGCCATTTAGTATAATCAACTGGTTCTCTCATCAATAACGAAATGAACCTCTCTGCCTCGACTTCACCTAATGTATTGATAAGAGCTTCAATGCCTTTAATTTTTATTTCTGTATCAGTAATCATTCAGTTACCTCCTTTATAAAAGAGATTGGATCAGTTACCTTGATTTCCTTAATGCCTGATGCTTTTTTGATCAATTCGTCATCAGTTGTTAAAAAGTATTCGCATCGCATAGAGATAGCACAAGCCAAATGAATCGAATCTTTGCTTTTGATCCCCATTTGATGAAACCTTTCAGCCTTTAGAATGAGAATGGGGTCAGGCTTAACTAATTAACTATCTTGTAAAGGGGTCTGCTCTTGGCTCTTTGTTTATTGGCTAGCATGATTCTTTATTCTTTGACCACTTACCACCTCCACATTCCAAGCAGCATCCGTTCCCTTCAGCTTGCAACCTTCTTTTAATTAAGAACCCTTTTTCACCCATCATTTTTTGGAAATGGTTCGTGCAGAACGTGCTTTGTGCTTTGCATTTTTAAAACAATAATCTTCCCGCTATCGCCAGGCAATTTCAGCACGAACATCCTCAATTCCTACAAGGATAAGTACGCTTTGCAGCTCCAAAAAAAGCCGGATCACCTCTTCGGCAACCCGGCTTTCTATGAAGTCCACCGCTACAAATTACCCGCAACCGCATATATAGACCCTTGGCTTTCCGCCCCATCCTCACGAATGGTTTGGCTTTTCGGTTTAGGTTTTTAGAAATACATTAACCTTTATGTGATGGTTTATTTTGGTCCTTTTCACCCCCCCCAGGAAAACAGTTTCATTAAAGTAATTTTCATTTCCTCAACCAATCTTCTCAATAAATGCCCTTGCCGCCTTTAAATAATCTTTAACTGCATCCACATTATATATCAGTCCTCTATAATAACCTGCTATATGCAAAGCATCATAGAGCATTTCAAACTCTCTTAAGAGTTTCCCATCATGAATTGCTAAATACTTTTGTAACGCCTTTCTGTAAGCATCAACTGACCTAGGAAGCTCTTTCTTTTTTAATCCCTTTTTGGTAATGAGGTAGTCGTTAATAGCCTCTAAAATAGCGAGGTAAGCTGTCGCAAAGGCCTCTCTCACAGGTTTAACATCTGTATAGGTGCTATCTTCTATAGGAACAAATTTTAATATCTCCTTCGCATTATTTAAATACCTCAATGCCTCTTTCATTTCCGTGCCTTTCATATTCCTTAATTTTATAAAAATGGGTCTTCTCCAAATCGTGTGGGTAAAAATGAGCCTAAAAACATCATATGGCCCTTTATTTATGCGGGTTTTATGACTTGTAAGGAGTCTAAAAATAATGCTATGAATTTCTCATGCGAAAACATAA